>Ga0105098_10000671_pt1 | contig 12063 bp, 15 predicted proteins | sample PPLLak21cMay2015_FD_79137 | JGI IMG/M metagenome (GOLD analysis project Ga0105098, IMG submission 79137) | Freshwater sediment microbial communities from Prairie Pothole Lake near Jamestown, North Dakota, USA - PPLs Lake P7 Core (1) Depth... | ecosystem: Environmental > Aquatic > Freshwater >... | reverse complement strand
CGGATGCGTTCAGGTGCGAAAGGCCACCCGCATCATGGAGGACGGCAAGGTGCTGTCCCAGTCCTTCCACCGCCATGTCGTCGTGCCCGGACAGGACTACTCGCAGGAAGACCCCAAGGTGCAGGCCCTGTGTGCGGCCATCCACACCCCAGAGGTCGTCGCCGCGTATCAAGTGTCCATCCAGCCCCCGGTGCAGGAGTGACCATGACCGAACCCACCCCCACTGAACCCACCTTCTCCCCCGAGCAGACCGCAGAACACCTCGCGGCGCTGCCCCACTCCGTGGCCGTGATCGACCGCCTCATCGAGGCGAACGAGCGCACCCCGGAGGCGCTGGACGAGATGGACCGCAGCGTGCGCCACATCGCCATCATGTGCGCCATGAAGCACATCAAGGAGAGCGGCGCGGACCTGAAGCCGTTCACGGATGCGGCGGCCAGGGGCATCGAATGGATGGCCTGAACCCATGACACCCACCTCCCACCCCATTGTCGAGGCTGGCGACAAGGTCGTCATCAAGGGCGTCGAGCTCTTCATGGCCTTCGACCCCGCCATCGACGACGCCAAGGCCGACCCCGAGCTCAAGCGCTTCGACAACGAGCGCCTCCGCAAGATCGTCGGCGCCACGGGCAAGCACATGAGCCGGGGCTCCTTCCCCCGTGTGGTCATCATGCACGAGAAGGACGGCAAGGAGCCCAAGTCGGCGGTCGGAAGAATCCCGGCCCTCAAATACGAGGAACGGGATGGGGTTGGGTACATTGTGGGAGACATGGAGGTGGGAAGGGACATCTTCGACCGCTTGATCGCCACCAACGCCTTCCCCAGGCGCTCGGCTGAGATCTGGTCCGAATCCAACCACCTGAGCGAGGTGGCGCTGCTGGGCCGCGAGACCCCACGGCGCCCGCTCCCCGACACGCACTTCGAGCGTGCCGGCTTGAAGATCACCTTCTCGAAGTCCAACCACGACCTCGCCGGGGTCGGTGGCGGGCTCAACACCTACGTCCCGGCAGCAATCAAGGAGGAGGCTTCCATGCCTTCAGACCGCGACTACAGAGCCGAGCTCGATGCCATGAAGTGCGCCATCGACGACCTGGCCGCCACGATGAAGAAGAAGTTCGGCGAGGACAACGACGAGGACAAGGCCGAGATGGCCGGCGAAGGCATGGACTTCCAGGCCGACGAGGAGGAGGCCGAGGAGGGTGGCGAAGGCATCCACATCGACATCGGCAGCCACGACGACGAGAGCGCCGAGATGGGCATGGACGAGGAGGAGGAAGTGATCGCCTCCCGTTCCACCTACGCCCTGCGCTCGGAGAACGCCCGCCTGAAGGCCCGCATGAGCCGCCTGGAGGCCGAGGTCAAGCGCGAGCGCTTCTCGCGTGAGATCGAGATCATGGAGCAGGAGGGCTACCGCATCCCCGAGGGCCAACGTCCCGCGCTCTTGGCGCAGCTCGCCTCGGCCAAGGACCCGGTCGCCCTGCTCGAGTCGTGGCGCGAGCTGTTCTCGCGCGACCCCATCGGCGCCAAGATCGACATGAGCCGCGCGTCCATGCCCAAGGCGATGGCCGTGGGCGACGTCGGCGACCTCGTCAAGCAGTTCGCAGGCAAGCCGGATGAGTTTGCCAAGGCGATCAACTCCCGCATCAACAAGCGCTGAGGCGCAAGGAAACAGACACCCATGCTCAACTTCTCACCCAACCTCGTCGCGGGCGGGACCATCAACCCGTACCGCATCGTCAAGATGGACACGACCGCCTTCACGGGCGTGGCCGCCACCGCCGCCGCCGACTACGTCGTGGGCGTCACGGACGGCTCCACCCGCCGCTTCGACGCGACGGCCAACGCCTCGTCGGGCGACCCGATCAGCCTCCAGCCCTCGAACGTGGTTCAGATCGAGGCAGGCGGCAACATCACCGCAGGCCTGGGCCTGATCCCGTCGACCGCAGGCGTGGCGATCACGGCCGCCGGCGCGGGCAACGTGCCCATGTTCGTCGCCTTGGAGGCTGCCGCCAGTGGGCAGATCTTCTGGGCCTACCGTCTCCCCGCCACCAAGGCGCTCTGATCCAAACGGACCTTAAGGAGGTCACACAATGGCTTACGTCGCAGTCGGTGGCGGGCTCAACACCTACGTCCCGTCCACCAACGCCCTCGCAACGGGCGCTCTTCAGGTCGAGTTCACCCGTGCGGTGAACACGTTCCCCATCACCAAGTACGCGCAGATCGTCCCGGTCAACCAGATGACCGGGTACTACCTGCGCCTGGATTCGGACGACAACGTCCGCATCACGGACATCAACGCCTTCCAGTGGCCGCTGGGGAACGACCGTCCGGTCGGCTCCACGAACCAGCACGACTTCGTGCAGTTCGCCTGCCAGCGCTTCGCGTATCCGTTCTACATCCCGAACGAGACCGTGAAGCAGGCCGCCTGGGACATCGTCGCGCAGCACGCCCGCGCCAAGGCGCAGCTGGCCATGACGGGCCGCTGCATCCGCACCGCGACCGCGCTGACGACCTCGGCGACGTTCAACGCGGTCGGCAACTACGCGGCGAACGGAACGGCCAGCCCCGGCGGCGCTCCTTGGACGACGTCGACCACCAACGTCATCCAGAAGGCGATCCAGGGCATCCTGCAGCGCATCTCGCTCACCACGGGCGGTGCGGTGCGGGCCGAGTACGACGTGATGATGGTCATCTCCCCGACCGTCGCCAACCTGCTTTCGCAGACCACGGAGGTTCGTGACTACGTCAAGAACTACCAAGCGGCCATGCCCTTCCTGCAGGGCTCGGACACGTTCGCCATGTACGGCCTCCCGCCGAACCTCTTCGGCGTGCAGGTGGTCGTGGACGACAGCGTGCGCGTCACGACCCGCAAGGGCGCGTCGAGCACGACCCGGCAGTACATCTACGGCAACTCGGCCGTCTTCGTGAGCCGCCCCGGCGGCCTGATCGGCGTCGAGGGCTCGACGAGCTTCTCGACCGTGCAGATCATGGCCTTCGAGGACATGACCGTCGAGAACTGGGACGACCCGAAGGACCGCCGCATTGAGGGCCGCGTGATCGACAACAGCACGACCGAAGTGGTCGCGCCCGTGTCGGGCTACCTCGTCGCCGACGTCACCGCCTGATCGGTCTCGGAGTGGAAGGGAAAGGGGGGAGGGCGCTTCGGCTCCCTCCCCCCCTTTCGTGAACGGAGGCACGCATGGCATTCGCCACCTACGCCGACCTCGAGAAGGAACTGGACGTTCGGATCATCGCCGAGCTCTGCTCGGACAACGGGGAGGACTCCGCGCCCCCCAACCCGATCACGACAATGGCGCTCGAGCGCGCCACGGCCATGATCAAGTCGTACGCCCGGGTGGGGAACATCTACACCGACCTGGACCTCAACACGCTGGCCAGCGCAGGGGACTGGCTCCTCGTCGGGCTGACCTGCGACTTGGCGACCGAGGTGCTCTTTCAGCGCCGGGGCATGGTCGTGCCGCCGGCCGTGGAGGAGCGCCGCAAGCGGGCCTACGAGATGCTCGAGCACCTGCGGGACGGGCGGCAGATCTTCGGCGCCATCGCCAAGGCGGCCGACGCTGGCCTGCCCGAGGTGCGGGCGACCCCCCTGCAGACGCTCGCCTACTACAACCAGGTGAGCTCGAGCAACTTCTTCCCGCCGCGCAAGCCCAACACGATGCCAGGAGGCTGACGTGGCCTTCGGCTTTGGCGGCAGCAGCTGGCAGAAGCGTGTGGCGGCGGCGCTGGGCGACCCGCGCATCCTCAACGGCATCTCGCAGGCCGTGGCCGCGGCTGCCAAGCGCCACATCGCCAAGAGCGAGGGCCGCGGCCCGGGCGGCTCTGCGACCGCCCTGAAGCCCCTCAAGAGCCTGGACACGGAGTTCTGGACGAAGACCAAGCCCAAGCAGGGGCCGATCCTGGGAACGCGCAAGCGCGTTGAGATGCGGCAGAAGAAGGCCAAGGACGGCCGGGTGACCATCAAGCCCACGGAGGTGACCGAATACCTCGTCAAGGGGCAGTCCTACCGCGACGGCGGGCAGCCGCTGCGGGACACAGGGAACCTCGTACGCAACCTTGGGGCCAGGACGGCCCGCATCGGCGCGACCCGGCTCGAGATCACCCTGACCGGGCCGAAGTACGCGATCTACCAAGAGCTCGGCTTTGAGACCTCCGGGCCGAACTACGTCCCGCTGACGCGCAAGGGCGTGCGCCAGCACGCGACCGGGCAGAACCCCGACAAGGAAGGGCTGGTGCGCGGCAAGGACTTCCTCATGGCATGGGGCGGCGTCAAGGTGCCCGCGCGTCCGTTCCTCGTCCCCACGGACAAGGAATGGGCGGGTATCGGCCGCACGATTAGACTAGGGATGAGCAAGGTGCTCAAAGGAAGGACGAACTGATGCCTACGGCGATCTTCGTGAGCGGGCCGACCCGCATCGACTGGTACGACGGCTCGGTGTGGACCGAGCTCGGCGAGTGCGACAACGACAACCTCCCACAGGCCACGTGGAACGACTACCAGCACGAGGTGCGGACGTCGTCGAGCGGAGGCACGCCCGAGGAGATCGTCCTGCAGAACACGGACGGGGCGATCACCTTCACGCTGGTGAAGTGGGACGCCACGGAGCTCGCGCAGCTCGAGGCGCGCCAGCGCGGGGCGCAGGGCACGACCACGGTCGGCCGCCTGCTCGTCACCGACAGCGGCACCTTCGGAATCCGCATCTACCCGAAGACCCCCGGCAAGACGACCTACACCTTCAATCGGTGCTACCTGCCCCCGAACGGGCTCGTGCATTCGAACTTCGGCAACGTCGAGCGGCGGCTTGGCCTGACGGTCAAGGCGGTGCCCGACGCCAACAACCTCCTCTACGCGACGGGGACCAGCGTTTGATCGACCTCAACGAAAACGACGACCCCCTGCTCTTCCGAGCTCAGGTGCCTGCGGGCAGCCTCATCGTGCAGTGGAACGAGGCGCTCGCCGTGCTCGCCAAGCCCGCTGGCGGCGAGCCGAGCGTGCAGGACGTGGCTACGGCCATCCGCAAGGTGTCGCGCACGCCAGAGGTGGCCGCGCAGTCGAGCGACGAGGTGCTCTTCGCCGTCTTTGCCCGCATGGGCAAGGCGGTGGAAGCCGCGGGAAACTGACCAGGGGGGCCGCCCTCTTCCTTGCGACGTACGGCCGTCCCCCGAGCGACTTTGACCAGGAGACTGCTATGGGCCTGATGGCCAACATCCCGATGGTCGAGGCCCGCAGGGCGCTGTCGTTCGCGCAGGGCATCGCCGTGGCGTTCGGGTCGCCCGAGGCGGCCGAGGGCGTCGTGCGGCAGGCCACGGGCAGCGACGAGCTCGCCTGGAGCGTCCGCATGGGCCTGCAGCACCAGATGCACGGGAGGGGCCGCTGATGGCCGTGCAGTCTGACTCAGCCATCTGGAACGCGCTCGTCCAGGATCTCAAGGAGTGGATGGACGAGGCGGGCTACGGCATCGCCGTCTACCTCCGCGAGGCGCCCGGGCAGGACGTGACGGCGCAGTACGCGATCCAGGTGATCCCGGGCGGCGACACGGCGCGGCATCCCATCAGCGGCGTGGGCCTGCTTGAGTCGCAGGTGCAGCTCGTCGTCTGGTGGCGGAACCTGTACGACCCCGTGCACAAGGCGACCCTGCGGATCGCAGGCGAGCGTGGCATCGAGCAGTTCATCGACGGCCTGCGGACCCGCATGATCCAGAACACGCTCGGCGGGCGCCTGACGATCCCGTTCACGTGGCGGTCGGGCGGCACCGTCGAGCAGGTGGATGACCTCGTGGGCTGGATGCGCGGGACGGAGACCTTCGTCTGCGCGTTCGAGATCGACTGGAGCGTGCAGTGATGGAAGATTTGGGACGCATCGTCATCGACGTGAACGCCACGGGGGACGGCGGGGCCGGCGGCGGGACAGGCTCGCGGATGCTGCAGCGCGTGGGCGGGGCGCTTACGCAGGCGGGCATCGGGATGATCCAGGGGCAGGGCGCGGGCGGGGCGCTTGCGGCGCAGGGGCTGACGAAGCTCGCGGCGATGGGAACGGCGGGCGTGGCGATTGCGGCCCCGCTGATTGCCGTGGGCGTGGCGGGCATCGCCCTGAAGAAGACCTTCGACTTCCTGAACGCGGCCGCCAAGCGGCTTACCGACACGCTGCGGGACTACAGCCCGCAGATCATGCTCGCCGACGCCATGAACGAGATTCTGATGTTCCAGGAGAAGATGCGCGCAAGCGCGGTGTCGGGCGGCGCGCTGGCGCGGCGCGAGCTCGCGCAGGGCCGGATCGAGCGCGTGCTGTTCCGGGTTTCGGACCTGCTCGGCCGCATCGGGGCCATCGCCGTGGCGCCGATCCTTGAGCTGCTCGCCAACCTGCTTGAGTTCGTCGAGAAGAAGATCGCGCCCGTCCTGTCATTGGTGGGCCTTGCCGTCTTGGGCACCATCAAGCTGTTCGGGCAGTTTCTCCAGATGATCCCCGGCTTCATGGCGTACGGACTAGGGGCCGAGGCATGGGCGGTCGACATGATCAAGGCGCTGAACAGGCTCGGCACGAACACCGACCCGATCTACCAGGGCAACGCGCCCTTCATCGCCGACCTGCGCCTCATGGGAGCGAAGATTTGAACCCGCAAGGCGCGAGGATCGAGGACGTCGCGCAAGGCATGATGCTCATGTCCGACCGCAAGGCGGCCGAGCAGCGTGCCCTGCAAGCGCAGGGCGCCAGGGCCGCCGTCGCCGTGCAGCGCGTGGCGCGCAACCTGCAGGTGATCAACCACGAAACGAACGCGCCTTTTGTCGCTGACCTGCGCCTCATGGGAGCCCTGCCGTGAGCACCCCGACCGGAAACGCCTACCTGTCCTTCGCCTACGACAGCCGCAGCTGGGATCTCGGCTTCGTCAACGTGTCGCAGTACGACCAGCGGCCTGAGTACGCCGAGGACGGCTTCACCCTGAACTACTACGCCGTGACCGTGACGGGAACGGCCTTGGTTGCGGACGGCACGGGCACCTACACCGAGCTCGCCGCCAAGATGCGCGACGGCACGGGCCGGGTGGACGCCGTCAACCTCCGCATCGTGTCGGGCGGCACCGAGACCCTGATCGCCCAGACCTACCCCGACGCCCGCCGCGGCCCGCTGCTGCAGCTGACCGTCACCGAGGTGGCTGGCAGGCGCGCGGCCCTCGTGTCCTTCACCCTGACCGCTGCGGTGGTGCGGACGAGCCCCATAGACGACGAAGACCCCGACCTCGACTATCCCGTCGTGTCGCACCGCTGGACGCAGTCGTTCAGCCTCGACGCGGGCGGCCTCGTCACCCGGACGGTGCGCGGGACGCTGACGGTCAACATGAGCGCCACGGGCCTCAGCACGACGCCAGCCGCGAGTGGCCTCATTGCTGCGGTAACCGGAATCTCCGCGTGGCCCGACCTGTTCCGCCGCTGCGTGATGCCCACGACGGACGGCACGAGCATCTGGCGGCGCACCGCGCAGACCTTCGCCATCAGCGAGAGCGGCAACCAGCTCACCTACGAGGTGACCGACGAGCAGGCCCGGACGAACCTCCCCAACGGCGCCTACGAGGGCAACTGCGACTTCACCTACGAGCGCAGCCGCAACAACATCGCGTACGCCACGCTGCGGTTCTCCTGCGACCTCGTTGGCGAGGTGCAGGGTGACGTGCGCGCCCTGATCTGGGCGGCGGTGGAGCTCGCCACGACCCGCATCCCCTTCGACAAGGCGATCCTTGACCGCCTGAGCGTGCAGGAAAAGGACATGATGAAGCGGGCGGCGATCCGGCTCGAGATTGACGCCAGGTGCCCCGCGACCGCCGTGGAGGGTCCGACTGCGGCCTACGCGGCCGTCCCGCTCGCCCGCCTTGTCGGCATCGCCTTCACGGTGACCCGGACGTGCAGCTTCGCCGTGGGCGCCTACGGCGGCTCGGGCAACGGCGTCTACGGCATCCCGCACTGGAACGGCAACCGCCTGTCGGCCAAGCCCAACACGATCCAGAACGTGCAGGTCGCGGCGATGGTGGCCGTGATTGAGTCCAGCTGCCCGCTCGGCACGCCAGCCACGGTGCTGCTTGTCCCCGACACCGACCTCGCCTCCGCAAACAGCCTGATTGTGCAGGGGCCGTTCGGCAACGAGCAGATCGCGTCGTTCAACTCAAGCGGCGAGACTACGACGGTCGAGAAGGCGTTCACGGTCACGGACGTCGACACCGACACGGGGATGCACCGCCTGCCGACGATGTACACGCAGGGCGCCGACTTCGTCTTCCAGGCGAAGAAGCCCACGGTGATGCTGACCGAGGTCACGACCGTGCGGCGCACGAACCTCCCGCCCAACCGCATCTTCCGCCCCATCCCGGCTGGCTTCGTGGTCGTGAAGGACGAGTGGCGGGTCAACCACGGCGAGATCGACTCGGCGGGGCAGCGGTCGTTCACGGGCATCTACACGCGCAAGCTGATGGCCTTTGACGGCGGCGGCGCGACCTCCAACGGCTTCTCGACGGTCAGCAGCCGCCGGCAGTGGTGGGTGCCGGGGGCGAACCCGAGCGTGGCCGCCCCGCTGACGCTGGGCTACAACCTCGACAACCAGGTGCAGGCGAACAACGTCCTCGCCTTCGGCTCGTCCTCGCAGGCCTACGCGCTGGGCACGGCCCAGAACTACGCATGACGCTCGTGCAGGCCTACATCACGGTCGGCAGCACGGTCATCCCGTGCCTGCCGCCCGGGCCGCAGGAGCGCGAGCACGCGAGGCGGCTGGGGATCGACGAGAACGACCTGTTCAGCGTGGACGTGCCCTGCGGCATGACGCGCTGGACGCGGGCGTCGGTGCTGATTGCCTCTACGCAGGTGTCGGCCCTGTACGCCTCGAGCCCGGTGCGCCTAGATCTGAACGACGGCAGCGGCGGGACGCTTGCCATCCGCAATTTGTACGCCCGCCCGCCGCAGCCGTTCCTTTGGCGCCAGCCCGGGGGGCTGGTGCTTGTCGAGCTCGTGGACGAGCGCTGGTGGTGGCAGTTCTCGAGCGCGGCCCTGATGGACCAAGTGCTTGCGCCCCTCTGGTCGTCGGACGGCAGGTGGCAGGTGAACGGCACGGGCGCGACGGTCGACATCACGACCTATTCGGACGTCCTGACCGAGGTGGCGACGGTGGCGGGCTCGCTCAACCTGACCGCCCCGACCGGGTTCGTGACGCGCAGCCCGGAGCACATCCGTCGCCTGTCGGACCTGATTGGCAGCCCCAACGCAAGCCTAGCGATGGTCGTGGACGCCGTTGGCGCCGCCAACACGCAGGTGATCGTGCCGGATGGCCTAGGCGGGTTCGTGTTCGTGGACCGCGCTGGCCTGCAGGCCGACTACGACAAGACGATGGGCACGTATGCGCGGGCGTTCTCGGGGGGCGGTCAGCCCGTCAACGGGACGGCTGGCGGCGCCGATGCCCTGGTCAACATCTGGAACCAGGCGGGCTTCCAGAACCGGGCGCCGCGGCAGGCCATGAAGATCCTGCCGCAGCGGTCGGTCGAGGGCAAGACGGTCTACGACAACGTCACGGACGCCAACGTCCCCGCCGACCGGGTGCATTACCCCTACGACCAGTCGTTCAACCAGACCGACACGCCGTCATGGACGCGGCAGCCCACCCGCATCGGGCACGGGATGCTCACGGAATCGGCCGTGGTCGTGAACGACGCCTCAAGCGGGACGCTGACGACCTGCCCCGGATGGAACCCGGCCACGCTGCTCGGGCAGGTAGACACGGACTACGCAAACCGCTACGAAACGGTGCCCTTCGGGCGCACCTGCTGGGCGGGCTTCATCCCGTGGTTCATCAGCGCCTCGGACACCATCGGGCAGCTCGGCTGCGTTTCCTACCGCCTGAGCGAGGTGGACGGGGTCGTGTCGCCGTTCACGGTCAGCGTGGCGCGCGAGGACGACTGGCGATTCGGCCTGCAGGGCGTGGGGGAAAATGAGCCGTCGCGCCTCGTGACTGGCAAGGGGCTTGCCCACTCCTACCGCAACTGCGTGGGCCTGACCATCGTCGACGTGCCCCCGCCGATGACGCGGGTCTTCCCGGCGATCATCACGGGATCGGACAGCCTTGGCAATTGGCGCTGGAGCTACGGATTCACCGAGGTCGAGCCGAACCCTGCCGGGGGCTCGACGCTGTCGGTGTCCACGGGCTCGTACGCCAGGAGCGGCACGGCCTACAACATGGCTGAGAACGGCAACGACCTGTCGGGCGGCCTGATCGCTCCCGGCGTCGACCAGGCCAACTACCCCAACGCGACGGTGGCGGCGCTGCCGATCAGCGACGACACCATCGTGATGATGTGCGAGCAGTTCCCCACCGCGCACGTCAACGAGTCCTGCACCGCGACGGGACCGCGGTTCTGGTTCTCGATGCCCAACGCCGTCCTCGTAGAATGCATCGAGGAGGGCTGACATGGCAAGCGACTGGAACCCCATCATCGCGCAGGGCGCGGACTACCGAGCGACCGTGGAGGTCGCGCAGTGGCCTTCGGGCTACCCCGCCCTGAGCACGGCAACGGAGTGGCGCTGGGTGCTGTCGCAGGCCGAGACCACCGCCTTCCTGACGGCGAGCTCGACGGGCGTCAGCCCGATGATCACCCTGAACCTCGCTCAGACCATCGGCACGATCCTGGTGCCGTTTGCGACCACGGCCAACTTCCCGCTCGGGCAGTTCCGGTACGACCTTGACATCGTCTTCAGCCCGACCGTCAAGATCCGGCTGATTAGCCTGGGCTCGGGCGTGGTGAACACCTTCTCGGGGTCAACCTGATGGCAGACGTCGAGATCAATGTTCAGCCGAACTCGGTGACCCTGAACGTGGGCGGCGTGGACAGCATCACGGCCGGCGCGGGCCTGCTCGGGGGGATCATCACCTCAAGCGGCACGGTGGCCGTCGACTTTGCGCCCAACGGGGCCGGCACGGCCACGCAGGTGCCGACCGCGACCGACAGCCGCCTATCCAACTCGCGCACCCCGACGAGCCACGCCTCGACGCACGGGAACGCAGGCAGCGACCCCATCACCATCGCCCAGACGCAGGTGACCGGGCTTGCCACGGCGCTCAACGGCAAGGCGAGCATCCTGACGTCGATCAACGCCGGGACAGGCCTGTCGGGCGGGGGCAACCTGTCCGTGGACCGGACCTTGTCGGTGGCCTTTGGCACGTCGGGCACGACCGCCTGCGTCGGCAACGACGCTCGCCTGTCGGACGCTAGGACGCCGACCGCGCACGCGGCCAGCCACGCCTCGGGCGGGGGCGACCCCATCACCATTGCGCAAAGCCAGGTGACGAGCCTTGTCAGCGACCTCGCGGGCAAGGTGCCGACCTCGCGCACGGTCACGGCGAGCACGGGCCTGACGGGTGGCGGCGACCTGAGCGCCAACCGCAGCTTCGCGGTCGACTTCGCCGCCAGCGGCGTGGCAACGGCAGGCAAGGCGTGCGAGGCCACCGACAGCCGCCTGTCGAACTCCCGTGCCCCCACGGGCGCGGCGGGCGGCGACTTGACGGGGAGCACCTACCCCAACCCGACGATCAGCCGATTCGCCACGTACGCCATCAGCACCTCGGCCCCGGTGTCGGGTGAGGGGTGGGTCTACGACGGCACCACGTGGCAGCACGTGCCGCTCACGGACGTCCAGGTCTACACCTCGGCCGGAACGGCCACGTGGACGAAGCCTGCCAACTGCAAGACCGTCCGCGCCATCCTGATCGGCGGCGGCGGCGGCGGCGGAAGCGGCCATGCCCACGCCAGCGGAAACCGAGGCGGCGGCGGTGGCGGCGCGGGCGGCGGCATCACCGAGATCACCTACCAGGCGTCGAGTTTGCCGTCGACCATGACCGTGACGGTCGGGGCGGGCGGGGCAGGCGGGGCTGGCGTCATCGCCAACAACGACGGCAATCCCGGCGTGGCCGGGACTGCCTCGACGCTGACTGCCTCGGGCACGACCTACGCCCGGGCGGCGGGCGGTGCGGGCGGCGCGCAGGGCACGAACTCCGGCGGGGCCGGCGGCGCGGCCGGG
>Ga0105098_10000670_pt1 | contig 12067 bp, 9 predicted proteins | sample PPLLak21cMay2015_FD_79137 | JGI IMG/M metagenome (GOLD analysis project Ga0105098, IMG submission 79137) | Freshwater sediment microbial communities from Prairie Pothole Lake near Jamestown, North Dakota, USA - PPLs Lake P7 Core (1) Depth... | ecosystem: Environmental > Aquatic > Freshwater >... | reverse complement strand
GTATTGCGCCCACTCCCTTGCGGCAGTCCGTGTCAGAGCCCGAAGGCCTTCCTTTGCCGAGTTGTACTCGGCCGTGTACATGTGGGCGTTCACGCCGTTAAGCGAGCACATGCTGATTATGCGGCCGCCGCCCTGCCGGCGCATGTGAGGGAAGACCGCCTGCATGGCCCAGAATGGGCCGTAGAGACCGATCCGTACCGCCCGGTCCAGGTGCTTCTCCGGCTTGCTCTCCAGTCTCGAGGGGCGGCCTGGCGCCCAGGCATTGTTCACCAGGATGTCCACGCGGCCGAAGGACTTGACCGTGGCATCGACCATCGCCAGAATGCTCTCCTTGTTCGAAACATCCGTAGTCACGGCCACGGCCTTTGTGCCGAAGTCCCTCGATATCTCCGCGGCGGTCTGCTGGCCCATCTCCGCATTAATATCCGCGATGACCACTGAGGCGCCCTCCGAGGCGAAACGGCGCGCAATACCTCTGCCGATGCCTCCTCCGGCACCGGTGATGATGGCCACCCTGTCAAGTAGACGATTCATTGCTCATACCTCCAATGTGCGCAAGCCGTCCATCCGGAACTGCCATGCGCATGCATTACGTCCATATCTATCGCGCGTCAGAGGCGAAGGCTAATGACCTTTCGAAAGGTGGCGGGGCTTGTCTTTCACAGCGGCCATCCCAGCCATTCGAACACCCCGATCATCCTCAGCCCGATGTAGAGAGCAATAACGCTGAATATCCAGGCCAGATACCTTGCCGGGAGCCTGTGCGCCGCTCTTACGCCAAGCTGGGTCATGAGTATGCTGGTGGCTGTCAGGCAGAGCCAGGGCCATATGTATACGTAGCCGAGCGATGGTGAAGGGATGCCGGAAACGCCGATGCCGCTGGCGACGTAACCGGCAATGCCGCCGAGACTGATCATGGTGATGGCAGCGGCAGATGTTCCTACCGCCAGGTGTATCGGAAAGCCAAGGAGCAGCGTCATGACGGGCACCAGGAAGACCCCGCCCCCAACTCCGATGAGGCCAGCCAGGAAGCTTATTGGAACCGCCCACAATGACCACAGCCAAGGCCTGTACTTGGGTTCCTCACCTGTCGAAGGATGGCTCGAGATCAGCATTCTGATGCCGATGAGGGCAACGGCGACCCCAAATGCTATCTTCAGCGGGGTAGCTGAGATGTGACTGGCTGTCGTGGCCCCGGCGAAGGAGGCCACCAGACCGCAGGCGCCGAAGATGAGGGCTGCCTTCCAGAATACGAAGCCCCGCCTGTTGTGTCCCCAGGCGCTGGCGGCGGAAGTCGGCACAATGACGAACAGGCCCGTGGCAAAGGCCATTCTGATGGCAATGTCGGTGGGGATACCCATGTCCTCGTATACCCAGAACTGAACGGGTGTCATGATCCACCCCCCGCCCGCCCCCAGTATGCCGGTGACCAGGCCTTGCACCAGGCCGGTGCAGAGCAGCGCTATGACGTGCACGTCTGTCATTGACCGTCTATTCTACACCGCGTGAGGAGGGCCGGGTCGGCCGCCGCCACCAGCGGCAAATGCCCGCCAAGGGTCCCGGACAACTCAGGGGGTCTCCCAACTGAGGGACCTGATATCTGATGGCTGGCTCACGGCAGGCCTTCAACAGGGTTCTCCGCATGAGAATGGTGCGCTTTCCCTGTATGCCAATCGCCAGCGGGCAGTGCGGCTTGGGCTGCTAGAATGAGAAGGGATGCATGGCGAGCCACAGCCTGATCCTCTGCACACGGCCGTAGATCCCCCGCGGCTCCAGGATGATGAACAGGATGACCACCAAGGCAAAGATGATGAGCGCCATCGAAGGTCCCAGGTTCTTGGCTATCTCTGACGGCAGGATGTCTGACAAGAGGGGATTGACATAGTCCGTCGACTTCTCCGCCAACTGGATGGCGAACACGCCCAGGACGACTCCGGTAGTGCTTCCCAGTCCTCCGACCACCAGCATCCCCAGGAATTTCATCGACAACGAGAAGCTGAACTGAGCGGGGTTCAGATAGCCGACCTGGTAGGCCCACAGCCAGCCTGCAATGCCGGCGAAGAAGCAGCCGATGAAGAAGGCTAGAATCTTGGTGCGGAAGAGGTTGATCCCCATGACTTCGGCCGCTACCTCGTTATCCCGCATGGCCAGCAGGCGGCGGCCGGCATTGGTTCTCTGAATGTTCTTGACCAGGATAACGCACACGACTACGACGGCCACCACTACCCAGCAGAACCCGACCTTCCCTACCTCGTCGCCAAAGAAGATCAGCTTGTTTACACTCATGCCGATATTCCCGCCGGTCCAGCTTCTCAGGTTCTCGATGACCCAGATGATGACGAACTGGGCGGCCATGGTTACCATTACCAGATAGAAGCCGGTTATCCTGACGGCCGGTATGGCGAAGGCCATGCCCATAATGCCGGCCGCTATTCCGGCCAGTGGCAGAGTGAGCCAGGCCGGAAAGCCGTGCGACCCCGCCAGCATGCCGGCGGCGTACGCGCCGACCGCCATGAGGGCGGAATGGCACATGGAGAACTGGCCGCCGAGGCCGAGCAGGACATGCAGGCCGAGCGCGGCTACGATGAAGATGCCGGCGGTGGTGTACCAGGAGAGCCAGTCACGCGGCATGACAGCGGGCAGGAAGAACGCCAGCGCGACGAGCAGTATCAACATGACCCATTGGGTCTTGGTCCTGACAACGGCCAGGTCCTGCTTGAAGGAAGTGTTGTAGACGCCAAACGGCAGTTCCACGGCCTCATATCCTCCTGACCAGAGCTTTGCCCAGCAGTCCCCACGGCCTGATGAGCAGGATCACCAGCATGAACAACCAGGGGATCAGTTGCTCCCACCCCTCAAAGAAATGGCCGCCCAGCGTCTCTGCCACTCCGATGAGCAGCCCTCCGACCAGTGTACCCGGGATAGAGAAGAGCCCGCCTACGAGCAACACCGGCATGGCCTTGCCGAGCACCAGGTGCTCCATCTCGGGGGTCACCATGTTCGTCATCCCGATAAGAATGGCGGCGAACGCTGCGAACAAGCCACTGGCCACCCAGGAAATCTGAATCAACTGCCGCACTTTAATGCCCAGGCTCTGGGCCACAACGTGGTTGTTGGCCACTATCCTCATGCCCAGGCCAACCTTGGTGTAGCGGAAAAACACGAACAGGACAACGAATACCAGCAGCGCGGCTATGAAGGCGAAGAGATAGGCCGGCAGGACCTTGATGGGGCCGATCTCATAGAAGCCGGAGGGAGTGAACGGATAGCTGTACGCCTGCCCTCCCCAGACCAGGATGCCGAGGGCTCGTATGAGTGTTCCCAGCATCAAAGTGGCAATCAGGACTGACAGCAAGTCGCGCCCTCGAAGCCGCCTGATGAACACCCACTCTATGACGGGAGACAGGATGGTGCTGGCCACAAAGGCTATCAGTATAGCGGCCCATGACGGGGCGCCGACAGAAGAGGAGAACCACCAGGCGGTGTAGGCGACGACCATGATCTGGGCGCCATACGCCAGGTTCATCACCAAGGACGCCTGGAAGACTATCGAGAACCCCAAGGCCAGCAGAGCGTATATGCCCCCCAGACACACCCCCTGAACTATCACATCACCCATGGACTTCTCCTTCCGGCCTTCCTTGGTTCTCCCGGATTCCTTGTCATGATCAGGCTTTCCTTGCGGCGTCGGCCTGGACTCCACCGGCCCCGCGTCGGAGTGCGACTGTGGCTCCGGATACCTCCAGCTGTCTGACGTCCAAACCCATGTCAAGCAGCGCGCGTAGAGTGCCAGGGGTCAGTTCATTCCCGAAGGCATACACCCGCTTTGTGTTGGCCAGCCCTACCCGGGCTTTCAGCGGGCGGTAGAATATGAACTCTGCAAGTACCGCAGCGGCTCTCGAGAACACGCCGGGCTTCCTGCCTTTCAGTCTGGCATCACCCCTCCGCGATCCCACCAGACCAGCCAACTTCGCCAGCGCCCGCTTCAGGAGGGTCGTCTTCTCGACGCGGTCCTTCACGGTGGCAACCATCGCCTCCCAGATGGCTGATGGGTAGCACACAAAAGACGATCCGACTTCCCTCAAGTCCTGCTGTGCCGTGTCGGGGTTCTCGGGGAATTCAATGCACATGCCGCTTATCAGACTCCCGGCCAAGCCCAGCGTCTGCTCTACTGTCCCTTCGGCCTGGGTGGATGAGAACCACCTATCGCCGACGTGGAAGTGATCCGTAGACCGCAATCCCTCGATAGCGGTGAGAAGGCCTTCATGTGTCAGGGTTGTTGATTGCACCACGGAGCCGTCAACGGAATCGCACCGGATAGTGGCGGCATCCGATGGCTTGATCCGGGCGAGCCGTTCTTCAAAGCTTCCGGACTGGGACGCATCAAGCTTCTGTCCGGCTTGTGCCACTTTGTCAAAGCTGACGAGCATCGGGTCAAGGTCAACCTCTATTCCCCTGGTGTTCCAGTAGATGACCTTGAGCAGCGATGGGACGTCGCCTTTGATCTCCAGCAGTTTGCTTACTTGTTCACGGTCCTGGGCGGCCACGAACTTGATCCCGAATTGCCGGATTACCGCCTTGAGTTCTTCAGCCGAACGGCTGCGGCTCAGGCCGAGAGCGCTGCCGCCGGCTGCCTGGGCTGCGATTTCGGCCCAGAACCATTGAGGGTCGCTGTCGCCGATGATGCAGAGTGTTTGGCCCGGCAGGAAACCGAGACTGGTCAGACCAAGCGAGAAATGCCTGACCTTGTCGTAGCCTTCACGCCAGCTATACTCATGCCACAGGCCGGACACTTTCTTCCGCATCCAGGCCTTCTTGCCGTATGTCGAACTGGCTGTCTTCAACGCTATGGGTACAGTCATCCCCGGCCCGGTAATTGGAGACTGCTTCTTGTCATCGCTCATAAGTCCCTCATTGCCTCGGCAGATCGCAACCCCATCCGATCTGATCGGGTCCAGTTCGAGCCGGCGTAGTGATGCTACAGGCAGGCTGTCAGCGGAGAGCACCTTGCAGGTGCGGGTACCCCCGACTTAACTAGAAAAACTACCATGAAGTGCGGGTGCGGTCTGTCAGACAACCGCTGAATTCGGTGTAGTGGAAATCCTTACAACGAGGGAACGGACGCTGGCAGTGAAGACCCGATCCCGGATGTCTCCAGTCGAAGTTGGCCATATATGCTGGGGGCTCTTTCTTCTCTCTTCCAGCGCATGAACAACCCTGGAGAGGCATTCTTCGATTTCGCCGATGGACACTTACGCTCACTTTTGTGGCAAGGCGTGCATGTTTTCTATGAGCCGCAGGCTCTTCAGATCCGCCCGGTTCCACCTCTCCCAGAACACGCGCTTGAACCCGGTGTGCTTGATCTTCCATTGGCCGTCGGCTTTGACGTACTCGTCTTCGTAGAAAGCCGCTCCGTGGAGCGACCAGTTGGCCTTCACATCGATGACGTAGTCCTCCAATGCCCAGGTGGCTCTGGCTGTGGCCGCGCCGGTTATCTCGATCTCAGGGTGGTGGACATTGTGCATAGTGACGATCTGGCGGAAGTTGTCGGTCTGGAAGAAGCGCATGATGGCCTCCCGGCCTGTCAGACTGTGCTTTCCGCCTTCGTAGCTGGTAGTGGCGTCTTCGGTGAAGCACTCGGCCAGACCGGTCAGCGACTTGGTATCAACACAGCGCAGGTACTTGTACTTCAGCCGCTTGATGGCTTCCAGGTCTTCCAATCGTCCTAGTGATGTCTGGATTCTCGCTGACTCGGTCATCGTTTGCCTCCCTGCAGATTGGTCGACGTGTGACGCTTTCAAAAAGATCGATTGCCAAGGTCCGCTGATAGCTCTCCGACAGTCAACGGTCTCAGCATGACGGGCGGATCCACAGTCAGCGCCCGGCCTTATGCCAGTGTGCCGCCGTCCGCGAAGACGGTTTCTCCGGTGATGTAACTGGCGGCATCGGATGCCAGGAACAGTGCCACTGAAGCGATCTCCTCTGGTTCCGCGATGCGTCTCAAAGGGATACTGGCCTCGATCATCTTCCTCACATCGGGATTGCCCCACATCGGCTGGCTGAATCCAGTCTTCACCATGCCGGGTCCGATGGCGTTGACGCGGATGTTGTGCGGTGCCAAGTCCACGGCAAAGATCTTGGTCATCATCACGACGCCGGCCTTGGCTATGCCGTAGACGCCGAGAGCCGGCGCTGCCTTCACAGCGGCGTCTGACACGATGCTGATAATGTTGCCGCTCTTCTGGTCCACCATCAGCCGCGCCGCGGCCTGGGTACAGAGGAAGTAGCCTTTGAGACTGACGTTCATCACTTTGTCCCACCCGTCTTCTCTCAGGTCGAGGAGAGGCCGCATCACGTTGATCGCGGCATTGTTGACCAGGATGTCCACCCTGCCGAACCGTTCGACCGTCTTGGCCACCATTGCGTCGACGTCAGGCTTGAGGGCTATGTTTGCCTGAACCACCATGGCCTCTCCGCCGAGTGCCCTGATTTCGTCGGAGACCTTCTCCAAGTCCGCCAGGTTCCGGCTTGCTACCACCACTTTGGCTCCGGCCTCGGCAAACTGCAGAGCAATGGCCCGGCCTATGCCCCTGCTCCCGCCGGTCACAATAGCCACCTTGTTGTTCAGCCTCAAATCCGGAATCGGCATCGCTTTGCCTCCTTGCCCGGCTATTCTGCGCCATGTTTCGCTGAGACAGTCCTTCCCTTGAAGAGCGGGTCAATTCGGCGGACTCCGTCCTTCACGACTGCGAGTCGCGTGCCAGCTCAGAATGCCAAGCGCGCATTAAGGTTAGCAGCGAGTGGCGCATTGGCCACTCGCCGCCACACGGTATCCTGTTGACTGATGTCAGAAGGATGCCTTGATCATCTCCAAAACAGGAGTTGGATCGCTGAGCGGCCTGGGGTTGCCGTACGTGGACAGGTCGGTCAGTGTTCCCATCAGGATTTCCTGCAGAGCCTCGACGGGGACGCCGACTTCGCTGTACTTGGCAGGGTTGCCTATCTCCTTGAGGAAGGCGCTCATCCTGGCGATAGCAGCGTCAGCCGCCTCAACCTCTGACATCCTCTTCGTATCCACCCCCAAGGCTTCTGCCACCAGGACCATCCGTGGCAGACAGTAGTCCCGGTTGAATCTCATGGCATGCGGCAGGGCGATCCCGCAGGCGGTCCCGTGGTGTATGCCGTACAGTCCGCCGACGGTGTGGGCCAGAGCATGGGTGATACCGGAGGTGGCTCCGGCCAAGGCCAAGCCGGCCATCGTGGAAGCCACGAGCATCTGATGTCTCGCGCTGATGTCCTTCCCGTTTTGGCTCACCATGGGCAGGTATTTGTTGATGCGCCGGATAGCCTCCAGTCCCATCCCTGTGGCTATGGGGTTGTGGTTGGCCGACAACACCGCTTCAATAGCGTGGGACATGGCATCCATGCCGGTGCCGACAGACATCGATCTGGGCAGGCCAACGGCCAGCCTGGCATCAAGGATCGCCACATTGGGAATCATGTACAGCTCGGTAGCGAAACCCTTCTTCTTCAGCTTCTTGTTGAGGATGACGGCGACGGCGGTGACTTCGCTTCCCGTCCCATGCGTGGTCGGAATGGCGATGTGGGGAATCAACGGACCGGCCAGACGCATGATCGCCGTGTTCTCGATGGCTTTGCCGCCAATGGTGACGCAGATCGCGGCGACTTTGGCCGTGTCCATGGAACTGCCGCCGCCCAGGCTCACCACGCAGTCGGCCTTCAGGTCCCGGCACATCTCAGCAGCCAGATCCACAATGTCGTGGCCGGTGTCCGGTTCCACGCCGTCGAACACGCCAACGCAGTAGTTCCCAGCCGCTTTCCTGACGGTGTCCACCACTCCGGCAGCCACCAGCCCCTTGTCGGTTATGATCACCGCCCGTTTGCCGCCCAGGCGGTTGATTTCCTTGGCCAGCGTAGCTACGCATCCGGGGCCGCAGTTGAGCTTGGTGGGGCTCGAGTAGGAGAAGGTGTCACTGTGCGGATAGGTGAAGACGCCGCCGAACGTGGCCCGGTTGGGGTTTCCCTCCGGGGAGGTATACAGCAGCTTCGTCTGAGTGAAACCGGCCAAGCCTTCGTAGCCAAACTCCTTGCCCACGCCGCTCTGCTTGTAGCCCCCGAAGGGAGCATAGTCGGAGACGATGTTGCATTCATTGATCCACAAGGTACCGGTCCTGATCCGTCCGGCCAGTCTCTGGGCCCGGCTGATATCCTGCGACCAAATGCCGCCGGCAAGGCCGTACTGGGTGTCATTGGCGATTTGGACCGCTTCATCCTCATCCTTGAACGGGATGACGCAGAGAACCGGGCCGAAAATCTCCTCCTGGGCGATGCGCATTTTGTTGTTTACGTCAACGAAGATAGTGGGTTCATAGTAGAAGCCGCCCTCGAAGCCGGGCAGGTTGGGCCGCTTGCCGCCGCAGAGCAGCCTGGCGCCCTCGGATTTGCCGATGGCGACGTACTTCTCTACCTTCTCCAGGTGGCGGGCGTTGTTCAGAGGACCGAACTTGGTGTCCGGCAGGAGCTGATAGCCCACCTTGATGTCGGCCACCCGCTTCTTGAGCCTCTCCACGAACTTGTCATAAATGCTCCTGTGCAACAGCAGCCGGGAACCGGATATGCAGATCTGGCCGCTGTTGTAGAAGATGGCCACCAGCGCCCCGTCCACGGCGGAGTCGATGTCGGCGTCTTCCAGAACAATGTTGGCCGACTTCCCTCCCAACTCGAGCGTTACCTTCTTAACTGTGTCGCTGCCCAAGGCCATGATGCGCTTCCCTATCTCGGTGCTGCCGGTGAACGAAATCTTGTCCACCAGGGGATGCTGGCACAGCGACTCGCCCAGTTCGCCGCCCGGACCGGTGACGACGTTTATCACGCCCTTGGGGATGCGGCTCTTGGACACCGTCTCGGCGAGAACCAGTGCGGAAAGCGGTGTGTCGGAAGCCGGCTTCAGCACAATGGTGTTGCCCATGGCGATGGCATGAGCGATCTTCCAAATGGCGGATGTGGCCGGTGTGTTCCAGGGCACAATGCCCACGCAGACGCCCACTGGCTCCCTGATAATCGTATTTGTTCCCCAAGCCCATATGGACCCTGTCTGCTTCAGTTCCTCCCGCCAGGGGAATTTGTTCGCGGCGTACCAGGCCAGATTGCGGATGGTCATGGCGGCCACCCACAGTGAGCCGCCCACGCCGCTGATCGGCGCGCCGCAGTTCTGGCTCTCATACATCGTCATCCGGACAGTCTCCATATCCAGGTAGTCCGCCCATTCCATGATGATCTCGGATCTCTCGCCCAGCGACAGATTGCTCCAGACACCGGAATCAAAAGCCTGTCTGGCGGCCTTCACCGCTGCGTCGGCGTCGGCGGATCGCCCCGAAGGCACTGTGGCGATGGGCTGCCCGGTACCGGGGTCCAGGCATTGCATCGTCCGGCCATCCTTGGCATCAACAAACTCGCCGCCAATGAACATCTTGAAGTGGTCCATCTTCTTCTCCTTCCTCCTTGTTCAGAGCATCGACTGCACTATGGCTGATGGGGGTTCATCAACCCCCTTGATCCCCCACTCTTGGGGGATGTGAAGAAACGCAGAGGGGCTGCGCCGCTCTGCACGCCCTGGTCTGGGTGGCAGGGGGCGAGACTGCACTTCATTCCCTCTTTGAGAAAGAGGGATTCCAGGGAGTTGCGGATGCAGATTCCGTACAGCCGTCGGCGTCTTTGTGTCCAATATCAACCCCCTTGATCCCCCACTCTTGGGGGATAGAAAGAACGCAGAGGGGCTGCGCCCCTCTGCGCGCCCCGGTCTGGGTGGCAGTGGGCGAGACTGCACTTCGTTCCCTCTTTGAGAAAGAGGGATTCCAGGGAGTTGCGGATGCAGGTTCCGTACCGCCGTCGGCGTCTTTGTGTTCAATATCAACCCCCTTGACCCCCCCCACTCTCGTGGGATGAAACAAGGGGAAGTTGGGGGACGCCCCCTCGCCACCACCCCATCATCCCCACCCCCAGAGGAAGCGTCCCCCGGGCGCTCTTCGGTTCCACTCAAGTGATCACCTCCAACAGCCCTCACGAACTGGCTTTGAACGGTGCGTCGTACTCGGTCGTGATCACACCTTCCGCCAGCATGTCCCCGATGTCATCATCGGTCAGCCCCAGGATTTCCTTGTAGACGTACTCATTGTCCTGGCCCAGCGTCGGCGAGGCCCTCTTGATGTCACAGGGCGTCTCGGAGAGCCTGTAAGCCGGCGCGTGATATGAGTGGGGTCCTATGGCGGCATGGTTCAGCACGCGGTAATGCTGCCGGTGCTTCATCTGCGGATCGTTGAGCAGGTCCTCACAGTTCTGCACGACTCCGGCCGGCACGCCGGACTCTTGCATCATGGTCATTACTTGCTCGGCAGTGAAAGCCTTGGTCCATTCCCCGATCAACTTGTCCAGTTCGTCCTCGTTCTGCTTCCGGCCGACAACAGTGGCGAACTTGGCGTCTCTGGTCCAGTCCGGATTGCCGATGACGTCGCAGAACCACTGCCACTGATCCTCGTTCTGTACGGCGATGGCCACCCAGCGGTCGGTGCCGCGGCAGGGATAAACGCCGTGAGGGCTCATGTAGAAGTCGCGGTTGCCGCGGCGGCCAAGGTCTCTTCCGTTGACGGCCCAGTTGAGCAGGTGAGGTCCCATAAAGGCAATCTCGCACTCCAACTGGGACTGCTCGATGCGCATACCCTGGCCGGTCTTGCGGCGTCTCAGGAGCGCACCCATAACGGCGATCAATGAGTACCAGGGTGCAATGAAGTCCGAGTAAGCGGGGAAGATCATGGTAGGATCGCTGTTTGGCCAGCCGGTGGAGCTGCAGTAGCCCGCCAGCGCGTTGATGTGATGGCCGACGCCCTTGAAGAGGGTGGCCGGTCCGTTCTCTCCCTGCATCGACGTACTGAGATAGATGATCGCAGGGTTGACCTTGCGGCAGCTCTCGTAGTCCAGCCCCATGACGGCCATGGAGCCTGGCGTCATGGACTCGGTGAAGATATCGGCCCATTTCACCAGCTTCAGCGCTACTTCTTTGCCCTTCGGTTTGGTGAGATCCAGGGCTATGTTCAGCTTGTTGGTGTTGTATTCGGCGTAGAAGGCACTGCGATCGACTCCCGGCTTGGCATCCTTGTAGGGTTGGAAAGTCCGCAGCGCATCCAGACGTATGTGGCTTTCGACTCGTATGACAGTCGCTCCGTGCTCGGCAAGCTCACGGCCCACCTGAGGTCCGGCAGCGAGCCAACTGAAATCGGCCACCTTCAGTCCTTCGAATATCTGCTTTCCCATTTCATTCCTCCTTCAAGCCGGTCTCCGGCACTAGATGACGCCGTTGGCTTTGAGCACGGCGAGGTCCTCTTCTGAGAGTCCCAATTCCTTCTCATATACCTCTTCGTTATGCTCGCCAATGAGAGGAGCCCTGCGATGGATATTCCAGGGCGTTTCCTTCATCTTGACCGGCGCGCCGGGGTACGTTATGGTGTCTCCCAACTCCGGGTGCTCGACGGTCTCCCAGAACTCACGGGCCTTCAGTTGCGGGCTCTTGAAGATGTCTTCTATGGTGTTACAGGGTGCCAGCAAGAGCCCCTTCTTCACGGCGGCTTCGTACAGCTCCGCCTTCGTCTTCGTCAGCAGGAACTTGTCGATGCTGGCATTGCGGGCGTCGCTTTCTTGCTGAGTTATGGTGGAGCCATCCCACATCGTCGGGAAGTCGAAGTCCTTCAAGTCCAGCGCGTATCCCTCGGTGTTGGCCCAATCCACCGCCGCCCGGGATGACTGGGATCCTCCGGAGAAGGCACCGCCGCCGAACATGAAGGTCACATACCCATCCTTGCAGGGAACGATGGTGCGGGAAAGCAGGGGACCCAGATCCGGCCTGACGGTAACGAAGTACTGCCCCAGACCGACCATGTTGGCTTTGAGCAGGTCGAATATTTCGACGACATTCATCAGTGTCAGCTCCACCGCCTCCTGCATGGAGACATCCACGTGCTGGCCCTCACCGGTCATCTCCTTGTGGTAGTAGGCC
>Ga0105098_10000669_pt1 | contig 12068 bp, 15 predicted proteins | sample PPLLak21cMay2015_FD_79137 | JGI IMG/M metagenome (GOLD analysis project Ga0105098, IMG submission 79137) | Freshwater sediment microbial communities from Prairie Pothole Lake near Jamestown, North Dakota, USA - PPLs Lake P7 Core (1) Depth... | ecosystem: Environmental > Aquatic > Freshwater >... | reverse complement strand
TGGACGCCGTCTCGGAGCAGGCATTGGCGCGGTTCTTCACCTCGAGCTTTGCCTCCGAGCACCCCGACGTTTTCGATTGGGCGTCACGGACTCTGCTCGCCACAGATCCCCGCGGCTATGCGGCATGCTGTGCCGCATTGCGCGATGCCGACCTCCGTGAGCTGGTGGAGGCGATCCGTTGTCCGACCCTTGTTATCGGTGGCACCGAGGACATCTCCACCCCAGCGGATGAATCGGTGTGGCTCCACCAACACATCCCGGCCAGCACTCTGCACATCCTGGACGACGCTCCCCATTTCGCCAATCTCGAGCAACCGGAGGCGTGGGCAGCGGTTGTAACGGCCTTCCTGGCCGAGCAGGAAGCTGCCTAAGCCTCTCTTCGGGCATGTGCCTCGCTGGTGCGAGCCTGCAGGTCGCGAAGGGTGGCGAGGTCCGCAGAAGTCGGGGGCTCGCTGACCTCGAGTGGATGGCTGACCACGAGATCCCAGCCTGTGGCGGCGACGGCCTGGTCGACACTGACGCCAGGGTGGATCGCTACCAGAGTGAGCTCATGGCTGACCGGATCCGGCCGAAGCACCCCCAGATCGGTGATGACCACCGAAGGACCGGCACCAACATTTCCGACCCGCCCCTCACCATGACGCCCGAATCCGACCGATGTGACGAAGTCGACCGAGTCGACGAACGACCGTGGATTCTGGCGAAGCATCACGATGACCTCCCCGGCGGAGGAGGCAATCTCGGGAGCACCACCAGCGCCGGGAAGCCTCACATCGGGGTGGTCGTATGAGCCGATGACGGTGCTGTTCAGGTTTCCGTATCGGTCGATCTGGGCAGCCGAGAGGAACCCGATATCGATCCGGCCGCCCTGGAGCCAATAGCTGAACACCTCGGGGACGCTGACGACGAGATCGGCCTTCTCGGCCAGCTCGCCGTCGCCAATGGAGAGGGGAAGGATCTCCGGGCGTGTCCCGATGGTGCCCGACTCGTAGATGAGGACCACGTCCGGGGCATGGGAAAGGCGCGCCAGGTTGGCCGCCTCGCTGGGCAGGCCAATCCCGACGAAACAGACCTGGCCGTTCCTGAGCCTCCGGGCAGCTGTGACCGTCATCATCTCATCGGGGGTGAACGTGACCTGGCCTGGTCCGGTCTCAACCATCGGCGCGGCTCGAGATCTTGTCCAGGTAGGCGGCATGGTCGGCTGTGTCGATCACGAATTCCCTCATCCACGCCGAGAAGGTGTTCCGGTCGCGGGAGATGACGTCCCATTCGGTATAGAACGCGTTGTCCCTCGTCGTGAAGCCCATCGAGTACGAGGGGTGCGAGCCACCCGGCACCTGCGCCACTGCTGTCACCGTCCACGTCGGCAGGACGACGTGATTCGGGCCGGTCGTGTTCAGCTCGTCGACGATTTCTTCCACGGTCACGATCGACGACCTGGCGGCCAGGACGGCCTCGCGCTGGACACCGGTGATGCCCCACATCCCGACGTTTCCCTTTCGATCCGCCTGTTGGGCGTGAATGACCGTGACGTCGGGGCTCAGCGCCGGGACCGCCGCCAGCTCCTCACCCGTGAAAGGGCATGCGATGCGTGCGACGCTCGTGTGGGCGAGGAGGTCCGAACCGGCGTATCCCCGCAGGACACCGAAAGGGAGACCGGAGGCGCCGGCTGCATACCGGGCAGCCATCCCGGCGTGACTGTGCTCTTCCAGCTCCAGGGGGCGGGGATGACCATGCTCGACCGCGTCCCGAAACCTGTGGAGCGACCCCACCCCGGGATTTCCGCCCCAGGAGAAAATCAGGCCGCGGACGCAACCCATCCCGATCAGCTGGTCGTAGATCACGTCGGGGGTCATGCGAGCCAGCGTCAAATCCGTCTTGTGCTGTCTGATCAATTCGTGACCCGCTGCGAACGGGATGAGGTGCGTGAATCCCTCCATGGCCACGGTTGCACCATCCGGGACCAGGTCACCGACGGCATCGGCAAGCGACATGATCTCGGCCATCGTCAGCTCCTATGCGGCCAAGCAGACAAGCAGCGCACCATACCGTTAGCTTGCCCGCATGCCCGGACAGACCTTCCAGCACGCCACGGTGACCCCGACGCTGATTTCAGAAGTCTGGAAATCGCTCGACGAGCCCACCACCTGGGAGGCCATCCCCGGAGTAGACCGGGTCATCGACCCCGTCGTCGGGGCCGATGGACGCCTGCGGGGCTTCTCCTTCGAGAGCGACGTCGGCGGGAGGAAGTATCGAGGCGAGGCCACGCCTGCGGGTCGGCAAGAGGACCGGCTCGTGGCCTGGGACATCGATTCGTCGGAGATCAAGGGCAAGGTCGCCGTGGAGCTCGACCCGCAGGGTGGCGGGACCAAAGTCCAGGTAATTCTCGAGGTCGAAGGGGTGGGGATGCTCGGCTCCCTCCTCTTCCCGGTCATCGCCTCCGCCATCCGTAGCGGGTTCCCGGCGACGGTGGAGGAATTCGTCGCCGGCCTGTGACGGTCAGGCCTCGGGCTCGGCAGCCGGCGCTTCCTCCTGTGTTTCCTGCTCGGCGGCGAGCTGTTCGGCCACCTCTCTCGCCTCTTCGCGGCCGCCGGCGGTGATCTGGGCGCGGTCGGTGATGAGGGTCACCTGGTTGTCGAGGACCTGGAGGAAGCCACCGTGGACACCGATCGTGGTGCGGGCGCCGTCCTCGGCCTCGACGATGACCGCACCGGTGACCAGGGATCCCATCAAGGGCTCGTGGTTGGCCATGATCCCCAGCTCACCTTCGGGGGTCTTGGCGAGCAAGAACGTGGCCGTGCCACTCCACACCGTCTCCTCCGGCGAGACCACATCGACCTGGAACGTGTTTGCCACTAGGCCGCGGCGTCCTTGGTCAGCTCGGCCGCCTTGCGCTCGACATCCTCGCGGCCACCGACCATGTAGAAGGCCTGCTCCGGGTATTGATCCATGTCGCCGTCGAGCACCGCCTTGAACGAAGCAATGGTCTCCTCGATCGGGGTGTAGATCCCTGTCTGCCCGGTGAACTGCTCGGCGACGAACATCGGCTGGGCAAAGAACCGCTGGATCCGTCGGGCCCGGCCCACCACCAGCTTGTCCTCCTCGGAGAGCTCGTCGATGCCGAGGATGGCGATGATGTCCTGCAGGTCCTTGTACCTCTGCAGGACGCGCTGTACCTCGGTTGCCACGAAGTAGTGCTCCGTCCCGACCACCTGAGGGTCGAGAGCGCGGCTCGAGGAGTCGAGCGGGTCCACCGCCGGGTAGATGCCCAGTGCGGTCAGGGGACGCGACAACACAGTGGTGGCGTCGAGATGGGCGAAGGCCGTGTGTGGTGCGGGGTCGGTGATGTCGTCCGCAGGCACGTAGATCGCCTGCATCGAGGTGATCGACCGGCCCTTCAGTGAAGTGATGCGCTCCTGGAGGAAGCCCATCTCGTCGGCGAGGTTGGGCTGGTAACCGACCTCGGACGGCATCCGGCCCAACAGGGTCGATACCTCTGATCCGGCCTGAGTGAAACGGAAGATGTTGTCGATGAAGAGCAGTACGTCCTGACGCTGGACGTCACGGAAGTACTCGGCGATGGTCAGGGCGGACAGTGCAACGCGGAGACGCACTCCGGGTGGCTCGTCCATCTGGCCGAAGACGAGAGCGGCCTTCTCGATGACGCCGGTCTCTTTCATCTCGAGGAAGAGGTCAGTGCCCTCACGAGTCCGCTCGCCGACGCCGGCGAACACCGAGACGCCACCGTGCTGGGTGGCGACACGGTTGATCATCTCCTGGATGAGGACGGTCTTGCCGACACCAGCGCCGCCGAACAGGCCGATCTTCCCACCCTGGAGGTAGGGGCTGATCAGATCGAGGACCTTGATCCCGGTTTCGAACACAGTCTTCTGAGGCTCGACGTCCTCGAAGGCGGGAGGAGTGCGATGGATCGGCCATCTCGGCTCGGAGAAGTCCTGATCGGGAGCATCGAGCGAGTCTCCCCACACGTTGAAGATATGGCCCAGGGTCTGGTCACCGACCGGCACCGTGATAGGGCCTCCGGTGTTGATGACCTCGGCGCCACGGGTCAGTCCGTCGGTGGGAGCCAGGGCAATCGCCCGCACCTTGCTGCCACCGAGATGCTGGGCGACTTCGGCCAGGACCGAGCGCTTCTCGTCACCGAGGGTGAAATCGATCGTGATGGCGTGGAGGATCTCGGGCAGCCCGTCGGGCGGGAACTCGACGTCGACCACCGGTCCGGCGACCTTTACGATCCGCCCGACACTCCTGGCGTCACTCATTTCTGTCTCCATTCTTGGTTTTGAGAATCCTTCACCTGCTGGACTCGGCCAGCGCCTCGGCACCGCCCACGATCTCGGAGATCGCTGTGGTGATCTCCGCCTGACGGGCACGGTTCGCTTGGACGGACAGGACCCTGATCAGGTCCTCGGCGTTGTCCGTCGCCGCCTTCATCGCCCGCCGCCGGGCGCTGTGTTCCGAGGCCGAGGCTTCGAGCAGCACGTTGAAGACTGTCGCCTCGACGTATCTGGGGAGGAGGCGGTCGAGAATCTCCTCCGGCGAGGGCTCGAACTCGTAGGTGGCGGACGGGCCTTCCTGTTCGGCTCGCTCCGGGGGAGTGATCGGGAGCAGGTCGAGGCGGGTCGGGACCTGGTTCATCGCCGACTGGTAGCGGGTGAAAAACACCTCGACCGCGTCGATGTGGTCGGTGGCGAAGGCGGTGAGCACCGAACTGGCCACGGCCCGGGCGTCTCCATAACCCGGCGTGTCGGTGACCCCCAGGTAGGCGCCATCGATGCGGAACCCCCGATATCGGAAGTAAGCCTGCGCTTTCTTGCCGATCGCGTAGAGGGCGACGTCCTTGCCCTCCCGGTCCAACTCGCGGATCCGGTTCTCGGCGAGCCTGATGATGTTCGAGGCATACGACCCGGCGAGACCACGGTCCGATGTCACGATGACCAGCCCGACAGTCTTGACCTCGCGCTGTTCGAGCAAGCGGTGCTTGGCCCCGGCGCCGGCGGCACCGACGTTCTCGATGACCTCGATCAGCTTGGCGGTATAGGGCTTAGAGGCATTGACCCTGGCCTGAGCCTTGGGGATCCGGCTGGTGGCTATCAGCTCCATGGCGCGAGTGATCTTCTTGATCGCCTCGACGCTCCTGATGCGGCGCCGGGTGTCCCTCAGCTGGGCGGAGGCCATGCCCGGTGCCCCTACTCCTCGACCTTGGAGCCTTCGAAGGTCTCCTTGAACTGGGCGATGGCGTTCGGCACCTCGTCGCCTTCCGGGAGCTTTCCAGTGTCCCGTATCTCGGTGAGGAGACCGGGGTGGCGGCTTCGGAAGAACTCGGCCAACTCGCTCTCGAAGCGGCGAACATCGGCGATGACGACGTCGTCCAAATGGCCCTCGGTTACGGCGTAGATCGAGACCACCTGCTCCTCGACTGGAATCGGGGCGAACTGGGGCTGCTTGAGCACCTCGACCACCCGGCGTCCGCGCTCCAACTGCGCAAGGGACGTGGCGTCCAGCTCCGAGCCGAACTCCGCAAATGCAGCGAGCTCGCGGAACTGTGCCAGGTTGAGGCGGAGCGGCCCGGCGATCTTCCTCATGGCCGGCACCTGGGCGGCGCCTCCAACACGGGAAACCGAGATGCCGGCATCGAGGGCGGGGCGGATGCCCTGGAAGAACAGGTCGGCGAGCAGATAACACTGCCCATCGGTGATCGAGATGACGTTGGTCGGGATGTAAGCCGAGATGTCGTTGGCCTTGGTCTCGATCACCGGGAGCCCGGTGAGCGAGCCACCACCGAGCTCGTCGGAGAGCTTTGCGCATCGCTCGAGGAGCCGGCTGTGCAGGTAGAACACATCGCCGGGGTACGCCTCACGGCCGGGAGGCCGGCGCAGGAGTAGCGAGATCTCGCGATACGCCACCGCCTGTTTGGAGAGGTCATCGAAGATGACCAGGGCGTGCTGGCCGTTGTACATCCAATGCTGTCCGATGGCCGAGCCGGCGTAGGGGGCATACATCTGAAGCGCCGGTGCGGCGGAAGCCGCGGCATTGACTACGACGGTGTACTCCATGGCGCCGTGCTCTTCGAGGGTCGCCACGATCTCGGCGACCGTGGAGGCCTTCTGCCCGATGGCCACGTAGATGCACTTGACCTCGTCCTTGGTCCCCTGATTGACCTTCTGGTTGATGATCGTGTCGACCACGATGGCGGTCTTGCCGATCTGGCGGTCGCCGATGATCAGCTGGCGCTGGCCACGACCGATCGGGGTCATCGCGTCGATGGCTTTGATCCCGGTCTGGAGCGGCTCCTTGACCGGCTGCCGCTCCACCACCGATGGTGCCTGAGTCTCGAGGAGACGGCGCTCGGTGGTATTGATCGGGCCCTTGCCGTCCACCGGGTTGCCCAGCGGGTCGATGACACGGCCGAGCAGGGCATCGCCCACCGGGACCGAAAGGACCGTGCCCGTCTGCTTGACCGGGTCGCCTTCCTGGATGTGGCTGGCCTCTCCGAGGACCACCACACCGAGGTCCTCCTCGTCGATGTTGAGAGTGACACCGATCAGCCCACCGGGGAGCTCGAGCAGCTCTGACGCCATGACATTGGGGAGGCCCTCGACGCGAGCCACGCCGTCAGCGATGGCAGTGATGTATCCGACGGTCTCCTTGTCCACCTCCGGTTGCCAGCCGGCAAGCTGCTCCTTGAGGGACTTCGTGATCTGGTCGGCAGTGATGGTCAAATCGGTCATGTGACTCCTCAGCGGCTCAGGACGGCCTGGCGAAGCTCGGTTATGGCGTTGGAAACAGTCCCGTCGATGACGATGTCGCCGACACGGGCGACGATGCCGCCGATGACCGACTCGTCGATGACGACCTTCACCTCGACCTTCTTGCCGGTGGCCTTGCCCAGAGCCACTGCAAGGCGCTCGATGGTCGCGTCGTCGAGTGGGACAGCAGAGCGCACCTCGGCAAGAGCCCTGGACCGCGCCTCGACCGCCTTCTCGACGAAGTCCCTGGCTATCTCCGGGATATCGGACGAGCGGCCCTGTCCGACGATGAATTGGACCAGTCCCACCGTGAGCGACGAGGCACGACCGCCCATCAGGTCGTCGATGATCGCGCTTTTCTTGTCCAGTGGCAGGTTGGGGTCGGTCAGTGTCGACCTGAGCTCAGCGGACTTATCGAAGGCCTGGCCCAGGGCCAGGAACTCGGTCTCGACGCGACTCAGCTCACCCTCGGCCTCGGCAATGTCGAGGATGGCCGTGGCGTAGCCGCTGATCCGCTTCTCCATCTACAGACGCTCCAGGTCCGCCAGATAGCGATCAATCAGGTCCTGCTGCAGCTTGCCGTCGAGTGATTCGCCGACGATTTTCTCGGCCAGACCTACCGAGATCTCCCCCACCTCGCGACGGGCTTCCGCCAGGGCACGGGTTTTCTCGTTATCGGCCTCCTCGCGGGCCTTCGCCAGGATCTGGGCAGCTTCCTCCTCGGCGCGAGCCACTACATCGGCCTTCAGTTGCTCACCTGCCGTACGCGCCTCCTCGATGATCCGGTTGCCCTCCGTCTTCGCTTCGGCCAGCTGCGCTCGGTAGTCGGCAAGAAGGCTCTCGGCCTCTCGCTTCGACTCCTCGGCGTCGGAGAGCTGGCCGGTGATCGCCTGCTGACGGGCCTCGAGCGTCTTGTTGATGCTGGGCAGGGCCTTCCTCCACACGAAGAAGAAGACGATCAGGAAGGCCAGGATGCCGGCGATCAGCTCCTCGGGATGGGGCAGGACCAGGCTGAGACCGCCACCGGTCTCTCCCCCTTCCTCGGTGGCCAGGACCACCAGGGCGTTCAAGAACTGCATTCCGGTCTCCTATCAGGCAGAGGCGATGAAGAACAGGACGAAGCCGATCAGCGCCAGCGCCTCGGTGAGGGCGATACCGAGGAACATGGTGGTCCGGATCGTCCCCTGCATCTCAGGCTGGCGGGCCATCGCAGTGATGGCGTTGCCGGCCACGATGCCGATCCCGATGCCGGGGCCGATGGCGCCCAGGCCGTAGCCGATGAGCGAGAGTGCGGGCACGAGGGCCTCGATGCTGCCTTCCATACTGTCTTTCTCCTTAGTGCTCGAAGTGGATTGACGATTCGATGTAGATCGCGGTCAGCAAGGTGAAGATGTAGGCCTGGAGAACGCCGATCAAGATCTCCAACAAGAACATGAACAGTCCGAGGCCGAACCAGAAGACACCGATGGAGCCCTTGAGCCCGATTTCGGGGATAGCGGCGATGAAGATCACCCCCGAGGTCAGCAGCAAGGTGAGCATCAGGTGCCCGGCCACCATGTTGGCGAAGAGTCGGACTGCAAGTGTGATCGGCCTCAGGATGAAGATCGAGAACACCTCGATCAGCCCCACCAGCCATCTGAGACCGATCGGGACCGCCTTGGGCCACGCGGTGTCGATCAGATAGCGGAAGTTGTTCTTGGCGAAGCCGACGAACATGAAGATGACGTAGGTGACCAGAGCGAGGAAGGCAGGTATCGCCATCCGCGATGTGATCGGGAAGTTGATAAGGGGAGTGACCTCGAACAGGTTTCCCACCAGAAGGAAGAAGAACATCGCCATCAGGTAGGGCACGTACTTGGTGCCCTCAGGCCCGATCACGTCACGAGCGATCCCGTCCCGAACGAAGCTGACCAGTCCCTCCACGGCCACCCCGAACTTGGTAGGGACCAAGCGCTGTCCTCTCAGCCCGAAGTAGAGGATCGCTACCGCGACGAACGCCGCCAGGAACATGAGGATGATGGTCCGGGTCACCTCGAACCCACCGATGGTGAAGATGGTGGGGAACTCGAAGAGCTCGTTGACGTTGGCCGGGGCACAGATCACCTCGTTGACCACGTCACATTCGGAGGTCGCCACTATCAACTGCGCCAACTGGGTTCCCTTTCTCTATCCCTGGTGATCGACACTGCCTCCCAGGTCAGCAGGGCGATATAGGACACCACTGCCGAGACCCCGAAGGCGATCCGGTCCACCTCGACGAGCGTGGCGATCAGATAGACCGCGCCGACGAACAAGGCGAGACGGAGGAGGAAGCCGATCAGAGCGGCGGCATGATAAGCCTGGAGGCTGATCCTCAGTGAAATCGACAGGATCGCCCCGGCGAGGAGGAAGTTGGCCACCACCACGACCACCCCGAGCGCCGCACTCCATGCTCCGCCCCACCCGTTGGCGAGGGCGAACAACAGGACCAGCACAGGCCCGATGTAGACGGCGCGAGCCACCGTTTCCTTGGCCAGGTTGGCCTCGAGGGGCGGGCCATGCTCAAAGCTCACGATCGGCCATTTCCATTTCCTTGGACCAGCGCCACATGTTCATGAACCCCGAGTAGGAGCCGACGAGCGCCCCGATCACCACCAGCCAGGGCTCGGTCCCTAGCCAGGTGTCGGCGAGGAGCCCGAGGAGGGTGCCGGAGATGATCGAGCCGGCGAATGCACCCGATCGACCCCAGCCCTCACTGACGGCGCGTCCGACGCTCTGGTTGATGGTCTCGTCTCTCATTGGCCGCTCGGAGGGCTTGTGAATCTATTCACAAAGTCTAGGGAAAGGACCCAGGCAGGCGAAATCGGGAACCTAGCCGTTTCCTCCCCCGGGAGCGACAGCGACGTTGGGGGAGGTGGCCCGCAGAGCCGGAGGGGACTCTCAGACATGACCAACGAAGTCGTGCGGGTAGGGTGGGAACTCGGCAGCCAGCTCCCCGACTCGGGACGAGACCTTGGCGAGCTCACTGTCGTTATTTCGGTTCTGCAGGGCCCGGGCGATGAGTCCGGCCACCTCGACCGCATGGTCCTCCGTCATTCCTTGGCTCGTCATCGCCGGGGTGCCGATCCTCAAGCCCGAGGCGCGGAAGGGAGGTCGTGGGTCGAAGGGGATGGTGTTGAAGTTGAGGGTGATCCCGACCCCGTCGAGGAGCTTGGCCGCTTCCTTGCCGTCGAGGTCGTCCGCCACCGACCTGAGATCGATCAGAAAGAGGTGGTTGTCGGTGCCGCCCGAGACCACTCGCACACCCTGTTCCTGGATCGCCGCCGCCATCGCCCTGGCGTTGGTCACGATCTGGTCGGTGTAGGCGCGAAACCCGGGCTGCATCGCCTCATGAAAAGACACCGCCTTGGCCGCGATCTGCGATTCGATAGGCCCGCCCTGGGCATTGGGGAAGATCGCCCGGTCGACGTCCTTGGCAAAGCGCTCCTTGCTCAGGATCAGCCCACCGCGTGGGCCTCGCAGTGCCTTGTGGGTGGTCCCGGTCACGATGTCGGCATCAGGGACGGGCGATGGGTGAGACCGCCCGGCCACGAGACCAATGAAATGGGCCGCATCCACCATGAATAGGGCACCGACCTCGTCCGCGATTGCCCGGAACGCCTGGTAATCCAGGGTGCGGGAGTAGGCCGAGTAGCCGGCCAGGACGATGTTTGGTTTGTGCTCGATGGCCAAGGCGCGGACCTGGTCCATGTCCACCAACTCGGTCTCGCGGTCGACCCCGTATGCCACGAAGTCGTAATAGAGACCGGAGAAATTCACCGGTGAGCCGTGAGTCAGATGACCGCCCTGGTCGAGACGCATACCAAGCACACGATCCCCCGGCTGGAGGAGGGAGAAGTAGACACCCATGTTGGCCTGGGCCCCGGAGTGGGCCTGAACGTTGGCGTGCTCCACCCCGAAGAGCTCCTTGGCCCGATCGATGGCCAGCTGCTCCATCTCGTCGACCACCGCACAACCCTCGTAGTAGCGGCGACCCGGGTAGCCCTCGGCATACTTGTTGGTGAAGACCGAGCCCGATGCGGCCATCACGGCGGGAGAGGCGAAGTTCTCCGAAGCGATCAGGTGGATGTGGCTGTTCTGACGTTCGACGTCTTTGCGGATGAGGCCGGCTATGGCGGGATCGACCTGCTCCAGGGGGTCCATCGAGATCATGGGCGTGAGGGTAACTAGAGAACCACCGGCCCCTGCCGAAGGACCACGACTTCAGATCCGGTGGTGTCGACCACGGTCGAGGCTTCGCCGCCAGGGGCGCGGCCCTCCACGTAGACTGGCACCAAATCGCCGAACACGGAGCGGGCTTCCTCATCACTCATCGACTCGGCGCCCCCGCTGACATTGGCCGAAGTGACCGCAAGGGCCCCGACCGCCTCGAGCAATTCGATCGTCACAGGGTGATCGGGCACCCGGAGACCGACTGTTTGGCGCTGGGTGTCGCCAACCCAATCAGCGAGTATCACCTTGGGGGTGACCACCAGGGTCAAAGCCCCGGGCCAATGTTCTGCAGCCAGTTCGGCGGCGACGCCTTCGATCTCCCCGATTGCCTCGGCCTGTTCCAGCGATGCGACGAGCAGCCCGATGGGTTTCAACTCGGGCCGGCCCTTGAGTTCGTAGAGCCTGGCAACGGCCTCCTCGCTCAGCGGGTCGGCGCCGATTCCGTAAACCGTGTCAGTGGGAAGCCCCACCACTTCCCGATTCCGGATGGCTGCGATCGCCCGGTCGAGGCTCAAGGCTTGACGGCGACGATGTAGCGATCGCGTCCCGTGAGGTCCTGACGGACGATGGCGGGCAGGTCCATGAATGAACTGGTCGCCGAGACCCCCTGCTTCTCCCCGATCTCACAGATCATCACACCCCCGGGCCTGAGCCATGACGCAGCCGAGGCTCCAATGCGCTGGATTACCTCCAACCCTGTCGGCCCCGAGACCAGCGCCACCTTCGGCTCCCGCTGCACGTCGGCCGGCAACGAGCCGAAATCCACTTCGGCGACGTAAGGGGGATTGGCGACGATGAGATCGACGCTTCCGAGAATCGCCGTCGGAAGGGGGTCGAAGAGGTCTCCCTCCGCCAGGTACACCTGGAGCCCGGTCCGATAGCGATTGTCGGTGGCGACCTCGACGGCAGCGGGGGAGATATCGGTGGCGAACACCGCCGCCGACGGGAACCTGCTCTTGAGTGCCAGCGCGAGGGCGCCGGACCCGGTGCAAAGGTCGACGATGATCTCAGGGCTGCGCACCATCCGCGTCGCCATCTCGAACATGC
>Ga0105098_10000668_pt1 | contig 12073 bp, 9 predicted proteins | sample PPLLak21cMay2015_FD_79137 | JGI IMG/M metagenome (GOLD analysis project Ga0105098, IMG submission 79137) | Freshwater sediment microbial communities from Prairie Pothole Lake near Jamestown, North Dakota, USA - PPLs Lake P7 Core (1) Depth... | ecosystem: Environmental > Aquatic > Freshwater >... | reverse complement strand
CAGCTTTTTCCTTTTTCTAAGGCCGATCAGTTTCACAAAAAAACGGCAGCGTCGGGAGTCAAGGATCTCATTATCGAATCTCCGCTTGACGGGCTCCTGGAATATTGGATGTATTTATTTTTAGGCCAGAAGTTCTTTCAGATCTTCGGTATATCGCGTTTAGCTGAGCTTTCAGCGCGGTATAGCCATTTAGAGAGCAGTAAGACAAAGATCGACCAGTTGAATAAGGAATTAAAGATACAATATTTTCGTCAGCGCCATGAATTGATCGATAAGAATATGCGGGAGTTATTCGCGGCGCGGTTGGCATTTAAATAACACCGAAACTATGGATACTAATACTCATCTCAAACCAGGCCGTGTAATTTCAGTGCAAGGCCCTGTTGTTGATGTTAAGTTTGACCGGGAAGAAGATATCCCGGCAATATTTGACAATATCAATACGAAAACGGTTGACGGTAAGCGGGTAGTTTTGGAGGTGGCTGAACATGTCGCCGGAAACATCGCCCGCTGTATCGCTATTAATTCTACCTTTAACCTGCAGCGTAACAGCGTCGTTATTCCTACGGGAACACCGATACAGATCCCCGCGGGTGACAGTATTTACGGCAGGATCATTAATATTTGGGGAGATCCGATCGACCAGAAAGGTGAGATCCCTCCCGGTGAGCGGCTGCCGATCCGCCCTCAACGGATAGCGCAGTCTTTCTCGAGTAAAGAAAAAGCCGAAAAATTCGAGGTTTTAGAGACGGGGATCAAGATCATTGACCTGCTTTTCCCGCTCGTGAAAGGTTCTAAGAACGGGATCCTGGGAGGGGCGGCTTTGGGAAAAAGTATCCTGACCCTTGAGATCATCCATAATATTGTCCGTAAACACAGCGGCGCCTGCGTTTTTGTGGGCGCGGGCGAGCGTATGCGCGAAGGAAATGAGCTGTATTATGAATTGGAGCGCAGGAATATCTTATCGAAGACCGTCTTGATATTCGGCCAGATGAATGAGCCACCGGGAGCTCGTTTTGGCGTAGCTTTTAGCGGCGCTACCCTGGCAGAATCGATCCAGCGTAAACATCAGGATGTTTTGTTGTTCGTGGATAATATCTTTCGTTTCCTGCAGGCGGGGGCGGAGATCTCAAGTTTGCTGGGCAGGCTTCCTTCTGAAACAGGATACCAGCCTACCTTGATCTCCGAGGCGAGTGAGTTCCACGAGAGGATAAAATCGTCCCATGAAACGGGCAGTTCTATTACTTCGGTAGAAGCAGTTTATATCCCTGCTGACGATCTGACCGACCCTGCGGTTGTGACGATCTTTAGCTTTTTGGATTCTATCATGGTCCTTTCCCGGCAAAGGATCCAGTTAGGTTTGTATCCGGCGATCGATCCGCTCATGTCTTCCTGCGCCAATCTTGACCCTGATATAGTCGGTAAGCGCCATTATCAGGTCTCTCAGGATGTCATCCGTATGCTGCAGCGTTACGAAGAACTCAGGCGTATCGTCATGGTCATCGGTATTGACGAACTTTCAGCCGGCGACCGTATCATCTATGAACGGGCGCGTAAGCTGCAATATTTCCTCACGCAGCCCTTCTTTGTCGCCGAAGCGTATACGGGTAAAAAAGGCGAGTTTGTTACGATAGCCCAGACGGTGGAAGGCTGCGAGAAGATCATGTCCGGGCACCTCGACCGCAAGCCGGAAGGTGATTTATATATGATTGGAACAGTATAACAGGAGATTGCTATGGAAAAAGGGCCTAAAAGAATAGGTGAAATACTCGTAGAAAAAGGTTGGATCACGGAAGCTCAGCTGCATGACGCGTTATTGGAACAAAAACTCAGCGATAAGTTCTTGGGCACGATCTTGATCAATAAGGGGTTGATCAGCGACCACAACCTGATGGAGGCGCTTTCCGTCCAATTCCAGATCCCGATCGCTAATTTAAAGACGCAATATATCGATATGGAATTGGCGCGCAAGTTTTCTTCATCGTTGATCCTCGACCATAAATGTTTCCCGATCTACGGGGATGAGGATTCGATCACGGTCGCGATCATTAATCCGCTTAATGCCGTTGCTATCAGCAAGGTAGAAGAGGAAGCGCGGCCCCGCAAGGTGAATTTAGTCCTGACGAATGAAGAAGATCTTCAGGAAGTGATCAAGAATTACCGGCAATATATCAGCCAGAGTATCCAGCGCCTGTTGAGGAAAGATAAACCGCAGCAGTAGCGTGATCATTAATAACAGAGTTTGTGTTTTGTAACGGACACGGCATGACTAAATTAGATTCGATACTCCTGGATGCGTTAATCACTCGTAAGATCGCTTCAAAGGAATCTTTAGAGCCTCTGATCAAAGAAGCGGAAGGCATGTCGCTTCCTCTGGGGAATGTCCTGCTCAAACATGCCGCGGTCCCCGAAAAAACGATTTTGCAGATCCTTTCCGAGAGCCTGCAGCTGCGCCTTATTGATCTTAAAGGCAGAATGATCGATAAAGCCGTGATCGCCGCAGTGCCGGTGAAGATTGCTTCGTATTATAAATTCATGCCGCTTGATTTAAAAGACCGCTGTTTGACCATTGCCGTTGCAATGCCGCTTGACATTAAGATCCAGGATGAGATCAGTATGCAGCTGGGTTTTGAGATCGAGACTACTCTGGCGGTGTCTTCGGATATTGTCAGCGCCTTAAAAGAATATTACGGTTTGGCCGCGGAAACCCTGGACAAGATCGTTTCTCAGATCTCCAAAGATGAATCGTCTCACCCTGAATCTTCCCACGAAAAAGTCGTTGATATCGCAAAATTAGCTGAAGACGCATCTATCATCAAATTAGTCAACCAGATCATCCTCGAAGGATGGCGCAAGCGGGCCACCGATATTCATGTTGAACCGTATCGTGACGGTGTGGTGTTGCGCTACCGTATCGACGGCCTGCTCTATGATGCGAATGTCGGCCCGGAAATAAAGGGTTTTATCACCGCGATCATCTCGCGTATCAAGATCATGTCTAACCTGAACATCGTTGAACGCCGCATGCCGCAGGATGGCAGGGCAGTGGTTAAGGTCCAGGAGCAGGTCCTCGATCTGAGGATATCGACGATCCCTACGCCGTTCGGCGAGAGCGTGGTCATCCGTATCTTGCCTACGAAGATGTTGTTCAGCCTTGAAAGATTGGGTTTGTCAAAGCGCGATCTGAATATTTTCGAAGGTTTGATCCGTAAACCGCACGGTATTATTTTTGTGACCGGCCCGACGGGCAGCGGAAAGACCACTTCGTTATATGCCAGTTTAAGCAGGATCAATACGCGGGAACGCAAGATCATTACTATTGAAGACCCGATCGAGTATGAGATGTCAGGGGTCACTCAGATACAGGTCATGTCTGAGATAGGGCTGGATTTTGCCCGGGGCTTACGGAGTATTTTGCGCCATGATCCCGATGTGATCATGGTGGGTGAGGTCAGAGACCTGGAGACAGCTGAGATCGCCATCCGTGTCGCCCTGACCGGCCATCTGGTATTTTCGACGCTGCATACCAATGACGCTGCCAGCGGTATTACCCGTTTAGTGGATATCGGGCTTGAGCCTTATTTGGTCGCTTCGAGCGTTGAAGCCTTTATTGCCCAGCGTTTAATACGCCTGATCTGCCCTGATTGTAAGTATGAGCAAATGGATATTCCTGAAGAATTAAGGGAAACCATTATCCGGGATTTAGCTTTAAAATCAAAGGAAGAAGTACGGGTATTCCGCGGCAGAGGATGCGCGAACTGTAATTTTACCGGTTTTCTGGGAAGGACGGCCATTTACGAGATATTATTGATCGATGATACTGTCAAAGACCTTATTTTGAATAAGTCTTCGGCGGGCCAGATCAAGAAATTCGCTGTTTCACGCGGCATGCGCACGTTACGCCAGGATGGCTGGCAAAAGACCATTTTGGGTTTGACAACCCCTGAAGAAGTGATGAATGTCACTTCCGCTGAAGAACATTTTGAATTGCAGGAAGGGCTGCAGGATGCCTATGGAGGGGATTCTTTACGCAGGGAAATGTCTAAACCCTCTGATGCGGATAAACGGGTGTATAGCCGTTTGAACAGCCGGGTTAACCTGCGGTATAAGATCTTTCAATCACAGGAAGAATTGATCAATCGGGGGTATACGGTCGAGCAGTTGAGCGTTACGACTAATATTTCTGCCGGGGGATTGACGTTTGCCTCGGTAGAAATGATACCTGGCGGAGCGTATTTAGAATTAATGCTCGAACTGCCGGATAACGATAATCCGATCGAATGTTTAGCTAAAGTTGTACGCAGCCAAGAAACCGAAATTGAGAAAGTTTATAATGTCGCTATTTGCTTTCTTGATATGACCGGTGCCCAGAGAGCTCGATTAGATAAGTATATAGAACAAGTAAGCAAATAATTTAAAAGAATGTTTCTTTTGGGGTGTTATTTTTAAATAGGTAAAACTTATGCCTGTATATGCGTATCGCGCTAAAAAAGACCCTCAGAATATCGTTGAAGGCAGGGTCGAGGGCCGTTCCGAGAAAGAAGCTATTGAAAAGATCAACGCTTTAGGTTATATCCCTGTCCATGTAGAGGAATGCGGTGTTTCTGCTTCCCGTGATACAACCTCTTTCAATAGATCCGTCGGGAAGATCCGTCCCGCCGAAGTTACTATTATAAGCCGTCAGTTAGCCAGTCTCCTTAAAGCGGGAGTCCCCATACTCGCTGCCCTGAATATCATTTCCGAACAATCGGAAAATACCTCCCTGAAAGCCATGGTCAGAAATGTCCATGATGCGGTTAAGGAAGGTTCGACTTTTTCTGCGACGTTGATGCAATATCCTCAGGTTTTTCCTCCTATTTATATCGCGATGGTCCGTGTCGGAGAAGATAGCGGTTCTTTGCCTGAAATGCTGCTGCGGATTTCCGATTACCGTGCTAAACAAGAAGAGATGTTCGCCCGTTTCAGGATGGCTTTGGCCTATCCGATGCTCATGGCGATGGTCGGTGTCGGCACGATCATTTTTATGCTTACGTTTGTCATGCCCCGGCTGCTTAACATTTATAATAATATAGACCAACGGCTGCCGCTTCCCACCCGGATCCTTATCAGTGTGAGTGAAGGTCTGCGGCACTGGGGGATTTGGATACTCTTGGTCCTGATCGCGGTTATCTTTGTCGCAGCTCAGCAATTAAAGTCAGCCGCCGGCAGGTCTTTCTTAAGTGTTTTTAAACTCCATGTCCCGGTATTCGGGAAATTCATCCTTAAAGCTGAACTTTCGCGTTTCTGCCGCACGCTGGAACTCTTGATCAAGAGCGGCATCCCTATTTTAAAGGGGCTTGAGGTCGGGATACCGATATTGGAGAATGAAGTGATAAAAGGGAAATTACGTACGAGCTATAAAGACCTGGAGCAGGGAGGTTCTTTTGGCAGAAGCTTGAAAAACGCCTCGCTTTTTCCGCTTTTTATGACCAATTTGCTTATTGTGGGGGAAGAATCAGGAAAATTAGATGAAGCATTATCAGAAGTCGCATCTTCATATGAGCGGGACACTGATGAAGCGATCAAGGTCATGAGCAGCCTTTTGGAGCCTTTAATGATACTGGGCATGGGCCTTATCGTCGGTTTTATTGTCATCGCTATGCTCTTGCCGATATTTGAGATCAATGTCATGGCTCATTAAGTAAGGTTGAAATTGAGAGATTAATTGGGGTAATGGTCTATAGTCCATAGTCTATAGTCTATAGTCGATAGTCGATAGTCTATAGTCTATAGTCTATAGATCATATGGTACATATTCTGTATTAGAAAAGTATTATAATTATTCTGTATGGATAAACAAAATAGAAAACTTACGGATACCATCAAAATTGTCCCGGCTGTTATCTTATGCCTCGGTCCTGTCTTCTGGCTTATCGAGTCGATCGCGGATTACGCTTTCCAGGGCGGCAGCTTTTTTCAACTCCTTTTTCTTCCTAAAACCCCGGAATTATTAACGCGCCTCTTTTTCATCTTTATCACCGTTTTCTTCGCTTATATTTTCAAAGAGTTCAAGAAATCGGATACACGCTTGCGTGTTTCCGAGAAGAAATGCAGCACGATCTTCAATGAAACCAGCGATGCGCTCGTGATTGCTGATGCAGAAGGTAATATCCTTGATGTCAATAGGCGGGCTGAAGAATTCTTCGGGTATTTCAAGGAGCAGTTTTCGCATATGAAGGTAATGCAGTTGTACCCGAAACAGGAATTAGCGAGGATGGCGCAGGCCTTTGAAGAAGTCCTTCGGGATAAAAAAGAGGTCGTTTTAGAAACTGTATGTATTAATAAAGATGATGCGATGATCCCTGTGGAACAGCGGGAAGCCTTGATTGAATCGATCCGGGGGAATGGCAGACCCGGTATCCTTGTTTCTATTTCCGCCCGCCGGGGGGAAGAAGCGGTCTCTCCGGGTGTCAACTGCGTTGATGGAATTGATACGCAACAGGGCCGGCTGAATGAATTAGCTCAGGAGTTAGATGACAATAAGAAGAGGTGCTGGGATTTAGAAAATGCCTTAAAAGAAATGCGCAATAGGTACACCGAAGAATCGCAGCACGCCCTTGAGATTAGGAAGCAACGCGATGGAGCATTGCGCCTGATTGATGAAAAAGAACGGGAGAAAAAGGAGTTTCAAGCCGCGTTAACCATAGCCCGGAAAAGCCTTTTGGAATCTCAAGTGCCCGCAAACGGCGCCAAACAAAGCCCCGAAGCCTTAAAAGCCGTTCAGGAGAAAGAACATGACCGGATCGCTCTTGAAAAGGCGCTCGAGACGGCAGAACATAAGTATGCTGAAGTTTTGGTAAAACTTTCGGAAGGGAATAAACAACTCGAAGAGGCATCGCGTGCTTTGCAGCTCAAAGAGGCTGAGAGTAAAGAGCTTCAGGGTACTCTCGAGCGTATAGAGCAAAAACTGCTTGAGGGGGAATCCCGAATAAACCTTGCGCATAAACAATATGATGATGCCTTAAAGATCATTCAGCAAAAGGAAAATGAGCTCAAAAAGTTAGAAGCGGCTTTAGCGGGATCAGGCGAGGCAAATAAGGGTGATCAGGAATATTCGAAAGCGCTTGAGGAAAGCAGGATCGAGCGTCAGCAATTAGTGGATACGTTAAAGCTTGAATCTGCAAAGGCAGAAGCGCAGGGGCGCCAGCTCGAAGAAACTTTAAAGGTATTAGGGCAGTCCAAAGAGGAAAAACGGCAGCTTGAAGAATCGCTTAAAGCGGCAGAGCAACGCTGCGCGCAGGGATCCCTCAGGGCTGCGGAGAATGAGTTAAAGCTTGAAGCGCTTTCGCAGGCGTTGGGGCAAAAGGATGTTTTGTTGCGAAGCCTTGAAGAGTCGTTGTCGCAGGCTAAGACCAGCTATGATGATGAATATTCGAAGCTCGAACGTGAACATAAACAGCTTGAAGACGCCCTTTCCCTGGTTGAGCAAAAAGAAGCGGCCCGTAAACAGCTGGAAGCTGCTTTGCAGGAAGCGCACGTAAAGCATTCGGCTGAATTGTTGAAAGTGAGCCGGGAACATGATCAACTGGAAGCGGCATTAAAAACGATCGAACAAAAAGAGGCTGCTTGGAAGCAGCTGGAATCGTCATTAAAGGAACTCGAACAAAAACACACCGCAGAATTAGTGAAAATAAATTTGGAGCATAAAGCGCAGGATGAGGCGATTTCACTTAAGGCTCAGGAACAGAAGGCGGGTGAATTTAAACAATTTGAAGTAAAACTTAAGGATGTCGAACAAAAGTATCAGCAGGAAGTTATCCGTTCAAGTGAGCAGCAGAAACAGTTAGAAGATGCGCTCCACGCTGTTGAGCAAAAAGAAGCAGAGCGGCAGAAGATTGAAACAGCGTTGCGTGAAATCCATCAGCAACAAATGAGTGAATCTTCAAATACTGTTAATGTTCAGGCGTATCAGGATGCTTTAAAAGTAATTGAACAAAAGGAGCTTGAAAGAAAGCAGCTTGAAGCGGCTTTACAAGAAGCAGAGCGTAGATTAAAAGAAGAAGAGGAGAAAGCTGCTGCAGTTGCGCATCAGCCTCAGGCTTCGGCAGCTGGCGGCGTTCAGTCGGGGGGGAGTTTGCCCGGGGGAGTATCTCTGTGCCAGGTGGCAAGCGGAATATCGCATCAGATCATCGATCCGTTAAGCGTTGTCTTGAATAACGTAAAGGTCCTCAAGATCAAATTCGCGCAAAAAAAAGAGTTCAGCTATGCCGAATTAAAAGAGCAGATAGGGTTTATTGAGGAGTCGGCGGTTTTGTGCAAGAATATTATTTCTTCGTTGGGAAGCGTTTCTTCCGGCACTAAGGTTAGTTTGCAGACGATGCAGCTCAACGATGTCATTGAGAAGGTATACGCGATCAAGAACCAGGAATTTAAATTCAAGAATATTGTCTTCCAAAAACAATTACAGCAGGATGTGCCTCCGATCATGGGGGACGCGCTTTTATTACAGCAGGTGATCTTTAATATAATCGCTAATGCCAAGTGGGCTATTGAACAAAGGCCTCAGAGAGACGGCGGTATTATCGGCCTGGGCACACAGTATGATAAGCCAATGAATAAAGTCATTTTGACGGTCTCAGATACCGGTATCGGCATAAAAGACACTGATATCCCCCGTATTTTCGAACCGATGTTTACCACCAAGAAAGTTGAAGAAGGCATTGGTTTAGGCCTGTCAATAGTTTCTGATATTATTAAGGCTCACCAAGCTACGATAAACGTAGAAAGTAAAGATAGGCAAGGGGCCGCGTTCAAGATACTTTTCCCTGCTTTACCTATGCCTAAAGGCCCATAAATGAAGGATCCTTATTTTAAGATCACCGTTTTTTTCTCTCTGTTATTTGCTATTGGAAATGTTTGGTGGGGGCCGAGGTCTTACGCTGAAAGCTGGAAAGAGGCAAAAGGAGAGCATTTTATCGTTTATTATGTTTCTGACAATGATTTCGTTAAGAAAGTCCTGGATAAAGCTGAAGAATATTATGGGCGTATTGCCTCTGACCTGGGGTATTCCCGTGCTTCTGAATTCTGGACGTGGGATAACCGCGTCAAGATCTATATCTATAGCGATCATGAATCGTTCGTAAGATCGGGAGGCCATCCTGACTGGTCGCATGGTTTAGCTGACTATACCCAAAAAGCGATCTTCAGTTACGCTTTTAGCAGGGATTTTCTTGAAGCTATCCTGCCCCATGAAATGACGCATTTAATATTCCGTGATTTTGTCGGTTTTAAGGGGGAAGTCCCGTTGTGGCTTGATGAAGGGGTGGCGCAATGGGAAGAGGTCCAGAAACGGGCTTTGATACGCGCGCTTATTAAAAAATTATTCACCAATGATACCTTATTGTCTATTTCTGATATGATGCGACTGGATATCAGAAAAGTCAATCAGATGGATAAAATCTTTATCCGTTCTATACTGACAAAGAATGGCGAGCGGGCAAATTTAGCTTTAAGCGGGGAAGCTTTAGTAAATACGTATTATATTCAGTCCGCCTCCTTAGTAGGGTTTCTTATTGAAAAATACGGGTCTCTTGATTTTGCCCAGTTTTGCCGACAGTTGCGCGACGGGAATTCCCTTACGGATGCGTTAGCTTCAGTCTTTCCGACTCAGATGCGCACCCTCGATGAATTTGAGCTGCGCTGGAAAGAGTACTTGTCGAGCAACTAGGAGCAACACAGGTCGTATGACACAATTACACAAGACACAGATAGTCGATGGTCCATAGTCCATGGTCTATAGTTACAGAGTATTAGATGAACGGGTGGCTTGGACTGTTTCCGAGCGGGGCATAAAGGCAAGGAGCGGGCATGGATGCCCCTCTAAAACGAAGTCGGGCAGAGCGACGCAGCCGACCTGAGTGCAGCCCCGCCACGCCGGGGCGGGGCAAACCTGCCTGACGGCAGTCAGGCGTCCCCGCGAGAAAACAGTCCAAGACAGGACCCGTTCACCTTATAGTAAATCACTAGTTATGGTAACTGGTTACTGGAGACTGGGGCACCCGGGAGTAGGTTGTTCGGTAAGCGGTCTTAACGATACTAACGACATTAACGATATTAACGATAATAACGATTGGAGGATAACTATGGGGAATAAACGAACAAGGGCTTTTACGTTAATCGAATTGATGCTGGTGGTTATTATCATCGGGGCGTTGGTTGCTATGGTCATGCCTCGTCTTACGGGAAGAGGAGAACAGGCGCGTATTGCCGCCGCGCAAGCCGATATAGCTGCTAATATCGCCACAGCTTTAAAGCTTTATGAATTAGATAACGGCAGTTTTCCTACTACGGAAGAAGGTTTGAACGCTTTATTGGCGAAGCCTTCATCAGCTCTTAATTGGCATGGCCCGTATGTGGAGAAGAAGCCGCTTGACCCCTGGGCAAGAGAATATAAGTATAAATCGCCGGGAGACCATCGGGCCGATTACGACCTGTATTCGTTAGGTAAAGATGGAGCTGAAAGCGCTGACGATGTTAAGAATTGGGAGTGATCGTGAGTGAAAAACGCGGGTTTACCCTGGTTGAGATCCTGGTTACTACCACAATCCTGTCGCTGGGGATTGTTTTTATTTATGAAGCATTCTTTGTTTCTTTGCGCGCATATAATTATTACGAAAATTATGTGAATGTAGCTCCCTGGATGGATGAGAAGTTATGGGAGGTTCAAGATGCTTTTACTCGTACCGGCGCGTATGAAGCGACGGCTCCGGAGGGAGAATTAGTGGCCGAGGGCAGAACGTATGCCTGGCAATTGTCCAGTGAGCTCGTAGACAGCGGGAGTAATCTGTATTCGATAGGATTGTCTCTGACCCGGCATGAGAGTAAAAATGATTTTCAAGTCAAAAGGGCTGTGTATGCGCTGCGGCAGGCAGAATAAAATAAAAAGAAGGGTTTTTCGCGGGTTTACTTTTATCGAGATCCTTATTGTGACGATGATGATGTCGGTGGTTTCTTTGGCGATTTATTCGGCATTTAATAACGGGATAAAAATATGGCAGCGGATCAACCGTCAACTTCCCCAGGAAGACATCAATATCTTCTTTGATAAATTTACCGCCGATCTGAAGAATTGCGTGAAACTCAAGAATATCAGTTTCATCGGGAAAGCCGATATGCTGGAGTTTGCCGGTATCGTTTTGAGTACGCGCATGGAGCAGGCAAGCGTGGGCAAGCTGTTTTATCGCTTTGACCGCGCAGCGGGGAACCTGCGCCGGGAACAATTTGATTATAGCGCGGTCTTTACTGACGAAAAGAATGTTACCGCGCTCACTGTGGACCATATAAAATCGTTGAAGTTCCTGTATTATAATCTTGATGAGGAGAAAAAGGATGTCTTGTGGCAGGAAGAATGGCTCGACGATGAATTGCCGAAAGCCGTCCGGATGGAGATCGAGTTTATTCGGGGGCCTGAAGTGATTTATTTAACCAGGACCGTGAATATTCCGATAAGCCGATAGAGGATCGAATGGTAAATCCGGTGAAGGGAAAGAAAGCAAGTATTTTGATCATAGCGCTCTGGTCGCTTTTTCTTTTGACGGTTTTCGCGGTGCAGCTGGGTTTTGGCGTCAGGCAGAAATTAACCCTTGCCAAACGCCTGGAAGCGCGCGCTCAATTGTGTTCCAGCGCGGAGGCCGGGGTTAAGAAAGCCATCGCATTCATGTTAAACGAAACCGAGAAAAAATGCCACGCGTTAAAAGAGCCGTGGAGCAATAATCAGGATTATTTTAAAATGATAGGAATAGGTGACGCCACGGTTAATATTTGTTATAATAGTGGGGCGTCTGAGCAAAGTACTGCGGGTGAGCTGCGCTACGGCATTATTGATGAAGAGCGAAAGATAAATATCAATAAGGCCGATATCACGACCTTGTCGCGGGTCTTTATAGCCGCAGGTGTTTTAGATGAAGAACACGCTCAGGAATTGGCAGCTTCAATAGTAGATTGGCGTGACGCGGATTCGACGCTTACCTTGTCAAGCGGTAGCGCGGAAGATGCGTATTATAAGAGTTTGAAATATCCCTATGATACTAAGAAT
>Ga0105098_10000667_pt1 | contig 12096 bp, 21 predicted proteins | sample PPLLak21cMay2015_FD_79137 | JGI IMG/M metagenome (GOLD analysis project Ga0105098, IMG submission 79137) | Freshwater sediment microbial communities from Prairie Pothole Lake near Jamestown, North Dakota, USA - PPLs Lake P7 Core (1) Depth... | ecosystem: Environmental > Aquatic > Freshwater >... | reverse complement strand
TATTAATCTCTGCCAGCTTGTTATCAAAATCCCTTTGCATTTGCAGCGCTTTTAGTTCTGCCAAGAGGTTAGCTTCATTTGCTGAAATATAACCGCTTGGAATAGCTCCTAATGAGTTTGTAGGTGCATTTGTTGAAGGCGTGGAATTAGTAAATACAATATTCCATGTAAAAGCATCTTTCCAATTTTGCTTAAAAATTGTTTCGGTGGCCGCTAAGAATTTTAAACGGCCATTGCATTGCAAAATGGACTTGTAAGATTCTAATTGCGAAATTAAATCCTCTGCGTTATCTGCGTTTAAATCCATTAACTTTTTATTGTCGGTATCGACAATTTTAAGGTGTGTGAATTTACCGTTACGTATTAATGTTATTGCATCTTCAAAGGTCATTGTTTTATTTTTTCAGATGAAATGCGTTGATAGTAAAGAGAAAAACTTTGTGTTGCTGGCGAATTGTCTATAAACATTACTAGCTTAGTATCTTGCACTATATAGTCAAATTCAAAAAGCCCGCTAAAAAGGGAACTTGTCATCCTAAAAATAGGTTTTGTAGGAAAACGAGCATCAAAAAAATTCGATGCCGGAACAACGCCAATAGTAATGGCAATCTTATGAACGTAAATAAAAAGTGTGTTTGTGTTTTGATCGGTAGGTATGGTTACTGTATTAATGTTAGCAGCAAATACAGAAATGGCAGACCATTCAGGCATTTGATAAGTAAATCTATGCCCAGGTGGCAATTGATTCTTCATATATTCCTGATACCCTAAATTCATGTTATTAAGAAACTTTTACAGTACCATTTTTTAATAAATGCGAATAGCCTGTTTTATCTATGTAGAAGAAATTTAACGTCACATTTTTTGCGGACAACAAACTTGGATTGTCGTAATAACTGAGCTTTAAATCAGTGCCTAGCGGAATATTACAAGGCAAATACTTACGGGAATTAGAATATTTTGGTGCTGCCGAAGGATCAGAATAAACTAAATGATCTAAGCGCATACTTGTTACAAAAATACTCTGACCATATTTTAAGTTAAGAAATAATTTTGGCGCATCTACCGAAAGGATATTATTAACTGTTGCATTACTTGATGTCGTACCCTCTATATTAATCGACATTCCGTAAATGTAGCCGACTGTTTCTTGTAAGTCGGTTCCAATGTATTCTTTTATTTTACCACTTAATAAAGTGTCAACGCTATATTCATACGTGGGAATTCCCATTCTGAATAGTAAAGTTTCTATGTCCATTGTTTAAAAAATTAAGCGAAAACGGCATTTTCAGCCGTTTTAAGCTATGGTTAATAAAATCGGTTAAACTGCTACGGCTTGGCCTAAAGCAATCATTAAACGCATCGACACAAATAAATTCGGTGTGAAAACAAGTGTACTCACATCCGGCATATTTAAAATAACGTTGAATGTTGAAATTCTACCTGTGATAATTCTCAAAGGATTAATCACTGCGCAACCGTCAAATTGATCTTTGTTCGTGCCGTCCTCTTTGCGGAACTGCAATGTGTCAATATTGGTCACTGGTACGTTACTTTCTAACTGGAAAGATAATGTGCCATTATATGGAACGTTGTCCTGCACATTCGGACCATAAGCACGGTAAATACGTGTTGCAACCGTTGCGCCCTGTCCAATCAATAATTGAACACCATAAACTACAGCGATATCGTTATCCCCTAAAATAATGTTATTTAGAGAGGCTGATCCGTTTGGTGATTTAGTGCCAAATACAAAGGTTAACTGATTGGTAGCTGTTGTCAATGGCAATTCCTGTATTAACGTTGCAGGTATAGTGATACTTGTGGGAGCTACTTTAAACTTTTGTTGTCCGCTCGGATTTGATGGATTTAAAGTTTCGTAGGCCATACGTTGCGCCTGAAAAAAAACTAATTCTTTGCTCATGGTTTATGTTTTAAATTATAATTGATGATTAAATTGATTGATAAAATTGGTTAGTTATACATTTCGTCTAAGTCAGTGATACCCATACCCATACCACTAACACCCGTCTGAGCATTATTGATAAGTGAGACTGTCGGGTCAATCATTCCGATGCCAGCCACAGACGAATAAATATTTTGTGTGATCGGGTCGATACCGTTCATGTTTGCAGCGTTTTGAATGTCCTGCGCCATTTGTGTTATTGCTGCGTCGTATTCACCTGCACCGATTTGATCTACGAAGGTTTTTCCGGCTGAATCTGTTGTAAGAACTCTCACCTCTTTAATCAAACCCTGAATGGCTACACCATAGAGCAAATATTTTACCATTGGCGGGCATTTTTTCCACATGGCTAAAGTGATTACAACACCACCAAATTTGAGTGCGCCCTCATGTTTGATATACCAAAGGTTTGGGTCTTTGTCTTTAAAAAATGTTTTTGCATCAAGAAATTTTTGCGCACCAATAACACCTGCGGTAACTGGTAAAAGAACTTTGCCCGTTTCCATTGCACTTTTGCCAATGCCTTTAATATCGAATTTTGCCATTTGTTTTTATTTTTTGAATTGATAAATTGATTAGTGTAATTAAGAGAATGATAGTGATACCACAGCCGACAAAACTAGAGTAGGCAGGATTTATTTTGTAGATGCTGGATAGTAGAATGCAATACAGTAAAGCCTTTAACCAAGTGATCGGATTTTTATATCCACCCATGATATTTTTTGCCCGTGGTGCAAACTGATCTTTTGTACTTGGCAGGTTACGAGGGTTAGAATTTTCCGTAACAGTCTCAATAACCTCCTGTGTTTGTTCTTGTGCGTCCTGTGGTATTTGTGTTTGTTCAGGTGGTGCAAAAGTTGCGGGCTGTTGTGTGGGTGCGTTTCTTTGTACAACTTTATTTGCAGTAGGTAATTTTGCAGCAGGTAATGAGGTTGCAGGTTTGCTGCTGGTACGTGCAACCGGTTTAAAATTTGAATAGTCCCCTTCTTCTACTTCCGGCTCTGCGCTGGCTTCTTCAATTATTTCACGTTGTGTGTCAACGTTACCGCCCTCGTCAATGTCTGCGCCCTCCCTTAGTAAATTTGTTTGCGCAGCTTTTAAAACTACTTTTCTAATATCACCGCCACTTTGTTGGAGTGCCACATCTTCGGCTACTTCGCTAACATCTTCAACAAAATTAGATTCCGGCTCTGTCATAGCGCCTTTGTTTTTTAGCAGTTTTAAAATTGCTATTGTTATGGGTGTGGCCGCTGCAATAGTTGCAGCCGCTGCCGTTGCTGTTACAACTCCAAGCCCTGAAAGAAATGAGCCGTCAGCATTAACTTGAAATTCTTCACCGCTTATACTCGTGCCGGATGCCCTGCTAATCGCTTTAGCCAGTGCGCTACGTTTGCCCCCGAAAGTTTCCCAAACTTTTACGATCTCGCGGCCATTATCTTGTTGCCATATCTGTGCGAGCTTTCCGGCTAAATTTATTTTTAATGGCGACTTTCTAAGCGCACCACCTAAAGCAACTAAGGCAAGGAAAGCAGCACGGGTAGGAGCAAAGCCCAGTTTTTTAACTCCTTTAAATATTTTTTTTCGTTTTGCTTTGCGTGCTGCTTTTGCGGCTGGTGTCTTACGTGCTGCACGTTTTGCCTGTACTTTCTTTACAATTTTTGCAACTGGCCTTTTTAGTACTGGCCTTTTTAGTACTGGTCTTTTTAGTACTGGCCTTTTAAATATTTTGCGTCTGCCTAATTCGTCAGTACCTTCTAATTCCTCTATTCCTGACAAAAATTCTTCTTCTCCATCGAGAGAATAATCATCATTAATGCCGTTTATAAAATCGTTACCAAGTCCAGCCAGTGCCGCAGGATTGTGGCAGCTTCTACGATTACGACGACGACCCCCAAATGAATCGTCAATGTCTGCGAGAACATCGTCAGCCGCCTCACCAATACCGCTTAAAAAGTCGCTATTGTTAAGATTACCAAGACTTCCCATTAAAGATAGTTTATTCATAATTTGTGATTTTGTGCCGTCTAAATTGAATACCTGAGCTTTTTTGTAGTCAACCTCTTTGTTGTATTTACAATGGTTCACAGGGTCTAAAGTGATATAACTATTTTGTCCGGTGGGAACGATTGCATAAATGTGCGCCCAGTTATTACCGTCATAACTTACCACTTTGGCCTGTGATGGTATGCCCTTCGCTTTTAATACAGATTGAATAAACGTTGTAAATTTTTTGCAATCCCCTTTGCCAACCTGCATCAAAAGTTTAGGTGTAAAAACTATCTCGTGTCCCTGTGGGTCACGTAAATAGCTCACATTTTTACAAGCCACCTCAAAAAGCCGTTTCAAAAATTCCAATGTACTAGGGTTTCCTTTACTTAAAATCTCGACTACTTTTTTTATAAACGGTGAGTTGCTGTAAGTGTTCACCGTTTGAATGATTAACTTAACTGTGGCTTCTGCGTCCATGAACTCGCCAATAGTTTTGTTAAATTTTAAGTGTGGATTTATGTTTTTGTAAAATGCTCCCTGCATTGGTTTCAAATAACTAGACCAAGTTTAGGAAGTTTTTTTTAGGCTTAAAAGCCATTGGCAGTAAGCGGCAGTAAGTGGCAGTAAGTGGCAGTAAGTGGCAGTAAAAAGAAAGAATTTATTTTGTATTTCGACTCGGTTTATTACGGCTCTTTATTTCTTTTTTTGCCTCTTCTACCGTGTATGGTGGAAATACGTGATGTGTCATTGCATGAATTTCACTTCCATTTTTATCGGGCCCACATTGTGAACAAATATATTCTGATTTTATTGGATATTTTTTTTTCATAACGGTTTAATGTTTGCCGTGGTTACTAATAAATTTCTCAAATTCTTTTTTGAATCCGAGTGCATCCGCAATTTTTAAAGCATCATCTAAGGTGAGTAGATCACCGTCTGTTTTTTTTTCAAACAAAGATTTTTCTTTTAGTGATTTGATACGGCGGTAATAAGTACGCTCACTGTATGGTGACACCAAAATTAAATCTTTGTTTGAAAACACCATGTTAATTTCCTTCTAGCCAGTTGTTAAACTTTGGAACAAAAAATTTGAGTGCGAAAATAATGCAAGCCGCTTGAATGATGAACATGATAATACATAAATATGTGTACATCAAATCAAAAACTATATCGCCATAAGCAAATACAAACACATCATAGCAGATAAAAAATATTATCATTGCCGCAATCAGAATTTTTTTTGATCGTTTCATGCTTTCTGAATTAAAGTTTTTTGTGCAAACAAATGGCTTCGCCAGTCTTCTTCACTGGTTTCCCAAAATATTAAACAGGTTGCAATAACAATGATGTCTAACTGTCTGTTTGGAAGTACACCAATCACAACCGGAGTAGTAGAGTAGTGCGTCTCAACGTTCTCTTTTTTATTTGTGAATTTATCCACTTCGTTTTTTAACGCCTGTGGGTCTTGGTTTGAAAGTATGTGCGTTCCTGTCATTGTTCAAGTTTTTTTAAACGTTCCAGTGCTTTTTCCATTTCGGTAACTAGCAGCATTATATTAGCTGGAGTTGCTTCAAATTCTGTCCGCTGAAAAAGTAAATCATTACCAATTTGGATTTTTTTTGTTCCATTCTGATCTATCACAAAGTTAACTGTGATAACATTGCCTTTGTGTTCCATGCGCCATTTACGGTTTTTATAAAATTCAATTGACATTTTGACTAAACCAATTACCACGCCTAGCGCAATAATTAGAATGCTGACAAAGCCGATGTAATCAATGATTCTCATTATTACTCCTTAGCTTGATGAAACTTTACACATTCGGCCTTCGACATTTCAGGGTTTAAGATTAACGCCTGTGAACTTGGAAAGTCTTTCTTAGCCCGTTTAATAAGGGTTTCGAGAACTCTGTCAGCACGTTCACTGCCAACTAAAGCAGGGAGTTTGACCGTACCTAAAATGTCATACGTGGCCACTGGCTTGCAATACGCAAAGATTAACAGGTTTTCTTTTTCCTGTACTTCTGCACGGCTATACGGGATTAACACAGCGATTTGACCAATAAAGGCAAGGCCGGACATAACGAACACTAAGCCACCAAAGGCCAAGATTACTTTTGTTTTGAAGCCTGTGAAGGCATTTTTGATTTTTGTTTTCATTGTTTATTTGGTTTAGGGGATTGCACAAAAAAGGGTTCTGCACGAATGCAAAACCCCGATCACACAGCCATAGCAGATTTACTGTTTCAGTAACTAACCAATAAAAACCACGGGCTGTGTAAAACGAAAAAAGCCCCCCGATAGATCGGGAGGCTGTTAATAACTCAAATTGCCGGATAGCGTTTTGAGGCTGGAAAGTGAGGCGGCTCAACAGTGTAGAATGAGAATTTACGACAATTACATCAAATACACGGTCTGTTGAAAACTCGGCCTCAGTTCGTTGTGATAAAGGTAAACGTTTTATATCTTTGAAATACGACAATTACATAAATTTCTGTACATGGATACCAACACAGAAAAAACCAGTAAAACCGCTATATCAAAGGATTCAAGTCCTTTTTTTAATACCTCTCAACGAGATATAATAAACATTGTGTCGCCTAGTGCCGCAAGGCTTTCAGAGGCTTCACAACGTATAAGTTCGGTTATGTTAACTGAGTTTTTAACGGTTAAAGTCCATGTGGATTTACTGGTAAATATAGTACAATTCAGAACACAAAACAAGCGTTATCAAACAAATAAGTTAATAAAAAACCTTTCTTTTTTCTACGTCCTTAAAAGCCTCACAAGCTCCGGTATTATTAAGGATTACGCCAAACACCTTCCCGAATTAACTACCCTGTTAAATTGTGTGAATAGCACGTTTTATGCTCACCTGAAAGCCTGTAAAAAAATGGGTTTGATTGCGGTAAACAAGGGAGCGTTAATACTGGCAGGTTACAGCGCAGTAGGTGAGTGTTTTGACCAACTATCTACGCCACTAATCAAAATCAAATACAATCCCAGTAAAGACAAGTTTCACCACTTGCTAGAGGCCGCTTATATAGCGACTTTACAGAAAAAACAAAGCGATCAGTTTCACGCAAAAGTTAACCGCTCACCCGAACTAGTGGAGCTTTACGAAACAACAATTTCAATAGTAAAAGGCTCAAAGAAATTTGCAGAACCTTTACACAAATACCAAGTACACGCCTTTATTCACGGCCATAAGAACTATTATGAACTTATGGCATACAATCCCGATTTTCAACTGTCAGCCCGCAAATTGCGCCAAGAGTTCAACTTTAAAAGTAACAAATCCGTTGCCTACCTTAAAAAGAAACTTGCCGCTAAGGGACTATTAACAGTTGAAAAAAGAGAGTACACAAGTAAGGTTAAAAGCCGTTTAAAACACGCTTACGTGACCTATAACAACAAAAAACAGCAAACAGTATGGAAACTGCCGGATGCCTTGGTAATTGCGCCAAGCCGAATTTTATTTTGAAAATTGAAATACACGAAGTGGATAATTTAAACTCTTCGAGTTTATATTACTATTTCTATTTATTAACTATTAAATAAACCTGTCAGGAACTTCACATTTAACCTGTTAACAACTATCAGTTATGAACACAAGCCCCACCACCCCAAAGAAACAGCTACCGCCATTTGCAGCCGTAGTGCATTTTAAACACAATTGTTTGTACCAACAAAAACACCCTTCATGGACTTTCCGGTCTGACTGGGTAAGCCCTTTGAACACACCCATTCACAAACAATTTTTGTACCTCGAAAGCCATATTTTAAAAGAGTTGAAAGGCCAATACATTACCGCCTCGATCTTTAACAACTGTGGACAAATCACAATTCCATACGGTGAGGAACTCCCAAAAAATAATTTGGTTTTGTACATCGACCACGATCAAATAAAAGTCGACCACCGAAAATATATTGATCTGTCCTTTCTTGAACACACATACGACAAGACTTTTTTAGAATTTCTTGCCGTTAGTTTTGAGCAACAAAAATATGAGATTGACCTCAAAGCCTCGATTCTGAGCGGTTACGCTAAAGAGTACAAAGAAAACATTTTGAATAAATAACCGTTGATTCATAAACTAAAAAATTAATTTATGGCAATCATTCTAAGAACACCGGACAAAAAAATTTATCTCACAAAGGAGGAACTCAGTTATTTTATTCCTTACCTCGACACTTGCAAACACAATGGTTTTAGCGGTGTTAACCATTACAGAAGCCACGAAGTAAGAGAGAAATTAATTAGATTTTCTCTAACTACTTTCTGTGAAAAAGTGCTTTCTAAATGGGCGCACAATATGCACCAACCACTCAATAAGAAGATAAATTTAACTGTAAACCAAGGCGAAGAAATTAGTTTAATTGCCATGTTTCAAAGGGTAGAATGTGGCTCTTATTTACTCTCTGTACAGCAAAGAATTTTACTAAGTCTCAGGCCGCTCAATAGTGTAACGGAAATCTAACGAAAGTGGAACGGAAGTAGAACGAAAGTAGAACGACTGGTTTTGATAATCAGTAAGTTACGAAAGTCAAAAAAAAGCGCTTTTTACGAAAGTGGAACGAAAGTAGAACGAAAGTAGAACGGAACTGTTAAAATTTGTATTAATCCCCAAAACATAAAACCATGACAGAAAAGAAAATAACACGGCACCTAGAGAGAGCTTACGATGCCTTACTGGATGCACAATTTGAAGTTTTTGACAAGCCCGAATTTAAAACAGAGCGTTCGAAAATTTCAGAGATACAAAAAAGTATCTCACAACTGGACAGGGAAATAAAGGAATCAATTAAACAAAAAGAACAACAAAGCGCATGAAATCAATCTTTATAAATGAGTGGCAACAATACGGTGAAATAACCGTTTTTACTGGCATACAAACAGAGTACGATCTTGAAGTAACAATTAACTACACGGATTTTGTTGTTACAGTAGAGGGCAGCGATAAACATATTTTTATCTACTGCGAAGCTCTAAAGAAAAAGGAAATTAAGTTTCAAACAGGTGAGAACCTTACAATGTTTTAAGCCATGAAAAAAATAGCATTAAAAATACCGCTTCATTTAGATTCTGAGGCCGCTAAATCACTCCAAAGTGTAAAGTCTATCACTAACCAGTCAACCAATACAAAAGCTATCTCAGAAGCCCTGAATCGTTTTGTCTATTATAAACGTGCTTATGAAAAAGCGATGGAAACAATTGAGCGTTTAAACTTGGAATTAGAAGCCAACAAACGGGCTACCCGTAATTTTTTGCAATGCTTTGATGAACTCAAAGCCATTAATGAGACTAAGCAGAACGCCACAACAAAAAACATAAAGGGTAAAAAGAACTTACAACTTAGTATTGAGTAGTATATATTTTTGGCGACCGGCGCCCGGAGATCTGAAGGTGAAAATATATATTTTTAGATAACCTGGAACTTCTGCAGCAGACTAAAAATATATACTTTTATCTTCAGATCTCCGGGCGCCGGTCGCCAAAAGTATATACTTTACTATTTTGAATTAGCGGCCATAAGTCCCAAAACGGCCAAAACTAACAATGCAGCACCACCACTTTTTTTAGGATTCTCTTTAATTGTAGTGGTCACTGTGGTTGTAAAATCCTTAACGTTATCAAATACCTTATTCCAAAGTGGTTTTTGCACGGTGTTCTTAATGTATTGCTTAAACTCACCCATTGTAATCGTGCCATTTTTATTAATGTCGATTGCCGGATTCGCTTTTGCAATTGCAGAGCGTGAAATGTTCTTTACTTCAAATACCCAGTTATCATCGTTAGATTTGCCCACAGCAGCCGGAAAGAACACCACGAGGTATAAATCAAAGTAATTGTTTAGCTTGCCTGTATAGGGCTTTAAATACTTATACACGTAGTCCAATTGTTTAATGAATCCCATTTTTTCAAGTTCCCATGTGGTAGTACCTAAAGCTCTGGCCGTTCGTGGTATGAATTGAATTAGTCCGGTGGCGTAACCGTCTAATACTTTTTGTCCATTCTTTTTTACATAGAATGGTGCGTAAGTATTTCGACGGCTGAAACTGACACCGCTTTCGGCCTTAAATACCTGCATAAGCCATTGAGGATTCACTTTTAAGAGTTGTGAGATCGCCATCAGCTTAATAAAAAAATCCCTGCGCAAATTGGCTGGGATTCTTTCAATGTAAATAAGGTCTTTTGGCTCCATTACATCGGGTTTTGCATGACCGTGAATGAAAATAACATCCGTCCGGCTGTAATGATTGCGGAATTAGTAAAATACAATCCATAGTCCAGTGTACTGTCTACCGGATTTTTTCTCAAGTTCCAAAGCAAGTTTTGAAAATATACGTTTGCATTAGCATTCAAAACGGCCACAGTGTGCGCAGGATTTACCATACCTGTACCACTTGATACACCGTAACCACAATCAATATTTACCGATGCAGTTACAAGTGGTATAACTATGGAATAATAAATACCTACAATTGTATCGCCTCCACGAATCGCAGTACCAAGAGATTTTTGACCTATTGCGCCACCTTCTACGCTGAAATCGTACACCGTAGAAACCTGATAAATTTTAGTTGAGATTTGTCCCATTGTTTAAATATTAATTGTTAGACTTTCGTTAAGGTGGCTAATGATCTGGCCAGTTAGTGTGAGGCAGGTATCAAATTCGCGCTCTTTTGTTTTTTCAAATCGCTCTGCAAGACGCTCACTTTCGAGATAGTGAAATAAATGTTTTTTGCTATCTGAAAAATCCTGCATTTTTTCGATAGCGGTATTTACAAATTCAGAAAGCTCTGCTTTGTTTTTTGATTTGTAATAGTCTTGCAAACCTTCTAAGCGCTCATTAAGCTCCTCGTTTGCTAAAAGAGATGCCTCACTTACATTCTCAATGTTATTGGTTTTTGCTGCTGTTTTTCTTGCTGCTGCTTTTTTTGCCATGGTTAATTTGCTTTAGATTTATTCATAAAAAAATATGCTGCTACTCCAAGTAGTGCTAATTTTGGAAAAATGCCATCAAACAACCCGCTAGAGGTTTCATTTGCGCTTGCTTCTGCCTGTGTATTGGTAATAATGTTTGCAGCCTCTGTGCCAGTTACATTTAATTCTTTAAGTGTTTTTTGAGTTTGTACCATTAACTCTTGTTTTTCCTCTGCTGTGGTATTTAGTTCGTCAGTTATTTGTATGGCTGTAAAAGCCACCACAAGAGCCACAACGCCCCAAACAATTAAGGGAATAATACCAATACCCTTAATAGTTTCTTTGTTTGGGTCTAGGTAACTATTTGCCACAGTGATTAATTTTTTTTCTTCCTTTGGAATTAAAAAATATTTTACAATGTCAGCACGTACCGCAGGCACTCCGGCTTTTGATTCAAAACTTTTTTGTCGTACATACCAACTGCCAGCCTGTTTAGCAATAAGCCTTCCGAAGTCGTATAAAGCAGCCCATTTTTTGTCGGTCTTTGGTAGCTTTGAATTATACAACTTTGTAAAGAGTTGAATCCATAGACGGTTTGACGCAACCAGTCGTATGTATTGCTCTTTATGCGCTATCTCTAACGCTCTTACTTGTGCCGTGGTTGGTTTGGCCATTCACTTAAAGTTTTACACCGTTAGTGTATTTTTTTATGATAGCCTCTTTTTTCTTTTTTGAGGCTACAATACTTTTGCACTTACTGCGCCAGTCTTTTACACGTTGATCGAAACGTGCCCACGTTTCAGGGCTTGCACTTGCTTTTGGTTTTTTCGGTGCTTTTGGAAGTTTTCTTGCCATTGTTTTGAGGTTTTAAAAATTAATTATTTGTGAGCCGCAGCCATTGACATTAGGACGTTAAAGAACTCCGGCTTGTTATTTAAAGTCTTTATAAATTCGTTGATCTTAGATAATTCAACCTTCTCAGAAAGTTTGCCCATTTCTTCGTTAATCGAATTAATCAATTCTTTTTCTTCTACTGTGGTTTGCACTTCGGCTTTTTTTTCCTGAAGACCTGCAAGTCCATGAGTTCCGTTTCCATTCATTGCGGAGTGCATTCCTGAAAGTGCCATCATAGTATTTAATTTTTCCGGTGCGATGTCCGCAAAAAGTCCGAGCATTGGTAAATACTTTTCAAATCCTGCACTTTCTTTCTCGTC
>Ga0105098_10000666_pt1 | contig 12097 bp, 9 predicted proteins | sample PPLLak21cMay2015_FD_79137 | JGI IMG/M metagenome (GOLD analysis project Ga0105098, IMG submission 79137) | Freshwater sediment microbial communities from Prairie Pothole Lake near Jamestown, North Dakota, USA - PPLs Lake P7 Core (1) Depth... | ecosystem: Environmental > Aquatic > Freshwater >... | reverse complement strand
TTTTTCACCTGGCGGTTCTTGGGCAGTTCATGACGCAGCTGCCAGACGAGGTCCACGACTTGTGCCACGCCGGTTGCGCCGACCGGATGTCCGCGCGCTTTAAGCCCACCGGACACATTGATGGGGATCTGGCCACCCAGGCGCGTCTTGCCCGACGCGGCGGCTTTTCCGCCTTCGCCCTTCTTGAAGAAGCCGACATGTTCGCTCTCGGCAATCTCGAGAATGGTGAAGGCATCGTGCAACTCCGCCACGTGGATGTCGCTCGGTTTAAGCTTGGCCATCTCGAAGGCCTGCTGGGCAGCAAGAGTCACGGCTTTCAAGTCGGTCGGGTCGTCGCGCTCCTGTAGCGTATGCGTGTCGGTGGCCTGACCGAAGCCCGCGATCAGCACAGGCGGCTTGGATAGTTTCTTCGCCATCTCCAGTGGGCAAATGACAACTGCCGCGGCGCCATCGCTAACCGGGCACAGGTCGTACAGGTGGAGTGGGTCAGCCGAGGTGGGATTGTTGACGATGGCGTGCGGGCTGTCGAAGACGCCTTCGCGGTCCAACGCCATCTCCACGTGCGCGTAAGGATTCAGCGTGCCCATCTCCTGGTTCTTCAGGGAGACGGCCAGCAGGTGCTCGCGGGTTACGCCGTGCTTTTCCATGTACAGCCGGGTGAACATGCCGGCCATACCGGGCAGTGTGATGCCGTACGGATATTCGACCTGCGGATGGGTCATGGTGGCGACGAAATCGGTCGCGCGCCAGCCGGTCACTTCGCGCATCTTCTCGCCGCCCACGACCAGAACAGTATCATAGTAACCGGACGCAACAGCCAGCAACCCATTCTTGATGGCCGAGGCTCCCGAGGCGGGACCGTTCTCCACGGTATCCGCCGCGGCGGGCAGCAGGCTGAGGCGGTCCACCAGCGAGCTGGCGATGGCGGACTGGTGCTGGAGCATCCCGCCGCCCATGTTGGCGACGTAGACCGCATCGACCGACTTATCGCCCAGGCCCGCGTCATCCAAGGCTTTCAGGGAGGCATAGGACAACATCTCCATCAGGGTATCTTCATCACGCCGGCCGAAGGGGATCATGCCGGCGCCGATAATCGCAACGTCTCTCATGGTCTCATCTCCCTTTCAGCCCGGCGATCCGTTCGCGGATCGTATCGTCGTCGGCGAACTTGATGTCGGCCATGGCTTCGTCCATCAGTTCCTGCGGGACGGGCCGGTCGCCCACCACCAGGCGCGGTTTGGCTTTGAAGTAAGTCTCACGAGTCAATACCCACGAGTCGCCGCCACCCAATTCATGCGGGATTTTGGTCTCTATTAGCGGGTACTCCACCATCCAGCGGCGGAAGCCGATCGGGCTTTCGGCCACGATCAATACTTCGTCCTGGTTCAGATATTCCATGTGATATTCCATCTTGGCCGCGAACAGATGCGAGCCGATCCGCAGGCCGCGGTCGATGGCCAGCGTGTGATAGCTCATCCCGACCTTCTCATTTTCCAGTCGCCCATTCACCACACCGACCAGGTAACCGTCCACCTGGCCCATCAGGCAGTATTCGCTCTTGACGCGGTGCCGGTACCAGGCGAGCAATTCTCCGTACAGCCGGGCGCTGACCACGTCGTAATAATCCCGCTCGATGAACAGACAGGGATGGACAGATTTCAGGATCTCCGGCACATCTTCGCGGGCGGCCTGGCGTATGACCATTTTCTTGCCATTCGCCAGGACGATCAGCTTGGGCGGATAGGGTGGCATTGGATATTGCATTGGCCGCAGGACGGCCTCGAGTTCCATGTCTACTGGCATGAAAAAACCTCCTTAAAGTTTATGTCGTTGCGAGCGATCGCTGGTCGAGACGTCCGTCGAGATCGAGGGAGCGAAGCAATCTCCTCGTTCATGAGGAGATTGCTTCGTCGTGGCGCCATTGGCGCCACTCCTCGCAACGACATATGATTACTAACTTAAATTCACTGCGCTCAACTTGTTGATGCTTTCCGCGTGGGCGGGGTCGAAGGCATCGCCGAACTTCGTTTTGGGCAGAGCTGCTTTCTTTGCCATCAGCGATTCGTACTCAGCATCGTCGACCATCGCGACACAGCGCGAGATGCAGGATTCCCCGTCCACGAAGCGCCAGGGGAACATGCCGACCGTCACACGGCGGTTGATCAGCAGATCGATCTCGCCGCCGATGCACTCCGCATGGATAATGCCATAGGGGAACATCTCCAGGTGCATCAACTGATACTTGCTATCGTCGAAGAAGTCTGCCAGCGGCATGCCGTGTTTCTTCTTGAAGACCTTCTCCGCCTGGCGCGCCTGGCGCGGCATCCAGTCACGGATGATGGTGTTCATCGGGTGGTCGGCGCTCCCGCAATCGACGCCGATCCAGCGCAGCTTTTTGGCTTTTGCCCATTCGGCAAATTCGCGGTCGGGACCGGGGTGCATGACCATGTAGCGGACTTCGTTGGCCGTGGGCATATCCCAGCCGAAGTGATGATAACCGGTGTGGATGATGAGAATGTCGCCCTCGCGGACCTCGACGCGTTCCTCCACCATCTTGCTGGTGTACACATCGTAGTCGCCGCAAACGTCACTCAGGTCGACGACTGCCGCCTCGTGGACGAGGAAATCCATTTCGAGCGAGGCAATGTCCTTGCCGGGGGTATGGAAGTGGATCTCGCCATCCAGGTGCGTGCCCAGGTGGTTCGAATGCGTCACCACCTGCCCATTAGCTCCATTGGGCGCCAGCCGTTTGAAATATTTCAACTGCAATGGTTCGTAGGTGGGCCAGGGAGGCGTGGCCACACCCAATGGGATCGTTAGATCGATGAACTTCATAGTTTCGGCTCCTTTTCGATTTTGGAAACTCGATTGTGACTTCATCACAAGATCTTGAGTCCTAACCACGGAGACACTGAGTCACGGAGCTTTTAGAGTCTCAGTGTCTCTGTGGTTTGTTCTTGTCCTTATCGCCGTGCACATCACTGTGTTTCTCACATTTCTTGTATAGCTTCAAAAGCATCCTTGAAACACTTCTCGGGTGCGCGCAAGATTCCCGCGCCGACCATGCCTACGCCCGGATCTTTGTGGGCAATACCAGTATTGATCCGTGGGAGGATGCCGGTCTCCATCACTTTGCGAACATCGATGCCGAGCGGCGTGCCGCGGAAATTAAGAGCGGGGATCGTAAAGTTTTCATGCTCACTAAACGTAATCTCATACATTTCGAGGGTATTCTGGGTTGCCATTTGCGGAGTCCCACCAACAAATTGAGTGATGGCAGGCGCGGCGGCCATGGCAGTGCCTCCATACCCGGCGGTCTCGGTGATGGTGCTATCGCCGATATCCGGATTGGCATCCTTCTCGGTGTATTGTGGGAAATAGAGGCCCTGCACCTGACCGGCAGGCGCGACGAACCAACGCTCCGGCATGGAGGCCAGACGGATGCCAAAGTCGGTGCCGTTGCGCGCCATCACCGTGACGATGGTGCTGCCCTCCACGCCCTCAGCTGCTTCGAGCATGGCTTTCCCGGCCGGCATGCTCAGGTTCAGGAAGAAGTGATCGTTGCGGTCGATGAACTCGATCACCTTCGCTAAAACTTCGTTATCCTTGTTGGTACGTGCCAGCGCGGGGCCGATCGCGCGCAGGAACAAAGATGTGGCGGCGCGGTTGCGGTTGTGGCACTCGTCGCCCATGTGCAGTGCCTGGGCGATCAGGCTTTTGATGTCGATCCCATTGGGAAGGGACGCCAGAGCGCGGTCCAAAGTCGGGTACAGGTCGGTCGCCATCCATTTCAGGCGGGCGTACACCTCCGGTCCCATCCCGCCATAACGAAGGACCTTTCCCAGGCCCTCGTTCAGCGTGCAATAGGCGCGGTTGCCGAAGGTCTTGTTTTCGAGGATCCAGACCGGCATGCTCGGAGAAACCACGCCGGCCATCGGTCCGACGCCATGATGATGATGGCAGGGTGAAAACTCGATCGCGCCGGACGCCGCCAGCTGCGCGGCTTCGGCTTCATCCTTTGCCAGCCCTTCGTAGATCAGCGCGCCCATCACCGCGCCGCGCGTGGGTCCACACATGCGCGACCATTCGATGGGCGGTCCCGCGTGCAGGATCATGTGGTCGTGCATGCCGGGGATGACCTCACGTGCGATGCCCATGCCGACCAGGACGGCCTGCCCGCGCTGGATGCGACTCAGCACTTCCTGATTCGCTGCGTCCATGCTGACCCCTGATTTGGTTGTCCTCAAACGCGCGATCCCCTCTTTAGGCGGCTGCCAATCGAGGTCGATCACCTTCACGCCCTGGTCGCTGACCGACTTTGCCATGCTTGCCAGACCAACGTTGAGGACCGTCAGATCTTTTCCGAAGAGTTCGTTGATTTTCGTCATTACGTTGCTCCCGGTCTAGCCTGAAACGAGCAGCGCGGTGAGGCGCGCCGCGGCAGAGTTACTGTCGCAAACGATCACGCCCGCGCGTTCCAACGTCGACATGGTTTTGCTGAGAACTTGCGGATCTTCCTCCGTGCCGGTCACAGAGGCAACCACCAGCAGCTCACGGCCTTCGCCGCGCGCCAGTTTTTGTGCGTCCTCCACAGCTTTCCCCAATTCCGAGGCGGGGTCGGGATGTGCGCCATAGCCGATGACTACATCCAGCATGATGACTGCGACTTCGGGGTCGCGCGCCTCCTGCAAGAGTCGCCGGATGCGCAGATCATTGTCGATCATCGGATGCGGACGACCCACGGTGAACTCCTCTTCGCCGAGGTCCACAACCGTGTGCTGGCGGCTTTTGGTGGAATCGGGCAAGGCGGGAATGCCTGGCAGCGGAGCATTGGAATACACCGGGATGTCCAGTGTTTCCTTCCAGATGACCTGCGCTTCGTAACACAACGTCCCGCCGGAGAACAAACCTCTGAGATAGTATTGACTGGGGTTCAGCCTGGCATTGAGACTCTGCGCTTGCTCCGCGAGGCGGGTGTCTTCCGCCTCGAGCATTTCCGCAGCAACTCCAATTTCAGGGCGGATCATCTGGGCTGCCAGCAGCGCACATTCGTACAGGGTGCGGGCCGGGACGACATTGGGGATCTTTGCCAGTGCAGATTGCGAAGCATCCCCGCCCAGGAAGCAGATCACGGCCGGTTTATCGGAAGCAGCTACCTGGTCGAGAATGAGCCGCACCACTTCCTCCGCAGGAGGTTTGCTGATCAGCACAAGGACCTCCGTTGCTTCATCCTGCTGCAGCGCTTTCAAGGCCTCCAGCATCATGATCCCGCCGACTTCCTTTTTCAGGTCGCGGCCGCCCGTGCCGATGCCCTGGCTGATCCCCACACCTTTGCGTGCCAGCAGCGTACTGACTTCCTGCAGGCCGGTCCCCGCCGCAGAGACAATTCCCACGGGTCCGCGCGGCAGCACGTTTGCAAACCCGAGGGCGACGTTGTTGAGAATGGTCGTCCCTGCGCCGGGACCCATCAACAAGAGTCCCTGTTCGCGGGCATATTTTTTCAGAGCGATCTCGTCTTCCAGCGAGACGTTATCGCTGAACAGAAGCACATGCAGTCCATGCGACAATGCCTCCCAGGCTTCGTCCGTGGCGTAGCGACCGGCCACCGAGATGACCGCCACGTTTGCCGCCGAGTTGGTGGACACGGCGCCGCGAATGCTCTTCGGTTTGAACTCACCCGTTTCCGCCGCTGAGGCTTTCTTCTTCAACAGGACTTCAGCCTTTTGCAGAGCCTCCTCCGCGAGGGAGTCACTCGAGGTAGCGACGGCAATCACCAGGTCATTGGGAGTTGCGGCCTGGGCTTCCTCGGTGAGCAGGCCGGCGTCGGTGAGAATGGATTTGTTCGCTTCGGTGCCCATCACAACCGCGGCATCCCTGACGCCCTCCAGCTTGGAGAGTTCACGTGCCACCAGCATCAGGCTGACCGAATCGTGATATTCACTCGTCTTGATCAACGTTTTAACAGTCATAGGATTACTTCACAATTCCGGCATCCAGCATGGCGAGATAGACTTTTTCCGCCGTGAAGGGCGGGCCGTCGAAGCGGATGCCGATCGCATCGTAGATGGCGTTCGCAATCGCCGGGAGCGTCGCGACCATCGAATGTTCGCCGACCCCGCGCGCGCCCCAGGGTCCATCTGCCTGTGGGACTTCGACAATGATGGATTTCATTTCCCTGGGGATATCTGTGGAGGTGGCGATCCGGTAATCCACAAAGCTTGGGTTTTGAACAAAACCATCCTTCAGCTTGAGATGTTCGAACAGCGCCGAGCTTAATCCCTGAACGAGGCCGCCCTCCATCTGCGCTTTTACCATATCGGGATTGATCGCTTTGCCCACATCGAAAGCTGCCACACCCTTGATGATCTCGATCTGGCCCGTATCCAGGTCCACTTCCAGTTCAACGGCCTGTACGCCCGTGGTGTAATGGACCACGCCATGCTCGTCCTGTCCGGTTTCCGCGTCGAGGCCGGTGACATCGTTCGGCATAAAGTTACCGCGCCCAAGGATGGGACCTCCATTCCAGCCGCTGCCATCGGGTTTGGGCAAGCCGTAGATCACCAGGTTCTTCAACGGGATCTCTTTTTCGCTTTTGTATGAGATCACCACACCATTGACGATATTCAGATCCTCAGGTGTCTCGTTCCAGGCTTCCGCCACCAGATCCAGGACCTGCCGCCGGACATCTTTGGTCGCGTTGACAACCGCATTGCCCATGCTCCAGGTCAACCGGCTGGCGACCGTCTGCCACTCGTACGGGCTGTAACGGGTGTCGACCGGCGCGGCCACACGAACCGATTCGTAGGGGACACCCAGGGTCGCGGCGGCCATCTGAGCGGAGATCGTGAACGCTCCCTGACCGAGATCCTGTCCGCCAACTCCCACATTGACCTTCCCGTCTTCCGCCAACTCCACCCAGGCGCTCGACCCGGCGTTCGGAGGCATGGCGGGGGCCTTCCACATCGCTGCCATCCCCTTGCCGCGGCGTTTGTTGGGCGCGCTTGGAGGAGCCTTCCGGCCCCATTCGATCGCTTCCGCAACTTTCTCGATACACTGGTCCAAACCGATCGGGTGCATCCTGCCGCCCGTCGCCAAAATGCTATCGGTCTTCAGGCAATTCAGTTTGCGGAACTCGACTGCATCCATCCCGATCTGGAGCGCAAGCTCATCCATGCACTGTTCCAGTCCGGCATGCATTTCCGGCATGCCAAAGCCGCGCATGGGACCTCCCACGGGATGATTTGTGTACACACAGTAGCTGTCCCCTTTTACGTTGGGCACTTCATAAGGCCCTGTACAACTGTAGCCTGCGGCACGCGCGATATTCACGCCGTATTCGGTATAGGCTCCACCATCCCAATAAAATCTGTTTTCCATCGCGAGCAGCCGGCCGCTTGCATCGCAGCCCATTTTGAAATGGGCCACCAATCCCTGGCGTACAAAGGCCGTGTAAAACTCCTCTTCGCGCGTCAGGCGCAGCTTGACCGGATGTCCCTTGACTTTCATGGCAATGGCAACTGCCAAAGACTCCATGCTGACGCCAGCCTTGCCGCCAAAGCCGCCGCCCACTGTGGGAGAGATCACACGCATGTCACTCTGAGACAAACCCAGCGATTGGGCAATGAGGTTACGCTGCGCGAAAGGTGACTGTGAACTTGTCCACAACGTCACTTCTCCTTTTTCATCTACTTTGGAAATGGCGATGTGCGGTTCGAGCGGCACATGCTGAATGTGAGGGATCCGATAGGAACGTTCGATGATCGCCGCGCACTTGTCCCAGGCGCTATCCACATCGCCCTTGCGGAGTTTGAAGTGGTTGGAAATGTTCGTCCCTGCTTCGGGGAAAATGAAGCCGGCCACCACGTACTGAGCGAGATCGGGATGGAGCACCGGCGCTGCGGGGCTGACGCCGAATTCGGGATCGAGGACCGGCGGGAGGACTTCGTATTCGACGTCGATCAGGTCGAGGGCTTTTTGAGCGATCTCTTCGCTAATGGCAGCCACTCCCGCAACTGGATCTCCCACGTAGCGTACGCGGTCACGGCAGAAAATGAAGCGGTCCTGCAGGTACAAACCGATGTAGCCGGAAAAATCTGCGCCTGTGACGACAGCTTTCACGCCGGGGAGCGCCTTCGCCTTCGTGACGTCGATCTTTTTGATGAAGGCATGGGGGTGCGGACTGCGCTTGATACGGGCATGTAGTAACGCATTCCCGAATTGAAGGTCATCCGTATAAATTGCGGCTCCGGTGACTTTTTCACGCGCGTCGATGCGCGGTGTGCTCTCGCCAACAGGAGTGGAAGTATTTTCTACGCTAGCCTGAGCCATGAGCCATCTCCTTCAATCGGCTGCCACACCCGTGGCAGCCATCTTGATCTCGGCGGCTTTCTTTACCGCCTCAACAATCCGCATATATCCGGTACAGCGGCATAGATTCCCAACCAGTCCCTCACGGATCTCCTCCTCGCTCGGGTCCGGGTTTCGGTCGAGCAGCGCCCGGGAAGAGATCAAAATTCCGGGGGTGCAGAACCCGCATTGGACGCCGCCGGCTGCGATGATCGCCTCCTGGATCGGGTCGAGCTGTCTGTCGCCCGCCAGTCCCTCCACGGTGACGATCTTTGCGCCGTCACATTCGACCGCCAGCACCATGCAGCTGTTGACCGGTTCCCCGTTCAGCATTACCGTGCAGGCGCCGCATTCACCGGCCGAACAGCCATTCTTCGTGCCGGTCAGTGCCACGCTCTCGCGCAGCATCTGCATGAGCGTCATATTCGACGGCACAACGACTTGTTCCCGTTCATTATTGATCGTGACGTTTATTTTATGGAACGCCATAGTTCCTCCGGTTCACCACGGAGCCCACAGAGAAGTTTTTAAAAATCTCTGCGCTCTCTGCGATCTCTGTGGCTACATTGACATAACCATCCATTTTCAATTTAGCTTTTTCCAGACTTCGGTCAGGGCTTTGACAGATAAATTCCTGACCATTTGTTTGCGGTAGCGCGCACTGCCGCGCACATCGTCGATGGGGGAGCAGGCTTCAGCTGCCAGCCGGGCTGCCTCATGGATCGCATCCGGCGTGACCGGGTTATCTGCGAGGTACGTTTCCACCTCTGTCACCATAAGCGGCACCGGCGCGACCGAAGCCAGCGCCAGACGGAAACGGTAGCCACTGGAAGTGGTTGAGTCCTTGTGACCCAGCGCCGTCACTCCAACAATCGCCAAATCACTCAATTGATTGCGACCCAACTTAATATATTTCCCCATACAATGCTCCGGCGGGATGGGGAAATGGAGCGCGGTGACGATATCGCCGGGTTTCAGCGTGGTTTTACCGGGGCCGCGGAAGAAGGTCGCTAAAGGTTCCTGGCGCAGACCATCCACACCATGGATGTGCAGGACTCCGTCAAAGACCAGGCACGCTCCGGTGGTATCTCCGGCGGGGGAGGCATTGCACAGGTTGCCGACGATCGTGGCGCGGGTGCGCAATTGATAACTGGCGACCGAGCGGCAGGCCTCTGCCAAAAGCGGATAATGCGTCTGGACCTCAGGCGAAGCGCTCACGCGGTTCATATTAACGGCCGCGCCGATGGTCAGGCCCGCCTGCGGATCGAAGCGCAGCTCGTTCGTACCATCCAGGTTCTTTACGTCAACTAAAAAATCGGGCTTCATAAATCCATCCCGCATACGGACAAAAACGTCCGTGCCCCCGAGGAACGGGCGCGCAGTATCGGGATGATGAGATAAAAAATCGCTGGCTTCGGCCAAAGTCGCTGGCCGGATATATTCAAATTCAGGGAGTGCCGGGTGGGTGTTGTATTCCATGAAGATCACCTCACAAGTCTTACGCTTGGCTTACCATGGGAGTCTGGCCGGAACGGCGAACTTTCCGGCATCGGAAAATTGTGACTGCCAGCCTGCGTACGCAGACTGGCAGTCTTTGATTATCAGTCGTTGATGTTCTCGCGTTCCTTCACGCCGAAGAGAGACGGAGGCAGTATCAGGAAAAGCGTATTCAAGAGGATGCCGGCAATGGCAGCGAACACGATCGCCGGAATGCCGTTCGGGAAGATCACGGGGATCACGAAGGGGAATATGCCGTTCGGCAGGCCCAGAGCACCGCCGATACCGGCGACCAAAACAGTCGCTCCGACAGCCAGTTGGCGCGGTTCGAACAGATTGACCTTTTCGGACTGGATGAGTGCCACGCCCTGCATGCCGATCACGCCAAACAGGTAGATGGAAAGTCCTCCGATCACCGCGACCGGGATGGTGTTCACCAGCGCCGCCAGTTTCCCGATGAACCCTAACAGGATCGCCATGACACCGGCTGTCATCAGCACCGGGACGGAATAGTTGCGGGTGATCGCCATCAGGCTGTTGTTTTCGCCATAGTTCGTACCCGGACAGCCGCCCAGCATACCCACAACCACGTCATCCGCACCATCCGCGACCAGATTGAGGCCGATGAGCTTCTTGATCTCGATCGGTTCCCTCTTCAGCTCCTTCGCCAGTGCGTCGATGTATAGACTCATCTGATAGAGGTGAGCTGTGCTCTCGGGGATCGTGGCAATGGCGATCAGTGAGATACTGACTACGACAGCCCAGGCATTCGGATCCGTAAAGGCCGGGAAGGTGATATTGGGGACACGCACCCAGGCTGCCTCGCCGATCAGATCAAAGTTGACCAGGCCAAACGGGATCGAGACGAGGTAACCGACCAGCGCGCCCAGCAGGATGGGCAGCATCCCAAGCAGTCCCTTGCCTTGTAAGTAGACGGAGAAAGCGATAGTCACGATCAGCGTGATAAATGCAACCAGCCAGTTTGCAGAAGCTTCGCTAAGCGCCGTGCCAGCCAGCGCAATACCGATGACAATGGCGACACTGCCGGTAATGATCGGGGGCAAAACTTTATCCAATGCCGCTTTGCCGATCCGCATGATCAGCAAACCGACCAGGATCTCGACGATGGCCGTGCCAATAATACCGACCTGCACGATGCGCACGCCTTCCGGGCAGTAGAATTCGGCCGGATTGCTAAAACAATCATTGGCGTACAGGCTCATGGCGGTCACGATTACAGTGATATAGCTGAAGCTCGATCCGTAGTACATCGGGATACGGCGGCTCGAAACGAGCAGGGCAACGATCGTGCCCAGGCCGCTGGCAAGCAGCGTGACGCCCACGTCGAATTTCGTGAGGATCGCCACCAGCACGGTGGCAGGGAACATGGTCAGCACCTGCTGGAACCCCAGGCTCAGCATGGCTCCCCAGGGGGGCGTATCTGCCGGAAGATAACCGGCGACGGGTTGTTCTTTAACTGTCATCTCTGTTCCTTCCTGAATAGCTTTATTGTTGGCGATTTTGTTTTTTTCGAACTTGCAACTTAAATGAAAACGCGCGGCTAGCGCGCGTGTCGGTCATGCGATACACACCTCCTTCTCCCTTGATTCCATTGCAACCAATCTGGTCAATGTATTCTCTCATGCGGGCGATTTGTTTGGGTGTATTTACGAGATCGTTTTTTCTTGGACCGGATTCTACCTTAATTTTTCGAGAATGCTGCCGTGCAGGGACAAAACAACGTTAAAGCAAATCTTGTTTTCCATCAAATTACAAATGTCATCAGTTCCGGGTACATTTGTCTTACAATTTACCAGAATGTTAAGCTTATTGATTTTGCTGCCTGCCAGCTTATCCAGACAGGTTTTCCATCCAGCCACTACAGCCCGGGCTCCAGGGATGGATTATGAAAAGCTGAGCAGGATATATTCGAACTCGTGTACAAGCCGCGTGTGATGTATAACACTCTTGTTTCAATAACGGTTCAGTGGTGCGGCTCAGTTTATCGGTGCGCACGGAAACCTTTAGGGTTCATTTCAACGTACAGATGCTACAATGCTATGGAATGAAGAACTCCGCAGGATCTGACTCTGCCTCAAGAATCCAACGCTGGTCGCAACCATTGATTGCCATAGGGCACTGGCTGGTCGAGCCGTCGCCTTCCATTATTGAACCGGAGCACAGGCACCAGGCCCGCCTCCTGACGGCGCTGCTGCTGATCCTCCTGCTCTTTGCCTTGCTTGGGCTCATCTCA
>Ga0105098_10000660_pt1 | contig 12160 bp, 13 predicted proteins | sample PPLLak21cMay2015_FD_79137 | JGI IMG/M metagenome (GOLD analysis project Ga0105098, IMG submission 79137) | Freshwater sediment microbial communities from Prairie Pothole Lake near Jamestown, North Dakota, USA - PPLs Lake P7 Core (1) Depth... | ecosystem: Environmental > Aquatic > Freshwater >... | reverse complement strand
ATGATACAAGCAGGTTTGAATAAAAAAGCAGTCTTCAGATCAAGACTGCCTTATGGTATGAAAATATAAATTATATCGATTTGATCAGGCTGATAAAATCTGCTCTTACCAGAGAAGCCCCACCGATCAGACCGCCATCAACATCCTCCTTTGAAAAGATTTCTTTTGCGTTATCAGGTTTAACGCTGCCTCCGTAAAGGATGGAAACTTCTTCTGCCACATCGCTCGTATACCTTTCGGCGATGAGTTCCCTGATAAAGGCATGCATTTCCTGTGCTTGCTCCGGACTTGCTGTTTCACCGGTACCTATCGCCCAAACAGGCTCATAGGCGAGGATGATCTTGTGCCACTGTTCGGAATTCAGGTGAAACAGGGCGTTTTTGATCTGCGATTTAACGACTTCAAAATGTTTGCCTTTTTTTCTTTCTTCGAGCATTTCCCCAAAACAAAAGATCACTTCCAGATCATGCTTCAGGGCAGTATTCACTTTCGCTGCCAGCATCTCATCCGTTTCACCAAAATACTGTCTTCTTTCCGAATGTCCCAGAATAACTGTTTTTACATAGATCCCTTTCAACATGGCTGCTGATACCTCACCGGTAAAGGCTCCGCTTTCATTCTGGTGCATATTCTGCGCAGCAACTTCAATGTTGGATTTTTTTAAGGTCTTTGTGGCTTTTTGCAAATTCACAAAGGGCGGGGCTATGATCACCCGCACATTTTTTAACTTCATATCTTTTAGCTCCTTCTTCAATTCCTTGATCAGGGTTTTGGTTTCTTTGAGGGTTTTGTTCATTTTCCAGTTCCCGGCAACTATTTTTTTTCTCATGGCTTCTGATTGATTTTGAAGTGCAAAGATACGAAAAGACAAAGGTTTTAAAAAGGATAAAATGGTTACTTTTGCAGAAAGATTTTGCTCAAATGGACAAACAGAAGCTCATCGAACAGATAAAAATTAAAAAATCCTTTTTGTGCATTGGACTTGATGTTGACCTCGAAAAAATTCCGGCGCATCTGTTGGAAGAGGAAGATCCTATTTTCAGTTTTAACAAGCAGATTATCGATGCAACCCACCATCTGGCTGTAGCTTACAAACCCAATACGGCTTTTTTTGAGGCTTACGGGATCAAAGGCTGGCGATCTCTTGAAAGAACGATCGCATACCTGAATGAAAAATATCCTGAGATCTTTACGATCGCCGATGCAAAAAGAGGTGATATAGGAAACACTTCTACCCGTTATGCCAGGGCTTTTTTTGAAGACCTGAATTTTGATGCTGTTACCGTTGCACCCTATATGGGCTGCGATTCTGTAGAACCCTTTCTGGCTTTTAACGACAAGTTTACCATACTTCTGACCCTCACTTCCAACGAAGGGGGCATGGACTTTCAGACTTTTGCGGATGCGCAGGGAACCCCGCTTTATGAAAAGGTATTGCAAACCTCACTAAACTGGAAAAACAGCGATCAGTTAATGTATGTTGTAGGGGCAACCAGACCGGAATTTTTTAAAAAGATAAGAAAGATCGTTCCCGATCATTTTCTGCTGGTTCCGGGGATCGGGGCGCAGGGAGGCAATCTGGAGGAAGTTTGCCGTTATGGTTTGAATGCTGGTGTCGGTTTGCTCATCAATGCCTCCAGGTCAATTATTTACGCTTCAAATGCTCCTGATTTTGCGAATAAAGCACAAGCAGCGGCTCTGGAAATTCAAAAGGAAATGGAGCAGATCCTTGCGGCGCATGCCAGGGGCAAGATCTGAGTTCAGGCTTTGATGATGTCATTCAACAGGGTGTACAGATCTTTCATTTGTTCATGCCCCTTCTTCTTTCCAAACTGTCCGCCAAAATAAAAAAGTATCCAAATAACCGGCATCAGGATACACATGATCATTGCAAAAGTATATTCTTTTTCCAAGGACCAGTTGGAATAGAAAATAACAAAAAAAATGATAAACGTAAAGGCAACCACAAAATGGAGAAACATAAAAAAAGTCCACACTATGGGTTTGGGGCCCAGTATGCCTTTTGCGTAGGTCTTTCCCTCCTCTGAGCCTATCTCAACATGCAACTGCGGCGACCAGAAGGTATCTGTCACAGCTGGAACATCAACAACAATGTTGTTACCGATTACCTTACTTCTGTATTCCGGGTAATTCTCCTTCAATTGTACCTTGAACTTATTGATGAGTTCATCAACCCCTTCTCCGGCCTCGATCTTAAACCGGGGTTTCAGCAGGATCTTGTTCAGCTGGTCATCATAAATTGGTGTGGACATAACATAGTTTTGATCATTCTAAAATAGAATAAATTTTGTAAACAACAACAAATACGCATTATAAACTTATCTTTGCAAAAAATTTCAAAGCTCCCATGGGAAATATTGTTGCTATTGTCGGCAGACCAAATGTTGGAAAATCTACCCTCTTTAACCGTCTGGTACAGAGAAGGGAAGCGATTGTTGATGCCGTTAGCGGGGTGACAAGAGACCGTAATTACGGAAAATCGGAATGGAATGGCAGAACATTTTCTGTGATAGACACAGGAGGTTATATACTGGGCAGCGATGATGTTTTTGAGGCAGAAATTGACAAACAGGTAGAACTGGCCATTGATGAAGCCGATGTGATCATTTTTATGGTAGACGTTGAAAGCGGCGTAACCGGTATGGATAACGACGTGGCGGATTTGCTGAGAAAAGCGAAAAAACCAGTTTTTCTGGCGGTGAACAAGGTAGATTCCTCCATGAGAGAAAGTGATGCTGCAGAATTTTATGCTTTGGGTCTGGGTGATTATTATACCATTGCGAGTATCAGCGGCAGCGGAACCGGTGATCTGCTCGATGCCGTAGTGGAAGCACTGCCCAAGCAAGATGAACCCGAGGAGGATGAACTGCCGCGTTTTGCTGTGGTAGGCAGGCCCAATGCCGGAAAATCATCTTTTATCAATGCCCTGATCGGTGAAGAAAGGTATATCGTTACAGATATTGCAGGTACCACCAGAGATGCGGTTGATACCCGCTACAAAGGTTTTGGCTTTGAATTCAATCTGGTAGATACGGCCGGTATCAGGAAAAAATCGAGAGTTTCTGAAGATCTGGAGTTCTATTCCGTGATGCGCTCGGTGCGTGCCATTGAGCACAGTGATGTATGCATTTTAATAGTAGATGCAACCCGTGGTTTTGAAGGTCAGGATCAGAGCATTTTCTGGCTGGCAGAAAAAAACAAAAAAGGGATCGTGATACTGGTTAACAAGTGGGATCTCGTTGAAAAAGAAACCAACAGCACCAAAATATTCGAAGAAAAGATACGGCAGGAAATTGCTCCCTTTACGGATGTTCCGATCATTTTTGTATCTGCTCTGACAAAACAGCGGATTTTTAAAGCCATTGAAACGGCTGTGGAGGTTTATGAGAACAGAAAACAGAAGATCTCTACCAGCAAGCTGAATGATACCATGCTTGAAATCGTAAAGCAAAATCCACCACCGGCAAACAAGGGAAAATACATCAAGATCAAATACTGTATGCAATTGCCTTCTCCTACTCCGCAATTTGTGTTTTTTGCCAATTTGCCACAATATGTCAAAGATCCCTATAAAAGATATGTAGAGAACAAGATGAGAGAAATCTATAAGTTTACGGGTGTTCCGATCGTGATCCATTTCAGAAGCAAATAAGCGCAGATAGTTCGGAAAATTAAGAACAATTACTGGTTACCAGCCACCGCTGGCACCGCCGCCGCCGAAGCCACCTCCACCGAAGCCTCCGCCAAAACCACCTCCGCCAAAGCCGCCGCCTCCGCTACCGCCACCGAAGCCTCCGCCGCCAAAACCTCCGCCACGGTAAGTACCTCTTCCGGCATGACTTAGTATGATCGCCTCAAGCAGGGAATCTGCTGCCGATTTGTTGCCTCTGTTGTTGCCACCGTTACCTTTGTTTTTCCTGGAAAGGATCATCAGTAAAATAATGACCACAAAAATGATGAGTATGATGGGAATACCTCCGGGTTCTTCCTGTTGGGGACTTCCTTCATACTCCCCGCTCATGATCTGAAAAATGCTGTTGGTTGCCTTGTCCAGTCCTCCGTAAAAATTTCCCTGTTTGAATTCCGGGCTTATATCATTTTCAATAATTCTTCTGGAAAGGGCGTCAGTAAGTTTGTGCTCTACACCATAACCGGTTCTTATTGTGACCTTTCTGTCGTCTTTTGCAACCAAAATCAGTACCCCGTTGTCCTTGTCTGCCTGTCCGATACCCCATTTATGTGCCAGCTCTGTAGCATAGATCGCCACATCATTGCCTTCAAGTGAATTTACAGTAACTACTACGATCTGTGATGAAGTTGTATCGTTGTATTTCAGTAATTTTTGCTCCAGCGATTTCGCTTCAAAGCCGCTCATCATTTGGGCATTATCATAAACGCTGGTCTCAAGTGCGGGCTTTGGCGGCAAATAATCCTGTGAAAAAAGTAGCGGAGTACAACAAAAAAGAAGGATGAACAGACCCAGGTATTTACTAAATTTTTGTTGCATGATTTAGTTTATTCGTTTTCGGTAATAACGTGCAAGATATCAAAAAAATGATTATATTTTTAATAAAAAACGCTTTTTGCTGTTGAAAAGATATTCCGCAGCTATTCATCAGAGTCCACCAAACATTTGGTTGTTTCCCATTTTCCTTTCAATTCTTCTTCTGATATTACATTTCCCTGACAATCCAAAAAATTGCCCCTGCTGTCCTTTTTTAAAATCTTCAGTCTGCCTGCCATAATTGCTTCTGCGATTATATTTACCAGCTCCCCGGCGGTTTCGGATGAGGAATCAATCGCTAAAGCAGCTCCGGCCCTGTTGTTGAACAGATCCATCTCTGAGGCCATTTTATCAGGTACCATCCCGTCTTCTTTTCTTCTGTTTTTAAAATCCTGATAATTTCCCTTTTCATGCGCCTCCCCCAGCTTAAGCGCGGCTTTATTCCCGATGCTCCTGGTCAGACTCGCCATCCAGAAACAGTGTTTAAACGCATCGAGCTGTCCGCCGTTCAGGTCAGGTTCCAAAAGCCCTGTTTTACTGACAGAATCAGTCGTTTTTAAAACTTCCCCGGTAATCTCAAAAGCTTTCTTTGCTTTTAAAAAATGGGTAATAACCCAGAATTTTTCAGGTCCGCTCAGGTCAAAATAAGAACCTGCAGCCGATTGTGCCAGGGCGCCTGTACTATGAAAAAAAATAAAGACCAGCCAAAGTTTATACATCCCGCTTCAATTCTTTTTTGAGTTGTTTTACTTTACCCGGGATCATACAGGCAAATAAGAACAGAGCTCAGTATAATCAATGGGTCAGAAAACAAAGGTATGCTAAAAAAGGAATTTAATATATCCTGGTGTATTGGATTTATAAGCCCTGAGATTTAACCGTAAAGCGCGCAAATTATGCGCAAGCGACGAAAAAAAGATTGACATGAACAAACCTCCTTCTGATTTGGAAATACAATATTTAGCGACCTTTGCGAAAGCCTTGTCGGCATCTGCGATAAAAGAAATATGGCGACAAATGAAAACTGCTGCCATATTAATATAATATTAAGCGATCAGGTCCTTCGGCGATGGCTATGCCGGCAGTGAATGAGAGAACTACCTGACAATTTTTCAATATATAATTACAGCATCACTGAAATTAAAAACAAGTGCACAATTCAATAGATTATGACTAAATTTGTTTGTATAAATTCCAAAAACCATGAAATACTTTCCCATAGACAAGCAATTATTCGTTAAAAACAGAGCCAAGTTCGCAAAAAAAATGGTTTCCAAAAGTATGGCCATCTTCAACTCGAATGATATCTACCCGATCAGCGCAGACAGCACCCTGCCTTTTGCTCAGCACAGGGATATTTTTTATTTGTCAGGAGTAGATCAGGAGGAAAGCGTGCTGGTTATTTTTCCGGATTGCCCTAAAAAAGAACACCGCGCGATCTTGTTTTTAAAAGAAACCAATGACCATATAGCTGTGTGGGAAGGTGAGAAACTGACGAAAGAAAAAGCATTTGAGACCTCGGGTATTAAAAAAGTTTACTGGCTCAAGGACTTTGACAAAGTACTGTTCGAGTTGATGACTCAGGCGGAAGCTGTTTATATAAATACCAATGAACACTACCGGGCCAGTGTGGAAACAGAAACCCGTGAGGCCAGATTTGTAAAATCGCTGAGGGATAAATATCCCGGACATACCTATCTGAGGTCACAACCCATCCTGCAACGCCTGCGATCTGTAAAGGAACCAGAAGAGATCACCCTGATCAAACAGGCCTGCGATATCACCGAAAAGGGATTCAGAAGGATATTGAAATTTGTTAAACCCGGTGTTACTGAATACGAGATCGAAGCTGAGTTTATCCATGAATTCATAAGAAACCGCGCAGACGGATTTGCCTATACACCCATCATAGGTTCAGGTTACAATGCCTGTGTGCTGCATTATATTGAAAACAACCAGATCTGCAAAAGCGGAGATGTGATCTTAATGGATGTGGGAGCAAGCTATGCCAGGTATTCAAGCGACCTGACCCGATGTGTTCCTGTTTCCGGAAAATTTACTCCCAGACAAAAAGAGGTTTACAATGCCGTTTTGCGCGTAAAAAATGCAGCGGCCAAAATGCTGAAACCCGGTGTCATCTGGGCAGATTACCACGTTGAAGTCGGTAAGATTATGACCGAAGAACTGATCGGTTTAAAGCTCATTACAAAAAAAGATGTAAAAGAGCAGGATCCCGACTGGCCGGCTTATAAAAAATATTTCATGCACGGAACTTCTCACCATATGGGACTCGACACACATGATTACGGTATCCTGACCGAACCAATGACTGCCGGTATGGTTTTTACCGTTGAACCCGGCATCTATATTCCTGCCGAAAATCTGGGCATCAGAATTGAAGATGATTATGTGATCCAGGAAAAAGGGGAAGCCTTAAATCTGATGGCGCACATTCCCATTACAGCAGAAGAGATCGAAGCCTTGATGAAAGCCTAAATTGATCTGTTTATGCCGGAAATTTCCTACAAAAATGTGCCCGTCCATTATGTGGTTCAGGGTAAAGGCAGGGCTGTAGTCCTGCTTCACGGATTCCTGGAAAACCTCAGCATGTGGAAGGAGCTTTCTGAGGAACTGAGCACAAAATACAAGGTGGTCAGTATTGATCTGTTCGGACACGGGAGTACCGGAAATCTCGGTTATATCCATACCATGGAAGAGCAGGCTAAAATGGTTAAAGCTGTTCTCGATAAGCTCAACCTGAGCCGCTATGTATTGATCGGTCACAGCATGGGCGGATACATAGCCCTGGCCATGGCGGAGGCATACCCTGAAAATATAAAAGGCCTCTGCCTGCTCAATTCCACCGCTCTTGAAGATTCCGACGAAAAGAAACTGAACCGCGACCGGGCTGTAGAGGCGGTAAAAAGCCATCCGGAGACTTTTGTTAAATTGGCGATCCCCAATCTGTTTTCGGAAGAGAACCGAACGAAGTTTTTACCCGAAATCCAAGCCATAACCAAAGAGGCCTTGCGATCATCCAAACAAGGTATCATTGCAGCCATCGAAGGCATGAAGATCCGAAAAAACCGGGTTCACTTGTTCATGTCACCATTGTACCCGATATGCATGGTCATGAGCAAAAAGGATCCTGCACTTGTTTTTGACAGTTTGCTTGAACAGACGAAAAATACCCCGGTGATGACGGCTATTTTAGCTGATGGACATATGAGCCATATTGAGAACCAAGAGGAAGTAACGGAAATTCTGGTTCAGTTCGTTAAAAAATGTTATTGACAGTACCTGCTGTGTTGTCTTAATTTGATTTTAGAAAAACTCCTATTTTTCATGAAAACCCATATGTAAAAATGAACTGTTTATGAAACCGCTGATCGCTGTATTATTGATTTTGGCGCTGAGCCATGCCCTGCAGGGGCAAAACAAGCAGGAGAAAAAAGCTGCTGAAGAAAAGGCTTATCTCGATTTGAAAGAGCTGGTTGCCACAGCTGTATTTACCTTTTCTGCCGATTGGGCTACCACCCAGCAAGGCAACAGGATCAACCTGCAGGGAAATCCGAATTCCCTAAAATTTACAGAAGATAAGATCATTGCCGACCTGCCCTTTTTCGGAGTAACCCAGGTTCCAAGCACAGACGGCCGGGGAGGAATCTATTTTGAAGTAGAAAAACCTGAAATCAAAACAGATTTCAACGATAAAAAACAAAGGATCGAATTGAAATTTATCGGAAAAAACAAAACCGAATCTCTGAGCTGCACCCTAAGCCTGTTTAAAAACAATACCGCCAGGCTTCAGATCTTCAGCAGCAGCAGAAATGCGATTACCTATGACGGCCGGCTGTTAAAACCAGAACCGGACACAGAGAAGTAAAGAATCCATTATCCGTTCTTCAGTGCATTCCAGCCCTGTGCTTCAATGGGAATGCTTTGTTCCGACCGCGTGATCAATGTACTGCCTTCGGCCTTTTCCGTGATATAGCCTATTACCGTAAGGTTTGGATTGCCCTTGATCTTGTCAAAATCTTTCTGGTCTATGGTAAACAGGAGTTCGTAATCCTCTCCCCCATTCATGGCAACCGTTGTACCCACAAGATTAAATTCTTCACAGGTGGCTATAACCTGTGGGTCGAGCGGGATCTTGTTCTCATAGATCACACAACCCACGCCGGATTGTTTACAGATATGCAGCAGTTCTGAGGACAGCCCGTCAGAAATATCCATCATCGAAGTAGGTTTTACCTCCAATTTTTTTAAGAGATCGATAACATCCTTCCTGGCTTCCGGTTTTAACTGCCTTTCAACAAGGTAGTTGTAGTTTTCCAGATCCGGCTGTGAATTCGGATTTACCAAAAATACCTGCTTTTCTCTTTCCAATACCTGCAGGCCCAGATAAGCGGCACCCAGATCACCGGTCACAACAACCAGATCATTTTTTTTGGCCCCGCTTCTGTAAACAATATCTTCTTTTTTAGCTTCGCCCAGAGCCGTGATGCTGATCAGCAGGCCTTTGGTTGAGGAAGTCGTATCGCCGCCCACAAGGTCGACCCCGTAAGCTTCGCAGGCCAGATGTATACCTGCATACAATTCTTCCAGCGCCTCCAGCGTAAAACGGTTTGAAACTGCTATCGAAACTGTTATTTGTTTGGGCTGGCCATTCATGGCATACACATCCGAAAGGTTAACCACCACGGCTTTGTAGCCCAGGTGTTTCAGGGGTGTATAGCTGAGGTCAAAATGGACGCCCTCGATCAGAAGATCGGTTGTCACCAGAACATGTTCACCCGGTTTCAAAACGGCGCAATCATCGCCTACTCCCTTCACTGAGCTTTTGTGTTTTAACCTGATCTGCCCGGTCAAATGGTCTATTAATCCGAATTCTCCCAATTCGGATAAAGAGGTTCTGGATTGCTCCTTGTTTTCTAACATCCTGCAAATTTAGTGAGAATTTTGCTTTCTTCTCTTTGTTGCCGGTTCGGTTAATTTTAATATTTTTATTAAAAAAACCGCTTGAACTTAGTAGGACATATCCTGAACAAGGCATTTACCCATGCCGAAAGAGTTGTACTTCAAAAAGATTCCAAACTCATTTTTTTTAGTGATGTCCATAAAGGGGACAATAGCTATGCTGATGATTTTGCACAAAACATGCGTATCTACAACCATGCCCTGCAGCATTATTACGAGCAGGATTATACCTATATAGAAGCCGGTGATGGTATAGAACTCTGGGAAAACAAGTCCTTTGAGCCGATTTACAAAGCGCACAGACAAAGCTTTGATCTGATTAAAAAATTTGGGCAGAAGAACAGGTTATATATGCTGTGGGGCAACCACGACATGCAGTTCAGGGATCCGATCCTCGTGGAAAGGATCCTGTACAGTTTTGTTAAACCAAAAAATATCACTGCAAAGGATGAATTATTTGATCTGAAATACCACGAAAGCCTGTTGCTTGAATTTCCTGAAATCAACAAAAGTATTTTTGTGCTGCACGGGCACCAGGCAGATTACATGAACTACGTACACTGGAAATTCAATCGTTTTTTTGTGCGCCATTTCTGGAAATACCTGCAAAGATGGTTTGGAATAAACGATCCGACAAGCCCGGCGAAGAACTATAAAAACCTGATCAGGGTAGAAAAAAAATTAAACGAATGGATCCTCAAAAACAACAACCAGATGATCATTTGCGGGCATACCCACAGGCCCAGATTTCCGGACCCGGGAGAGCTGCCGCATTTCAATGACGGTTCCTGTGTTCACCCTGATTGCATCATCGGGCTGGAAATTGTTGATTTAATGATTACTTTGGTCAAATGGCAACAAAACACAAATGGGATTCTGAAAAATGAATTTGATAAAGTTATACTTGCCGGCCCTACAGAAATCTCCCATTTCGTGTAATCGGCCATTCAGGGAAATATAAACCAATCTAAAAATTTAAAAAAAACTTTACCCTTTTGACTTTCGGAGATATGCATTGCGCATAGTAATAGCTAGTGACAAATCCATTATCAAATCAATAACTGCTGTAAAATTGTCTGAGTGTCGTACTCAGTTGCCCGTAAATGGGTTTTGTGAATTCAACGAACATCTGCTGCGGGGGTATGGGGTTGATATATGTCCTGCTGCACAATTCCTGCTGGGCAGGAGTGAGCGCCCTATTATCACCTTTATACTTTCCCCATTCGTGAAACCAGACATACTCGCCCGGAAAATCCCTGTTCAGCATGTTTTTTGACTGGGGGTATTGGGCCTCAATATTCAGATTGATAAATCCTCCTGAGATCACCTCCATCCTGTAAGATGTCAATTCAGCCTTGACCGTTCCGTATACATCCCTGTATGTTCCATCCCGCATTTTGGTCTGTCCTATTTTCACACTATCCAATTCGATGTTTTCCACTCTTTCTTTGGTGTGTGTCTGTCCGACCACAAAATCCTGAAATTTTATGGTCAACCGCTGGTCAAAATCACTGGCTTTGTACTGGGTGGCATCCTTTTCAAAAACAAACCGGATCAGTCTTTCTCCTTCAATCTGATTCAGGGTATTGATCACCTCTTTATAAAATACATCAGCACTCAGCTTGTATACCTGAGAATTTACCGGTATCAGTTCAGTATAAACTTTTAAAAGGGCCATTTCATAGGACTGGTCCAGTTTTTCCTCGACGTCCTTGTAGTTGGGAACAAAATTACTGGCTTTTAAAAAATAGTCATAGGCCGCCTTACTGTTTTCTCTGCCCGGCCGCGACATGAGGTTTAACCCGGCGCTGTACTGCTCTTCAGCCGCCAGAGGCAGGAGGGCATTCACTTCCGCATAATATTTTTGGGGATTATTGATGGTTTTTATCGCAGCCGGACTTTCCTGAACCTTTTTATAAATTTCATTCAACCGGTTGTAGTGAAGTATTTTATTGGTATTCTGAAACTGGGGGTTGACCAGGCTTTCATTATCAATCTTGTCAAGCAGATCGTTAACTGCAAGCGGATAAGCCTGTTTCAGTGTTTCTCTTGCACCCTCATTGTTGGGATTGCTTTTCAGTTTATCAACGGATGATATAACTGCATTGTAATAATTTCCCTGGTCCATCATCTTTTGGGGCGAGGTACAGGCAAAGGTTAAAAGTAGAAAAAAAGTAAGATAAAAAAACCGGTGTATACAGGCAGCTCTCATGTTTAGATGATTTAAGTGGTTTGATTATTTTTTAAGTTCAATTAAATGATTTTGAACCAAATATCATTTCATCCGATACAAAACAGAAAATAAAGCAATTTAGTATACGAGTTGCTCACAAATACCTGATGATCTGTTCAAAACCATTGCACTTAGCCTGTGCTTATTTCATGAAGGAGATTTTCTGTATTTTAATAATTCCTTCTTCCGTCAGATTTTATACACCATGGCATTGATATTCATCCCGGCTCCAACCGATGCAAAAATGATGACATCGCCCTTGTTTATGCTTTGGTCTTTGATCTTTCCGTTCAACAAGAGGTCGTATAGTGTTGGCACGGTTGCTACGCTCGAATTGCCGAGGTAATGAATGCTCATTGGCATGATGCCGGCAGGCGGTTTTTGATCGTATAATTTATAAAACCTTTGTATAATGGCCTCAT
>Ga0105098_10000659_pt1 | contig 12169 bp, 7 predicted proteins | sample PPLLak21cMay2015_FD_79137 | JGI IMG/M metagenome (GOLD analysis project Ga0105098, IMG submission 79137) | Freshwater sediment microbial communities from Prairie Pothole Lake near Jamestown, North Dakota, USA - PPLs Lake P7 Core (1) Depth... | ecosystem: Environmental > Aquatic > Freshwater >... | reverse complement strand
GGGTCTGGGTCAGATGGGCGCACTCCCGCCGCCATTCTTCCTCCATCATGCGCGGCAGCCGGTAAATGACGACATTGAGAAAACTCCCCACTGCCAGGGCAAATAGGCCGACGGTTGTGTACAGCAGGATTGGAGTCTGCAGCAAGAGATCGAGGGCTGACATGGGCTTTCCTCACACCACCGCCGCCATCTTGAAGATGGGCAGGTACATGGCCACCACCAGGCTGCCGACCAGGCCGCCGATGACGACCATGATAAGGGGTTCAAGCAGACTACTTAAGGCATCAACGGCGTTATCCACTTCCTCCTCGAAGAAGTCCGCGACCTTGGAGAGCATGTCGTCGAGGGAACCGGCTTCCTCGCCGATGGCCGTCATCTGGATGACCAGATGGGGAAAGAGGTGGGCCTGGCGCATGGACATGTGAAGTGATTGGCCGCTGGCCACTTGCTCGCGCATCTGGCGGACGGCCTCGGCATAGACCACGCTGCCGGTCGCGCCAGCCACTGAGGCGAGGGCCTCCACCAAGGGTACGCCGGCGGCAAACATGGTCGCGAGGGTACGGGCGAAGCGGGCGACGGCTGCCTTATGGAGGATTGGGCCTAGGATGGGCAACTTAAGCAGGGTCCGGTCCAGCACTTCGCGGAACCTGGCCGACCGCCTGAAGGCCGCGGCGATGCCGTAGCCGGCCCCGCCGAGGGCTATGGCAAGGGACCACCACCAGTCGCGCATGAAGTCCGAGACACTGATCACCAGCAGGGTAAAGGGCGGCAGGTCGGAGCCAAAGTTGGCGAAGAGCCCTTTGAACTGGGGAATCACGAACAGCATGATGACGACGGTCACTACGATGGCGATGATGATGACCGCCGCCGGGTATAGGAGGGCCTTCTTGATTTTGCCCTTGATGCTCTCCGTCTTTTCCTTGTAGGTGGCAATCTTGTCCAGCATGGTGTCGAGTACGCCGGCCTGCTCGCCGGCCTGGACCAGGTTGCAGAAGAGGGCGTCGAACTGGAGCGGGTGCTTGGCCAGAGCCAGGGTGAGGGCGGTGCCGCTCTGGATGTCGTTCTTGACGGCAAGGACCAGGTTCCGCATCGCCTGCTTGTCGTGGCCCCGGCCCACTATATCGAAGGCCTGCACCAGGGGTACGCCGGCGGAAATCATGGTGGCGAGCTGGCGGCTGAAGATGCTGATGTCCTTGCTCGTGATCCTCTTGTTGCCGCCCCCCGGACCCCTGGACTTCTTGCGTACCTTGGTGGGGGTGATGCCCTGGCGGCGCAGATCGGCGCGCACCGCCGCCTCGTCGGCGCCCGGCCTCTTGCCCTTGACACGCTGGCCACGCCGGTCCCTGCCCTCCCAGGCGAAGAGCGGATGCTTATCTGGTTCGGGCCTTTTGGTGGGTGCCGTGGCCATTGCCCTCATTCCTTGGTCACGCGGTTGATTTCCTCAAGGCTGGTGATGCCGGACTTGACCTTGCGCAAGCCGGATTGGCGCAGGTCGAGGATGCCCTCGGCGCGGGCCTGATCCCCGAGCTGGATGGCATTACCGTCTTCCATGATGAGGCGGCCCATGGCCTCGGAGACGGGCATCACCTGATAGATGCCGATACGGCCGCGATAGCCCTGGTAGCAATGTTCGCAGCCCACGGGCTTATAGAGGGAGAGGCCGGCGCCGATCTCTTCCTGGGTGAAGCCCTCTTCAAGCAAGGCCTGGTGGGGGATCTTGTCCGGCTTCCGGCAGTGACGGCAGAGGCGCCGGACCAAGCGCTGGGCCATGATGAGCAGGACCGAGGAGGCGATGTTGAAGGGAGCGACACCCATGTTGGCCAGGCGGGTCAGGCTCTGGGGGGCATCGTTGGTGTGTAGGGTCGAGAGCACCAGGTGGCCAGTCTGGGCCGCCTTGACGGCGATCTCCGCCGTCTCCAGGTCGCGGATCTCTCCGACCATGATGATATCCGGATCCTGGCGCAGGAAGGCGCGCAGGGCGGCCGCAAAGGTCAGGCCCGTCCTGAGGTTCATGTTGACCTGGTTGATGCCGGGCACCTGGATCTCCACCGGGTCCTCGACCGTGGAGATGTTCACCTCCGGCTGGTTGAGGATGTTGAGACCCGTATAGAGGGAGACTGTCTTGCCCGAGCCGGTGGGGCCGGTGACCAGGATGATGCCATAGGGCTTGTGGATGGCGGCGAGGAAGGCCCTCTTCTGCTCCTCGTCGAAACCGAGTTCCTCCACCCCCACCAGGGTCGCCTCCGTCTCTAGGATACGCAGTACCACCTTCTCGCCATGGAGGGTGGGCAGGGTGTTGACGCGAAAGTCGATGTCGCGGGCGCCGCTGAGCTTGAGCTTGATGCGGCCGTCCTGGGGGACACGCCGCTCGGCGATGTTCATGCGCGACATAACCTTGAGACGGGCCACCAGGCGGTGCGAGATATTAACGGGTGGCGAGGCGATCTCGTGGAGCATCCCGTCCTGGCGAAAGCGGATACGAAAGCTCTTCTCGTAGGGTTCGAAATGGATGTCGGAGGCGCCGCTGGAGATGGCATCGACCAGAATCTTGTTGACGTAGCGCACCACGGGGGCATCATCGACATTGAGCTCGTTGTCGGCGACCGTGCCTTTCTCGGCGTCCGTGATGTCGAGATTGACCAGTTCCGTCTCCATGATACTGCTCATGGTGGCGTCCTGGGCCTCGTTGGCGCGATTGATGGCGCGCTCGATGGCGGCCGCCAGCTTGTCCTCCTCCACCAGCACCGCCTCTGTGGTCAGGCCAGTGTTGAAGCGGATCTCGTCCAGGGCCATGTGGTTGGTCGGGTCGGAGAGGGCGACGAAGAGGCGGTTGCCGCGACGGTGGATGGGCAGGGCGCGGTGCTTGCGGACCAGCTTTTCGTTGACCAGGTCCAGGGGCAGGTTGGCTGGATTGACGGCATTCAGGTCCAGCAGAGGGACGCCGAGTTCCTCGCAGGTGACCAGGGCAATACGGCGGCTGTCGAGAATCTTTTCCTCGACCAGGTGCTGGACAAAGGGTTTGCCGCGCTTGGCGGCCTCGGCGAGGGCGCTCAGGGCCCGGGCCTCCGTGAGCAGACTCTCGCGGATGAGGCAGGAGGCCAGTCCCGACAATTGGATGGCGCTGGGTGTGGTGGCCATGGGGCTTTGCTGGCTCTGGTTGCGTCTGGCCCTGATTTCTAAACTCTATGAAGGCTAGGGTTCTCTGACTTCGCCATGCCAGGTCGGGGTCTGGTTTTCCCCCGCGGGAGCGTCAAGGGTCGGGAGCCTGATGCCGGGACCCCAAGAGGATTGATCGTCACCCGCCCAGACCCCGACCCTGCCCTGTCGTAAATCGTCAACGATTGACCGAAAAGGCAAGGCGCACGTTGTTGGCCACCAGGCCATTGTCCTTTTGCTCGCTCTCGTTGAGGTAGAACTCCAGGACCGTGTCCCGGTTCATGAGCATATCCTCGCTAACCTCGTCCGCCACCTCGTTGGCGTGGCAGAAGACGCTGGTGTAGGGCGAGCCCTCGTCCCGGGGGTCCGTGATCCAGAGGTTGGGAGAGATCTGATTCATAAAACGCAGGAAGCCGTAACCCTTGTCCGGGAACCACTTGGTGCAGACGCCACGCACGCAGGAACCGGGTTTGCCCCATTCGTTGCGGGGTTCATAGGAGATGGGCAGGAGTTCCGGGATCATGTAGCCGGAGTAGTAGGTGTCCACCTCCTGCTGCAATTGGCGCGAGACATTTTTGAAGCCGATCAACTCAACGCGACAGCCAGTGTTCTGGAGGGCATTGACCACCTGCAGGAAATCACCGTCCCCGGTGACCAGCAGGACCTGGTCGAGCTTGCCAGCCTGGAGCATGGCGTCCACCGCCATATCGAGGTCGGCGTTGGCCTTGGTGGTGACATTGCCGTTCTCGTCCGTGTAGCGGCGCACATACTTGACGGTGATCTTCCAGCCGAAGTCACGCACCATTTGCTGATAGGCGCGCGATTTTTTTGCGTATTCCTGATCCTCCCGGGCGCGCTCGAGATCGAAGGCCAGGTAGGTATTGAGGCGCTGCAGGGTGCCGCTCTCGCGGGCGGCAAAGCGGCGCAGGACGTCGTAACGCATCTGATAGCCGCCATTGTAACGGACATTTTCGGCATCGACGAAGACGCCGACTCGCATGGATGAAATCAAAATAACAACCTCTCGAAACACAAAGCGGCGGGGTGCCGCCGGCATCCCCGCCGTTCAAACAGACTAATTACGGATTCCTGGTAATGAACTCGCGTCGGGCTCTCCCAATTGGAGCCCGGCGGTCGACGCCTGGGGCCGTGGCGGTCAAGCCGCCACGGCCCGCCCGCCGGCCCTACTGGTTGACCCGATTCTCGATCAGATCGTTGACCACCGTTGGATCGGCCAGGGTCGAAGTATCGCCCAGGCTGTCGATCTCGTTGGCGGCGATCTTGCGCAGGATGCGGCGCATGATCTTGCCGGAGCGGGTCTTGGGCAGGCCCGGCGCCCACTGGATGAGGTCGACGATGGCGATGGGGCCGATCTCGCCGCGCACCATGGCGACCAGTTCCTTCTTCAGCGCGTCGGTGGGCTCGACGCCGGCCATGGGGGTGACGTAGGCGTAGATGCCCTGACCCTTGATGTCGTGCGGGTAGCCTACCACCGCCGCCTCGGCCACCTGCGGGTGCAGCACCAGGGCGGACTCGATCTCGGCGGTGCCCAGGCGGTGACCGGAGACGTTGAGGACGTCATCGATGCGGCCCGTGATCCAGTAATAGCCATCCTCGTCGCGGCGAGCACCGTCGCCGGTGAAGTACTTGCCGGGATACTGCCGGAAGTAGGTGTCGATGTAGCGCTGGTGATCGCCATAGACGGTGCGCATCTGTGCCGGCCAGGGCTGGGTGATGACCAGGGCGCCTTCGCCGGCGCCCAGAATGGGAGTGCCTTCCGCCGGGTCCACCAGGGCCGGGACCACGCCGAAGAAGGGACGGGTGGCCGAACCGGGCTTAAGGGGGGTTGCGCCGGGCAGGGGTGTGATCAGATGGCCGCCGGTCTCGGTCTGCCACCAGGTATCAACGATGGGGCAGCGCGCGTCACCCACCACGCGGTAGTACCACTCCCAGGCTTCCGGGTTGATGGGCTCGCCGACGGAGCCGAGGATGCGCAGGCTCTTGCGGGAGGTTGTCTTCACCGGGCCTTCACCGGCGCGCATCAGGGAGCGGATGGCGGTGGGGGCCGTGTAGAAGATGTTGACCTGGTGCTTGTCAACCACCTGCCAGAAGCGCGACATATCCGGGTAGTTGGGAATGCCCTCGAACATCAGGGATGTGGCGCCGTTGGCCAGAGGGCCGTAAACGATGTAGGTATGGCCCGTGACCCAGCCGACGTCGGCGGTGCACCAGTAGATCTCGCCTTCCTGGTAATCGAAGGTGTACTTGTGGGTCATGGCGGCGAAGACCAGATAGCCGCCCGTGGTGTGCAGGGCGCCCTTGGGCTTGCCGGTGGAGCCTGAGGTGTAAAGGATGAAGAGAGGGTCTTCCGCGTCCATGGGCTCGGGCGCGCATTCGGCGGCGGCGCTGGCCAGGGCCTCGTGATACCAGACGTCCCGGCCCTCGGTCCAGGCGACGTTGCCACCGGTGCGCTTCACCACCAGCACGGTATCCACCCTCGGGCACTGGGCCAGGGCGGTGTCGGCGTTTTTCTTCAGGGGCACGTTGCGGCCACCACGCACACTCTCGTCGGCGGTGATGAGTAGGCGGCAGTCGGAATCCAGGATACGGTCGCGCAGGCTGTCCGGGGAGAAGCCGCCGAAGACAATGGAGTGCACGGCCCCGACACGGGTACAGGCCAGCATGGCCACCGCCGCCTCGGGGATCATGGGTAAATAGATACAGACCCGGTCACCCTTCTTGACGCCCTTGGACTTGAGGACATTGGCAAGCTTGCAGACTTCGGCGTGCAGCTCGCGGTAGGTGATCTTCTTGTCTTCCGCCGGATTGTCGGCTTCCCAGATGATGGCGACCTGGTCGCCACGCGTATCCAGGTGACGGTCCAGACAGTTATAGGAGACATTGAGCTGACCACCCTCGAACCACTTGATGTAAAGATTTTCGGGGTCAAAGCTGTAATCCATTACCTTGTCGAACTTTTTGCTCCAGGTGACGAATTTTTCGGCCTGCTCGGCCCAGAAGCCGTTTGGGTCATCCACCGACTGCTGGTACATGGCGGCGTATTGTTCGGCGTTGATATGCGCCTTGGCGGCGATGGCGGCTGGAACGTCGTAGGTCTTGATTTCCGACATGGGAACCAATCTCCTGATCTGAGGGGTGAAATGAAATCCGCCGGCCTGATGGTAGGCCGGGCGAAAGAGCTAACTTCCGGCCATCGGCCAGTCCAGGGGGCCTGGCTGGCGACAGCCTTTGGCGCGACGAGCGCGCCTACTTCTTTTGCGTGGCGGATGGCCGGGCTAGCCCGGTCCCGCCGTCCTCGTTTCCCCCGACTCCTCTCGGATCGGCGGCTGGCTGTCGTCGCCTTCCTCCCCGTGTCCCGTCGCGGGCGCGGGAATGCCTGATTGCTAAACAAGGCTGGGCACAAGTCTAACCCCTTGCCAGAGCCTTCGCCACAAGGATACCGTAATCGCCGTCCTTTCGATTCCACCCTGCCTGCTCTCAGGCAAGGAAGTCCCGCAGGGGGGCGCCCTTGCCGCTGTCGCGATAGGCCGCCTGGGCGAGAAATAGTTCGGCGGCGGCTAGGGCGTCGCTGAGGGCATTGTGGGCGCCATAGCGGGGCAGGTTGTAGCGGGTGCCGAGGGCATGCAGGCGCAGGTCGGACCCCTTGAAGGCGATCTGGCGGCGCTCAAAGGTGCGCAGCGCCAGGATCTGGGTATCGACGATGGGTACTAGCAGGGACCCGCCGAGGATGCGCTTGCAGGCGAGGCTGATAAAGGTCTGCTCGATATGGGCATGGTGGGCGATCATGACCTTGCCGGCCAGGGTCTGGAGCAGCTCGGTCAGCACCTCCTCCAGGGGCTCGCCAGTGGCGGCCTGGTCATCCGTGATCTGGTGAATGACGGCGCTCGCCTCGGGAATGGCGCGGTCGGTGCGTACCAGCCGGTGGTGGGCGCTGTCAAGGTCGATGCGGTTGCCGTGAAGACTCACATAGCCAAAGCTGAGGATGTGGTCCCTCTTGCTGTCGAGTCCCGTGGTTTCCAGGTCGATGGCGAGGAAGTCCACCTGACGGTAGTCGGTTGCTGGCGCGGGGAAGGGCGTCTCCAGGTAGTCCCGCAGGGGGCCGGCCGGCGCCTTGCGCAGGCGCCAGCGGCGTTGTAGGTCCGGGAGCTGGGGCCAAATCATGGTCAGGTGAAGCGTCCGGCCTGATATCGCTGGCCCAGGGATTCCTGCATGGTGTTGATGAGGGAGAAGGTGTCCTTGAGGTGACCTCGCTCCAGTTGGGACAGGGTGTCCGGCGACAGAAAATTGTCCGCGCTCTCGCCTCGGCGCAATTGCTGCGTCTGGTGCCGCAGGCGCAGGGCGCCGATGAACTCCATGGCGTCGATGAGGTTGGCGGCGCCTTCCTCGCTCACGGCCTTGGCCTTGGCGGCTTGCTCCAGGCGCTCGAGGGTGTTGATGGTGGCGATGCCGGCCCCCAGGGCATAGACTCGTGCCAGGTCGATGATGGGAACGGTGCCGCGGTGCTTGATATCTAGGGTATGGTCGTGGTCGCCGCCGCTGATGAGCACGAAGTTGCGGAAGAAACCCAAGGGTGGCCGGTGCTTGAGGGCGTTGGCCGCCATGTAGGCAATAAAGATGCGATTGGCGCGGCAAAGGTCGAGGACGTACTCGTGCAGTTCCTCGAACATGCCCTCCGGGTCATGGATCGCCCTCAGATCGAAGAAGACGCTGGAGAGCATCAGGGCCATGGGTTCCGGCTTCTCGATCCAGGTATTGAAATATTTGCGCCAGATGCGCAGGGGCTGGCGCCACTTGGGGTTGGTGGCCATGACATCGCCGGGGCAATAGACGTAGCCGCAGGCGTTGAGGCCGTCATTGACGATGCGCGCCAGGGCGGCGAAGTAGGCGTCGTCCTCCGGCTTCATGTGATCGGCGATGAGGAGGGCATTGTCCTGGTCTGAATGGGAGGACTGTTCGCGCCGGGCCTGGGAACCACCGGCCATCCAGGCGTAGGGCACCGGTGGCGGGCCCAGCTCTGACTCGGCTATCTCCAGCAGGCGCGATGTGATGGCGTCGGTGATGGCGCTGACGGCCTGGCCCACCTGATCCGCCGTGGCCCCGCCGTTGACGAGGTGGACTTGCAACTCCGGCACCTTGGCGCTGAGGGCGACCAGGCCGTCCAGGTCATTGGCCTTGTGGATGTCGCCGACCATGTACACCGAGTTGGCGCTCTGGAAGCGCACCAGGTCGGAGGTGGAAAGCATGCCCAGTACCCGGTCATCCTCCAGCACCGGTAGATGGTGGACGTTGAGCCGCGTCATGGTGATGAGGGCCTGGAAGGCCAGGGTGCCGCTGCTGATGGTGTGGAGATTGGAGGTCATGATGCGGCTGACCGGCTCCTCGAAGGAGAGACCGGCGGCGATGCAGCGGCTGCGCAGGTCCCGGTCCGTGATCATGCCCGCCAGGCGTTCGCCATCGAGGACGAAGAGTGAGGAGACACGGGCCTCGGTCATGATGCGGGCGGCCTCGCGGATGGAGGTCTCCGGGGTGGCGCCGATGACCTTGCGTCCGGCGACAAAATCCCGGATGTGCACCGTCATGAGGCTGCTGCCGCCGGCGGGCTCCTCCTGGATGATGTTCAGCGCCTTGCGTAACCGGTCGTGCATGGAGCGCTCGAAGTGGGTGGCGAAATCCGGGTAGGCCTTCCGCAGCTTGACGAATTCATCGCAGGTTAGCAGGTAGCAGAGGGTATCCTCGGCCGTCGAGCCAGCGAGATTCAGGGCCGCATCGCCGGATTGGCAATCCATGACGCAGAGATCGCCTTCCGCCAGTTTGCTGGCGAGTTCGCCGCTGGCGTCGCGCAGTTCCACTGCGCCCCGGCGGATGATATAGAGGTAAGGCTTGTCCGCATCCTTGGGCGGGAGTTCGGAACCGCGCCGGAAATAGCGTACCGCCAGCTTCTTGGGCAGGTACTCCAATACGCTGTCGGGCAGCAGGTCAAAGGGGTGGTGAGAGGCCAGGAAATCGCGGATTTCGATCAACTCCACGTCCATCGTTCGAGTCCTTCAGGGTTGCGAAACGCTAACCATACACGAAGAAAACGAGGACGCGCATTGCCGCCGCTCAAGAAAAAGGCAGTCGCGCGCGGGAAGTGGGCTGGCCGGGAGACTAGCCCCGGCCAGCGCCATAAAAGCGCGAAAGGGTCCACCAGACCCCAGGTGATAGGTCTTCGGAGGACCCGAGGCCCATGGGGGCCTCGGCGGGCCGGATGCCCTGTCGCCGGCGCGGTTGGGACCCAGGCCTACAGGATTACCGGAGGGGTCAGCTTGCCCTGCCCGAGGGGATGGCCGGCCGGATCAGGGTTTTCCTTGGCGCCGCCGACTTGGCGGGGGCTCGGGTGGGGGTCGTGCCGCTGGCGTCGTCGCCGCCCTCGGTGGCGACCGTGTCAGTGGCTTCAGCCACGGCTGGCGGATCGAGATCACTCTCCTCTTCCGCCAGGGTCCTGGCCCGTTCCACGGCCTGGTGGGCCTTGTCTTCGGCCGCGTTCAGGCGATCCTGGGCCTGCCTGGCCTCCTTCAGGGCCCGCGCGGCCTCGCTCTGCTCCTTGGCGCTGGCCTGGGCCAGGGCTTGGGCGGTGCGTGCCTGGGCCTCGGCTGTCTTGGCCTGGGCGCGGGCCGTCTCAGCCTGGGCGGCGGCGGTCTCCGCCTGGGCGCGGGCCTCATGCTCCAACTGGGCCTGGGCGTCGGCGATCTTCTTGGCCGCCTGGGCCAGGATCTCCTGACGCGCCTGCTCTATCTCCTGCTCCGCCGCCTTGCGGATCGCGGCAGTCTCGGCCTGGGTTTCGGCCTTCATGCGCTCAACAAGGGCCTGGGCCTCCCGGCGTGCCGCTTTCGCCTGTTCCCTGGCCTCGGCGGCCTGTTTGAGGGCGTTCTGTACCTCCGCCTGGGCCTGGGCGGACTTGGCCTGGGCCTCCGCCTGGAGCTGGGCGGCCTGCGCCTCGACCTTGGCGACCTGGGCACGGGCGGTGGCCGTTTCCGCCTGGGCCTCCGCCTGGGCGCGGGCTACCTTTGCCTGGGCCTGGGCGACCTCGACCTGGGCCCTGGCGGCCTCCGCCAGTTCCTTGACCAGGGCTTCCAATTGCTTGATGGGCTTTTCGTTCGCGGACATGGGAATCTCCTCGTTGGGGCCGGCGCCATGGGGACAAGTCCCGTGCGCCGTCTTTTGGTTAGTCCGGCCTTTAGCCAAGGCCTCTGGCCGGGGGATGTATAAATGTTAAGGGATTATGACGGCATGATGGGGAAAAATCACGGCCTGATCGCCGCCAGATCGGGAATTCGACCTTGTTTCACCGTCCGTCGGGCCACCCCGGGGCCACTCCCACGGACGAAGGCTTGGAGCGGGGCGGCGACCTTGCCCAACCGCTACTGGCGGGCCACGTGCCTGATCCCTAGTGCCCCTGATCGTGCCTGATCCCCAGTGCCCCTGATCCCGGCTCCTGATCCCGGCGGCCTGGGGGCGTCAGGCTCAGGTCGGGGGGGCCTCGAAAAAAACCCCGCCGAAGCGGGGTCAGGGCTTGGGGCATGGGGCCCTGGCGGGCCTGTCATGCCTTTTGCAATCCGGGCCTCTGAGTGCCCGGAGGTTTCTTTTACATCAGGCTCAGTGGCCAGTCGCCGCGCCGGCGCCCTTGGGCACGCGGATGTCCTCGACCAGGTGCTGGATGTGCTCCGGCGGTGGGGCGGTGACACGGGAGACGAGGGTGGCGACGACGAAGTTCACCAGGGCGCCAATGGCGCCGAAGGCCTCGGGCGAGATGCCCAGCAGCCAGTTGGCGGGGACGTTGGCGGCCATCGCCGTACCCGGTACGAAGAACCAGCCCTTGAACCAGAAGATATAGACCAGGGTCGTGGTCAGGCCCGCCAGCATGCCCGCGACGGCGCCGGCTCCGTTGGCGCGCTTGTTGAAAATGCCCATCATGAGCACGGGGAAGATGGAGGAGGCCGCCAGACCGAAGGCCAGGGCCACCACCTCCGCCGCGAAGCCGGGTGGATTGATACCCATATAGCCCGCCACCACGATGGCGCCCGCCATGGCGATACGCCCGGCCATGAGTTCCGATTTCTCCGAGATGTGGGGTGCGATCATGCCCTTGATCAGGTCGTGGGAGATGGCCGAGGAGATGGCGAGGAGCAGACCCGCGGCGGTGGACAGGGCGGCGGCCAGGCCACCGGCGGCCACCAGGGCGATGACCCAGTTCGGCAGCTTGGCGATCTCGGGGTTGGCCAGGACCATGATGTCGTTGTCAACCTTGGTCATCTCGTTGCCTTGCCAACCAAATCCAGCGAACTTGGTGGCACCGTGGGCAGCGAGGGCCTTGTCGTAGGCCGCCTGGGCCGCCTCAACGCCCGTGCCATCCTTCTGGGCCTTCTGCAGGGCCAGCGTTGCCTTGCCGAGATCCTTGTCACTGTAGTACTGGAGTCGATTGTCGTTGTTGAGATCCTTCCAATCCAGCAGGCCCGTGGTCCTCCAGCGGTTCATCCACTCGGGCACCTTGGCGATCTCGACATTGCCGGCGGCATCGCCAACCGGGCCGACCTGAATGGTATCCATCAGATTGAGGCGCGCCATGGCGCCCACCGCCGGGGCCGTGGTGTAGAGGATGGCGATGAAGACCAGGGCCCAGCCCGCCGAGGAACGGGCGTCCTTCACCTTGGGCACGGTGAAGAAGCGGATGATGACGTGGGGCAGGCCGGCGGTGCCGATCATGAGGGACAAGGTCAGGAGGAAGATGTTGAGGGTTGAACCCTTCTGGGCCGTGTAGGCCGCGAAGCCCAGGTCCGTGACCACCTGATCGAGTTTGTCCAGCAGGAAGAGGCCGCTCTGCGTCTCGACGCTGCCGAGACCGATCTGGGGCACCGGATTACCGGTAAGTTGCAGGGAGATGAAGATGGCCGGGATGGTGTAGGCGACGATGAGGACAACGTACTGGGCAATCTGGGTATAGGTGATGCCCTTC
>Ga0105098_10000657_pt1 | contig 12178 bp, 9 predicted proteins | sample PPLLak21cMay2015_FD_79137 | JGI IMG/M metagenome (GOLD analysis project Ga0105098, IMG submission 79137) | Freshwater sediment microbial communities from Prairie Pothole Lake near Jamestown, North Dakota, USA - PPLs Lake P7 Core (1) Depth... | ecosystem: Environmental > Aquatic > Freshwater >... | reverse complement strand
TTGCATCCTCATGCATTGCCTTGACTATCGTGAACATCCTCTTGATGGTGTTCTCGAACGGCATTTCGGCAGGATTCAGAAGATCCTTCAGCATGATCTCGGTATCTGTCTCCTCGATTACCTCCTGCCCGATGGTCATCTGGGTGAAGTTTCGGACAACCTCACGAACGAATGGCGGCAACCGTTGCTGTGAGTGGATGACGATAAAAGAATAACCGGAGATATACGCTCCAATCAGCAGACGGAACAGGTAGGCCGGTTCGGTGATACCTGCAAGGTCGAACTCTTTTGTTTTCTGGGCCGGCTCCCGATCGACGGATCGGGTAATGAGGAGCGTGCCATCCGGTTGGACCTCAACCCCGAGCGAATCGTTTTTCTTAATATTCTGTTCGTCGATCCATTCCTTTGGCAACGTAAGTACATACGAAGATCCACCGGTAAACTGGACTTTCCGGAGTTCCATTTTCCATCCATCCTGATGTTATCTGTATATCTCTAGTTTACTCTAATGTAAATATATGTATCTATATTCTCCATCGAAAAAGGATATATCCCATCCGGTAAACTGTAGTAGTGAACACCATGAATACAAAAAAAAGTTCGTATCTACTCGTCGCCCTCAGCGTGGTCGCAGTTTTCATTCTCGTCCTTGCTGCAGGCTGTACAGGTAACGGAACACCGGCACCATCGGTCCCGGCTATATCCATCGCAGCTGGTTCAACCACACCGGTACCGCAATTAACAACTGCGGCACCCGCAACGACCGCTGTCACTGTCTCGTCCGGCAAGAAACAGACCATCAGGATCAGCGGTTCAACCACGGTCCTGCCGATTGTTCAGAAAGCTGCAGATCAGTATATGATCAATCACCCTGATGCAGATATTCAGATATCCGGCGGGGGGTCAGGAGTTGGTATCCAGGCGATTGGTGCCAGGACAGTCGATATCGGCATGTCCTCCCGTGAAGTGACCAAAGATGAGATGGCCAGGTATCCCGGTTTTGTCGTAACGACCGTTGCACAGGACGGAATTGCTGTTATCGTTAACCCGGCAAACGAGATCCAGTATATAACGCTGGATCAGGTGAAAGGGATCTATATTGGCACCATTACCAAATGGACCCAGATTACCGGTGCAAATGTTCCGGGAACCAATAACCAGATCGTAATTATCGGCCGTGACAGTGCATCGGGTACCCGTACGTATTTCGATGAGACGGTCCTGCTCAGGGCAACACCCGTGAACAGGATGCTGGAAAAGAACTCCAATGGAGCCGTCGTCCAGACCGTGGCACAGACTCCCGGTTCAATCGGTTACGTTTCGATCGGATTCGTTGGTAAAGACGTCAAAGCCCTGCCTGTCTGGTATAACGCCCAGAAGATTGTCACACCCACCATCGATAATGTAAAAACCAGGACTTACCCGGTTTCCCGGGATTTATACGTTATCACCAATGGTCAGCCGGGCGGACTTACCGGGGACTTCATCAGGTATATCCTCAGCCCGGAGGGCCAGAAGATTGTCGCTGATGAAGGCTACGTGACGATCAGCTGAAGATCACAGGGCACAAGGAACACCACACATTTTTTCGTATAAGGGAGGCGGACATGGTGAAATTCATGAAAGAAATGAATGGGATCCCGAACGCTTCCGAAAGCAAAGCCCGCTTATCCCTGGTGAAAGAGCAGGTAATAAAAACCGTTTTCTTCTTCACAGCTGTCTTTGCCGTTATTGTCGTAGTATTCATCCTCCTGTTCCTGTTACGGGACGGGTACGTCATCTTCGAGAAGGCTGGCATATCCGTGTTCCTGGCCGGCGTAACATGGGCCCCGACAGCTGTTGTACCGCTCTATGGGATCTTTCCGCTCATCGTCGGCACTCTTCTCGTTACCATAGGCGCGATGGTTTTTGCTGTCCCGCTTTCTATCGGTTGTGCAATCTACATCTCACAGCTCGCTTCCCCCCGGGTAAAGCAGGTGCTGAAACCGGCAGTTGAACTTCTTGCCGGTATCCCTTCGGTCGTGTACGGATTTTTCGGGCTCATCGTACTTACCAGTTTTATCCGGTCAGCCTTTGACATTCCCACGGGCGAGACGTGGCTGGCAGCTTCAGTACTCCTCGGAATCATGGCACTTCCCACCATCATCAGTGTTTCAGAGGATGCTATCAGCTCAGTACCCGGTGAATATAAGGAAGGTTCCCTTGCCATCGGGGCAACACGATGGCAGACTATCAGCCGGGTTCTCGTTCCCGCAGCCCTGTCCGGCATCGCCGCTGCTATCATCCTTGGTATTGGCAGAGCAATCGGTGAGACCATGGCAGTCCTGATGGTGGCCGGTAATGCGGCGATTATCCCTGACCCTTTCTGGAACATTCTCTCACCCCTGAGGACACTGACTGCAACCCTGGGTATTGAGATGGGCGAGGTTGCAGTTGGCAGCGATCACTACGGTGCCCTTTTCGGTGTCGCAGTCGTCCTGCTCATTATTACCCTTATCGTTAATCTGTCAGCAGTGGCTATCCTGCGCCGTCTGAAAGAGGGAAGGGCGTGGAGGACTACAGGAAAATCTCTTGTATCTTCTCATACCAGGGATTCCATCCTGCGGTTTGCCAGGATCACCGTCGTTTTGATGGTACTCGTTTTCCTGTTCGTTGCCACACCCTGGTGGCTTGCAGTGCTCATCGTTTTTGCCTGCACTGCGTGGTATTTCGGCAGGGAGCGGCTTTCAGGGAAGCACATCGAGATGGTATCATTTGGTTTGATTATTGCAGCCACAGTCACTGTTCTGGCCATCCTCGTCATTATCCTCCAGGATATCGTTATCAACGGCCTGCCGGCACTCTCGTGGGAATTCCTGACCCAGCCTCCAAGGGATCTCGGCAGGGCCGGAGGAATCTTCCCGGCAATTATCGGCACGCTCTGCCTTATCCTGGGTGCGATTGTGATCGCGCTGCCTCTAGGGGTGGGGGCGGCAGTGTACCTTGTGGAATACACAAGGGAAGGACGCATTACCCGGCTCATCAGGACTGGTGTTGATCTGCTCAACGGAACTCCGTCAATTGTTTTTGGCCTGTTCGGGTTTGCATTCATTGTGCTCTATCTTAAGGTCGGCGTTTCGATGCTTGCCGGGCAGATTACGCTCGCCCTTATGGTGTTGCCAACCGTAATCCGTACAACGGAAGAATCATTAAAAAATATCCCGCACTCATTGCGGGAAGGTAGTTTTGCACTCGGCGCTACAAAATGGCAGACAATCAGCAGGGTTGTTCTGCCACCTGCAGTACCAGGTATTGTTACAGGAGCGATTCTCTCTATCGGGAGAGCCGCAGGGGAAACCGCCCCGATCATGTTCACAGCGGTCATCTTCTCGTCCCGGTTCCTGCCGGATTCGGTCTTCCAGCCGGTGATGGCACTGCCCTACCACCTCTTTATCCTGGCAACCAATGTTCCCAGCGGATCTACGAATAAATACGGGACTGCTCTGGTCCTTTTACTCCTCGTTGTCGGATTTTACTCGGTCGCAATCATCGTACGAAATCATTTCCACCGCAAGGTACTGGGATAACATGTCTGAAAACACCATCATTTCCACGAACAACCTGAATCTCTGGTATCATGAGAAGCGTGCACTTGAGTCAGTTTCCCTGAAAATCCCAAAGAACAGGGTGACTTCCCTGATCGGTCCTTCCGGCTGCGGAAAGTCAACACTGCTCCGGTGCTTCAACCGGTTAAATGACCTGATCGATCACGTAAGGATCACCGGTGAGATCAGGCTTGATGATAAGAATATCCATGCAGCAGGGACCGATGTAGTCACACTACGGAAAAAAGTCGGGATGGTCTTTCAGAAGCCCAATCCTTTCCCCAAATCCGTCTATGAGAATGTGGCCTATGGTCCCCGTGTGCATGGAGTAAAAGATAAGGGTGAACTGGACACGATCGTTGAACAGAGCCTGCGTCATGCAGCACTCTGGGATGAGGTAAAAGAGCGGCTCAATGATTCAGCGCTCGGGCTTTCAGGCGGTCAGCAGCAGCGCCTGTGTATTGCCCGAACCCTCGCGGTTGAGCCGGAGGTCATCCTGATGGACGAACCGTGCTCGGCGCTCGACCCGATCGCAACGGCCAAGATTGAGAACCTTATCGACCTGCTTAAACAGGATTATACGGTGATTATTGTTACGCATAACATGCAGCAGGCAGCCCGGGTGAGTGATTTCACGGGGTTCATGTACCTGGGAAAACTCATCGAGTGCGGGAAAACCGTTCAGATCTTCGAACACCCCAACGAAGAACTCACGGAGAATTATATTACCGGGCGGTTCGGGTAGGAGGGAACCATGGCAGAAAAATTTCATACAGAACTCCAGAATCTGAGACAGGACACTCTGGGAATGGCACACCTGGGACGCGACATGCTCCGCTCTGCAGTTGATGCACTCATCCGGCAGGATCCAACGCTTGCAGAATCGGTGATCCTGAGAAAAGGTGAGATCCACGACATGGAGGTGAACCTGGAAGAGCATTGTTACCACCTGATTGCCCTCTACCAGCCGATGGCAAAGGATATGCGGTTCATTGCCTGCACCCTGAAAGTGATTAATGCGTCGTTGCGGATCGGGCGGTACGGGAAGGTAATCGCAAAAATCGTGAAAGAAATTTCGGACAAGCCCCACATAGCCAACCTCATGAGCATCCCGCACATGGCAGACCTTGTGATCGACATGGTGGATGATGCAATAGCAGCCTACGAGTCTGACAATCTCACCCTGACAGAGGGATTTTCAGCCCGGGACGATGCTGTCGATGCATTACGTCATTCAATCTTCCGGGAAGGAATAACCTACATGATGGAAGACCCGAAGAATATCTCACGGTGCACGCATTACATCATGGTCGCGCGGTATCTCGAACGCTGTGCTGACCATGCCTGTAAGATTGCCGAGAATGTTCATTACATGGAGACCGGGGAAAGGATAGAGATTAAATAATTGTTTTCAATTCTTTTTTCAACCTCAATCACCCAAAGTGAAAAGAACCTCAATACGATCTCCGCTTCTCTTTTCGATTCTCACCTTATCAATGGAAAAGTCCGCAAAATCATCCGTTTCTGTTCGTGTGTAGAAACGGGAGCATTATTGCACCCGATTTTCTAGAATACGGCTGAATTACCCCTCTGCGGGTGTCCAATAAATGCCTTATGGGCAATATGCGACAGGATAGATGCACCTTGGAAGCACTGACTCCACGGATTGGTAGTCCGATAACGCCCGGTCATAACCCCTCGTCCTCAATGATTCTCCGGCTTGGCACTTTTTGACCTTGCCGTCTTCAGGAAAATTACAGGGATCTCACGACAAACGACCAGGAAAAAATAGCAGCATGTTTTCGCCCGATTCCCGATCCATTCGTTGATAGTCCCTGTGTATAATCCTTCATCAGATCGGTCAGGGGATGGGTTATTCGCAGCGAAGAAAGAGGATTTTGTCACTATGAATAGTGCTTTAAGTAACCACGGGAAGTATCCATGAAAAAATGAAGGCCCCGGCTGAAGGATATCTTCGGGACATCCCGGCCAGGTGAACTTCGGTGAAGTTGAAAAAAAAGAGGATTGACCTTTATGAAGTATGTCGATGGATATGTTCTGGTAGTGCCGGAGAAGAACTTACCGGCTTACCGCGAGATGGCTGAGAAAGGAGCACAAATCTGGAAAAAATATGGCGCTCTTCAGTATATTGAGAGTGTTGGTGATGACCTCTCTCCGGAATGGGCCGGGATCAGGTTCCCACAAATGGTAGCTGCCGGGCGCGGTGAGACGGTTGTGTTTTCTTTCATCGTATTTAAGTCACGGGCACATCGCGACGAGGTGAACGCAAAAGTTATGAAAGATCCGTTCATGAACGACCCTGATCAGAAGGACATGTCTATGCCATTCGATATGAAGCGTATGGCATACGGCGGGTTCAACGTCATTGTCGAAGCATAGCGTCGTTACATGGATTGCTGATATGATGCGGATTTACCGGTTGGTTAATCCGGTGCATAGTTTTAGCAGGGTTATCCTTCTAACATTATCCTGATCAAACTGATGTTCCCGGTAAGCCCGGAATATGCAGTGTCATACTGCATCAATAGGCTTCACCCCGCTTTTTCCAGTCTTTATAAATCTCAAACCAGACGACACTCATGATACCCGCTCCTGCACACAAAAGGAGATCGGAGAACATGACCGGCCCGAACCGGAAAAGTTCCCGGAGTGCCGGTACATACAGCACGAGCACCAGGCAGGCAATTGTCCCCGCAAAGACCCACCAAAGCGCCCTGTTCGGCGAACGGAGTGTTGAAAAGATGGTCTCTGACCATGAGCGGTTGGTCAGGATCAGGCAGAGGTTGGCAATAACTATCGTGGTAAAGGCCATTACCCGCACTTCGGGCTCTCCAAGTCCGCGTGAAATTGCATATACGTAGACAGCAAGAACGACGGCAAGTACGACAAAACCCTGCAGGAGACAAAGGGTTAACGTATTCCTGGTGAAGAGCCCCTCGTCCTTATTCCTTGGCGGGCGGCTCATCACGTTATGCTCCTCATTTTCTGATTCGAAGACAACCGAGCATGCCGGATCGATGATCAACTCAAGGAATACGATATGGACCGGCAGGAGGATAAGCGGCATGTTGAAAAGTACAGGGATAAGCGACATACCGGCGATAGGGATGTGGATGGAGAAGATGTAGGCCATCGCTTTTTTCAGGTTGTCAAAGATCCGTCGTCCCAGCCGGACTGCTGCCACTATTGAGGTAAAATTATCATCGAGGAGGACGAGCGATGAGGCCTCGCGGGCAACATCGGTTCCCCTGCCACCCATGGCAATACCGATATCCGCGGATTTCAGTGCAGGTGCATCGTTCACCCCATCGCCGGTCATCGCGACGATCTCCCCGTTCTCTTTCAGGGCATTCACGATCCGGAGTTTTTGTTCGGGCACGACACGGGCAAAGACCGCAACCGAATTGATCCGGTTCCGCAGTTCACTATTATCCATCGCATCCAGTTCCGGACCGGTGATAGAGCGTGTTCCATCCGCAAGCCCGATCTGGCGGGCGATATTCTGGGCAGTCAGCGGATAGTCCCCGGTAATCATAATAACCCGGATACCTGCCGTGTAGCATTCCCTTACGGCATCAGCAACCTGTGGCCGGACCGGGTCGGCAAACCCGACAAGCCCCAGGAATTCGAACGTGAACGCATGCTGCTCCTCCGGAAGACCGGAGATCGAAAAGAAGGCCCGCGCCACGCCCAGTACGCGGAGCCCCTCTTCGGCCATGAGGTCGACGGACTCCGAAAGCTTCCTGACGGAAGCTGTGTCGAAATGACAGAGGTCGGCAATTGCTTCCGGTGCGCCTTTTGCTGCAATGACATACCGATCACCGTCGGGCGACTGCCAGACATTGGACATGGCAAGGAGCTCCGGTGACAGGGGGTATTCCTGCACAAGGTTCCAGTTTGTATGGATATGTTCCGTCCTGCCGAAATCCCCGTCAGCGAGCTGGAGGAGTGCCTTCTCCATCGGGTCGAAGGGGTCTTTCTTGCAGGCAAGAATGGCGTACTCCGCGACCTCATGGCAGGTATCCGTGAGCGGTTCATGGTCGGACGAGTTATAGTCACACAACTCACCCTGTGCAAAAAATTTCGTAACGGACATCCGGTTCTGGGTGAGGGTGCCGGTCTTATCCACGCACAGCACGGTGGCAGAACCCAGCGTTTCGATGGCGGGCACCTGGCGGGTGAGGACGTTCCTCTTCGAGATCCTCCATGCCCCAAGTGCGAGAAAAACGGTGAGCACGACCGGGAACTCCTCGGGGAGGATCGCCATGGCGAGCGTGATGCCGGCCAAAAATCCCTCAACCCAGTTGAACCTGGTAAGGCCATAGACGATCACGATGACCGCACACAACGAGATTCCGACAAGGGCCACCGTCCGGACAATCCGGTCTATTTCCATCTTCAGCCGTGTTTCGCCCCGTTCAACAGTCTGGAGAACTTTGCCAATCTTCCCCATCTCGGTTGCAGCCCCGGTTGCAATGACCCATGCAAGACCCTGGCCCTGGACTACGAGAGTACCGGAGTACACGAACGGTTGATCATCCCCGCCCGGACGCCCGGCCTGCATTCCCTGGTTCCCGGCGATTTTTCTGACGGGGACAGATTCCCCGGTGAGCAGTGATTCGTCCACCGAGATGTTGTTTGACATAAGCAGGACACTGTCGGCCGGAACCCGATCGCCCTCAGAGAGGATTACCGAATCTCCCGTCACAACTTCCCGGCCAGGGATGCGCTGTTGTTCCCCGCCACGGATGACCAGTGCTCTCGGGCTGGAGAGGTTCCGGAGGGCTTCAAGCGCCCGCTCGGTCTTGCGTTCCTGGTATACGGTAATGCCGATTATCACGACGACGAAGCTCATCAGCATGATACCCTCGGAAACATCTCCGAGAATAAAATAGAGGATCCCGCTCGCCACGAGGAGGAGGAACATCGGTTCGCGGAACACTTCAATGACAATCCGTATCAGTTCCCGCCGTGAAGCTGTAGGAAGTTCATTATATCCTTCGTGCAGGAGCTTCTCTTCTGCCTCCCGGTTAGTCAGGCCGGTGACTGAACTGATATCAAGGGTTGGCATTATTCTCCTGCACGATGGTGATTCCCGTGGTTGTCATTGAAGCCCGGTGTATTGATGAATCTTAATCAATCTTATTTGAATTTTCTTTAATGAACGGAAAGGAATCTAGTGAGTTACCAAAACTGAAATGATGATAACCGCTCATCAGGGAATCTCTATATTGTCCTGAGCACATTCCTGATTATTTCATGGGTAAGGCTTCAGACGCACTGGATCACGGTTACCTGAAACGGGAGATCGGATTATTTGGTGCAACTGCTCTCGGCATCGGGGCGATCATCGGTTCCGGTATTTTCATAGTTACCGGAATTGTAGCAGGAATTGCCGGGCCCGCGATGATAATCTCTGTCGTGATTGCAGGGATTATCTCACTTTTCTCCGCGCTCAGCATTGCAGAATTGAGTGCATACATGCCTGAGGAGGGGGGAACGTATGCATTTGCCCGGAAACTGATTTCACCGTTTGCCGGGTATATTGCCGGATGGATCTGGATCTTTTCCAACATTTTTGTCGGGGCTGCTGTCTCTCTTGGGTTTGCCCATTATTTTGCCAGTCTTGTTCCGGCAGTGCCGGTAAAAATCATAGCGGTCATCATCTGTCTCATATTCATTATCATCAACTATCTCGGGCTGAAAGAATCGACGCTCCTCAATAATATTCTCGTTACCCTGAAGGTGCTCATCCTCCTGTTCTTTATCGCATTCGGCCTGGGATTTTTTACTATCACTCATTTCACCCCACCGGCACCATCAGGAATGACCGGAATTGTGAGCGGCGCTGCCCTCATTTTTTTTGCGTACACGGGTTTTGCCCGGGTCACCATTATGGCCGAAGAAGTAAAAGAACCGGAAAAAACCATCCCCCGCTCTATCTACCTGGCACTGGGGATCTCGACTTTTCTTTATATCCTGGTAAGTGTAATTGCGGTGGGGCTTGTCGGGACTTCCGATCTTGCACAGTCCGGGTCCCCGCTCGCTTTAGCAATCACGGCTACGGGAAGTCCTGCAGCAGTGCTGCTGATTTCATCGGGTGCAATGATCGCGACGGCAAGCGTACTCCTGACAACCATCATGGGAATTTCCCGCATCGTGTTTGCAATGGCACGGAATAACGATCTTCCTGCCATTTTAAGCACCATCAGCCCACGCTTCTGCACGCCCCACTACGCCATCGGGATAACGGGGGCTTTAATGATAGGGGCGATCCTTCTGGCAGACCTTTCCCTGGTGGTCTCGGTAAGCACATTTGCGATACTCATTTCTTATTTCATCGCGAACATTTCCGCTCTCAGACTTCCCCGTCAGTTCCAGCGTTATCCGGCGGTCATTCCCGTTGTCGGCGCAATAACCTGTACAGGACTAATCGTCTTCCTCAATGTCAATGCATGGATAATCGGAATTACTGGCCTTGCAATAGGGTTGGTGTGGTATGTGATACAGAAGAGAATCACGAAATAAATGCCTATCCCTTGTCACCAGCTGTTTTATTACTCATTTGGGTAAATCTGACACGAGGAAGTCTCATGAAACGCATCACTGTTAATGCTCTTGTCGATATCGGCTGCCTGATCACCTTCATACCATCGCTTGTCTCGGGAATGGTACTCTATCTTGTCCTCCCTTCAGGTGGCGGGCAGGGAAGTGGCTGGGCTACGTATCTGGGTATTGCCCGCAACCAATGGGTCACGATGCACAATAATTCAAGTCTCATATTCGCAGCGTTGCTTATCATCCATCTGCTCCTGCACTGGAAGTTTTTCCGGCATATCGATAAATGCCTGAAACCCGGCAAGAAAGAGCAGTGCGAAACGACATAATAAGCGGAATGCTTACATTTTGCGAAGCTGGTATAAGCGCCTGAAATCCCGATCATCATCATCAATCCAGTCGGTGGGGCACGGTAGAAGTTAAGGATAAAACGAGGGTGAATTGTGAAATATACAATAAAAAACTATTGGCATATTGAAAGTCTTCATCGAAATTTTGTTTCCCTATCCCGCTGTTCGGTGAAACGAAACCTTTTTCCCCGATGATCTTATTGCATTAGAAAAAGGACTCAGGGAGCGCAGGTCATCCCCATGGACTACATACCGGAAGATAAACGAACTCCTTTTATTTATCTCAATAACGCCGCGACAACATGGCCAAAACCCTCACAAGTACTTGAGGAAGTCGCTGCATGCCTGCGTAATCCTGTGCATGAAGCGGGGAGGACGACAGGGAGCGGATCGACTGACTATCCGTCTGTAGCCCGTGAATCGCTTGCGTCATTTTTTCATGCAGACCTTCCTGAAAATTTCATCTTCACGCAGAATGCTACCGATGCACTCAACCTGCTGATTCATGGATTTGTAAAAAAGACCGGCAAACCTTTCCACGCAATCGCCACGGAACTCGACCACAACTCTGTGCTCCGCCCGCTTTCGAGTCAGGAGCAGGATGGTAGGATTTCCCTCTCCATGGTGCCTTTTACCGATAACAAGGTCAGTCTTGCTGCAATCAAGGAAGCGATCCGGTCGGAGACCCGGCTGGTGGTGATGACGCACGGGAGCAATGTACTTGGTTCTGTGCAGGAGATTAAGCCAATCGCAGAATACCTTCGTAAGAATGATATCTTCTTTATCGTGGATGGGGCGCAGACCACCGGGCACATCCCGATCAATCTGTCGGATATCCCGGTCGGTGCCTTCGTGTTCACCGGGCATAAGGCGCTCTTCGGCATTCCCGGCACCGGGGGCTTTTATATTTCCGAGCCGGAAACCATTGCCATCACCCGCCAGGGGGGTACCGGCACCGATTCACGGACGCTCACCCAGCCTTTCGAGATGCCCATGCGATTCGAGACGGGGACTCCCAATTATCCCGGGATCGCATCGCTCTATGCAGGACTTCGATTCATTAATACAATCGGTCTTGATAAGATTGAGTTAAAAGAACAGGAGCTCACCCGGAATTTCGTCAGGGAACTAAAACAAATACCCGGCATCACGATTTACAACGATGCCCCAACCCTTCCGGTGGTATCGTTCAATATCCGATGCATCGACAACCACGAAGCAGGGTTCATCCTTGCCAGGGCGTACTCAATCATTACGAGGACCGGGCTCCACTGCTCGCCGCTCGTCCATGAGCGTATCGATGGCGGAAAAGGGTGCATCCGGGTAAGTTTCTCGTGGTTCAATTCCCCCGAAGAGTGCAGCAGAACAGCAGATGCGATCCGGGAGGTGGCGCAGAGTGCGGATACTCAGGTCCGTTCAGACCAAGGTATGCGTTGATGGTTCGCTGATGAAGGAGTATGCGCTGAATGAGCCGCTGACCGAAGGTTTCCTGAAATTTCTGGAGCAGTTCGGTACAGTCAGGCTCCTTGAGCAACTCAGGAAACCGTACTTCTCCTTTGAAAAAGAACAGTTCATTTCCATCAAGGGGTTCGTGGGGGATAGTATCGTTGAAGTCCGGTACAAAAAAGAGTTCCAGGATCTGGTCGCAGACTATTTTCATCTCCT
>Ga0105098_10000655_pt1 | contig 12187 bp, 11 predicted proteins | sample PPLLak21cMay2015_FD_79137 | JGI IMG/M metagenome (GOLD analysis project Ga0105098, IMG submission 79137) | Freshwater sediment microbial communities from Prairie Pothole Lake near Jamestown, North Dakota, USA - PPLs Lake P7 Core (1) Depth... | ecosystem: Environmental > Aquatic > Freshwater >... | reverse complement strand
CAATGTTACCGCCCTCGTTGTGGATATATACCATTACCCGAGTTAAGCCGCCATTCCCTTCCCTTGTTCTCATCACCAACCCCTTGCTAGCAAGGCCTTCAGATAGCGTCCGGTGTGCGAGGCCGGGTCGGCGGCGACCTGCTCGGGGGTGCCGGTGGCGATGATGGCGCCGCCGCGGTCGCCGCCCTCGGGGCCCAGGTCGATGATCCAGTCGGCGGTCTTGATGACATCCAGGTTGTGTTCGATGACCACCACCGTATTACCGTGATCGCGAAGGCGGTGCAGGACGTCCAGCAACTGCTTGACGTCGTGGAAGTGCAAGCCGGTTGTCGGCTCGTCCAGAAAGTAAAGGGTGCGGCCCGTGTCGCGCTTGGAGAGTTCGCGGCTGAGCTTGACCCGCTGGGCCTCGCCGCCGGAGAGGGTGGTGGCGCTCTGCCCAAGGCGAACATAGGAGAGGCCGACGTCCATCAGGGTCTTGAGTTTGCGTGCCAGGGCTGGCACGGGGGCGAAGAATTCCAGGGCCTGTTCCACCGTCAGGTTCAGGACCTCGTCGATGGTCTTGCCCTTGTAGCGGACCTCCAGGGTCTCGCGGTTATAACGCCGGCCCTTGCAGACATCGCACTGGACATAGATGTCGGGCAGGAAGTGCATCTCCACCCGGATGAGCCCGTCGCCCTTGCAGGCCTCGCAGCGCCCGCCGGCGACGTTGAAGCTGAAACGCCCCACCGAATAGCCCCGGGTGCGCGCTTCAGGCACGGCGGCGAAGAGTTCGCGAACTTGGTTGAAGAGGCCGGTGTAGGTAGCCGGGTTAGAGCGGGGCGTGCGACCGATGGGGCTCTGGTCGATATCCACGACTTTGTCGAAGAATTCCAGGCCCTCCACCCCCCGGTGTGGGGCCGGCTGCAGGTTGGAGTTGTTGAGGTGGCGGGCGGCGAGGGGGTAGAGGGTATCGTTGATCAGGGTCGATTTGCCGGAGCCGGAGACCCCGGTGATACAGCAGAGGGTGCCCACCGGGATAGCGACATCGACCCCGCGCAGATTATGGCCGCTGGCGCCGAGCAAGCGGAGTTGGCGTTGCGGGTCCGGCAAGCTGCGTTGGGCCGGGATGGCGATGCGCAGTTCGCCAGAGAGATAACGCCCGGTCAGGGAGGCCGGACAAGCGGCGATCTCATCCGCATGGCCCTGGGCCACGATTTCACCGCCGTGTTCGCCCGCCCCGGGGCCCATATCAACTACCAGGTCCGCCGCGCGGATGGCCTCCTCGTCATGTTCGACGACGATGACCGTGTTGCCCAGGTCGCGGAGATGGGTCAGGGTTCCGAGCAGGCGGGCATTGTCGCGCTGATGCAGGCCGATGGAGGGCTCGTCGAGTATGTACATGACCCCCACCAGGCCGGCGCCGATCTGGCTCGCCAGCCGGATGCGCTGGGCCTCGCCGCCGGACAGGGTCTCGGCGCTCCGTTCCAGGGTCAGGTAGTCCAGGCCAACATCCACCAGGAAGTGGAGTCGTTGGGCGATCTCCTTGATGATGCGGGTACCGATCTCGCCGCGCTGGCCCGGCAGGTCCAGGGTCTCGAAAAACCCCAGGGCCTCGCCCACCGGCAGGCGCGTGACGTCGGCCAGGCCGCGGTCGGCCACGAAGACGTTCCGTGCCGCTTCGTTAAGGCGGGTGCCCTGACAGGTCGGGCAGTCCTGGTGGGAGAGGTAGCGGGCCAGTTCCTCCCGCAAGGTGATGGAGTCCGTCTCCCGGTAGCGGCGCTCCATGTTGCGCAGGATGCCCTCGAAGGGCCGGACCTTGGCCGGGCCATGCTCGTGTGGCAGCTTGAGCTTGATGCGCTCCTTGCCGCTGCCGTAAAGGACGACCTGGCGGACCTGTTCCGGCAGATCGATCCAGGTGTCCTCCACGTCGAAGCCATAGTGCTCGCCCAAGGCGCGGATCATCTGGAAATAATAGGCGTTGCGCCGGTCCCAGCCGCGTACCGCCCCACCGGCCAGGCTCAGTTCCGGGTGGACCACCACCTTGTTGGCGTCGAAGAATTGCTCTACGCCCAGGCCGTCGCAGCTCGGACAGGCCCCGGCCGGGTTGTTGAATGAGAAGAGGCGAGGTTCCAGCTCCGGTAGGCTGTAGCCACAGATGGGGCAGGCGTAGCGGGCGGAGAAGATGAGTTCAGGCTTGTCGGTCTCATCCATCCAGCCCACCCGGGCGATGCCGCTGGACAGGTTCAGGGCCGTCTCGAAGGACTCCGCCAGGCGCGGCCGCAGGTCGTCGCGGACACGGAAGCGGTCCACCACCACTTCGATACTGTGCTTGCGCTTGAGATCTAGCTCGGGGGGCTGGTCCAGCTCGAAAAGGTCGCCATCCACCCGGGCGCGGACGAAGCCCTGGGCGTTGAGTTCCGTGAAGAGGCGCTGATACTCGCCCTTGCGCTCGGAGATCACCGGCGCCAGCAACATCAGCTTGTCGCCAGCCGGCAGGGCCAGCACCTGATCGACCATTTGGCTGATGGTCTGTGCGTCCAGGGTCTCGCCGTGGTGGGGGCAGCGAGGGGTGCCGACCCGGGCGTAGAGGAGGCGCAGATAGTCGTAGATCTCGGTGATGGTGCCTACAGTGGAGCGCGGGTTGTGGGAGGTGGTCTTCTGCTCGATGGAGATGGCTGGTGACAGGCCCTCGATCTGGTCCAGGTCTGGCTTTTCCATGACTGAGAGAAACTGGCGAGCATAGGCCGAGAGGGACTCCACATAGCGGCGCTGGCCCTCGGCGTAGATAGTGTCGAAGGCGAGGGAGGACTTGCCGGACCCGGAGAGGCCAGTGACCACTATAAGGCGGTCCCGGGGCAGATCCAGATCGATATTCTTGAGGTTGTGGGTTCGGGCGCCGCGGATTCGGATGCTGTCCATGGGCCTACAGCCGGGTGGGGCAAAACTGCTATTATGAACAGCCCTTCGCAGCCGACGCAAAGACGATATGAGCCGTTCCGGACCACCGCCCATCTCCATGACCACCGCCGAACGGCGCGCCTCGGTGGGTCTGGCGGGCATCTTTGCCCTGCGCATGCTCGGCCTCTTTCTGGTGTTACCGGTCTTCGCCCTCTATGCTCCGGAGGTGCCTGGGGCGACGCCCCTGCTTATCGGCCTGGCCATTGGCGCCTATGGCTTGACCCAGGCCCTGTTGCAGATCCCCTTTGGCATGCTGTCCGATCGCATTGGCCGCAAGCCGGTGATCCTGGGAGGCCTGCTGCTCTTTGCCCTTGGCAGCTTGGTGGCGGCCCTGGCGGATGACATCCATGGCATCATCCTCGGGCGGGTGCTCCAGGGCAGTGGGGCCATCGCCGCCGCCGTCATGGCCCTGACGGCGGACCTCACCCGCGAGGAGGTGCGCACCCGCGCCATGGCCGGCATCGGCATGAGCATCGCCCTCTCCTTCGCCCTGGCCCTGGTGCTGGGTCCGGCCATCGCCCATTGGGTAGGGCTCGATGGCCTCTTCTGGTTCATCGCCTTCCTGGCCATGGGTGGTATTCTCATCCTGATCCTGGTGGTGCCGAGCCCCTCGCATTCCAGTCTGCACCGGGACGCCGAGCCGGTGGCCAGCCAGTTTCGCGGTGTCCTGGCGGATGGCGAGTTGCGGCGACTGGACATCGGCGTCCTTACCCTGCACCTGACCATGACGGCCCTCTTCCTGGTGGTGCCCTTGTCCATGCGGGCTCAGGGTCTGGAACCGGTCCACCACTGGTGGGTCTATTTGCCGGTTCTGCTATTGTCCATTGGCGCCATGGTCCCCTTTATCATCCAGGCAGAGACCAAGGGGCGCATGAAGCCTGTCTTTCTCGGCGCTCTGCTGGCCTTGGTCGCCGCACTGCTGGGGCTGAATGCCCTGGGTCATGGCATCCTCGCCATTGCCTTCTGGCTCTTTGTCTTCTTCACCGCCTTCAATTTGCTAGAGGCCTCGCTGCCGTCGCTGGTGTCCAAGATTGCCCCCGCGGGGGCCAAGGGCACCGCCATGGGCGTCTATTCCACCTCACAATTTGCCGGGGCCTTTCTCGGTGGCCTGGTAGGTGGCTGGATTCAACAGCATTGGGGCGCTAACGCAGTCCTGATCTTCTGCGCCGGGGCCGTTTTCGTCTGGTTCCTGGCCGCCCTCTCCATGCGCCGCCCACGGCAGGTCGTCACCCACATGATCCGCGTGGGCGACCGCTCGGCCGATCCAGACCTTCGAGGCCAGTTGTTGGCGGTCCCGGGGGTCGAGGAGGCCCTGGTCGCGGTCGAGGAGGGCGTTGCCTACCTCAAAGTGGACAAGCGCCAGGTCGATTGGGCAAGATTGCATCTATTCTCCACGGGGGCCTGAGGGGTTTTGGGCCCTTGTGGCGGATGGACCCCGACTGAATTCATATCGCCAATTGCGCCCCTCAGAGGGGTGTTCACCGCCTTTCATGGCACGAGGAGCCCATGTCCAGAGGAAGTCTCAATAAGGTCATGCTGATCGGCAACCTGGGTGCCGATCCCGAAACCCGTTACACACCGAGCAACATGGCGGTGACCAAGATCCGCATCGCCACCAGCGAATCCTGGAAGGACAAGAATACGGGGGAGGCTCAGGAGCGTACCGAGTGGCATCGCGTGACCCTTTTTGGGCGCTTGGGCGAGGTCGCCGCCCAATATCTGCGCAAGGGTTCCAAGGTCTATATCGAGGGCCAGTTGAGGACCAACAAGTGGCAGGGCCCGGATGGCCAGGATCGTTATTCCACCGATATCGTTGTTGATATGCGCGGCACCATGATGATGCTCGATAGCCGTGGCGCCGGTGCTGCCGGTGCTGGCACCTCCGCGCCCTATGACAACCAGGGCGGCGGACAGGCACGGCCAAACAGCGGCACGGGTGGTGGCTGGGAAGATGACTTTGGCGGCAAGTCCGCGGGCAATGCCGGGGGCCCGAGCGGTGGACCCGCGCCAGTGGACTTCGATGACGACATCCCCTTCTAGGGCAAGAATTTGATGAAAACCATCCTGGTTACCGGCGGTGCCGGATTTATCGGCGCCAACTTTGTCCACTTCCTGATGCAGGAGACGGATGCTCAGGTGGTGAACCTGGACAAGTTGACCTACGCTGGCAACCTGGACACCCTGGCGCCCCTGGCGGCTAATCCTCGCCATGTCTTCGTCCAGGGTGACATCGGCGACCGGGGGCTGGTGGACCGCCTGCTCCACGACTATGCCGTGGATGCCGTGGTCAACTTCGCCGCCGAGTCCCACGTCGACCGCTCCATCGACGGCCCGGCGGCCTTCGTCGAGACCAATGTCGTGGGCACCTTCAATCTCCTCGACTGCGCCCGGCGCCATTGGTCCGGCCTGGGCACGGCGGGGCGGGGGGCCTTTCGCTTCCTGCACGTCTCCACCGACGAGGTCTATGGCTCCCTGGGTTCCTCCGGGCGCTTTGTCGAGACCACCCCCTACGCCCCCAACTCGCCCTATTCGGCGTCAAAAGCCGCCTCCGACCACTTGGTACGGGCCTGGTTCCACACCTACGGCCTGCCGGTGTTGACCACTAATTGCTCCAACAACTACGGTCCCTATCAGTTTCCCGAGAAGCTCATCCCCCTGGTCACCCTCAAGGCCCTGGCCGGCGAGCCCCTGCCCATCTATGGCAACGGTTCCAACGTCCGCGACTGGCTCTATGTCGAGGATCACTGCCGGGCCATCCGGCGGGTGTTGGAGGCTGGCCGGCCGGGCGAGGTCTATAACGTCGGCGGCGACAGCGAGCGCACTAATCTCGAGGTGGTCGATACCCTCTGCGGCCTGCTCGACGAGTTGGCGCCGGCCTCGCCACACCGACCCCATGCCAGCCTCAAGGTCTTCGTCGCCGATCGCCCCGGTCACGACCAGCGCTACGCCATCGACGCCTCCAAGATCAAGACCGAGTTGGACTGGGCACCCCAAGAGCGTTTCGAGACCGGCCTGCGCCGCACTCTGACCTGGTATCTGGAGAACCAGACCTGGTGCCGGCGGGTCATGGATGGCAGTTATCGTGGCCAACGCCTTGGCACCGGGGAGATTGGGGGCCAGGCAGGGGAGGGCGCGCCATGAATCGCAAGGGCATCATCCTCGCCGGCGGCTCGGGTACCCGCCTCTATCCGCTGACTCATACCATCAGCAAGCAACTGCTGCCGGTCTATGACAAGCCCATGATTTACTATCCCCTTGCCACCCTCATGCTGGCGGGAATCCGGGATATCCTGGTCATTACCACTCCCCGGGACGCCAGCGCCTTCCAGGACCTGCTGGGAGACGGTGGCCTCTGGGGCCTCTCCATTCAGTACGCCGTGCAGCCCGAGCCCGGCGGCCTGGCCCAGGCCTTTCTCATTGGCGCCGAATTTATCGCCGGCGACCCGTGCTGCCTCATCCTGGGCGACAACATCTTTTACGGCCATGGCCTGGTGCAGCAGATGCGCGACGCCAATCGGCGCGAGCGCGGGGCCTCGGTCTTCGGCTACTGGGTCAAGGACCCTGAACGCTATGGCGTCGCGGAGCTTGACGAACAGGGCCGGGTGCTCAGCCTGGAGGAGAAGCCGGCGCGGCCCAAATCCAACTATGCCGTCACCGGCATCTACTTCTATGACGGGCAAGTATGCGATCTGGCGGCGGGCCTTGCCCCCTCGTCGCGGGGCGAGTTGGAGATCACCGACCTCAACAACCGCTACCTGGCCCAAGGCGAACTCTACCTGGAGCGGCTGGGCCGCGGTACCGCCTGGCTCGACACCGGTACCCATCAATCCCTGATGCAGGCCAGCAACTTCATCGAGACCATCGAGCTGCGCCAGGGGCTCAAGATTTGCTGTCCCGAGGAGGTCGCCTGGCAGAAACGCTGGATCGACGCCGACCAGTTGCGCGCCATCGCCGCCCCCTTGGCCAAGAGCGGTTACGGCGAGTATCTCCTGGGCCTTTTGGAGCGCTCCACCGAGCCATGAAGATCAGCGAGACCGACATCCCTGGCGTCCTCGTCATCGAACCCAGGGTCTTTGGCGACGAGCGTGGCTATTTCCTCGAAAGCTGGCAGCAGGAACGCTACGCCGCCGCTGGCATCCCCGCGGGTCTGGTGCAGGACAACCAGGCCTATTCTCGCCATGGCGTCCTGCGCGGGCTGCATATCCAGCACCCCCATGCCCAAGGCAAATTGGTGCAGGTGTTGCGGGGCGAGGTCTTCGACGTGGCCGTGGACGCCCGTCCTGGCTCGCCCTGGTTCGGGCGTTGGACTGGCGTGCTGCTCTCCGGCGCCAATCACCGCCAGTTCTGGGTCCCCGCCGGCTTCGCCCACGGCTACTATGTCACCGGCCAGGACGCCCTCTTCAGCTATAAGTGCAGCGACTACTACCACCCGGAGAACGAGCTGTCGGTGGCCTGGAACGATCCGGCCATCGGCATCGACTGGCCTCTGACCGGGGAGCCCATCCTTTCAGCGAAGGACATGGCGGCCATCCCCCTTGCCGCCATCCCTGCCGACCACCTGCCCCCCTATGCCCCCCACTGAACCGAACCCCGGATTGGACCCACGCATGAAGAAGCGACCCACCCTCCTGCTTATTGGCGCCGACGGACAGCTCGGCTGGGAACTGCAACGCACCCTGGCCCCCCTGGGCCATCTGGCGCGCGCAACCCTCGACGGCCGCTGGGAACAGGCCGTCAACCTGGCCGATGCCGAGTCCATCGCCCGGCTTATTCGCGAGACCCAACCCGATGTCGTCATCAATGCCGCCGCCTATACAGCGGTAGACAAGGCCGAGACTGAACTCGACCTGGCCCAGCGCATAAACGGCGATGCCCCTGGCCTCATCGGCCGTTTGGTTGCCGAGCGACGCGTGCCCGTCCTCCATTACTCCACGGATTTCGTCTTCTCTGGCGCCAGCGACCGGCCCTACCGGGAGGACGACGAGCCCGGCCCCATCAATGTGTATGGCATCACCAAGCTCGATGGCGAAAACCGGCTCCTCGACTCCGGTACCCCGGCCCTGATCCTGCGCACCAGTTGGGTCTATGGCCGCTATGGCCACAACTTTCTCCTCACCATGCAGCGCCTGCTCCAGGAGAGGGACGAACTCAAGGTCGTCGATGACCAGATCGGCGCCCCCACCTGGAGCCGCCTGCTTGCCGAGGTCAGCGCCCAAGTCCTCTACCGGGTCCTGAGCGGCGACATCGACCTGGAGCACCATTCCGGGCTCTACCAGGTCACCGGCGCGGGCCAAACTAGCTGGTGGGGTTTCGCCAAGGCCATCCAGAAAGCCAGTGGCGCCAATTGCAAGCTGCTTCCCATCGCTTCTCGCGAATACCCCACGCCCGCCAAGCGCCCCGCCTACTCGGTCCTCGATAATGGCAAGTTGCTGGAAACCTTTGGGTTGGCACTGCCGGACTGGGAAGTATCGCTGGCCATGTGTCTGGCGGAGGGCTAATGGCGACCCGCCCGCCCCTCTGTTCCGTGGGCTATCCCGTCTGGGCTGGTCCAGGATCCGGTATACCGAACAGATTGGCGCCCTGGCCAAACACAGCCTCATCCTGAATATCCCTATCGCCAAGGCGCTGTGGCCACTGACTGGCTGGGGGTAAGGGCATGCCAGAATTGATCCGTGTAAGCCGGCGATTCAGGCTCCTTCCTTGACCCTCCCGCAGACCGCAGCCATACTCAAGCAGTCCATGTGGCATTGGATGCGCTCTCTCTCCTATCCCATCAATGCCAACTACCAGAGGTAAGAAGATGAAAAAAATGCTGTTGGTGGCCCTGTGTACCGCCGTGACCCTGCCCGCCCTCGCCCAAGAGGCGAAGGTCGATTTCTCCATGAAGGCATCCATGCCTTCCATCCGCGATGCCTCCAAGAACGACGCCTTTAAGATCGATCTGGCGGATGCCAAGATCGTGTCCAGCCTGGCCCTGGAATGTCAGGCGGGGCGGACCCAGGCCTATGTGCTGCGCACCAATGAGGCCTGCAGCGTCTCGGGCACCGGCTCCATCGTCAATCCCAGCAATCCCGGCCAGAAGCTTCCCCGCACCCAGTACGGCGGTGGTTTCACGGTCAAGGAAGATGGCCTGGCCGAAGGCCGGACCTTGACCGTCAACTACCTCGCCGTGGGCAAGGTGCCAGCCTCCTCCGAATCCTTCAGCGGCAGCATGATGCTCAAGCCGGAAAATCCCTCCCCCGGCGCGGCGGCCATAAAGGCAGCCCTGCTGAAGAAAATCGCGGGGGAACAGGCGGCCGGCACCCTTATTGACGAGCGCATCGATACGGTTCAGCTTGCCAACTTTTTCATCCCCTCGGCGGGCCTCCCCTCGGAAAAGGGCTGCTCTTGGAACGGGGACATGATCTTCTCCTACCAGACGAATTCCTGGTTCATCAATCTGGCCGCCAAGTGTGGCGACCAGGCCTATGCCCTCAAGGGCAACATGCCCTGGACCGATACTCAGGGCGTGGCCAATCAGACCCAGTATGACCTCACGCTGACCCTGCCGAGCGCGGCGATCAGCTCCGATGATGCCCTCTTTGCCAGCCCGGATGGCGATAGCGATCTCTTCGCCTCCGTCGATGGCATCACCGGCACCATCATCATGAAGGAATCGGGCCATGTGAAGGCCATGGTGGATGGGGTCGAGGACCAACTGGCGACCCAGATCGATGCTTCGGGATCCTTGAAGGGCACTAATGTCTCTCTGGAGGCGGTCCGCTCCTTGGCGACTCTCATGGGAATCCTGTCGCGGACCTTCTTCGGGGCCTGATGGCCCTCTGTCCCTCGGACCTGGTTCGTTTGGCGGGCCCTCAACGTCTTGATTCCCTGGCCATCGCTTTACGCAGTGGTCAGGGACCCGCCTCGGCGGGTATAATTTTGCGCTTTTGCTAGGCGGCTACCCGTCGAATCCTTCATGGCCCAGCTCCAAGAGCAACTCGGCAAGCGGCGTACCTTCGCCATCATCTCCCACCCGGATGCTGGCAAGACCACCCTGACGGAAAAGCTGCTGCTGTTCGGCGGCGCCATTCAAATGGCTGGCTCGGTCAAGGGGCGCAAGGCGGCGCGCCACGCCACCTCCGACTGGATGGAACTGGAGAAGCAGCGCGGCATCTCCGTGACCTCCTCGGTCATGCAATTCCCCTATGGCGATGCCATCGTCAACCTGCTTGACACCCCGGGCCACGAGGACTTCTCCGAGGATACCTACCGCACCCTGACGGCGGTGGACTCGGCCCTCATGGTCATCGACGTTGCCAAGGGCGTCGAGGAGCGCACCATCAAGCTGATGGACGTCTGCCGCCTGCGCACCACCCCCATCCTTACTTTCGTTAATAAACTGGATAGGGAAGGGCGGCACCCCATCGAGATCCTCGACGAGATCGAGGCGGTCCTCAAGATCCGCTGCGCCCCCGTCACCTGGCCCATCGGCATCGGCAAGCGCTTCAAGGGCGTGTACGACCTGCGCAGTGGCAAAACCCACCTCTTCAGCGCCCAGCACGGCGGCCGCATCCGCACCGGCGAAGTGATCGAGAGCCTGGATAATCCACGCATGGATGAACTCTTGGGCGACCAGGCGATGGAGTTGCGCGAGGAAATGGAACTGGTGGCGGGTGCCAGCCATCCCCTGGATCTGGACGCCTATCGGGCCGGTGACCAGACCCCCGTGTTCTTCGGTTCGGCCATCAATAACTTCGGCGTCGAGGAACTGCTGCGCGCCTTTGTGGACTATGCTCCAACCCCCCGCCCCCGCGAGACCCTGCAGCGGCAGGTCGCGCCGGAGGAAGAGGCATTCACCGGCTTCGTGTTCAAGATCCAGGCTAACATGGACCCCGGCCATCGTGACCGCGTCGCCTTCCTGCGCGTCTGTTCCGGCAGCTATCGCAAAGGCATGAAGATGCGCCATGTCCGCATCGGCAAAATGGTCCAGGTCGCCAACGCCATCACCTTCCAGGCCGACGAGCGGCAACTGGTGGAGGAGGCCTGGCCCGGCGACATTATCGGCTTGCACAACCACGGCACCATTCAGATCGGCGACACCTTCACCGAGGGCGAGGACCTCAAGTACCTAGGCATCCCCTTTTTCGCCCCGGAACTTTTCCGTCGTGTGGTGCTAAAGGACCCCCTGAAGATGAAGGCGCTGCAAAAGGGTGTGGTGCAACTCGCGGAGGAGGGTGCCACCCAGGTCTTCCGCCCCCTCAAGAATAACGACCTCATCCTCGGCGCGGTCGGCACCCTGCAGTTCGACGTTGCCGCCTTCAGACTCAAGGACGAATATGGCGTTGAGGCGGTGGTCGAGCCCATCAGCGTCCACACGGCGCGCTGGATTGCCTGCAAGGATGACAAGATGCTGGAACGTTTCCGCGACAAGGCCTACGAGAACCTGGCCCTGGATGGCGACAACCAATTGGTTTATCTGGCCCCCACCCGCGTCAACATGAATCTGACCCAGGAGCGCTGGCCGGATATCCGCTTCCTGGCGACACGAGAACTGTAACGACGCCATTCCGCCGCAACGATTCCCACTGAGAAAGACGATGATGGAATCCGAAGACGTAGCTCGACTAATTCATGCCGGCTTGCCAGGCGCTGATGTCCAGGTAACCGGTGACGGTAGCCACTTCGACGCCTTGGTGGTCAGCCCTGCCTTCGCGGGCATGAGCCCCATTGCCCGGCAGCGTCTGGTGATGGCCACGGTGCGGCCGCAAATCGAGAGCGGCGAACTGCATGCCCTCTCCATCAAGACCTTGACGCCCGAGCAGAGGAGGTCCCAGGCCGGGTAATCCCTCGATTGGTGGGCTGGCAATATGGACCCAGCGAGTCATACTCTAGTAGAAGGTAAGATTATTCAAGAGGAGGTCCGTCATGTTCCTGAAACACAAAGTAAGCGGCAAGCTCGTCGAGGTGCTTGGTCTGCGTGATCTATTCAATCCCCTCCATGAGGCGCTGGTCGGTCGCTACCATGCTGGCGAGGAGTTGCAGGATCCTGAGCAATTCCTGAAAGTGGATCTGGTGTTCTGTTCCGGCGAGGCCCTTCCCAGGTGTTGGACCGACGTCCACTATCGTGACGACGAGGCCTTTCATCACTACCGATTGGCGCCCTGACCCCGCCCCGGGTGATGGATGACGCGTGTCGCTCATCGCCCAGCGGCGAGGATAATCCGCATTTGACGGCCACGCGGCCTGTCCCTAAAATGCGCCCTTCATT
>Ga0105098_10000654_pt1 | contig 12192 bp, 9 predicted proteins | sample PPLLak21cMay2015_FD_79137 | JGI IMG/M metagenome (GOLD analysis project Ga0105098, IMG submission 79137) | Freshwater sediment microbial communities from Prairie Pothole Lake near Jamestown, North Dakota, USA - PPLs Lake P7 Core (1) Depth... | ecosystem: Environmental > Aquatic > Freshwater >... | reverse complement strand
GGAATCGCGCGCCGCAGGCCACTGGAGACATTTGTCAGCAGCATAGGCCAGCAACGCGCTCTACAGAGAGGCCAAACCCGACCACAGCCAAGAAGACCCGGGACTCCCCCCCAGTCCAGCAGGACACCGGCGGACGCAACGGTCTGAAACTGAGTCAGTCCTCGGGTCTCGGTTACCTGGACAGGCTCCGAGGGCATGCTCTCAAGAGGGACTCGATATCATCATCGGAAAGGACGTCCACTGGCTGCTCTGGCACCGCGGGCGGCGACAGCGGCGCTCCGGTGTGGGGCACTGTGGCCTCGCTCTGCAGGTGGCCGATGAAGGCCCGCACGTGGAGGCGGTCAATGCGGTCGACGCTGGTGGGGAAGACTTCGCGCTCCAGGTAGTGCCGGAAGCGGCCGAGGAAGGGAAGGTACCACTTGACAGTAGCCGGGCTCTTGCCCTCCGTTTGCAGGGAGAGCCGGTAGTCGCGGAGGAAAGTGTTCATTTCCAGTTCTGGGTTATCCACGGGAGCCTCCTTTGCGAACGATAAAATCAGGTTGACAGGGGTCGATGAATCAGGGTGTCATTTGGAGACGGGCAGTAAAAAACCGGCCTCCTCTCCCGGCCGGTTTCCGCAGCAGATAGTGGTATTTGTCGGCTACACCACTATATATGCTATGGTGGTGAGCCGGGCGGGATTCGGACCCGCGACGCCCTGATTAAAAGTCAGGTGCTCTTCCTCTGAGCTACCGGCCCACGACGACGATAGTTTACCCGAATGGGCCTTCTGACTCAAACACGCGGACCTCTCTGCACTTGTCTGGCCTGACCGGCCCCAAAAAGGACTGTGGCCCGCAGACGCCGGTTCTGCCCGTGTCGTGTGGACCTATTGACAGTCCCGAACAGTCCCCGATATCATGGGGTTAACTTCTGATGTTCCTATAGGCTCCAAATCCCCCGGAACGAACGATGAGGAGGTGGCATTGTGGCTGCTGTGTACCGGTTACTGGATGATTGTGAAGACAAGATGCTTTTGGGAAACAAGGGGGCCAATCTGGTCACGATGACCAAGATCGGGCTGCGAGTGCCTCCCGGTTTCGTGGTCTCCATAGAGGCATACGTCGAATACAGGCGGACCGGCCGTCTGCCCATTGAGGACATCGACGAAGGCCTGCGCTGGTTGGAAGGGCTGATGGGGAAGCGCCTGGGTGATGGACTGATGGTGTCCGTTCGCTCCTCGGCGCCGGTCTCTATGCCAGGCATGATGGACACGCTGCTCAACATCAAGAGCAAGGCTCATATGATCTCGGCCATCAAGAAGATCTTCGGCTCGTGGGACAATCTCCGGGCGGTGGAATACCGGCGCCTCAACAACATCCCCCGGGACATCGGCACGTCGGCGGTGGTGCAGGCGATGGTCATGGGAAACCGGGATGACAGGTCGGGAACAGGAGTCGTATTCACCCGCAACGCTAGCACAGGAGAGCCGGAACTCTTTGGGGAGTACATCGGCCGGGCTCAGGGGGAGGATCTGGTGTCAGGGGTCAGAACGCCTGCTCCGATTCAGGAACTGCACGCCGTAATGCCGGAGGTCTACGCTGAACTCGAAACGGTTGCACAGACGCTGGAGAAGCACTTCCGTGATATGCAGGATGTGGAGTTCACTGTCGAGTCCGGCACCTTGTATATTCTTCAGACCAGGGCAGGGAAGCGGAGCGGACAAGCTGCCGTGAGAATAGCCGTCGATTTGGCCAAGGAGGGGCTGATCTCTCGTGAAGACGCTGTGAAGAGAGTCAAGCCGGAGGAACTGAAGGCACTGCTGCACAAACGCATCAAGGCCACTGAGAAGCACGAACCCTTGGCCCGCGGCTTGAATGCCGCCCCGGGGGCCGCTGCCGGCAAAGTCGTGTTTCACCCTATGGAAGCGATGAGGTTGGCCGAGAAGAGTGAGAAGGTTATTCTGGTACGACCGGAGACCAGCCCGGACGATATCCAGGGCATCGCTGCCGCAGACGGAGTCCTCACCTCCAGGGGTGGGCTGACATCGCATGCCGCCATAGTCACCAGGGCTATGGGCAAACCCTGCATCTGCGGCGCCGAAGAGATTAAGATTGACATGAAGGCGGAGGAGTTCGAGGTTAGAGGGCATGTAGTCAAGAAGGGCATGGAGATAACCATCGATGGCACAGCCGGCACCGTGTATCTCGGGGCCCTGCCTTTGGAGGAGGTGGAGATCACGCCGGAACTCACGGAACTCCTGTCTTGGGCGGATGGATTCAGGCGCCTGGGTGTGAGAGCCAACGCCGACACTGCAGAGATGATAAAGCTGGCGAAGACATTCGGCTGTGAAGGGATTGGCCTGTGCCGCACAGAGCGCCAGTTTAATGCTCCGGACCGCCTGTCAGCCATCCGGGAGTACATCATGGCGAGGACCGAGTCCGAGAAGACCGAGGCCATCGAGATGCTGCGGCGCTACCAGGAAGAAGACTTCATGGCGATATTCCGGGAACTGGACGGTTTGCCGATCATCATCAGATTGCTGGATCTGCCTCTGCACGAATTCCTGCCGTCGGAGAGCGACGCGACTGTCCCGAGGGTCAGGGAAATGGTGAGGGAACTGCGGGAGGTGAATCCCATGATTGGCCACCGTGGAGTGCGACTGGGCGTCACCAACCCGGAGATCTACCGCATGCAGGTGGAGTCTATCTGCCAGGCGAAGGCTATGGTGGAAGGTAAGGTGAAGGTGAATGCCGCAGTGATGATTCCGCAGGTCATCACGGTGCAGGAACTGCTCTGGGTGAAGAGGCAAGTCAAGGCAGCCGGGTTGAAGGTGGGCGTAATGATGGAGACCGTACGTGCTTGCATGCGGGCGGGCAAGCTGGCCCATGAGGCTGACTTCTTCTCGTTTGGCACCAATGACCTGACCCAGGCCGTGTACTCGTTCAGCCGGGAAGACGCCGAGAAGAAATTCCTCGCCACCTATCTCCGGCTCGGTATTCTCCAGGACAACCCCTTTGAGATTGTCGATGTCAAGGGAGTGGGAAGGTTGATGGAAACGGCCATAATGTGGGCCAGAAGAAACAAGAAGGGAATTGAGATCGGGGTCTGCGGTGAGCATGGAGGCGAGCCGCGATCGATTCGGTACTTCCACCAGATCGGAATTGACTACGTGAGCTGCAGCGCCTTCAGAATTCCGGTGGCCAGACTGGTGGCGGCGCAGGCGGCACTTCAGGACAAAGCAGGGAAGCCTGCGGAGAAGCTGGACACGGCGTAGCCCGATCACAAGGACGCCTCAGGCGTTTGGCGGGCATCAAGATCTGATCCCGCTACTCATCCGCATCCGGGCTCGGAGAGACGAGTCCGGCCATAGAGCAATGGGCAAAGCAGTTCTCGCCTGAACTGCCTCCTGTCGAACACAGAAGGATTTCTTCTTCCCAGTCTGCGTCATATCCCCTGCTCTTCCGGCTAGGCGGATTACCACTGGGCCGCCGTCTGGTCAGCACCACGGTTGTATTGCGAATCACACCGATAATGACCCAATGGTCTGGCGCGATGGCGCTTTTCCAGGGTGCCGCAATCTCGAATAGCCCTGCTTTGACCACGTTCCTGGTGCGTGCTAACATGTCCTGGTGGTCGTGAGGCAAGATGGGGCTATTTGACGTCTTCAAGAAGAAAACGGAACAGGCGCTCAAGCGCACCAAAGAGGCCTGGTTCGGCAAGATCACCAGCCTTTTTGAGCGCCAGACCATAGACAAGGGACTGTGGGATGAACTTGAAGAGCTGCTCATAGCGGCTGACGCCGGGGTAGAGACCACCGAGAAACTCATCGGCCGGGTCAGGGAGCGGGTGAACAAGCAGAAGATAAGCGATGCACACCTGGTGCGCACTGTCCTTATGGAAGAGATGACTTCGATGCTGCAGGTTGACGGCAATGGGCCTGTAGCGCCGGCTCCCCCCCGAGTCGTGCTCGTGGTTGGCGTCAACGGCTCGGGGAAGACCACGAGCATAGCCAAGCTGGGATACATCTACAGGAGGGACGGCAGCAAAGTGATGCTGGCCGCGGCAGACACGTTCAGGGCAGCGGCCATCGACCAGTTGAAATGGTGGGGCGGCGAAATCGGTGCGGAGGTCATTGCACACCAGCCCGGCGCTGATCCGGGGGCGGTGGTGTTCGATGCCATTCAGGCGGCCAAGACTCGTGGCGCACAGACCGTCATTGTGGACACGGCCGGCCGGTTGCACACCAAGTTCAACCTGATGGAGGAACTGAAGAAGATCAGGCGTGTTGTGCAGAGAGTAGACCCCACCGCTCCGCATGAGACGCTTCTGGTACTTGACGCCAATACCGGCCAGAACGGCGTGAGCCAGGCCAAGTACTTCACGGAAGCAGTCGGCATAACCGGGATCATCCTGACGAAGCTGGACAGCACGGCGAAAGGCGGCATAGTGCTGGCCATTTGCGACCAGTTGAAGATACCGGTGCGGTTCATCGGCACCGGCGAGACAGTGGAAGACATGGCGCCGTTCGACCCCAAGTCCTTCGTCGAAGCCATGATGTCTTAAGAGGAGAGACTGATGCAAATTGGCCTGGACCCCGAAATAGCGCAGTTCGGCTCCTTCTCCATTGGCTGGCATGGCGTACTCATGTTTATCGGCATAGCCGTGGGCCTGGCGCTCACGTTGCCGCTGGCCAAGAAGCTCGGCATCCAGCACGAGACCACATATACTGCAGCCATATGGGCCGTCGTCTTTGGATTTGTGGGGGCGAGGCTGACGCATGTCATCGACAACTGGTCGTATTACAGCCAGGAACCGGTGGATATCCTGGCCGTGCAGAATGGCGGATTGGGTTGGTACGGGGCTCTGCTTGGGGGCATAGTCGGCGTCGCGATCTGCGCCCGCCTCAGCAAGTTCTCGCTGGCCAGATTTGCCGATGCAGTGGCCCCCGGCATCATCCTGGGGCTTTCCTTTGGCAGGATCGGCTGCACGCTGAACGGAGACTCACCGGGTACGGCAACATCGCTGCCCTGGGGTTTCACATATACGCATCCCGATGCGTTTTCTCCTCCTTGGCCCACGCACCCAGCGGCAGTCTACGAGATCCTGTGGAACATGGTGATCCTGGCGGTGCTGTGGCGGCTGTGGAAGCGCCTCAGACCCGATGGCAGTCTCTTCCTGGTCAGCTTGGTGATGTACTCGGTGGGGAGGTTTGTCATTAGCTGGTTCAGGGCTGAGGATTCCGTGCTTGGCCCGCTGCATCAGTCTCATCTCATTTCGCTGGCCATCTTCGTTGTTGCGGCAGGGCTGCTGATCTGCCGGAAGACGCGTCTGGTGAAACCGGAGCCTGCTGAACAGAAACCACCAGAGGCAGAGCCGCAAGCCCCGGCTTAGTCTCCCCTCGCCAAATCCCTGTCTCGGGGCTCCTATCTACCTGGGCTGCTGGGTTTCACGAACTCCCTGGAATCCCCCTTTGGCCGAGGCGGACTCAGGGGTTCTGGGTCCGGGGGGCGAGGTCCCCGATGGAGACCTGCTTGGCGGGTTTCGCTTCGTTCTACCCATCCCATGCCTATCGGTCTGGTTCCGCGGCCACGACGAAGCGTGGCCCTCCGAGGGCTGTTCTGAATTCCCCGCTTCTGCGGGAATCTGCCATGCTGACTGCCATCAGCACCACGAAGGATCAATACATCGGATATGGGACGCGCAGAGGGGCTTCGCCCCTCTGCGTCTATTCATAGTCCCCCAAGAATGGGGTTTGAAGAGCAACCGTGGAGGCGCCGACCTGAGCCGGGAGAGGATGTCTCAGAAGGTGGGCACAGTCCTTTCTGATTATCGAGTATTGGATTCCCGCCTGCGCGGGAATGACAGGAGATTTAGAGCCGGAGCCACCGTTCGGAGACGGACTTGCATCGGAGACCGGGTGCCGGTCAGGTCGAAGGGGCAAAATCGAGGACATTGAGAGTGAGAGTCTCATCCCCATTCCAACGGTCTATGACCAGGTTGTACACGACATCGATCTCCGGTGCGATGTCCGTGTTCAGGAGGCCGAGATCAAAGCCGATGGCTCTCCAGGTAGTCCTCCCATCCCTCAGCCTCAACTTGAGATGTTGAGACGCGTTGCCGATGGTGTAGTGGTCGACTACTGCGGCTCTGCGGGAAAGGAAGACGGGCATCGGGTTCTCGTGACCGAACGGAGCAAACCTCTCGACGAGCCGGTAGGTCTTGCCTCCAATGCTGGAGAGAGGCATGGTGGCGTCTATGGTAAGGTGTGGCCGCAGGTCGACGCCTACGAGTTGTCGTCCGGCTATCTCCAGCAGCCGCTGCCTCAACGGTTCCAGATTCTCTCTGAGCAAAGCGAATCCGGCGGCGCCGGGATGCCCACCGAACCGTTGCAGAAGGTCCCGGCACTGTGACAGCGCGCCCACGACATCGAACTCGGGTATGCTGCGGGCGCTGCCTGAGGCAGTGCTCTCTCCTAATTCATAGACAATTGAGGGGCGGTAGAATTCCTCTGCCAGCCGGCCGGCGATGAGCCCGGCGATGCCTGACGGATACTCCTCTCCACCCACCATCAGGAATGGCTGGACGGTTCCGGTGGTCGACAGCTCTCCCCTGGCCTTCGCCAGAAACTCCTCCGTCAGCTTCTGTCTCTGCAGGTTCTTCTCCTCCAGTTGCTGAGCTAGTTGAGATGCCTCCTCAGTCGTGGTAGCTACGATCAGGCGATAGCTGGTGATGGCGTGGTCGAGCCTTCCGGGAGCGTTCAGCCGAGGGGCCATTGTCCAGGAGATGGCCTCGGTGTCCAGGTAGTCGGGGTTCAGTCTGGCTGTCTCGATCATTGCCTTCAGGCCGGCACGGCGCGTACGGCGCAGCACCTCCAGGCCCTTTTGCACCAGGTACCGGTTCTCCTCCAAGAGGGGCACCTTGTCGGCCACAGTCCCGATGGCCACCAGATCCAGCATCTCCTCCAGTCCCTGCTCCTGCCCCAGATCCCGACTGACCGCCTGAAGAAGCTTGAAAGCCACCCCGACTCCGGCCAGTTGGTCAAACGGATACGAGGAGCCGGATCGCTTCGGGTCAACTGTAGCCAGTGCCGGAGGCAAACCGGAGATTACGTTGTGGTGGTCGGTGACTATGACGTCCATCCCGTGCGCCTGGGCGTAGGCCACTTCGGCACTATTGGTGATCCCGCAGTCGACGGTAATCACCAGAGAGACGCCCTGTGTTTTCAGGTTGTCCAGCGAGCCCGTATTGAGTCCGTAGCCTTCTTGCACACGGTGGGGGAAGTATGAGAGCATCCTCCCGCCCAGACGCGCCAGGCCCTCTACCAGGACAGCGGTTCCGCAGATGCCATCGGCGTCGAAATCGCCGTAGACCACAATGGTCTCTCCGGAAAGCAGCGCGCGCCGGATTCTGGCCACCGCCTTCTCCATGTCGGTCAAGAGAAAGGGGTCGTGTTGCAGGTCCTGGCCTACATTGAGGAAGGATTCAGCTCTCGCCCTCTCGGTGAGGCCCCGGTTATGGAGGAGTTGGTTGACCAAAGGAGGCTGCCCCATTCCCTGCAAGAAGCCGGTTGGGGGCGACGGTAGAATTCTCCAACGCCTGTGGTTCAATTGCCTGCCTTGTCCTAGCCCGCGTACTCTCTCAACAAGAGCACGGAGTTGTGCCCGCCGAACCCGAAGGAATTGGACATGGCTGCCCTGACCTTCTGCTGTCGGGCCGTGTTGGGTACGTAGTCGAGGTCGCAGTCCGGATCCGGATGTTCCAGGTTGGTAGTAGGGGGTATCACCCCGTTCTGGATGGCCAGCACGCACACGATGGCTTCAATGGCGCCGGCGGCCCCGATGAGGTGTCCCATCATGGACTTGGTCGAGCTCACGGGAATCCGGTGGGCGTCCCCACCGAAGACGGACTTGATGGCCATGGTCTCGCACTTGTCATTCATGGCTGTGGATGTGCCATGGGCGTTGATGTAGTCGATGTCTCTGGTGGTCATGCCGGCCTTGCGCAGAGCCATCTGCATGGCCTTGGCTCCGCCCTCGCCGTCTTGTGCCGGCTGCGTGATGTGGAAGGCATCGGATGTGGCGCCATAGGCAGCCAGCTCAGCCAGAATGTTGGCGTTGCGTCTTAGGGCGTGGTCCAGACTCTCCAGTACCAGGACCGCGGCGCCTTCTCCCATGACAAAGCCATCGCGCTGGGCATCGAAGGGGCGGGAGGCCTTCTGAGGGGCGTCGTTTCGTACCGACAGTGCGCCAGCCGCATTGAATCCGGCGATAGCTATGGGAGTGATGGGAGCTTCGGCTCCACCGGCGATCATCACCTGGACGTCGCCGCGTTTGATGATTTCGCAGGCCTCTCCGACGGCATCGGCGCCGCTGGAGCAGGCCGACGTCGCACAGAAGTTCATACCCTTCGCGCCGAGCGTGATGGACACGTGTCCGGCCGCGGCGTCCGCAATCATCATGGGAACCAGGAGAGGGCTTATCCGGCGGGGGCCCTTCTCTGCCAGTGTCGCCATCTGGGCTGAAAGAGTGGTTATCCCGCCGATGCCGCTGCCGATCAAGACGCCGACATCGGGGCCTTCTTTCTCGCAGTCGAGATTGGCCTGTTTGACGGCTTGCATAGCGGCCACCGTGGCGAACTGGGTGTAGCGGTCCATGCGGCGGGCCTCGCGGTGCTCGAAGTACTTGGCGGGGTCAAACCCTTTCACCTCAGCGGCGATCTTGGTCTCAAAAGGCTCCGCATCGAACAGGGTGATCCGGCCGGCGCCGGACTGACCGGTCTTGAGCGCTTCCCAGAGCGTCGGTACATCAAGCCCGAGGGGGCTTACGGCTCCAACGCCGGTGACTACGATCCGCGTGGTCATTAAGGCCAGTAGAGCCTTTCTGCTTCCTTCTTCAATTCGGCACGGAAACTGGGGTGCGCCACGGCGATGAGCTCCAGGGCGCGTTCCCTCTGCGTCTTCCCTTTGAGTCTGGCGATGCCATACTCGGTGACTACATGGTCCGCCAAGGTTCGCGGCGTGCTGACCACGGTTCCCGGCTCCAGCATGGGCAGGATGCGCGACAACTGGCCGCCCTTCGCTGTCGACGGGATGGCCACGACGCTGCGCCCGCCCTTGGACAGGTAGGCACCGATGGCAAACGAAAGCTGTCCTCCCGAACCGCTGGTCATCACCGGACCGACGGACTCGGCGGCTATCTGGCCGGTAAGGTCAACGGCGATGGCACTGTTGATGGCTACCACGTTGTCATTCTGGCAGATGATTCTGGGGTTCAGAGCATAAGACGAGGAGTACACCTCAAACAGGGGGTTTCCGGCGATGAAGTCCATCTCCTCCTTGGAGCCGCCGCCGACTGCAGTGGCTACGCACTTGCCGATGTTGATGCTCTTTCGGCTACCGGTCATGACGCCGTTCATGACCAAGGTGCCTATGCCTCTGACGGTGTTCTCTGAGTGCCAGCCCAGTTCATGCTTCTTCTCCAGTCCGCCGAACTGAGCCACCCACTCGGCCGTGCCGCCCACGCCGATCTCGAGGCAGTCGCCGTCCTTGACGATAGTGCCCACATACCCGGCGACGGTCTTTTCCAGCTCACCGGGGCCGGTGGTCTTCCTGCCCAGTATGTCGGTGCCGCCGGGCACCTTGCCGGTCGGGGTATGTTCGACAAAGTAGTCGATCTCCGAAACATGGATGAAGTTGTCTCCGTAGGTGCGGATTATGTTCTTGTTGACCTCGCCGATTACTGTCTTCGCCGACCTGGCCCACTCCTTCTTCATCCAGAGTGAGTTGCCGAAGCTGCAGAAGCCGTGCTCATCGGGCGGTGATATCTGAACCATGAACACGTCGACAGGCTTGGGCATGCCGTCACCGATATCAGGAACGCCGAAAAGGCCGCTGACGATGAAGTCGGACTTCTTTTGGGCGATCAGGTCGCGGATCAGGGGCAAGACATAGGAAGTCTCCAGGGCGAAGGCATCCGGAAAGGCATCGTACCAACTCGCGTCATAGATGGGGAGATCGCTTCCGCCGCCGCCCATGATCCTGACGCCGCTGATATCGCCGGCCCGGCTGACCAGCGCCAAACCCAGTGCCGGCGCCTCGGGTTGGGCGAATACGACATAGTCTCCTGATTTAACTGACTTAACCGCATCTTCCGCTGAAACCAGTCTCTTGCTGTATTCTTCTTTCCAGTTCACGCTCTGTATACTCCTCCTTGTCGAACGAAGCCAGTCATGATGTTAGCATCCGGTGCTGCCGTGGTCAAGGTAACCCGGACATGGTGCGCCAATGCGGGCGCACAGAAAGCAGGGGGAAGGCTGTGAGTGATCTAGGTTGGTGGCGGTCAATCGTACGGAGTGGGGGTCATCTCCCGGATCAGCGCGGTGGCCTTCATTCTCAGTTTGTCGACACAAGTTCCCAGCATCTCGCGTTCTTCCTTGGTCAGGGTGGAGGTAAGGTTGGCGACAACACTCGCACTTCTCTGGCGGAGGAAAGCCTTCTCGCCCTCCGGCGTCATGATCACTCTCACCAGGTTCTTCCGGGAGAGGTCGTGTTTCTTCTGCACCAACCCTTGTGCCTCCATGCGGTCGATCAGAGCCGACATGGAATGCGGTTCGCGGCAAAGCATCCTGGCCAGCCGGGTGGGTGTCAGGGGTTCCGGGGACAGCTTCAGGGCATACAGCACCATGGCCTGAATCAGGGATACGTTGACGCGAGAGAGCTCGATCTCCCTGGCTCTCTCCACTACCTTGGCGGCCAAGAACAGCCGACCCCAGAGCAATTCGTTTTCGTTGATCTTGATGTCGTCTTTGCCCATACCGTCCTCCGAACTACGCAGATTGTTTTGGATCGCTGAATATTCTATATCAGGCTGAGAGTCTATACAAGCGCAGTGCGGGAGTCAGTGTCGGTCGTGATGGGCGATAGCTTATCGAAACACTCTCGTGATTGTAGCGGGTTCGTGAGGAGTGTGTCCTCAGACAGAAGTCAGCCCATCCACCATGGTGAATGGGCTGGCCTTCGCAAGAAAGGGGGGCTGACCCTCCAGACAGATTCCGTATTCCCTGACTGCAACCTCCGTATAGACAGCGGTATATCTTGCTAGGTTGTCTTATGAGATGGTAGAGGAGGGAGGCAGTGTTGTCAAGGGTTGGAGACCACCGTCGCATGGGATCGGACTCCGGCCATGCGGAGACAGAATCCTCGGAGGGCCACACTTTGTCGTGGCCGCGAATCTAGTCCCGGAAGTGACGGAGCACGTCCCTCCATTGGGGGTGACGGAGGATTTTGCTTAGCTCTGTCCGCCCGACATCTGAATTGTCAGAGAAGCCTCTTGTTGGATGTCCTGCTTCACGTCTTCTTCGGAGCTGGCACGTATTTCGACGCCATGTGATCCATCTCGTAGATGATCCGGAGCAACTCGGCTGTGAACATCACCGTGCTCTCTGCTCGCACCTTGTCTGGAGGCTCCAGCTTGTGAGTTGAGTCATTGCCGTGCTTTCGAATCAAGTCAACCCATGTCCTCATCGGAGGCGTGATGTACCCGAGCGATTCTAGGGCTTCAAGGTAGGTATTGAATGGTTCACCCTCTTTGGCACCTTTGTCCACGGCGACATGCATCAGGATCTTTCGGCATATCAGCTCGGCTGCCGTGAAAGCGTTGATTGACATGCAGCCGCGAGCCTCCTGGTAAGCTCGCTCAACATCTTTTGGAAGACCACTGAGAGACGGCCCAAAAACCACACCAGGGAATATTGCACCTTTTGTGTAGACTGATCCGGCTAAGCACGCTGGGCATAGAAGATACTGCGTGCGCGAATCTCCATACACGGCCACAACTGCACCAGACACTCTCGTGCCGCAATGGCCACACGTGTAGTCCAACCACGCGTCAGTTGACGAACCATCATGTTGATAGACACCCCTATGCAACTTCGCCACTTGTCACCTCTGGTCTCTGGGGATCAAGACTTCGGCCCATTCCTGTCCACCTCCCGCCGTTGGACTCCCTGAGTATCCGGCTAGCTGCACTTGGTGTAGCCGCAGCTCCGACAGAGGTAGCAGCCCTCTTGATAGACCAGCAGGTTACTGCAGTCAGGGCACTGCCCGGCCATGTTCCTGACCCTGGTGGGCATTGGCTGCACAACAGGTCTTTCTAGGACTTCGGGTGCTTCCTTGTCTTGAATCTCCTTCTCAAGAACGCTGGCGATGGCATC
>Ga0105098_10000653_pt1 | contig 12196 bp, 19 predicted proteins | sample PPLLak21cMay2015_FD_79137 | JGI IMG/M metagenome (GOLD analysis project Ga0105098, IMG submission 79137) | Freshwater sediment microbial communities from Prairie Pothole Lake near Jamestown, North Dakota, USA - PPLs Lake P7 Core (1) Depth... | ecosystem: Environmental > Aquatic > Freshwater >... | reverse complement strand
TTTAACCCTAGTTACATGAGTGATTCCATTCAGATGTTTGATTTTAAAGATCTTAGTTTGGTGTTCCTGTGTTTTTTTGAGATGGGATATCATTACGGCCACTGATGTAACCGGGTTATTAAAAGAAATTGTTTTATCCACTTCTAGTGCGCCGGTTTTACTGGCAACCGAATTTGGATTTGGTAGTCTTGCCATATTCTAATTTTTATCAAAGTTAAATTTAATTATTTAATTAAAAAAATAAATTTAATAAATTTTTTCTACTATCTTTGCCATGGTTAATGGACTTTAGTACGGACAACTAATCCAACCCGGTACCTTTTTAGGCGGCCGGGTTTTTTTATGTTTACCATTTTCACTATTTTTACATTGCCCAATTTTAGCAGCATATAGCAATCGTTCCGCCCTGTGTTTCTACATGGGGCTTTTTTATTTACCAAAACCAGACGGCTCAAAACTGAGCTTTCCTCTGAAACCCTTACCACCACTCACTTATAGAACCGAAAAAACCTTGACACTTAGAGGCACAGGGGGTAACGCTATGATACAGGGTGTAGCCGACCGCAAGGGGAAACGGGCAAAGGTGGGGTATGGGGGTTCGGTTTTTGGTTTTGGGTTTTGGTTATGGGTACGGGCAATTGCTTGATATGGTTGGGTTGTAGGGCAGTTCGGTGGTTGCAATGTGGTCAGGTCAGGCAGTTGTATGTATGTGGTTAGGGTATGTAATTGGGTATGGATTAGGGGGGATTTGTTAGGGAATACAACTAAAAATAGCAAAAATGCCACCAAAAATTTGGTACCAATATTTTATTTTCATTAAATTTGTGGTACCAAAAAAATGGTATTAGCATGGCAAGAGAAATTTTATACAAAAAACAAGAAGTTGTTTCAAAAAAAATTGATGGTGAGGAAGGTCGGAAGGCTTTAGACCTTTTTGAAAAAACCGGTTATTTACCTCCGGTAAAAGGTAATCAATCCCAAAGTCTGGCGGAATGGCTAAAGTGCCACCCATTGATTAATATTTCGGCACTTTGTAGAGAAGCTGGTATAAATAGATCAAATTTCGATAAAAGCCTGAAAATGGGGCTTATTTCGCAAAAACACGAAATTAAATTAAATAAAATTTTAAAACAATATGGATATGGAAGTTGATTTTTTAGAAAAAAACCTTGAAGATATAATCTTTGAAAACAAAGATATTATTCACATGAGGGGATTCCCTGAAATAAAAGGGGATTTATTTAGGCAATTTGTTAACCATAATGGGAAAAGGTTAGATTTATTTTCGGTTGATAAGTCTGATGAAAACGTAAGGAATGTTTCAATATATGAATTAAAAAAGGGTAAAATTGATCATTATGCATATTTTCAATTGGTTGGGTATTTTTTTGATTTTTGTGTAGAAAATAAAAAAAACAATTATGGTAATTTTAATTTACAGCTTTATTTAATTGGCAGCGAGGTAGATGAACATGTTCTTATATCAGCTTCTTTAAGTGAATTTGTTCATATTTATACTTATAAATATGAATATGATGGAATTAGGTTTTATAAAATGTCATCACCTTGGTCTGAAATGAAAACAAAAATTTTATAAAAAACCCCCGTTAAAAATAACAGGGGCTTCAACTAAAATCTAACCAAAAAAACGCGGAACAATGTAAAATTATGTGTTTTTTGCAATATTTTTTGATTTTTGTAATTATTTTAGGTTATTTGTTTTGGTTATAGGTTTGGTTGTAATACTTATTTGCTTCTGATTTTGGGTTAAAGTCTGATTCACCAATAGAATAACCTTTTAAAAAGAAGTCAAACATCTGCTCTTTTTCTTTTTCAAATCCTTCAATAAATAATTTATCCATTAACTCATAGTCAGCATTCATTACAATGCATTTTAAATTATCTTTCAACTTATCTTCTAATTCTTGCATTGCTGTTTTCATATTGTTTAGTTTAATTAAATTTCTTTTTTACTAGATCTAATTTAGCCCTATATTCAATAATTAGGCTTTTTAGTTCATCTTTCGTGGGTTTTGCCACCTGTCTAGCAAGCTCTTGCAGGTATTCGACTGTCCCAGATCTTTCTTGGTCTAATTTTTTAGCATATACATCCAAATTACCGGATAAAAACACATTGTCATTTTCAGATTGTGGTCGGCAGTTTTGCTCTAGCCATCTAGTCCCTAAATTAGCTCTAGGTATAAAATGCCCATTTTGTATTTTAGTCCAATGATATTTTTTACCCGAAGTGAAACACTCAACCATGCCTTCTTTATCCGCATATTTACATCTAATGTATTGGCTAAAAACATGATCAAGATCTTCTGTTAAGTTTTTAAAACTTTCAAAATCTTCATCTTCATGCGCATCCATTCTTCTTTGTGTGCTGTGTATTGTAGCGCATTGCTTACACATCTTTTTTGAAAAATGGTAATCAATTTTGCCGCAATTAATGCACCTTTTCTTCTTTACAATTATTGTCGAGTTTCTCATCTTGTTTGTTATAAGTTAGATCTATTCGTTTTATATAATTTTTTAAATATTCCAAGTAAAAATGATCTTCCGGCTCTTTGCATTTTTTAATTTTTTCTTCAATGTGTTTAACCGCGTCTATTTTTGCTTTTTTTATACGATCTTCAAATGGAATGTCTTTAAGTTTCAAAAAAAACTTAGTGTAAATTTCTACAGCCTTCTCTTTGTGGGACATTTTCTGGTTTTTCTTTTAGTTTATGTAGCTTATTGTTTATAAATCTATACCTTCCTTGGTATTCTCCTTTTTTATGCACCTCAATTACCATATCTAATCTTTTAGCCAATTCATAGATCAATTCTTTGTTTTCCATAAGCAAATATAATTAATTTAATAAATTAACAAAAAAAATTTTTGGAATATAAAATAAATACTTTTACTTTGTCCTTGTAAACAACTAAAATTTATGGAAAAAGAAACAAATCTTGACACAAGAGATGTGATTTTATTGCATCTTGAAGAAATCGAAAGAAATTTGTCATGGCTTTCGGAAAAAACACAAATACCTTACCCAACCCTTTATTCTGTATTTAAACAGAAGCATTTTTCATTGTCTGACAAGAATCTAGACAAGATAAACAACGTACTCGGAACTGATTTTAAAAACTTATAACTTAACTATAAAATGCCAAAGGACACATTTTATTTTTCACATGACTACAATAGTAGGAATGATGAAAAAATTAAAAAGCTAATTAGAAAACACGGGATGCAGGGATATGGTATTTTTTGGGCTATTGTAGAAGAACTATACAATAATGCGAACGCATTGCATTTGGATTACGATGGCATTGCATTTGATTTAAGAACGGAAAGCGAGATTATAAAAAGCGTATTACACGACTTTGATTTATTCGTTTTTAATGGTGATAATTTTGGTAGTTTATCTGTGCAAAATAGAATAAACAACAGACAAGATAAAAGCCAAAAAGCTAGAGATAGCGCGTATTCTAGATGGAATAAAAATAAAATTGATGCGAACGCAGTGCAAACGCAATCCGATAGCAATGCTATAAAGGAAAGGAAAGGAAAGGAAATAAAAGGAAAGGAAAGTAAAGAAAGTAAACCAAGTATAGATGAGTTTTTATCTTTTTGTAAGGATGATATGATTAAAAACGGAATGAACTTTTCTTTGTATGAGTATTCGTTAAAATCTAAATTTTCATCATGGGTTGAAAATAATTGGAAAGACGGAAACAATAAACCGATAAAATCATGGAAATCTAAAATACGAAATACTATACCATTTTTAAAACCAATAAGTCTTACCAATAGTAATTCATATCAAGACAAAGTGAATCAAGCCGTAAAAGCATTTAAACCAATCCAACAGTATGATAACGATCTTTAAAAATATTTATAGTAAGGAGCCTAACTATGTAACATTAGAATATGCATTAAATCGCATTAGGGAGGGCAAGAGTCGCTTATCTGTGGACGAGATAAGGAATACTATCGACAAAGAAAAATCTGCCAATTTAAAGAAGAATTTACCCTCTGTTTGTTTTTCTGGAAAATTTGGAGCCGAAAGAAAAGATTCTGATTTAATTCAGCATAGCGGATATATAGTTTTGGATTTTGACAACATTTTTGAGTTAAGAGATCGTCAATCTGAGATTATAAGCAATAAATTCGTTTACGCTTGTTGGGTTAGCCCTTCGGGTAATGGGTTAAAAGCATTGATTAAAATTGCAGATGGCAGTAAGCATAGAGAACACTTTCAAGCATTACAGGATATATTTTCAGATATCGACAAAAGCGGAATTAACCCCAGCAGAGTGTGTTATGAAAGCTACGATCCCGATATATACATAAACGAAAAGGCAGAAGTTTTTAAAACCATAAAAAAGACCGAGAAGATTGTTGTTTATGAAAAAACCGATGATGATGACAAGATCTTCAAGAAACTTTTAACATGGTTATCTAACAAAAACGAGGCATTTGTAACCGGAGAAAGAAATAATTTTATTTTTAAACTAGCATCAGCTTGTTGTCGTTATGGTATTGATGAATTGACGGCTAACTCAATGATTAACAATGAATTTTTAAGTAATTCAGAGTTTACAAAAAGAGAATCAGATAATGCTATTTCATCCGCTTACAGAACTAACAGGGGTAGATTTGGTAGTGCATCTTTTGATAAGGAAATTTTAATTGATAAAACTTCTAAGTTAGAAATTAAGGTAGAAAACGCTGTTATTGACGAAGATGGGAGATTGAATGATGTTATTTACGGGATTGATGTAAAAGAGCAAGCACTAGGTTTGTATGAGCAAGGTTACGCCGCAGTAAATGGTATTAACGTCAAAGAAATGGACTTTGCTTTTAAGCCAAAAAAAGGAGAAATAACTGTGTTAACCGGTATAGGAAACTATGGTAAATCTTCTTGGAAAAAATGGTATCAAGCAATGAGAATTTTGTTATATGGCGAAAAGTTTGCCACTTTTTCTCCGGAAGATAATCCACCTGAAGAATACTATCATGATTTTGTAGAGATTTTGCTTGGATGCGATTGTACTCCTGCAAATCCGAATAGACCTTCAAGACAAATTTACGAATACACATACGATTTCGTTTGTAAACACATTTTCTATGTTTATCCTAAAAATGTAACGCCAACCCCTCAGTATATTATGGAAGTTTTTTTACAATTGATTGTTAAAGAAAATGTTGATGGTGTTGACATTGATCCGTTCAATCAATTAGCAAACAATTACCAAAATTTCGGCGGAAGGGATAAATATCTTGAATGGGTCTTATCATTATTTTCTAGATTTTCGCAAACAAATAATGTTTATTTTTGGATAATTGCACACCCGGTTAAAATGCAAAAAGCATCAGATGGGAATTACCCTTGTCCAGATGTTTTTGATATTGCCGATGGTGCATTATGGAATAATAAACTTGATAATATTTTAGTTTATCATAGACCATTTGGACAAACAGATCCACAAAATCCAACTTGCGAATTTCATAGTAAAAAAATTCGTAGACAAAAAATAGTTGGTAAAAAAGGATTTTTTGTATTTGAAATGCTATTTAAAACTAGAAGATTCTTTTTTAATGGTTCAGATCCTATGCAAAAACTTTTAAATGAAAAAAATATGACATTTAAAACCGAATCCGGACAAGAAGCATCGCAAGGGTGGGTGCCTTTTGAAAACGAAAACGGAGAAGAAATAATTTTCTAATATAAAACAATAAACAATGATTAAAATGCAAGTAATCGGGCATTTAGGACAAGATGCCACAGTAAACAATGTAAACGGCAAAAGTGTAATTAATTTTTCTGTTGCTCATTCTGAAAAGTACAAAAACAAAGACGGGGTAGAGGTAAACAAATCAATATGGGTAAGCTCTGCCTATTGGACTGATAGGATTAATGTTGCTATGTATCTAAAAAAGGGTACGCAAGTGTATTTAGAAGGCGTTCCTGATGCAAGGACATATACTAATAAAAACAATGAAACTTTGCCACAATTAAGTCTTAGAGTAACTTCACTAAGTTTATTATCAAGTAATAAACCAGCAGCGCCGACTCAAGAACCTCAAGAATTTTTGAATCAGCCAAATGGCTTTGAAACAACTGATGAAATTCCATTCTAATGCATATTCACGAATTAAGAAATATAATTTTTGTAAAAACACCACTAGGAAATGGAAAAGCAATCGCATGGATTGACTACGGAACCGAACTCAACACTGTTTGGAAAGTCGTACTACACGACAGTGGCATGGTCAGAAATTTTTACGACACAGACATCCTCGTCTTACCCAATAAAATGGACGGGGGTAATATTGACCACAACTATTTTAAAAAACCAAAAACATAACACATGACACATTTAATGGAAGTATCTTCTGAATTATTTACAGAAGCATTAAACGGGAACAAAAGGTACATTATTGTAAAAAACGAAAGACCATATGCAAATGGTGATGCACTGGTATTGCAAGTTGCTGGATCATCGGATGAATTAATTTATAAAGTTAGCTCTGTTGATTCTAGCTCAAATGGTTTAAAATCAGGGTATTGTATTATATCATTTGAACCAATAATTTAATTATGACACAGCTAGCATCGATATGTGAAGCCTTGTTAAAAGGTGAAATATTGTCAATCATGAATGGGTTTGAGAACTTTGGATGTACAAACTTGCCTAGAGAAATAGGAAGGGGTGTAGAAAGAAAGTTTGGTGCTGTGGTGGAAAGGCAAGAGGTGTTTTACAGATCAAGATATAATCATGTTGGGATTTATTACCGATATAAGTTAAATTTGAAAGATCCAAAAAACAAAGAAGCAATTAAAAAAATTAAAGATTACATTAAAAAACACAAAAATTAAATTAAATGAATTTTAAGCCACTTAACAAAAGAGTATTAGTAAAAGTAGATAAAGAGAAAAAACAAACCGATGCCGGTATATTTTTACCCGAATCGGTTCAAAAGGACTTTGCAACAGGCGTTGTATTTGCGGTTGGCGATGAGGCCGAGCTTGTAAAAGTTGGTCACAAAATCATGTTTGCCCACAGTGTTGGGGTAGATATTGAGGTCAATGGCAACCCTTACAGGTTAATTCCGGACGAAGGCTATATTGACGCAATCGTTTAATTTTTAAAATGCCTTCAAAAATATGAGGGCATTTTTAATTTAAATACTATAAAAAACCTAATTTTATGCTAACTATGAAAGCAAAACCAATAAATCATATATTTCTTAATCTAGAAAAACCAATTCAGGATACTATAAAATTGGGAGATTTAGAACTATATCTTGACGGATCGTATCGACCAGAATGGAACGCAACTGTTGTTGGCGAAGTCTATTCGTTACCAAAAAACCCAAAAGGTACAGACGGGAAAGTTGTTTCTAAATTAAAAGAAGGGGACAAGGTGTTATTTGATTATTCTGTTGTAGCTGAAAGAAAATTTGAATCCGATGGGGATTATTTTACTGAGATTACAAAAGATAGTCCTTATTACCAAAAATTTACTAATGGCAAAGGAGAATCATTATTAATTGTCGCAATGCCGGGCAAGATTTCTCACATTTGGGTTGGAACTTATCATGATAAAAGAGGAAATTTTATCGATGGATGCCAAGGAGCAGAACATAACATTAGTAGATGGAAAGCTCAATTTAATTTTGGTAATACTCAATCTTTTTTCTTTAAAAATCTTGTTGATACAGGATCAAAAGACGTATGGAAAGCGGATTATAGAGATATATTTGCTAAAATAGAAAATGATGAATTAACAACAGTTGGTAATAGAATTATTCTTGAGCCAATTGATATTGACTTACCAAAGGATGTAATTAAAGAAATGGGTGTAGTAGATACAATTAACGCAAAAGTAAGACTAGGAGATAGGGCTAAGGTTTTATCCGCACCTGATGGAATGAATTTAAAAAAAGGGGATGTTGTTGGTTTTGAACCACAATTTCTTGAGAAATATGAATATAACAATAAACAATATTATTTAATAAAATCCTATCGAGCTTTAGGAATTTGGGAGGACACAAACAATGGCATACAACATTAACGATGTATATAATTTTTTAGTCTTTATCGTAAGAAAAGAAAGAGGTGTATTTATAACAATACCCGAAGCGATGCAGACTATTGATAATGCACAGCTTGAGGCAACCGAAGATTGGTTTTCTCAATATGGTGTTACTCAAATAATTCATGATGCAATTAGAAAATTAAGATCGCAAGTTCAGTTTACTTCTAATCCGGATGGATCTGTTGATTTCGTTTCAGATTATTTACACATGATTGGTAATCCATATACTGTAACCGGAAGCACGATTAACGCTGTTAGGTTTGTAAATGAGGACGAATTACCATATGCATTAACTAGTCAATTAAGAACGGTTTCTACAAGCAAGCCAATTGCAAAAGATAGATCAACAGGTTTTCAATTATATCCACAAGTAGCACAAACGGGTTTTTATAATTATTTACGCAGACCAAATACTCCGGTTTTAGGATATACTCAAACAGGTAGAACAATAACTTATAATCCAGATACTAGCACTCAGTTAGAATTTACAGATGTTTACATTAATAACATCATAGCGCGTGCATTGAAATTTTGGGGTATTAATATGGCTGAACAAGATATTCAACAATTTGCTCAATTACAAACACAAGAAACTAAATAAAAATGGCTAATAGTACTAAATATTTAATGGCCGAGCAGATTTTGCTAAGATTAGCAGGGGGTTACAGAGATGTAGCTCAATCTGTTCAAATGGAAGATGTGGTAAAGGCAATTGAGCAGGTAATTAATACCATGTTTCAAACGCAATATTACAGCGCAGTGTTGCCAACCGGCGAAACAATACCAGACAATTTAATGATAGCTTTTTACGAAAGTATACCAGTTACTTCATATGGCGATAAGGCAAAAGCAGAATTGCCAATAGTTCCAATTTCCTTACCAAGAAACATGGGTATTTATAGAGTAGTAAATACAAACGATATTGATTTTATTCCTGTTCCATTAGGACAAGGAGCATTATTAAAAGCAGATAAATTGTTAAATGACCTTTTAGGAAGTGTTTATTATGAGGTAAGAAAGAATGAGGTTATATTTTCAAAAGATATTACACTTCTTGACGTATCAGAGGTTAATATGTATTTGGTTGTTATGGATATATCATTATATTCAAACACAGATCCATTGCCAATACCAGCTAATATGGAAGAAGAAATTATAGAAAAAGTATTCGCTAAATTTGCTCCAATAGTTCCAGAAACAGGAATTGTAAACAGTTATAGTGAATTACAAAGCAAAACTAATTAAAGATGACAACAGCTAGTTTAGATTTTATAGTAAAAAACTATTTACTTAAAAAGGGATACCCACTTCATTGGTATATGCAGTTTATGGTATACGCGGCAGATTGCTTGCGTGAAATTACTTTTGATGATTTAAGAGTAATTAACACAAAGATATTGCCAGTAAATCAAAAAATTAACGCAGCAGAGCTACCAGAAGATTATCAAGATTATGTAACTGTTGGAGTTATGATTGGTCAAAGAATTAGACCATTAGTTCCTACAAGTACATTAAACCCATTAATTAGTTTAGATGTAAATCAAAATTACTCAGAGCAAGAGTGGACTGATAATGTGGTGCCACCCGGATCTAATGAAAATCAACTTTATTATGGAGCTTTGCCATATGCTCAATGGTTTACAGTAAGGTATAACGATTATGGAGAAAACATTGGTAGATTTTTTGGTTTAGGAGCAGGGTACCAAGAGGATACGTTTCAAGTATTTAAAGAAAGAAACCAAATTCAGTTAGATCAAAAATTTTATGTAGAAAATATTGTTTTACAATATGTTTCTGATGGTCAATCAGCAGACGCTGCATCTCAAGTAGATCCATATGCTATTAGAACAATTCAGGCTTATATTGAATACCAAATGAAAGCTCATAACAGAACTTACAATATGGGAGAAAGACAATTAGCTGAAAATTATTATATTAAAGAGAGAAAAATATTAAGAGCTAGAAAATCAGATTGGAGTGTAGAGAAGATTAAGAGAATAGTTCAAAAAAATACAATGGGCGCACCAAAATCATAATTGAAATGATCAGAAACAAAAAGATTTTTACAGGAGGAGCAAATCAAGACGATAGTTTACACTTAATTGAAGATGCTCAATATTTGAGAGTAATGAACGGCAGAGTCGGTGTTACTCAATACGGTAGAAATAATCGTGTCGAGGGCGTGCCGGGTACAACTTCAATACCTCAATCTAAATATCCTCCATACGGATCAAATATTACAATTGGTAGCTGTATAGATATAGAAAATCAACGAATGGCTTGGTTTGTTTATAATACTATGGGAGATCATGGTATTTATTGTTATGACATGGTTGCAAATCAAGTTTATGCAGTAATATATGACAGCCAAATAGAAGGTGGATTAAATTTTAATAAAGATTACAGAATAGATCGCAATTGTAAGGTAATAAATGGGGTGTTGTATTGGTCAGACAATTACAACGAACCCAAGAAAATTAATATTGATAAGGGGATTAAGACCAACCAATCTGGATATAATACAAATGAAACTGCGTATCAAATTCCATCTGGCGGCATCCCATATACTACTTTTACAATAATTAGACGTCCTCCTTTTTATGCACTAAATGTAAATAAAGCCGAAGATGCAGGTTTTGATAATAATTTTATTGAAAATTCTGCATTTCAAATGTGTTATTTTTATGATTTTGTAGATAATGAAAGATCAAGATTGTCCGCTTTCAGTAATTTAATGAATTTTAATACGCCGGGCGAAACAAATAATTACATAGCTTGTGATGTTCCTTTTTCTGAATATATAGAAAGCGAAATTGAAAAAATAAATATATGTGCTAAGGATGTTGTTACTAATGTTATTTATATTGTAAAAACATTTGACAGAAATAATCCGGAGGATGCTTTAGCTATATTTGAACATAATGAAGGAACAAATCAACTTCAATTTGATTTTTATAACGATGTAGTTGGCATTCCTTTAAGTTCAAGCGAAACTTCTGTTCCGTATGATTTAGTACCATTAAAAAGTACAACATTAGAAACAGCAACAGCTAGGTTATTTTTAGCAAACAATTTAGCAGGGTATAATACTCCTTTAACTACGAGTTTAACCATTTCATCTACTACATCAACTACCCCATCTAGTAATAGTTTTGTATCAGTTGTTAAAACATATAGCATTGCTATTAGAAATAAATACGACACAGGAGATATAAGATCAGAGGTTGTAGGGTATCTTTATGCTGCAGGAGAGGTAAATACTACTTATTTTTATAATGCCTATAAAAATAATTATTACAATACATTCCCGGCAACACTAGATTTGTCTGACGCAGATGGGGAGTTTGCAAACGAGGGTAATTTTTTAACATGGTATGCTGCAAATTATAGCCCTGCAAATACAAATTATGATTGGTATTACCCTTTCTTCGGTAATCCTACATATACATTTACTTCCGGATCAACTCCATCTTATTATGTTACTATCGAAAATAATGTAACCGCTTTTAGTGCGCAAACCGTATTTAAAAGCAGTGCCACATATAATATATCTATTGTTTTTTATGATAGATTTAGACGAAGATCTGGAGTAGTTGACAAGCCAATTAATTATACATTACCTAATTTAACAGAAGATCAAAATTCTTTTATTCAATATTTAAATTGGACATTAAGTAATGCAAATGCTGAAAATGAAATACCTGATTGGGCGTATTATTATCAAATAGTGCAAACCAAAAATTTAATACAATCTGATTTTGTACAAATAGCTACAAATGGTATTCAATACGCAACAAAGCAAGACATTGCTTCTGGAGGCGGATATACTTATGGTAATACATATTCAATAGGTGTTTATGCAATTGGTTTAAATATATCAAGTTTAACATCTGTTGGATTAGGGTATAATTATAAAGAAGGCGATATGTGCAGAATTACAGGCACAAGCGCAAGTTATAATGTTCAAGTATTAGGTCAAGATGGTGAATTTGTATTGGTAGAAGCCTTTGATTTTGGTACCGTTTCTACTTCCGATTATAAAATAATAGAATTATATACCCCTAAAAAAAGCTCTGCTCAAGAGCCTTATTATGAAGTA
>Ga0105098_10000652_pt1 | contig 12198 bp, 9 predicted proteins | sample PPLLak21cMay2015_FD_79137 | JGI IMG/M metagenome (GOLD analysis project Ga0105098, IMG submission 79137) | Freshwater sediment microbial communities from Prairie Pothole Lake near Jamestown, North Dakota, USA - PPLs Lake P7 Core (1) Depth... | ecosystem: Environmental > Aquatic > Freshwater >... | reverse complement strand
TGTTTGCTGTCAGGCGACCAGTCGAACTGCGCAACGTCATGACCCATGTTGGTGAGTTGGTGCAAGCCCTCGCCGTTCGGCCTGACAAGATAGATCTCATCGCGTTCGGTTTCCTGGGCGATGAACGCGATCCACTCTCCACTGGGTGACCATTTCGGAGATAGCGCCCGCGTAGATGGTTTTCCGTAGAGTGTGAGCGATTTCCCCGTTTCAACTTCGAGCAAAATAACATCGAGCCTGTTCAGGTCATCGAAGCGGCGCAGGATGTAGACAATGGACTTCCCATCGGGCGAGGGACGCGCCTCCCAGTGATCGCCGGTCGTGTCGGTCGTCAGGGCGCGGGGCCAGCAGCCGTCGATGTCCGTGAGGAGCAGCTGGTCGATGTCATTGCGTTCCACTGTGACGATCAGTCCATGCGAATCGGGCATAAAGCGCGGACTGCTCGCGGCATTGGCAAAGTCTGTGATCTTTTTTGGCAAGCCGCCCGCGCGCGGCGCACGGTGAATGTGCCCGTGGATGCCAAATGCCATCCATTTGCCATCCGGAGACCAGACGGGGATCTCATCATCCCAGTAGGCCGCGAGGGGGCGGTCGGTGCTGATCCGGGCGGGCCAATTTCCATTTAACGGAAGCAGGTATACGTCGGAGAGAGATTCGCTGTCCTTGATATATGCGATGGTCCTCCCATCCGGGGCGAGCGCGTGGGAACGGATCCGCTCCAGCGAAGTCAAAAGAGACAGGTTCCAACCCTCCGGTGGCTTCAGGTCCGGTCGTTTGATGGATGGCCAACCGTTGCGTTCGTACTTTTCGGTGAGTTGGATAGGTTTATCCATGCCTCTCCCTTGCCTGTGAGTATTACGGCGGACTGATGCGGTTGAGTTCCTCTGCCGCGGGCGTGGAATTGGGATTGAGGGCCAACGCCCGGTTCAAGTCTTCGACCGCGCCGGCCTGGTCGCCCAGAGCTGCTTTTGCCAGGCCGCGCCAGTAGTACGTTTCCTCCAGCACCGGTTTGTCGACCGTGGCCAGGGCAGTACCCGCCAGGTTGATCACATCCTGATGGCGTCCGGTATGGTAGTAGGCGGCGTAGGGACCATCCTGGTACCACAAGACGCGCCAGGGCCGTTCCTCGGCTGACAGGGCGGCGTAAATGGAAAACGCATTGTCATATGCCTGAGCCGCCCCGGCATAGTCCTGAAGGTACACCAGGTTGGTGCCGCGGTTGTACCAGGCGAAGAACTGTTCCCGGCCCGTCAAACTGCCCGCTTCTGCCAGAGCAAGATCGGCGGCAGAGCGGAAATTGGTCTGTGGGTCGCCGTTCGGACCGAGGATCGATTGGACTTCCGCGAGACGCTCAGGCGGGAAGATCACCACATAGGTAAAATTAAAATGCCGCCAGAATTGCCCAATCGTTTCGTACGGGACGCCGTAAGACTCAGGAGGACCTTCGTACGAGTCATACACCCGGAACTGTCCGGCGGCATTGTTGTAGCCATTGAGGATTTGATAATGACCCATCCAGGCATCGTCGTGCGGGTCCAGGCCCTTCTCGATCAGCACCGGGAAGCCGGCTGCCAGCAGGCGCTTGAGCAGTTCCATATCGCCGCCGACGCGCCACAGGGCGTCCAGTTCTGTCTGCTGCTCGACGTAGTCAACGATCTCGAAGGCATTGACATTTTTATCGTCGACCTCGAAATTTGGCCGCAGGTAGGCGCGCGTCTGGATCTGATCCCCCGTCCAACCCCAATACGACAGCACCATGGACAGGCTTGCCGGAGCGCAGTTGTTGAATTTTTGATACTCGTGGCGGATGCCGCTCAATGAGGCGCTTTCTGCGATTGGCGTCGGCGTGAGGCTGGGTGTAAGGGAGGGAGGCGGTGTTTCGGTCGGCCCGCTGGAGATTGTCGGAGTCGGCGTGAGGGCCAGCGCGGTCAGGGTTGAATCCACAATGGCCTCAACCTGTTCCTGAGGGGTAAAGACCACTTCCTCAGGAGGATTGAGATAGCGTTTGATCGCCACCCGCAGGTTGTCCACCCGCCAGGCCAGGCGTTCATGGACCGGCGGCAGGTTATAAACAACGCCGGCCATCAGGCACAGGAAAACAACCCCTGAAATGAGAATGATCAGATTTCGTCTACGCATTCGGCGAATTATAACAAATATAAGTTGCCTGTTCCCCGCATCGGAAGTACAGTAAAATCTTTGCACAGCCCGCATGGATATTACCAGCCCACAGAACCCGCGTGTCAAACATATCGTCAGGCTGCGCGATGACAAACGTCAGCGCAGGGAGGACGGCTTGATGCTTGTCGAAGGCTATGACGAGATCCGGCTCGCGCTTTCTGCAGGACATCAACCCCGGACGCTTCTTTCCGCGCCCGAACTTGTTTCGCGTCAAATTGACGCCGCTAGCGCGGTCAGCGCTGAGAGCCTCACCGTCAACCGCGCCGTCTTCGAGAAGATGTCCTACCGGCAAAACCCCGACGGCTGGCTGGCGGGCTTTCCCATCCCCGTCACCTCGCTCGCTGGTCTCAAATTGAGCGCGGCACCTTTGATCGTGATTGCCGAATCCGTTGAAAAACCCGGCAACCTGGGCGGGATCCTCCGCACCGCAGATGCGGCGCGGGTCGACGCGCTGCTCGTCTGTGACCCGCGCGTGGATGTCTGGAATCCGAATGTTGTGCGTGCCAGCCGGGGAGCAGTGTTCAGTGTGCCCGTGGTCGAATGTGACAACACGTCCGCGCTGGAATGGCTAAAGGCACGCGACGTACGGGTCTGCGCGGCAACACCGTCCGCAGAGGTGCTCTATTCTGACACCGATATGCGTGCGTCCCTCGCCATCGCCGTCGGCACAGAAGATGAGGGCCTGACGGACTTCTGGATGTCCAATGCAGATGTGAAGATCAAGATCCCGATGATGGGCAGGGTCAACTCTTTGAACGTGTCGGTTTCGACCGCCCTGGTCTTGTATGAAGCCGTCCGGCAGAGAAGTCACCAGCATCAGTAGTTGAGAATCTAATCCTTGCGCAGGACCCGGACGATAAACAGATTGGCGGCCCAACGCGCGGGCAGGTAGCTTCCGAAAATGCTCACAAGGATGATGAAGGGGATTAAAATCACGGCCTGAGTGAGATCGAGTGAAACACTGATCTTTCCAAAGCCAAATGAATCGGACAGGATGGAGAGCAAGTCTCGAGTTACGAATAGTCCCATTGGAATGCCGATCAAAACTGCCAGCGTGCCCAGGCTGGCCGCCGTAGCGTTGAACATGACCACAACCTGTGCCGGAGTCATCCCCACGGTTTTCAGAATGCCGATCGTACGCATCTTCTCCTGCGCCGCAAGCAGCGACATGATCAGGACATTGACAAGGGCGATGGCAATCAGGATCCCTGCCAGGGCAAAAATGGCAGCCTGCAGGTAGATCACTGAATCAGGGATGGGCTCCTCAAGGGTGACAAGGCTTATAGCAGAATCTTTGCGCGGGGACAGATAGCTCCGCAGGCCCGGGATATCCGCGGCAGGACTTAACTTCAGGTAGTACGTTGTGGGGTCATTGTTTTTTACCAACCGGCGTAGACTGGATAGATCGACCATCAGGCGCTGCCCGGCATCTGCCGCTTCGGGGTAGACACCCACGATGACCCAGGTAGCCGCCGGACCATCCTTTTCTTCCAGCCTGAGAGTGATCGCATCTCCCACTTCCAGTCCCAGCCAGGTTAGCAGTCCTTTCCCGGCAATGGCCTCATGGGTCCCTGGCTGAAAGAAACGACCCTCCAGAATTTGGAAGGGGAACTGGTCCAGCTCGCCATCCATTGCACGGACTTTAAAAGTGCGTTCATCCGGAGTCCAAGCTTTAACCTGGAGTTCTCCATAAAAGGCCTCCACACCCGGCGCTTTCATCAACCGCCGCTCGGTGAGATGATCACTGACCTGCTGGCGAGTGACAATTGCATCGTAGACGATCCCCAGGAGGGCCGGGTTCTCCTTATATGTCTCGAGCGTATCTGAAAGCGCCAGCCCGAAAACAATCCCGATCACGCCCAAAACCAGGTTCAGTCCCGCAAGAAAGGAACGAAACGGTTTGACGAAGGTATCGTTCAGACCCAGGACGATACTGACCGGTGCTCCCAAAGCATTCGCCAGCCTTGCCCCCCAGAACATTTTTTTCCTAGGTGCTTCCGCACCAATCGTAATCGCCTTAATAATGTTGGTCCGCGTGCCGTGTGTGGCCGCACTGAGAACCGATAGGATGACCGCGCCGGCGATAATCAAATAGACCGAAATGAACAGGGGAAGGCTGAAGGGCGGTCTGAAGGTGGTATTGAGCGAGGCGGTCATCGCCTGCATCGGGACCGGCGCCAATGTCAGCCCCAATAAAAATCCGAGCGTGGTGCCAATCAGGCTTAAAACGGCATATTGCCCAACATAGACGAGCAGGATCTGTCTGCCGGTAAAACCCAATGCTTTCAGAATGCCGATTTGCTTGATCTGTGACAGGATGGTCGAATTGACGACACTAACGATAATAATCACGGTTGCCAGGATGGAGAAAAAACCAAAAGCGCTCAGGAAAATAGAAGCCAATTGTCCTTCGAACAACGCCGATTCTTTGACGTCCCGCCAGTCCGTGTGTGTTTCGACAAATTTTGTATTGTGCAGGGCTTCGATTTCAGCCAGTACATTGTCAACTGCCTGCGGGTCAGATAATCTCAATCCCAGGGATGAGTCCCAGGTATCTTTATCGGGGAAGAGATTGCGCAGGGTGCTTTCGCTAACATATAAATAGGGCGCCTGCTCGCTGCGGTAGTTATCATACATGACGTCATAAGCGATACCGGCGATCGGCAGGACGACATCCCGGCCGTCTGATCTGGTGATGGTAACCGTCTCTCCCACAGCCAGCTTGTACGCGGTATCCAGAGATTTTTCGGCAACCACCTCTCCGTATTCGGGAAAAATATAACGTCCATCCACAATATACAAACGATTGATGACAGGCTGTTCATCTGGTATCACTCTCAACGTAACCCAGGCGCGAGTATCGTCAATGCGTACCTGGGTGCGATAACTGTACTGCCGTGGAGTGCTGTCTGCGATCTCCGGGAGTGTTTGGATTTGGCGAATATCCGTTGTATTCACCCGCCCGGATTTGAAGAACACCCAGAGGTGTGCGCCATTCACTTCTGCGAACAGTCGATCGTAAGGTCCCCCGAGATTTAATAATGTGGATAAAGCCAGGGTCAGGAGCGCAGCGGCAATGGTGATGGTGCCAATAATCAAAATGGAAACGATCCGGTGCCGGAACAGATCAGCCTTGATTTTTTCCCAGATCGCATTCATGGTGTCCTGTTACCTGAGCTCAAGCAAACGCTGTGCAATGGCCTTCTCATCTCCGCCAGGCATGTGATCGACCAGCCGCCCATCGCGGATAAAAAGTATGCAGTTGGCTCTTGCGGCATCCTCGGCCGAATGCGTGACCATCAAAATAGTCTGTCCCTGTCGATTGAATTCGCCCAGGATATCCAGGACCTCGCTGCCGCTGGCGCTGTCGAGGTTGCCGGTCGGTTCATCGGCCAGCAGGAGCCGCGGGGAATTGATAAAGGCGCGGGCGATGGCAACTCTCTGTTGCTGTCCACCGGAGAGTTCCCAGGGATGTTTATGAGCCTGATCGGCAATGCCTAACCGCTCGAGCAGCTCGGTTGAGTGTCTGCGGATTTCCTTTTTGTTTTTTGCGCCGGATAAGAGAGCCGGCAATTCGACATTGGCCTGCACATTCAGGTTTTCCACCAGGTTGAAAAACTGAAAGACAAAACCGACCTGGTCGCGCCGGAAGACTGCCAGGTCGGTCTGATTCATTTTATCCAATCTGTGTTCGCCCACCTGCACCCAGCCGCTGCTGGACTGGTCAAGTCCTCCGATGATGTGCAGCAGCGTGGATTTGCCGCTGCCAGATTGTCCCATGACTGCCACAAAATCACCGGCGGCAATTTCCAGCGAGATACCCCGCAAAGCCTCGAAATTTACTTCGCCGGTCTGGTACTTCTTTTTTAGTTCAGAGACCCGAACTAACGTGGTCATTCAAGGATATATACCTGTCGTTTGAAAGCCTGCTTGAGTCCGCAAATGCGCAGGAAACGCTCAAACCTCGGGCCGAGTGTTGTTTGCCCAAGAATGGTGTCTGCACCCTGGTCGCGCGACTGGGAGAGGGCGCCCACTGACAAATTAAAGAGCAGGCTGGTGCCGCGGTGCTGCGGCAGGACACCACCGCTTCCCACGACCACATACTGTTTATAAAGCATCGTGGTTACTGTAGCCACAGGCTTTTGATCGAGAAAGGCCAGGTAATGCTTGATATTGGGCTGGTCAATGGAGGGTTCCACGGTTTTCTCCACCATCGGCACCCACTCAGGTGTCATTTCAAAAGCTCCCACGATCGTCTCGGCAAACAGGCGGGTATCTTCTTTGTTTACCTGTTTAACCACGATCCTGGGGTCGGTTTTTGGAACCTTGGCAGCCTGGATATGTTCCATGACCAGCCAACACTCATCCGGTTCCTGCCTTACGAAGCCGCGTTTCAACAAACGCTGCGGCAGGTCGGCGGGAGTACAGGCCGGGGAGACCATAATTGTTGTATGCAAATCCTTCTCTTTGAAGTACGTGATGGCCTCCTCAATGAGGCAGTCGATCTTCTCAGGAGTTGTCCGGAGCAAAATGGCGTGGTTGGTATCCAGGGATGGATAGTCCTTGCTGCAGATCAAAACCAGATCATCGCGGATAATGGCTTCCACTCCCGGCATGGCGCTGGACAGTGCCTGGATGCAGTTCGGGATGACGGTTTCAAATTCAACGATTTTTTGGATATCAAGATTCATCTTTTTCTCCAGAGGGTCTTTTCAGACCGGATAAATGACGCAGTGGATAATGCCAGAAAACCAACAGGGAAATGAACATCAAAGCCCCGCCGATCAAGCCCGTCAACCGCACTCCCAAGGGGCCGTTGACATCTGACTGGCTGCGTCCAAGCAGGAAAAGCAATGGCAAAGCCGCGGCGGCCAGTGCGCCAATTAATTGTCCGAGCAGGACCCAGGCTGAGTAGTAGGCTCCTTCGCGGCGCTGCCCGGTCAATTTTTCGTCATAGTCGGTGATCTCGGCTGCAAAAGCCTGCGGCAGCATCGTGATCCCGGACGCAGCAATGGATTGCAGCAGGATCCAGATGATTCCCTGGGCCATCAATGAGATGGGGATCCAGGGTCCGATCAACATCAAGCCCGGCATCACCAGCGCCGAAGCCAGCAGCGAACCGGCAAAAACGCTCCATTTGCCAAACCGCCCGGCGAGCCAATTGACTACCGGATAGCAAAGCAGCATGGCCAGGACGCCAGCGACATAAAAGTAAGGAGCATCTGAAACCTGTAATAGACAGATCTCGGTGACGATATAAGGGATGATTGCCATCATAAATGTGGTGGCAGCCCAAAAGAAGATCCCGGCAATCGATAAGATCAGGAAGGCGCGGTTTTTGAGGGTAATTTTCAGACTATGCAAAAAGCCGAAGCGTTCCCTGGCATCGATTTGCCGTCCGGGCTGTTCACGCAGGGTCAGGAACGGTAAATAGAGCAGAGGCAAAATGCAGGCGGCGTAGATCAGCGCCATCCGGGCAAAACCGAAGCCATCGATTAACAGCCCCGCCATTCCAGCCGCAATCACCCCCAGCAGTTGAAAGGTAGCGCTCCACATGGTCAAGCGGATCCGGTGCTTGTCCAGGATGGCCAGTTCAGGTAATAAGGCGCCCAGGGGAATAATGACCAGGGCCTGGGCGATGTTGAACAGAATCAACATCAGTCCCAGATAAAACAAATTGATTATTGAAGTGCCCTGGACAGGTGGCAGCCAGAGCAATACAAAAACGATCAGGAACGGCAGCGAAGCCGAAAATATCAAAGGCAAACGCCTGCCCCAACGGCTGTGGAGATGGTCTGACCAATAACCAATCAGTGGAGTAATGAGCGCATCGATTACACGCGCAACTAAGATCACAATCCCATAAAAGGCAAGCGGCACGAGTGCCTGGCCTTTTCCTTCAGGCGGCAGGTAAAAATACAACAGCCAGCCATCGTTCACCGACCAGAGAGTGGTGGCTCCCAGTTGGATTAAGCTAAAAGCCAGGTCGATCCGGATGGATGGTAAGGGTGCGGAGGATGTTTTGACAGGGTTTGCCTGCACGAAGCTGCTCCAGAAGCCAGGTTAATGTCTGATTTCCACACTATAAGTACCTGCGAAAAATAGATGCCGGCTAAATGTCTGAGAATCATTATACTTATTTACCCCAAAAATCCGGTTTGCAGTCTCGTTAAGGATGAAATTGAAATGAGGGGATTGTGTTGAATTAATTTGCAGCCCGCCCGGGAGAACTCGCCTGTGCAATTTTCATTACTGCAAGGCTCGGTTTGTAACTTTTTGGAGAATCTCCGTCATGTATATATGGAACAATTTAATTAGGAAAGTCGTTTATATATAGATGATGGAGTAAAAATGAATATGCTGCTCAAATGGATCAGTGCCGTTCTTCTTGCAGGGTTTGTGTGGCTGGTTGCTACCTATACCGATGAATACCTCCGGCCGTATAAAGGAGTCAGGGTAAGGAATAAATAGGCACGGCCGTGTAAAACAAACAGGGATGGACAAGCTTGTCCATCCCTGTGAATTTAATTCCCCTTCCATTCATAGTCATATACAGTTGTCAGGTGCTGGAAGCCATGCTTTGCCACAATCGGTTTACTCATGGCACCTGTCTCGACCACGGCGTAGCGATAGCCGCGCTCACGGATCTCTTTCAACCGGGTTGACAGGAGGCTTGTGTACAATCCTCTCTTGCGGTATTCGGCGATCGTTGACCCGGCAAATAGCGTGGCGAACTGGCCGCGCGGGAAATAGGTCCAGGCGATCGAGGCGGGTTGGTCATCCACGTAGGCGGCGTAAGCGCTCAGATAGCCGGGGACATTGAGATGCATGCCAAGCCTTTCATTGACCCAGGTGTTGTGACCTCCCCAGACGTTATCCAGCACATGGATAATATCCTTGAGACCCTCCAGGCTGTCAATGCGGCGGATATCCGCCTGCACCGGCTGGAACAGCGCATCAGATGCCTTTCGGACGTCGAGCACCATCACGTCGGCGGGGTCGTCATCGCCCGCGAAGCCATGCGACAGGAGTTCGTCCTTCAATGTTGGCAGCAGATCATGATCATAGACTTTCCATGTGAATGGCTGCTGCATGGGTGTAAAGTAGTCCACTTCGCGATGAATGACATCATGCAGCTTCGACTCATTCGCAAACGTGAACGCGACTACATTCATACCGGGAGCCTGACGAATGATTCTCACCACATCGTTTGTGATTTCCTTGCGCGCTTCCGGATAGGCGATCCGCAGCCGCAAATCTTTATCGTATCGAACCAGTAAACTATTCCTGTTCATGGTGTTCACCTTTCGGCCCCTCCCCGGCCCTCCCCAAATACGACCTTGAAATTTTCCTTGCATCCCAAATTTATCTGTCGTATTTGGGGAGGGTGCCCAAAGGGCGGGTGGGGCTAATCCACAGCCAGTGCTTCAGGCGCTTCTTCTTTTTCCTGAATACCAACTGCCTCTGCTAATCCATACTGTGTTTCCAATTCGTGGCGGAACTGCTGGGTATACAGCCGATAGTAATGTCCGCCAAGCCGGAGCAATTCGGCGTGCGTGCCTTGTTCGGCGATCCTGCCATCCTCGATGACGAGGATGCGATTCGCACGCCGGATCGTGGACAGGCGATGGGCAATGACGAATGATGTGCGTCCTTTCATAAGTGCCTCCATTCCGCGCTGGATAAGCGCCTCGGTCAACGTATCCACGCTCGAGGTGGCTTCGTCCATGATGAACAGCTCGGGTCGAGCCAGCACCGCGCGCGCCAGGCTGATCAACTGCTTCTGCCCGACGGACAATAGATTGCCGCCTTCACCCACGTTCTGGTCGTAGCCCTTTTCGAGCGTGACGATGAAGTCATGCGCACCGGCGATCCTGGCGGCTTCGTTAATATCCTCGTCGCTGGCATCCAGGCGTCCATAACGGATGTTGTCGCGCACGCTGCCCGAGAAGAGATGCGGCGTCTGAAGCACGATCCCGATCCGGCTGTGGATGGAGGCGAGCATGTAATCCATGTAATCACGCCCGTTGATGCGGATCGTCCCCTGCCGCGGTTCATAAAACCGGCACAAGAGATTCACGATCGTAGACTTGCCTCCACCGGTCGGCCCGACCAGCGCGATCATTTCACCGGGATTGACCTTCAGCGAAAAGTCGGTCAGAACGGGCTTGCGGTCTTCGTAGTAGAAATCCACATGGTCGAACTCGATTTTGCCCATCAACGTTTCCGCCGGGATGGCATCGGGTCTGTCGTGGATCTCGGGCGGGGTATCCACCAGTTTGAAGATCCTCTCCGCCGAGGCGATGGAGTGCTGCATCTCGGCATAGACACGTGCAAAGTCCTGGATGGGCCATAACATGAATGTGAGATACGAGACGAAGGCCTGGATGCCGCCAATGGTCATGAGACCAATTGTGATCTGCGTACCGCCATAGCCAATGATCAGACCGAGCGCCACCGAAGCGATGATCTGCACGGTGGGGAGGAAGAGCGCTGAGAGCCACGCGGCCCGATAAGAGGCTTTGTACATCCTCCCGGTCAGCTGCTGGAATTCCCGGGTGTTCTCGTCCTCGCGCAGCAATGCCTTGACCACGCGCACGCCCTGGATATTTTCGTTGTAGGCGCCTGTGATCTTCGAGTTGGTGCGGCGTGAGACGCGGTATTCAACCAGGATCCGTTTGCGGAACTGAACCGCGACCACCAGCATCACAGGGATGATGGTAAAGACGATCAGTGCCAGCTTCCAGTTGATGATCGCCATAAAGATCAGGGAGGTCGTGATGTTCATGATCGCCCAGGTAGTGTCGATCACTCCCCAGGTCAGCAGGTCGGAGACGCGGCCCGTATCGGATGTGACGCGTGCGATCAACCGGCCGACGGCGTTCTGTGCATAGTACGAAAGCGACAGGTCCTGCAAGTGATTGAAGAGCATTTTCCGCAGGTCGTATTGCACTCGCTCGCCCAGCACGCCAGCCAGGTAGATGAACGTAAACACGAACCCGGCCTGCAACAGCTGGAAGATGCCATAGGTTAATGCAATGCGCATCAAGGCCGGCTTATCTTTCAGGGTGATGCCGATGTCCACGATCTGTTTGTTGAGGTACGTGAAGTAGGCATCCAGCACGGATGTCAGCATGATCGTGACGATAAAGCCTGCGACCCATTTCCAGTGGGGCTTGAGCAAAGTCAATATGCGCTTGAAAACAGGCGCAGTTAATTGACTTGTGTATTCTTCCTCTTCCAATTCAATAAGTTCTTGTGACATTTTGCATTCTCCGTAGGGGCTGGGCTTGTCCCTGCCCAATGGGGCGACCACAAGAGTCGCCCCTACGTATTAATTGACACGCGCAATCTCTTCTTCCAGTTCTTCATCGATGCGCGTCTGGATATCATAAATCCGGCGGTACATGCCATCCATTTGCGCGACCAATTCCTGATGCGTTCCCATTTGAACGACTTCGCCTTTATCCAGCACCAGGATCAGATCTGCGATCATCACAGACTGGATGCGATGGGCAATGATGAACGTGGTGCGGTTCTCCATCAGTTCGTTGAGCGCACCCCGGATCTCGGCTTCCGTCTCGGTGTCCACCGAGGAGGTGGAGTCGTCCAGGATCAGGATGCGCGGGTTCTTGAGCAGGGTGCGGGCGATGGTCACACGCTGCTTCTGGCCGCCGGAGAGCGTCACGCCTTTCTCGCCGACGAGCGTGTTATAGCCGTCGGGGAAGCCCATGATCACATCATGAACCGCAGCCGCTTTGGCAGCCCGTTCCACTTCTTCCTGCGAAACGTCGCGCCCGACGCCATAAGTGATGTTCTCGCGGATCGAGCGGCTGAACAGGAACGGTTCCTGTTCCACGATGCCGATCTGCTTGCGCAGATAAGCACGCGAGTAGTCGGTCAGTTCCACGCCGTCGAGCAGGATGCGCCCGCTCGTGTATTCGTGAAAACGCGGCAGCAAATTGACCAGCGATGACTTGCCGGATCCCGTCGAGCCGAGCAGGGCAATCGATTGCC
>Ga0105098_10000648_pt1 | contig 12232 bp, 9 predicted proteins | sample PPLLak21cMay2015_FD_79137 | JGI IMG/M metagenome (GOLD analysis project Ga0105098, IMG submission 79137) | Freshwater sediment microbial communities from Prairie Pothole Lake near Jamestown, North Dakota, USA - PPLs Lake P7 Core (1) Depth... | ecosystem: Environmental > Aquatic > Freshwater >... | reverse complement strand
GCGTAACGGCAGGTCCATGACATATTCAACTTCATCGGGGTACTTTTCCATGACCTCCAGGGAAACATCACGCACGAGCTTAAGCGTATCAGCACTATTCTCAATAACAGCCGCCGTTCCCCCGGGCTTCAATACCCGATGAATACCCTTGAGTATCGCCTTCGGGCTGCAATATCCGATAGCCCAACCGCAAACCGCGAAATCAAATTGCCCCTCTTCCAACTTCCGGAGCGTTGCGAGCATGTCAGACTGAATAAAGTTGACCCGGCCGCCTGTTTTATCCTTCGCTTTCTCGATCATTCCTTTTGAACTGTCCACAGCGGTAATAGTATTCGGCAAAACGGTCTTTTCCAGGATTTTCCCGGTTATAACACCGGTACCGCAGGCAAGCTCTAAGACTTTAGCGCCTTTAGGGATATTAAGCCGGTCAATGAGGTCGAAAGAATGATGTTTAACATGGCGGGCGAAACTATCGTCATAATCACAGGCTAAACGGTCATAATCCTCCCGGATCATTGCCTCCGGAACTTTCTTGTTTCTCAACATTAAAAAAGCAAGCTTTAAATACAGTCTTAAACTCATATCGTTAGAAGTCCCCAGGATTACATCACCTGATTATTTTAAATATTATATCACTCTTATCGTATATTTAAGCGGTTTTTTGGAGTTAGTTTACTGAGAGAGGTTGTTACAGGGAGCAAGACACATGTAGTCCACAGTCCACGGTCCATAGTCGATGGCTATTTGTTCCTGTTATTGGAAATTTCGTCCACCTGTCATGCCCGAATGCCTGCCTACCGGCAGGTAGGCTTTAATCGGGCATCCAAAACCGTGTCATTCTGAGGAGCGAAGCGACGAAGAATCTAAAATCGTGTCATTGCGAACCCCGAAGGGGTGAAGCAATCTTTTGATATTCGATTATCGGCGCTCGGTGTTAGGTTTTCGGTTTACAGCTATCGAAATCAGACAACCGATCATCGAAAACCGATAACTGATAACCGAACCAGTGTCATTCCCGCCTCTATTACTTACTGTTTATGCGGGAATCCGCCGCAGCAAGCGGCGCACCGGCGCAATTTCCAATCTGCGCCGGGTGTAAGGTAATAATTAAGCATCGTATCCCCGGAATTGCTGCCCCTATTTCTTCTGCAAACAAAAAGGGCTGAACGGTTAAGTCCAGCCCCTTATAGTAAAACTCTTAAAATTTTTAATTATAAAACTACACTCCCAACTTCTTCTTAGTTGCTTCAAACTCAGCCTTACTTAAATATTTTGTTTCCACCAAATTACCCTTCTTATCCAATTTACTAAATATATAGTTAGAAGGTAATTTCGTAGAAAGCTTAAGAGCAGGATCTATGAGTGGCGTCCCCTCTACAACATACCCACTTTGACCAAAAATAAACCACCATGCCTTCTGAGAAAGAACAGCATCAAGTAAGGCAATGCCTCCTGGGACGCTCTCAATAGCCTTATCTATTGCCGTCTTCATATTAGGAACACCAGTAGGAATAAATATTATTATCGTGGCAACATCTTCTCCCTTTACTCTCGATTGCCCTCTTTGAAAACTAGCACCTTTCGATAAATCAACATTTTTCGTTGAGATTAGTGTAAAATCTCCTAAACGAGTAACGCAACCTGACAAAATAACAACAAAAAGCAAGACAAAAACAATACCTGTTTTTCTATTCACTTATCCCTCCTTTGTATTTGTTATTAAACTATACTACTGCTAACCAAGAATTGCAAGCGATTTAGTGAGCGAAATAATTTCGGTGAACAGTTCCAGAGCTTATAGGCATGTTGAGTGCGATCTGCGCCGGGTGTAAGGTAATAATTAAGTATCGTGTCCCCGGAATTTTTTTTTAGAAGTAGAAGCAATAGCATCGGTTACGTACAACGTCTAGGATTTCCTTCTATTTCCATTAAAATCTATACTACCAATCTTTTTCTCAAGTTCTTCTTTATTATTAACTGGATAGATAAGAGCCAGAAATTGTGTATCTTTTTTATAATCTGATACGACTTGGTGGCTATCAAATCCTCCAGCAAATGTTAAATGCGACCCTGGTTCATCAGTTAAATGCTTAACTGGCTCAATTGTTAAGGTTAACACAAAATTATCAAATCTCCTTTCTCGTAACGTAGCAATAAGAACCCCTTGTCTTTTATTTCCATGCGGATCTATCAAGCAAGGGGTCGGTCCCCTAATATCATTCTTAGGATTCTTTAGAAAATACTGATCACTATACCAATGCCCAACAAATTTTATCGCCTCAGGTTCACCGTTAGGAAAGTTAAAATTTATATAGTGTTTTTTATCTTTTGTTTTTAAATAAGATTCAAAGCCAGAAAGATTTTGTATTTGTACAGTAAATACATGTCCTACATCTCTATCCAAAGAAAGGGCTGTCTTCATAATCTCTGATTTGATTTTTCCATCTTGCGAAAAATGGACTCTTCCATCTGGATGATGAGAATATTTTACCAAATGCGACGTAACCCTACCTCCCGGCTCTAAACTTACATTCCCAGGCTGAGTAGAATCTTTAGGGAAAGTAACAAGACTGACAATCCCTTGTGAATTCTTGAAATAAGGAAAATTAATAAAAATACTCCCGTCCTTTTTATAAAATATAATTTGAATTATTTTATATCTACCGACAGGCGTAATTACTGTTATTACAAACTGTTCTGCTCTTATGCAAGGTAGATTGTCCATTTTTTCTAAATCAATTCACTATATTATATGTACTTCAAATTCACCACTCATCAAAAGGTTGATACCGGTTTCCACATAGTACGATTTACCAGTAAATTGTCCAGTGAATATGTATCCTTGCAAGGTGCCACTTGCAATTGTTTCAACATTACACGTAACATTCATAGGCAATTCGACTTCTTCCCATGTTAACATATTCAATACTCGTTCTCCGGCCGGTAATATAATCTTATGCTGCGCTCGAAATATTGTAGGATTATTTTCATCTATTGATACTATCTTATCAGTACTTACTACCTCGAATTGAGCAATGCCAAGTTTTTCATTTAGAAGCTGTAATGATTGATATGGGCTTAATGTTTTTAAAAATGCTACTAAATGGCCTTGCTCATCACGTTCAACTGCGCCATTTGTTATCCCAATAGTAAGTCCGTTTAATATTGGGATATTTAGGCTATTCGTTTTATAAATAATGTGCCCGTTGGTAATGCGAACCATAGAACGCAAACCTGGACCAATAGGTTCTCTGACATCAACCTCTTGACGTGGGTGGTCACGAAGTAGGGCTCTCGGCCCAACTAGATTGTTTATGGTCTGTAATGAATCGTCAAGTTTTTCGTATTGTATTGATATTAGAGGATCCGCATTGGGGCCAAAATTAGTTTGAAATATTTTTAGTTCCTTTCCATTGGTTATACAAAAATAAACTGCTCTTACTTCGGGGTGGCTTGCGTAGGTATATGTCTGTTCGATTTCTTCCAAAGTGATATCAACATTGGGCGACTTTGCTTCGATAACCCATCGGACACTATTATTTACTTCACAAATATAGTCAGCTACTCCTCGAAGGATTGGATCTTTGTTTGTATTCTTCTTTCCAATAAATGCTCGAGGATAACGTAATGATTGTTCCCTAATGATATTATTTTGTGTACCGGAACTATAATCTAAGCGGCGAAGTAATGGCGCTATGATTTCTTCACGTACATCGGCTTCATTCAGATGATCGAATACGACTGGTTTAAATAACATTTTTTGGGTTCCTCGTAAACCCTCAGTATCTATAATCAACCTTTCGGTGAATTATCGCGGGGGGCATCGAACCCCCAACCTATGACTTAGCAGGTCATCGCTCTATCCATTTGAGCTACGCGCCCAAAGTCCCACCTAACATATACTCTTTGAGTTGTATATGAAAAGGGAGATTATCCCTTTGGTGGGCAGCATAAAAGTATAATTCGGGTCATTTCTATTTTCCAAAAATTAGAAGCGCCCCCCTACTTTTAGTTTTTCTTTTAAAAAATTAAGGGTTTGTTCAATATGATTGTAAAAAGGCAGTAATTCTTTTTCGGAAACGCTGATGTCTTTTATTACTTCTATAGGATGGGTACGCGATAAAAATCTTTCCCAAGTTTCAATAAATTTAACTAAAGTAGGTAAATACTCTTTTGTTTGTTCTTCCGCTAACCAATAATTATTTTTAAATGTATCTATCATTTTGCGATAAGCAGGAATTATTTTTTCTGTCAGTTGTCTATTTTCATATTCAATTTGACTTGTAATCTTACTCCCCTTGTCATCATAAAATTTCCCGGACTCCGTGTAATCTTTAATGCCTTCGCCTTGCTTACAAACTTTTTGCCACCATTCTTGAGAAGCCTTTTCGCCAGCAAGTCGAAATTCGCTCAGAATCTGTATTTCTTTTCTGATACCAACCAATGGAGAATAGAGCTCTCTCAGCTGTTTTTCATAAAAATTAAGTTTTCGTTGCGTAATGATTTGTCGCTTGGTAAGCCATGCTCCGATATAAACACCGAGTAATCCCGTAATAGCAGAAAAGTTTTGAGAAATTACGTTTTTAATCCAATCCATCGTTTTTATAATCCATTCCATATAAACTAGAAATTGATAATTTGGGGCCATTTCTTTTTCAATTTTAAAGTAGATCTCATAGACGCTGTACCCAACCAGCGAGAATTCTTATAGCTACAAAACAATTACCTCCTGCGTCAAAGGAAGAATTGTTTTAGAAGTCGAAGCAATAGCATCGGTTACGTACAACGTCTAGGATTTCATATGATCTTTTCTAGAACTTAGAGATATTCATCCTCCACCCACCTTGTTTCGTCCATTCAATAACTCTATCAAACAAATATTGATATATAAACACATTAGAGTATGGGGTTTTATTCAAAAAGTCATTTGCTCCAATAAAGCCTCTTAACTCTTCAACACTAGGCATCCCCATACACTGCGAAATTTCAACTCCACTTACAATCAAAAGCCATATCTCGTCAAATGAACGCTTAATAGAAATTAATTTCTCTTCCACAACTGCTTTAAGCTCAGATTCCCGTAAACCAACCATGCCTGCCGAATGATTCCATCCCCAAGTAATATAACAACCAACTTTCTTAATAGTTATTTTCCTAAGATACTTAGATAAAAGTTGATTATCACGATGAAACTCTTCATATTCTACCTGAACTTTTGAAACCCGAGATAATACCGACTTAACAAACGACACTAATTCTTTTGCAAAAGCTACTCGTTCTTTTCTCGATGGCACTATAAACTTATCAAAGTACAGAGTGCAATTTATATTATGAAGTTTAATAATATTCTTGCGCTCAACGGCGATTGCTGTGCTTAACTCCTTCCATGCTTCTTCTATTACGCGACGAGGATATCCTTTTTCACCCTTAAAATCAGAATGAAACTCCGTTACTTCAATAGCAACCTTATTATCGTCATAAGTTACCACAAAGTCTGGAGGGTCATCTCCTATCATAATTCCAGCTTTGCTTATCCCAATCAGAGGTAAAAACTTTTCAAGATAAAAACGCTCTTCCTTCTGTTGATTTATCTTATTTTTACTCATGATCCCTTAACCTATACAATTAAGGAACATTTCTATTTATTAAAACAATTCTGGGGACACATTACTTAATTATTACTTTTCACCCGGCGCTGATTGGGAAATTAGGGACAGACACCTATTTCTAGAAAGATTGCTTCACCCCTTCGGGGTTCGCAATGACACAAGAGTCAACTATCGTCCGCTTGCAACCTGTAACCAGAGACAATCAAGTATGCCCCCTTTTACCTACCCGCTAACGGGTGGCTTGGTTTAGTTTTGAGCGATTCCAAAGACACATCATTTTTGGCTTTTTGCTTTTGCCTTTTGACTTCTCAGATTCCCGCATAAACAGTAAGTAAGCAAGGCGGGAATGACACGTTTGTCAAGCTTTACGGTTTTTGCTTTAAGCGCACATTTGAAAACTTTCGGCACAGAGTTTTACTTGCGGTGCGCAAGGAATTACGGCGAGTTGAAGCACGCTCTTTACGTAAGTCTATAGCGTAAACGAGCCGTAAACCGCAGCGCACGGCGAAAGTTTTTTGTGCGCGTAAGCAAAACCGGAAAGCTGGGACTCAAAAAGATTCTTCGCTTCGCTCAGAATGACACGAGTTCGATTTGCGGCTGTGGTTAACGAAAACCGATAACCGACAACCGAGCACCGAAAACCTACTTATCGTCCCCAGGAATTCATCAATCAGGTTAGGCGCCGCGTTCGCTGCTCGGCTTGTCGCCTCGCAACGCTCATTGCGACGTCCACCAACTTTTTCCTTAACGGAAAAAGTTGGTGGAGCTGAGGAGGATCGAACTCCTGACCCCTTGCATGCCATGCAAGTGCTCTCCCAGCTGAGCTACAGCCCCATTAAACTGAAAATACTACCGAAGCACCTCGCCATCACTTCCAGCCGAGGCACCTGTATATACCGCAGAGTATTGGAAAGAAATTATGATGAGATATTATATTAGTTGACCTTTTCTATTTTAGAATATAAAATAGATGGCGTCAACTTAAAAAATTATTGTTTTTTTGACGCCGGGATGGCGAAATGGCAGACGCGGCAGCCTCAAAAGCTGTTGAGGGCAACCTCGTGTGGGTTCAACTCCCTCTCCCGGCACCAATCCATTCATCATCTCTTCTTTCCTTTACTCCTGCTTAACGCGCTTATTACCGCTTTTATCGAGGCAGTACTGATATTATCATCGACCCCAACGCCAAAAACAACATCATTCTTCCCCAACGACATCCCGATATAAGCGACAGCTTTCGCGTCCGCCCCGCTGGTCAAAGCGTGCTCCTCATACATTACCACATCTATCGGGGAATCTATTTGTTGCCTTAACCCACGGATAAACGCGTCCACCGGCCCGTTGCCTTTTCCGGAAACCTCCACCACCTTTGTTTTTGTTTGAATAACCGCCTGAAGCGATGTTTCTTGCGGAGTTTTCTTTCCTATTTGCATCGCGCATTGTTTAAGGCGATCTGCCCCATTCCGGGAAAGATATTCTCGCTTAAAACAATCCATGATTTCTTTTGAGGTAAGCTCTCTCCCGGCGTTTTCCGTCTTTTTTTGGATCACGCGCGCGAAATCCGGCTGCATCTGTTTGGGGATACGAAACCCCCAGTCTTTTTCCATAATAAAGGCGACGCCGCCTTTACCCGACTGGCTGTTGATACGGATGATCGATTCATAATCCCTTCCCACATCCTTCGGGTCGATCGGCAAATAGGGGACATCCCAAATAGAATTTTTCGATCCCGATTGGGCTTTCATCCCTTTATTGATCGCGTCCTGATGCGAACCGGAGAATGCCGTATATACCAACTCTCCCGCGTAAGGATGGCGGGCATGCACATCCATGCGCGTGCACCTGGAATAAATCTCTTTGATACGATTCATCTTAGAGAAATCAAGTTCAGGATCGACCCCTTGAGAGAACAAATTCATTGCCATAGTGACAATATCCATATCGCCCGTTCTCTCGCCGTTTCCGAACAAGGCTCCTTCGACACGCCCTGCCCCCGCCATAACCGCCAATTCCGCTGCCGCCACCGCTGTCCCGCGGTCGTTGTGAGTATGCACGCTCAAAATCAACGATCCACGATCTTTAATATGCCGCGAGAACCATTCGATCCGGTCGGCATACACATTAGGAGTACTCATTTCAACGGTAGCCGGAAGATTAATGATCATCTTATCCTGCGTTGTCGGCTCCCACACTTCCATTACAGCTTGGGAGATCTCCAAGGCATAATCCAATTCCGTGCCGGTGAAACTTTCCGGTGTATACTCGAATTGAATATAGGAATCTTTCATGCGCGCCCTGAGTTCTACCATCAAAGACGCGGCATCGGCAGCGATCCGGGTAATGCCTACTTTATCTTTACGAAAAACTATCTTCCGCTGGGCGCGGGAAGTCGAGTTATACAAATGCGCGACCGCCCGCTTAACACCTTTCAATGACTCAAACGTCCGGCGGATCAAATGCTCGCGCGCCTGGGTCAAGACCTGTATGGTCACATCATCGGGGATATGTCCTCCCTCGATGAGAGAACGCACAAAATCAAATTCAACCTGCGAGGCTGACGGGAAAGCGACTTCAATTTCTTTAAAACCGATATCGACCAACAACTTGAACATCTCTAACTTCTCTTCTATGTTCATCGGACAAGGCAAAGCCTGGTTGCCATCCCTCAAATCGATACTGCACCAGGCAGGAGCTTTTGTAATTGTCTTGTTCGGCCAGGAACGTTCAGGAAATACAACGGCCGGATACGTTCGGTAACGCTGATACGGCATTCTTCTTGTCTTCATCACAGGCCACCTTTCTTTTTCGCCAACAGCTTCTTAAAAGAAAACGGCAGCCTATAAAAAAAATCGCCACCGGCCTCTTTTAGAAGCGGTGGCTCTTAGTTTCTGTTTTTTATTTATGTATCACTCTACAACTAAAAACACCTCTTCCTCGGCCTATCCCTGTAATAGAGATAAGAGTAACCCCAGGAGCAGCGTATTTAGTTTAATAGAGTGTTTTTCCATTTGAATAAAGTATACCCGTGCTAACCCTATTTGTCAAGTGATGAGTACCGTCTGCACAACCAATCTTGTACCGTCTGCAAACCCAATCTCGCACCTGTCCCCTGACAAAATCTTTAACGATATTTAACAAGCGATTCTATTCTTGAACCGAAGGATTCAAGATTCCCCCGATCTTCCACCCACGCTCTTCTTAGTGAGTAAGCGCTCATACAAAACCACCTTTTCACCGTCAAACTCACGCACCGAAACAACTTTCAAATGGTCATTAAGCCAGCCGTTGACCGCCCGGCCATGCTTATCAAGCGCCCCATCCCTGCTCCAGCTTGAAACAATAACCCACAAACGGCCCCATTCCAGATCAAGGATATCCTTATAATAAACAAATTCCACCATCTCCGGTAACCGCCGTGACAGAGGATACCGTATCGAACGCGGATCAACCGCGTATAAGAAAGAATACCGCCTGTCAAATCCACTGTAATATATCACGGACGCCGCCAAAGATTCGTTCATGAACATGACCCTGTCTCCGGAAAGAAAGTTCTCTTTTATATACTCGTTAATGGGCCGGACAGGCTTCTTACTATGGACGCCGATGTGATGCCGTATTTGCCCCGACATTTCATCTTTTTTATAACGATAACATCCAAACAACAAAAGAGCTAAAATAATAATTACCACGGACCGGCGCATGAAAAGAGGCGACCTGGTTATGCCCAAAGCCAGCAAAAAATACAAGTACGGAGTGAAAAGCAGAAACCCCCGGTCCAGGTATACCGGAAAAGCATTCCGGGAAAAGATATAGAGCAAAATAACAGGAACGGCCGATAAAGCCAGGCAAAACAGGATATTTCCCCGGGAGGATTTATTGCGCAATTCCCTGAACGCGATGAATAAAAGCACGCAGGTTACTACATTCATAGCCAGATACACAGGAGCGGTCCCATGGTAGCCCAGGACAAGGTTCCCCAGGGTAATTATAAGCGACTGCACATCAGGCACGGGGACCCATGAATAGAGCGCTTCATGCTGCCACTTAAACCGCGCCCATGACCAGAAAACAGCACAACTGAGAACAGGCAGCATCAATACTGCCAATTGCGCCTTTCTTTTCCGCTTAATTAAACCAAAGGCCGCGATAAAAAAATGCAAACCAAAAAGTGTACTATACCAATAACTGGAACAAATCCCCGCAAAAGAAAAGAAGATGAATCCGCCCCAGCAAATACTCCTGTTATTCCGCAAAGCCGCCACCAGGAAATAACTTGCCAGAAGCCCCCATAGAAGGATGAGCGAATAATCACGGGCTTCTTGCGCGTACCAAAGATGCAACGGAGAAAATCCCGTAAAAACAGCCGCGTAAACAGCCGCTTGCCGGCCAAACAACCTCTTGCCTAACCCATACACGCACAAAACCGACAAGGAACTGAAAACACATGACGGGAAACGAAGCATCATCTCCGAAGTCCCGGCGATCTTTATCCATAAGGACATGACCCAATAATACAGGGACGGCGACGGAGAAAGCACGGGGTGCTGGGAGAAGAAAACAGTAGAGACTTCATCATACCAAAGGTCATGGGCACCAAGTGAATGGAAACGCAGAACAAAAGCAGCAATGCTTAAGCAGGCCAGGAATATCGGTTCTTTCCGGGAACGGAGGCGTGAAGCTAGAAAAGAGCCGACAGCAGAAAAGTTGCATTGTAAAATACCCATTTTTTATGTTATTATATGTTCGATGCACCGGGCAGTCAAGAGGAAAAGGGCAGCACCGATCCCCTTCCCGCAAACAAAATTGCTTTTCGCAAGCCATACTCATGATCCCACAGATCGCTGCTTTCGGCAACACCTGTAAAACCATTCTCGCGGAAAAGCCTTTCACATGGCAGAATGCCTTGCGTTTCTCAAGCATGCTGCTCAAACAAAAACCCAAGGCCGGGCCGCTTAAACTGGTCCTCGATATCACTTCTCGATGCGACATGGACTGCAGCATGTGTTTCTACCATTCCCGGATGCTCCCGCCCTGCCCCCCGGAAGAATTACCGATAGGAGACATTGTCCGCCTTTTTAAAGAATGCCGGATGCTGGGAGTAAAAAAAATATTGTTATGCGGGCAGGGAGAACCCTTGCTCCATCCTGACTTTAAAGAAGTGGTCGCACAGGCCGACACCCACATGCTTGAAACAGAGCTTATGACCAACGCTTATTATTTAACCCCGGAAATAATACGGCATCTGCTGAGCCATAAGCTCAAAAAGATCATTATCAGCCTTCATTGCGCTGACGAGAAAACGTTCCTCAAGGTCCACCCGCACCGGGAAGCCCGGGACTTCCAACTGATCATTAAAAATATCCAATGCCTGAACCGGCTACGGCCGGCTTCTCTTGCGCCTTCGCTTTATCTGCTCTCGGTCGTATCGTCATGCAACCATGACTCCAGTGCCGCCCTGGGAAAGCTTGCCGTAAAGCTGAAAGCTCAAAAGATCTTATTTAAACCGCTCACGCTTCCCGACGGGCTTAAGGGCAAGGGGCTGGAACTTGACGCAGAAAAAAAACAAAGGATCTTTCAGGACCTTTTGGCTCTTAAACGGAACATTCCTATCGCGCATAATATTACTGATTACCTCAAAACACTTTTACGGGAACAAACAACGGCACCGGATAACAATCACTGCTCCAAGGATCAAAAAACAAGATCACGTTGTTATATCCCCTGGTTTCAAAGCGTCATCAGCGCGAAAGGCGAAGTCAACGCCTGCGCCTACGCCGCGCATTCAATGATCGGGTCGATCAAAAACGCTTCCCTATGCGACATTTGGTCAGCTGAAAGCTACCAATCGTTCCGTTCAGGGAAGTATTGCCCGGCTGATTGCCGCGCGCGCGCAGTATACCCCTTGCTACCTTAAGAAAAATGCCCCGGCAAACCTTAGAAAAAGCCGAAGTTGTCATTATAAGAACCCTGATCGAAATTATTGTATTGAACACGGACAACGGCACACTTCTTGCCCGCTTAAGCGCTCCCGGCATTAACTGGCAGCTGCTCACAAACCTGGCTTCCCTTCACGAATTATGCCCCTTTCTTTATTTTCTCACCCTCTCCTCACCGGAACTTATACCCGATGATTACCGGGGATACTATAAAGAAGCTTACTTGTCCTGCCTTTTTACCTATGAGGCATTACACCAGGAAATGCTGCGTATAAATTCACGCGCGCAAAAGGAGAACATCACCCTGATCCCTTTAAAAGGGTTATCATTTGTCGACCAGTATTATCAACGCTTCAACTTCAGGCCGCTTTCCGATATCGACCTGTTAGTACACAAAAGCTCTTTAACAGCGGCCCTTACCCTGCTGGAACAAGACGGTTATCGAAAACACCTCTTAGGCACGACAGAAGGATATTGGAGGACCCATCAATGCCATCTAGGATTATTGAAACACTCTTCGCCTGAAGATATACTTACCGAAGTCCACTGGGAGATCGACGTCAACCGCTATAAGAAAGAAGTCCTTGCCTCCAGCTGGCAGAGGCTGAAAAGAATACGCGTTGGAGAAAATGAGGTTACGGTATTATCTCCGGAAGACGCTCTTTTTTCCTTAGCGCTGCACGCGCG
>Ga0105098_10000645_pt1 | contig 12249 bp, 11 predicted proteins | sample PPLLak21cMay2015_FD_79137 | JGI IMG/M metagenome (GOLD analysis project Ga0105098, IMG submission 79137) | Freshwater sediment microbial communities from Prairie Pothole Lake near Jamestown, North Dakota, USA - PPLs Lake P7 Core (1) Depth... | ecosystem: Environmental > Aquatic > Freshwater >... | reverse complement strand
GGCTACATCTACTATGAAAAAAGAAGTGCTGATTGTTAATCCTGCAGATGTACCCGGAGCTGTTTATTTTATGCCTACCCCAAAATCTCCTCACGGTTGTGATGTAGATCCAAGTGGTGAATATATCGTAGGAAGCGGAAAACTGGCCGCTGAACTGACAGTCCATTCTTTTAGCAAAATGATCAAAGCCATAGAAGAGAAAAAATTTGATGGAGATGCCTATGGTATTCCAATCTTAGCTTATGATGCAACTTTGGCCGGAGCAGTTAAACAACCCGGATTGGGCCCGCTTCATACAGAATTTGACGGACAGGGAAATGCCTATACCACCTTCTTTATTTCTTCGGAAGTTGTTAAATGGAAATTGGGAACCTGGGAAGTGATCGACCGTAAACCGACCTATTACTCTGTTGGCCACCTGATGATCCCCGGAGGTAATTCCAGAAAACCATTTGGCAAGTACGTAGTTGCCATGAACAAAATTACCAAAGACCGCTATTTGCCAACTGGTCCGGAAGTAACACAATCTGCGCAATTGTATGATATTACAGGTGAAAAAATGGAATTACTACTGGATTTTCCAACCATTGGAGAGCCCCATTATGCTGCCGGTATCGCTGCTGATATCGTTGCCAAGAATTCTAGAAAAATATACAAACTGGAAGAAAACAAACACGAATATGCCGTTAAATCTGAAGCGGAAGCAAAGGTAGTAAGAAAAGGTAATGAGGTACATATTTATATGACCATGATACGTTCCCACTTCGCTCCAGACAACATTGAAGGTATTGAAGTTGGAGACAAGGTCTATTTCCATGTGACCAACCTGGAACAGGATTATGACGTTCCTCATGGTATATCAGTAATCGGAGCAAATACTTCGGAATTGCTGATCATGCCGGGACAAACCGAAACGTTTGTCTGGGAACCAAAACAAGTCGGTGTTTGGCCATTCTACTGTACAGATTTCTGTTCAGCACTGCATCAGGAAATGCAAGGATATGTTCGCGTATCCGCAAAAGGAGCAGGGGTGCCATTAAAATTCACTCTGGATGGCGACCCACTTAAAATGCCCTGATATTTAAAAAGTTAATAAAGCATAGTTTTAAATAGAGTATTTTTTAAAACGGACAGATATTGGGGGATACTGTCCGTTTTTTTATAAAGTTTTAAAAATGAAAAAATCGAAAATATTGATGATTGTAGGTTCTCTTTTGTTACTGGGACTGTTTTTTTTACCCTTGTGGAATATTACCCTGGAAGCACCTCAATATCCAATTCCTTTGGGAATGGATATTTATATCAACAAATTTGCTGATTACCATGAACACGATATAAAAAACATCAACCTGATGAACCATTATGTTGGCATGAAATATATCCCTGAAACCATACCTGAATTTAAAATATTTCCTTTGGTGATCGGTATTATGGCGGCACTCGGAGTAATCCTGGGATTTTTAGGAAAACACAAGTTATTTCTTGCCTGGTTTATTCTCATGTCTTTGTTATGTATCGCCGGCATGTATGATTTCTACTTATGGGAATATGATTATGGACATAATCTTGATCCAAAAGCCATCATGAGTTTTAAAAATCCGGACGGTACCCCAATGGGCTTTCAACCTCCACTGTTTGGATCAAAGGACATATTAAATTTTACGGCGCATTCGTATCCCAGACCCGGAGGTTATGTCCTGTTTGTGGGTATTTTGCTTACTTTCGTCGCCTTTCTTGTCGGCAGGAAAGAAGCAAAACAAACTAACAATTAGTTTTTTTATTTTCAAGCAAAGAAATTAATATCTTGACAACTGTTAAAACTTATCGATATGGTGATCATCCGTAATTTGTTTTATATTTTGGTTTTATTCTTATTGACCGGCTGCGAAGTTCAGCCTGTTCCCATTGAGTTTGGCAAAGAGGAATGCAGTTTTTGTAAAATGACTATAGTCGACCGGCAACACGCCGCCCAACTGGTAACAAAAAAGGGAAAACAGTTTAAATATGATGCCATAGAGTGTATGCTCAATGACCTCAATGAAAAGCAAAATACACAGGAAAACAAAATTTATCTGGTAAGCGATTACGGTAAAAGTAAAATGACCACAGCGGAAGATGCTACCTATTTGATCAGTCAGGCCATCAAGAGTCCGATGGGCGCTTTTTTGTCTGCCTTTTCTTCAAATGCAGAAGCCACCTCAGTCATGACTAAAAGCGGTGGTGAAGTTTATAACTGGCAGGAAATCAAAAAAAAGTATGGGATTGAATAAAAAAGATATACTATTTTTTTTTGGTTGTTCATTATTTATTTTGACTGCTTCATTTGCCAGACAAATAAAAGTTTGTCCGGATTGTGAGATACGGTCAGTACAAAAAGCAATTGATATAGCTTTTGATGGAGATGAAATTCTCATACATCCCGGCGTCTATAAAGAACATGATATTGAGATAACAAAGTCCCTTACAATCAAGGGAATCGGTAATCCTGTGATCGATGGAGAAAATCTGGGAACAGTTTTTCATATCAGCGCAAATAATTTCTCCCTGCAGGGCATTACCATAATCAATGTTGGAAAAAGCTTCACCAAAGATTTTGCGGGTATTTTGGTCGCAAGATCCAGCAATTTTCTCATTAAAAATGTCGTTCTGAAAAATGTCTTTTTTGGTATTTTGGTAGAGAAATCGAAACATGGCACCATTTCTTACAACAAAGTAAGCAGTAATGCGGTGAGTGAGGCGAGCTCAGGTAACGGAATACACCTTTGGCATTGTGATCATATGCAGGTAGATCATAATAACCTTTCGGGTCTCCGCGACGGCATCTATTTTGAATTTGTGAAAGAAAGCAAAATATTTAAGAACCACAGTTACAAAAATTTGCGCTATGGGCTGCACTTTATGTTCTCTAATAACAATGCCTATTACGACAATGAATTTGTGAGTAATGGAGTTGGGGTTGCCGTCATGTTCTCAAAATTTATTGATATGAGAAATAACCTATTTACAGAAAACTGGGGCAGTGCCTCTTATGGTTTGCTTTTAAAAGAGATCTACGATGCCAAAATTGAAAATAACAGGTTTACAACAAACACAGTTGGAGTTAGCGTTGATGGTTCAACCCGGGTCAACTTTGAAGGAAATACCTTTGCGCGCAACGGATGGGCAATAAATGTGATTGGTGCTTGCTACGAAAACACGTTTACCGGAAATAATTTTATGCATAATTCTTTTGACCTGGCGCATAGCGGTAATGTGAACTCGAACAGTTTTGATAAAAATTACTGGAGCGATTATACCGGGTACGACCTGGATGGCAATGGCATAGGGGATGTACCCTACCGTCCTGTAAAATTGTTTTCCTATATAACGAACCGCTCGCCTGAGGCCATTGTATTGCTGAGAAGTTTGTTTGTGGATATTATAAATTTTTCGGAAAAAGTTTCCCCGGTTTTTACTCCGGATAACCTGATGGATCCTAACCCGCTGATGAAGGCTGCACTATGATAGAAATAAAGAATTTAAGCAAAAAATTCGGAAAACTAACTGTTCTGGATCAACTGGATCTCTCAATTGATGACGGAGGGATATTCGCCATCCTCGGCCCAAACGGATCCGGAAAAACCACGCTCATCAAATGTATTTTGGGAATGGTAATCCCGGATAGCGGTAATATTTTGATCCAAAATGGAAGCGTGTTAAAAAAATGGGCTTATAGGAATGATATTAATTACCTGCCACAGATAGCCAACTTCCCTGCGAACCTGACCGTAAAAGAATTGCTTGCCATGGTTAAAAACCTCCGGCCCAAACCCGCTTCTGAAGAAAGATTGATAGACTTGTTCGGCCTGCAGCCATTTCTTGATAAAAAATTGGGCTACCTTTCAGGCGGTACAAAACAAAAGGTCAACCTGGTACTTACTTTTATGTTCGATTCGAAATTGTTCATCCTGGACGAGCCTACAAATGGCCTTGACCCGGTTAGCCTCATCCGGTTAAAAGGCCTGATCGCGGAAGAAAAGAAAAAGGGCAAAACAATTTTGATCACTACCCATATCATGAGTCTGGTGGAAGAAATTGCCGATGAGATCGTCTTTTTACTCGACGGAAACATTTATTTTAAGGGCAAGGTATCATCTTTAAAAGAGAAGACAAAGGAAAGGGATCTGGAACATGCCATTGCTAAAATAATCACGAAAGAACATGTTTAAGATATTAAAATACAGCTTTTACGATTTGATGCGCAGCCGCTGGAGCTATGTGTATTTCTTTTTTTATCTGGCACTCGGTTTTGTTCTGTTTTTTTTGAATAATGATCTCGGCAAGGCAATTATTACCCTTATGAACGTCATCATCGTCCTCACACCGCTTATCGCAACAATCTTCGGGGTTATGTATTATTATAATTCACGGGAATTTACTGAACTTTTGCTGGCACAGCCTTTGAACAGAACAAAGATATTTATGGGACAATACCTCGGTATATCTTTGTCACTTACCCTGAGCCTGGTTTTGGGTTTGGGTATCCCTTTTGTGTTTTATGGAATTTTCAGGTCGGCCGAGGTATTTGATTTCAGCCTGCTTCTATTGATCGGAGCTTTCCTGAACTTTATTTTTGTGGCGTTGGCATTTAATATCGCCCTGTCCAATGAAAATAAAATAAAAGGTTTTGGCTATGCCATTTTATTATGGCTTTTCCTTGCAGTAATTTATGACGGCTTATTTTTAACCTTTTTACTGGTCTTTGCAGAATACCCGCTGGATAAATTTTCGTTGGCAGCCACTTTTTTTAACCCCATTGACTTGTCAAGAATTCTCATCCTCTTAAAACTGGATATCTCGGCATTGCTGGGATATACCGGGGCTATTTTCAATAAGTTCTTCGGCAACCATACCGGTTTGTTGATTTCACTTGTATCCTTATGTCTGTGGGTATTTTTACCCGTTCTCAGGATGCGGGCCAAGCTGAGAAAAAAAGATTTTTAAATCAGTTTTTAAGGCTCGTGGAATTGGCTGAACCAATACCTACAACCTGTGTATACCTGTCACCAAAGGCTTTGTAGTAAACCACAACCGAATACTCGTTTTCTGTTTCATAAAAGGTTCCTTCAATGGCTTTTGTATCGATTTGATTTTGGTCCGCAAGAACATAAAGATAATTATAAAATCCCTGCTTAAAAACCATGGAAGCCTCGTATAATTTTGTTTTTGGATTGTAGTGCATTTTGTTGTCTTCACCCAGAGCCCAGTTATTGTAATTGCCATAGATATAGATGTTCTTGTTTCCCGGGTCGACAGTGGTTTCCAGACTGAAATAAACCCGGCTGTAATCAGCTTCTGTTTGCTGGTTATCACTGTCCAGTGTGCGTACAACAAAATTGCCATTTACATCGGGGTTAAAAGTATAGGCACGGTTAGCACGCTCCAAATCTGTATAGAGATAGGTATTAAAAATATCTTCCAATCTTGTTCTTTGTATCCTAACAGAGGCATTCCTGATCTCCTTGGTGTCGAAATACAAATACTCATTGTCACCCCAGTAAGAGATCTCGCTCACATAGTTGTACATCAATTGGTTGTTCCTGACGTACTTGGGCGCTATGTTTTTTCTGACTGAATTCCAGTCCCAGTTTTTGTAAACCGCAACCTGGATCTCCTGACTGTGGTCTCTGAGATTCAGGTTCGGATGGTTGATGATAAACTCGACATCCTGCTTTTGGTAGGTATTTTGTATATCCCTGCTGCGGTGAACCGTGACCACAACATCCAAACGGGGTTCATAAACGATAAACCGCCGGCTGAAGACCACATTCTTCCTGTCATCCAAAACAGATAAAACGTAGTTTCCGCTAATTTTGAGCCGCAGATTTTCGTTGGGTATGGTTAAACGGTAATGTGTATATGGCTGCAGGGTGTTAAAGGAATTTTCGAATTTCCTTATCCTGTCCTCAGGGAAACCCGAAGCAAATTCAGTGCTCATCAGTTTGGAGGGTACCCAGTTATAATCGTAATGTTCGATTTTGTAATAATAATACTTCTGATCCCCTTCGAGATCATCAAAGGAAAAATTGAAAACTTCACCCAGGGCGATGACAGGTGTATATGTATTGGGTGTTGAGGCTTCGAAGATGACAGATTTTATATAGGATGGCGGATTTTTCTGCCCCGGAATCTGGCCAACACAGCTGAGTGCACCAGCAAAATAAAAAATTAAATAAAAACAGAATGAAAAGTTTTTTCCGGTAAAATTGCTGGTCGTTTTCAATTTTAAGTAATTTGTAGGGTAAAAATAAACTAAAACTGTCTGTTTTCATGACCCTGAGGTAAACAAATTGAGTTGTATTATTTTTGAAATAAATAATTTGTAGTAAATAATTATTATTAAATTTGCTGGCCTGAGGCCAACAGTAAGATGCCTAATTGTACAATTTGTGTTAGGATCTGCATAATCAGCTGAATATTAATCAATTAATGCAAACTATGTCAAAAGACATTCGTATACCCAAAGGGCTGAACATTAAGCTCAAAGGTGCTGCTGAAAAGACAATTTCCGATCTTCCCCGTTCTGATGTGTATACCATCCTGCCATCTGAATTTCATGGAATTATACCAAAACTCAATGTGAAGGAGGGGGATAGGGTATTGGCTGGTGACACCATATTTCATTCTAAGACTAATGAGCTCGTAAAGTTTGGATCTCCTGTCAGCGGGAAAATTCAGGAAATTCGCAGGGGAGAAAAACGCAGCATACTCGAGATCAAAATTAAGGCAGATGATGTTGAATCGTTCAGGGAGCTGGGAATAAAAGACCCGCTTAAAATGGGAGCTGAAGAAGTTAAAATGCACCTTTCTGATACGGGTTGTTTTCCATGTTTTACGCAGCGCCCTTATGCTGTAATCGCCAACCCAAATGATACGCCCAGAGATATTTTTATTTCCGGTTTTTCAAGTGCACCGCTGGCTGCCAGTGAAGCCTATGCATTAACCGGTCAGGAAAAGGATTTTCAAACAGGTATCCATGTGTTGAACAAACTAACCTCCGGAAAAGTACATCTTTCTGTTTCGGCTGATGAAATGGGTTTTTTTGATAAGCTGGACAAGGTTGAACTTTACCGTGTCTACGGAAAACATCCGGCAGGAAATGTAGGTGTCCAGATCAACAAAATTTCACCGCTTAACAAAGGCGAAAAAGTCTGGACAGTGAAACCTCAGGATGTTGCTTTAATCGGACGCGTTTTCTCATCTGGAAAATATGATGTGACCCGTGTTTTTGCGTTTGCCGGCAGTGAAGTGGAAAAGCCACAGTATTACAAGGCAAAATACGGAACCGATCTTACAGGACTTTTTAGGAAACATGTAAAGAACAGTAAGGTACGTTTTATTTCCGGGGATGTGCTCTCAGGAAAAAACATGGGCAACATTACTTCCCTTGGATTTTATAATTCATTAATTACAGTCATACCGGAAGGAGACTATTACACCTTCTTTGGTTGGATGCCTTTTACACAAAATCAAAAACTGAGTCTGTCACGATCTTTCTTCAGTTGGTTGACACCCAATAAAGAATATGTTTTGGATACGAATATGAATGGAGAGGAACGGGCATTGGTTTTAACGGGCGAAATGGAGCAGGTTTTTCCAATGGACATTTACCCGATGCAATTGCTGAAGGCCGCTTTGGTGAAGGATATAGATAAAATGGAAAATCTCGGTATCTATGAGGTGGCACCCGAGGATTTTGGATTGATAGACTTCTCAAATACTTCAAAATTGGAAGCTCAGGCAGTGATTCGGGAAGCACTTGATTTAATGATTAAAGAAGTAGGTTAATTATGCAGTTTTTAAGAAAAAAAGTAGATCAGCTCAAGAAACCGTTTTTAAAAGGCGGAAAACTTGAAAAATATGAAAAAGGTTTTCAAGCTTTGGAGACTTTTTTATTTGTTCCTAACCATACAACCAAACACGGGGCACATATACGCGATGGAAATGATCTGAAACGCACCATGATGGTTGTGATTCTGGCCTTGATCCCTGCACTGTTATTTGGAATTTACAATGCAGGATACCAGCATTTTTCCCAGATTCAGGGGGCAGATATGTCTTTTTGGAATCTTTTTTCACATGGATTGTGGAAAGTTATTCCTATGCTGATTGTATCCTATGGAGTGGGCCTAGGTATTGAGTTTGCCTTTGCCATATGGAGGAATCATGAAGTAAATGAAGGTTATCTGGTGTCGGGAATGTTGATTCCTTTGATTATGCCTATCGATCTGCCTTTGTGGATGCTGGCATTATCAGTTGTATTTGCAGTAGTATTGGGTAAGGAAGTTTTTGGAGGAACCGGAATGAACATCTTCAACCCGGCATTACTTGCCAGGGCTTTTGCTTTTTTTGCATATCCTACTTTTATGTCGGGAGACAAGGTATGGGTAAGTGATGCATTAACTGTAGACGGTTTGTCCGGTGCGACCATTCTGGGCAATCTGGCTCAAAATTTAGAATCAACTTACAGTACCCTTGATATGTTTCTGGGCTTTATTCCCGGTTCTATCGGTGAAACTTCAAAACTGGCAATTTTAATAGGAGCAATATTGTTGATCATTACGGGAGTTGGTAGCTGGAGGATTATGTTGGCATCAGTAATTGGGGCAGTCATAACGGTACTTTTGTTCAATATGCTGGGATTAAATGCACTGATGAATTTTAGCTGGTACAACCATTTGTTGGTAGGAGGTTTTCTCTTTGCAGCCGTTTTTATGGCTACTGACCCTGTTTCCGGTGCTCAAACCAATAAAGGAAAGTGGATTTATGGCTTAATGATAGGCTTCTTTAGCATGACCATAAGGATTTTTAATCCGGCATACCCGGAAGGTGCCATGCTGGCAATCTTATTGATGAATGCTGTTGCACCAACCATTGATTACTATGTTGTGAACGGCAATATCAGCAAACGCAAAAAAAGAATTAAAAATAATAAACTAAAAACGACATAGACATGAATACAGAAGGAAATGGCTATACTTTTTTGTTTTCGACCGTTATGGTTGTTTTGGTGGCAACCGCTTTGGCTTTTGCTGCAACAGCTTTAAAACCAGCTCAGGAGGCCAATATCAAAAAGGAAAAAATGCAGTATATTTTGAGTTCTTTTGGCATGAAGGAAATATCCCGGGACGATTCACCGGAAGCATATAAAACGTATGTTACAGGTGAATTGGTTCTTGACAACAATGGAAAGGAAATCGGTAAAGAAGGATTCTCCATTGATCTGGCTAAAGAAAAGGGTAAACATCCAGTTTTTATAGCTGAAAAAGACGGCCAGAAATTTTATGTCTTCCCAGTAAGGGGTATGGGATTATGGGATGCAATTTGGGGCTATGTGGCAGTCGATGAAAGCTTAACTGTGAAAGGTATCGTATTTGACCACAAGGCCGAAACACCGGGCCTGGGGGGAGATATCAACACAGATTTTTTTGAGGACCGATTTATGGGGGAGAAGATTTTTGATTCTGATGGGACCTATCACGGTTTGAGTGTTGTGAAAGCTTATAAAGGCGGTGACGAAAAAACAGACGGACAGGTTGATGGTTTGTCAGGAGCAACCTTAACTTGCAATGGGGTTACAGTCATGCTTGTAGACGGTTTGAAGCCGTATGAACAATTTTTAAAGTCGATCAAAAAATAATCATTATGTCAGATACAAATAAAGAAGGATTATTTTCGAAAAGTAATATCAAACTTATAACCAATCCACTGAACGACGATAACCCGATATCTGTTCAGGTTTTGGGTATTTGTTCTGCCCTGGCAGTAACTGTTCAAATGAAAAATGCTTTTGTAATGTCAATTTCGGTTATTGCTGTTATTGCAATAGGGAATGTGATCATTTCCTTACTTAGAAATTATATTCCAAGCAGAATCAGAATTATTGTACAATTGGTTGTTGCTGCTGCATTGGTAATTCTGGTGGATCAGATATTGAAAGCTTATGCCTATGATGTGAGCAAACAATTATCTGTTTTTGTCGGCCTGATCATCACCAACTGTATTTTGATGGGCAGGTTTGAGGCTTTTGCATTAAAGAATAAACCCTGGCCTTCTTTTTTAGATGGTTTAGGTAATGGACTGGGATACGGTTTTGTATTAATGGTTGTTGCTTTCTTCAGAGAACTGCTGGGTTCGGGAAAAATATGGGGATATCCGGTATTGGGAGACCCTATTGAAAAAACGGGTGTTTACAGTATGGGTTATATCAACAACGGACTTGTAATTCTCGCGCCTATGGCTTTGCTCATGGTAGGTATATTTATTTGGGTTCAGCGCGGAATCAATAAAAAATTAATTGAAAAATAATTTAAGGCATGGAATACGTAAATATTTTTGTAAAATCACTGTTTATTGAAAACATGGTTTTTGCCTATTTTCTGGGTATGTGTTCATTTTTGGCGGTTTCCAAAAAAGTTCCTACAGCAGTTGGATTGGGAGCAGCGGTAATTTTTGTTCAAGTGATAACGGTACCTCTTAATTACTTGATATACAAATATGTACTGGAACCAGGGGCTTTGAAGTGGATTGATCCATCATTCGAGGCCTTGGATCTGAGTTTTTTAACTTTTATCTTATTTATCGCCTCGGTAGCGACTATGGTGCAACTGGTTGAAATGATCATTGAAAAATATTCGCCCTCGCTATACAATTCCCTTGGACTTTTCTTGCCGCTGATAGCGGTGAATTGTGCTATCCTGGGAGGGTCCCTGTTCATGCAGCAAAGAATAGATGCAGGAGTTTACTCAAACATGGGTCATGTTCTGACCTTTGCCTTTGCTTCGGGGTTGGGATGGGCTATTGCCATTATATTGATGGCCGCGATCAGAGAAAAAATGGAATATTCAAATGTGCTGGCACCCCTGAGAGGGCTTGGTATTACTTTTATTGTGACGGGTTTAATGGCGATCGGATTTATGAGTTTTGGAGGGATAGATTTGAATGCATTCAATAAAAAACCAGAGTTGAAAAGTGCAGATGAAAAAACAGAAATTTCAGAAGTGGCTCCCGCCAGCCCGGTTGATTCAATATCAGTTGGCAGTGTTACCAAAAGAAGTTTATGAGTAGTATAAATTCAAAAAATGGAATGAAAAAAATTATTAGTTCTAAGTTATTTTTTTTGGCTTTGAACTTATAACCTATAACTTACAACCTTATGTTTAGTATTACAGAACTTATCATATATTCAATCATTGCATTTTTAGTGCTACTGTTGTTAATGGTATTTATGCTTTTATATGCCAAGACTAAATTGGTGAACTCTGGAAATGTCAAGATTAAAATTAACGGGGAAACAGAAGTTGAAGTGCCGGCTGGGGGCACCTTACTTTCAACCCTGTCGAATGCAAAAATATTTTTACCTTCTGCTTGTGGAGGTGGAGGTACCTGTTTACAATGTAAATGTCAGGTGCATGCAGGCGGTGGCGAACCCTTGCCTACAGAGGTTCCAAACTTTACGCGCAAAGAACTTGCGGATGGATGGCGATTGGGCTGCCAGGTAAAAGTAAAACAGAACATGGATATTGAAGTGCCTGAAGAGGTATTTGGAATAAAAAAATTTGAAGCTACTGTTGTTTCCAATTATAATGTTGCCTCCTTCATTAAGGAATTTATTGTTGAATTGCCTGAGGATATGCATTACAAGGCCGGTGGTTATATACAAATTGAAATCCCTAAGGCGGAAGTAAATTATAAGGAAATTGATATCACGGCACACCCTGCAGAACATCCCGGAGAACCTGAAAAATTCAAACTCGAATGGGATAAGTTTAACCTGTGGCCGCTGGTGATGAAAAATGGAGAGCAAGTAGAAAGAGCATACTCCATGGCTTCTTATCCTGCGGAAGGAAGAAATGTTATGCTGAATGTACGCATCGCTACACCACCTTGGGATCGGGCAGCAAACGGGTGGATGAAAGTAAATCCGGGGGTTGCTTCAAGTTATATCTTTAGCAGAAAGAAGGGTGACAAGGTAACTGTTTCTGGACCCTATGGTGAGTTTTTTATCAATGAGACAAATGCCGAAATGCTCTATGTAGGTGGAGGTGCAGGTATGGCTCCTATGCGATCGCATTTGTACCATCTCTTTAAAACTGTTAAAACGGGAAGAACGGTTACCTATTGGTACGGAGGCAGGTCCAAACGCGAACTGTTCTATATGGATCATTTTAAAGAACTGGAAAGAGATTTCCCGAATTTCCGCTTTTATGT
>Ga0105098_10000642_pt1 | contig 12287 bp, 11 predicted proteins | sample PPLLak21cMay2015_FD_79137 | JGI IMG/M metagenome (GOLD analysis project Ga0105098, IMG submission 79137) | Freshwater sediment microbial communities from Prairie Pothole Lake near Jamestown, North Dakota, USA - PPLs Lake P7 Core (1) Depth... | ecosystem: Environmental > Aquatic > Freshwater >... | reverse complement strand
TCGGCGGCCTGTAACTGCTCGGCCATTTGATTGAATGTGCTCGACAGCGCGGCAACTTCATCCCGCCCATCCACCGGCACGCGCGTCTGCAAATCGCCCTGGGCAAGTTTTTCGGCAGCGCCCTTGAGCAGGTCGATCCGCTCGGTGACCGTGCTGGAGAGGAAATAGCCCAGGATCATCGCGATCCCGCCTGCAAAGACCAGCAGCACGATCGCCAGCAGCAGGTCATGCTCACTGGCAAACATCAGCTCTGCCGAAAACCAGACGTTGAAGAACGTGAGAATGCTTGCCAGGGCATATCCGCCCAGCAATGTCCAGCGCAGCGCCGGGGAGCGGTTGACCCAGCCGAGGCGATAGGCTGCATAGCCTGCCAACGCGGAAGCAAACGCAGTAATTGCCAGGAACAGCGCCATCAACCCGAGCTCGTTGGAGGGCGGGGACATGAGCAGGTTGAAGAACGCCAGCGAGATGGCAAAGATAAAAAGGATGCCAATCGCCAGGCGGGCAAGCATGGGAACGCGGGAGAAGGATAGTTTCATAAGATAAGTAAACTCACCACAAAAGCACGGAGAAATTTACCGCCAAGCACGCAAAGGAGCGCGAAGGTTTAAAAGATTTTTCTTTGCGACGCTTCGCGTCCTTCGCGGTGAAAGAATTAAGGTTCGAATTTATAACCCACACCCCAGACCGTCAACAGGCGTGTGGGGTGGGATGGGTCCGCTTCGATCTTTTCGCGCAGGCGGCGGACATGCACGGTCACCGTGCCGGGATCGATGTATTGCGCGCCGCCCCAGATGCGCTCGAGCAATTGTTCGCGCGTGAAGACCTGTTTTGGATGCTGCGCCAGCAGATATAACATATCGAATTCCTTGGCGGTCAACTCCACCGGCGCATTGTGTACCGTGACGACCCGGCTGCGCAGGTTGATCGTGAGTCCATCAAATTCCAGGGAACGCTCAGACTCAGTCTCCGGATGTTCCCGTCCGAGGCGGCGCATCACTGCCCGGACACGGCTCACCAGCTCCTGCGGGCTGAACGGCTTGACGACATAATCGTCCGCGCCCATTTCGAGGCCCGCGATCCGGTCGATCTCTTCGCGGCGCGCCGTCAGCATGATGATTGGCACATTGGAGCGGTCGCGCAGCCAGCGGGTGAGAGAGAGACCGTCCACCTCGGGCAGCATCAGGTCCAGGATCACGAAGTCCGGCATCTGCTTCTCGAAGATGCCCATCGCCTGCCTGCCATCCGAGGCGATCTGCACGTTGTAGCCGCCGCGTTTGAGATACAGGCTGACCACTTCCGCGATGCTGGCTTCGTCTTCCACAACAAGGATTGTTTTTGCGTTCATTTCATTGTTCTCCAATGATAACCGAACGGATTGCTTCAGGCATTAACAAATTATTACGCAAACAGCAAAACGGTTCATACTTCCTTAATGATTTTACAGCCGTTTTGTAATGGCTGCCTGCTACCATCCAACGAAATCGAAAACAGGAGAGAGATATGAAAAACCGAGTTGTTATATTTAACGTGATGCTTTTATTGATCTTCGTTCTGGCAGCCTGCGGAGGCGCCGCCCCGGATGCAATGGACAAGCCCACCGAAGAGGCCATGATGACTGAGGAAGCGATGATGACCGAAGAAGCCATGATGACTGAAGAAGCCATGATGACTGAGGAAGCCATGATGACTGAAGAAGCCATGATGACTGAAGAAGCCATGATGGAGGCGCCTGCCTGGTTTGGGGCTTCGCTCAAGGATGTCCGCAGCGGGGCATCGTTCACGATCAACGATTTCAAAGGGAAGGTCGTCCTGGTGGAGACCATGGCTGTCTGGTGCCCAACCTGTTACCAGCAGCAAGTCCAGATCAAATCGCTGTATGAGTCACTAGGCATGCGGGAGGACTTTGTGATCGTAACGCTCGATATCGACCCCAACGAAGATGAATCCGTCCTGGCAGGCTACACTCAAAAGAACAGTGAATTCGACTGGCGTTATGCAGTGACCGGTCCTGAGACCGCGCGCGAAATCGGGAATACCTACGGCGATCAATTTCTGAACCCACCTTCCGCACCCGTCCTGGTGATCGATCGTCACGGCGTTGCGCACCCTCTGCCGTTTGGCCTCAAGAGCGTCGAGGATCTGATGGAGATGGTCCAGCCCTATCTGGACGAGAAGATATAGTTGAGGTGACCCTCGCCCCTATCCCCTCGTCCCTATTCGACTGTGTAGCACTCAGTGCGAAAGGGAAAGGGGATAAGGGTGAAGGGGAATATTCTATGGAAACCATTCTCACATCTCTCTCGCTCGGCCTGCTGGCAACGACCAGTCCGTGTGTTTTGCCGCTATATCCGGGCTTCCTGGCTTACATCAGCGGCGGACAGGAAGGGCTGCAAAATAGAACCAGCCGGTACTTCCTGGGTTTCTTTGTGCTGGCAGGGGTACTGACCATGATGCTCGCGTTGGGCGGACTCATTGCCTTGCTTTCCATCTCTGTTGGCAGGGCACTATCCATTGTCATCCCCATTGCAGACCTCATCATTATTTTGTTCGGCATTTTACTGTTGTTGAATATCAATCCCTTCAAACGGCTGCCTCAGGTGCGCGTACCGGTGCTTTCCCATCCCTTTGCCAATGCATTTGCGTATGGATTATTGTATGGTCCCATTGCATTGCCCTGCTCGGGTCCGCTGGTGGTCAGTATATTCGCCTTATCTCTCACCGCCGCGGAGGCGTTCAGCAAGCTAACTATTTTCTTTTGGTTCGGGATGGGGTTTGGAGTTCCGCTCCTGTTATTATCCTTCCTCTCCGGCGCGGCGCAGAGGTGGATCACACGTCAATTCGCCATGCGTGCGCGCCTGATCAATATCCTCAGCGGCTTGTTATTGCTGGCTGCGGGCATTTACGATTTCAGTGTCAACTGGCCTTTGCTGCAAGTCTACTTGAACTGATCTCCCCGTATCTGCGCAACGCGGAACCATTACGGGATCAGTCTTTCAGCCGTTCTTCGGAGGCGCGGAATTGATCGTAGGTCAGGATGTGATCGCGCCCCGCCCTCTTGGCCGCATACATGGCCTGATCGGCTGCGCGCAGGAGCGCCTGGCGCGTCTCACCATTGGTTGGATAGCAGGCGATGCCCATCGAAATGGTTGTGGTCAGGCTGTGGCATTCGTACGGAATTTGGAGTGCCTTCAGGCGCCTGCGGAGTTTCTTGGCGCGTTCGTGAGCGGTGTGCTGGCTGATGTTTGGCATGACGATCACGAATTCTTCACCGCCATAGCGGCAGGCAAAATCACCGCGCCGGCTCTGCTCGGTGAGCGTTTTTGCCAGCGCCTTGAGGACGTGGTCGCCGGCATCATGGCCATAGGTGTCGTTGGTTTTTTTGAAGTGATCGAGATCCACCATAATAATGCAAACAGGATAGGATTCGCGCCCGGCGCGGGCCAGCTCACGATCCAGGGTCTCTTCGAGATAGCGTCTGTTGAAAAGATTGGTGAGCGGATCGCGGATGGCTTGCTCGCGCAGCTTGCTCTGCAGCATGCCAATCTCGATCAACTGTTTTTGCAGACGTTCATTGACGTAAAGCAGCCGCTTCTCGTCCTGCTTGCGTTCCGTGACATCCCGAAAGACCATCAAGCGGCCGTTCAGGAGGTGTTCCTTGTTATATAACGGGGTCACGCGCAGGTCCAGGTAGAGCGGAGGGTCCCTGGGTACCCGCAGCTCGGCGCGTGTCTCCACTTCATGCCAGAGCGAGTCGATCTCCTGCATCCAGCCGTCAAAAAGCTCGGAAGCGTTTTTCCCCAGGTAGAAGGAAGATTGTTTTTCGAGGAATATCTCCATGGCAGGATTGATGTCCACGACGCGGTTTTGCGCGTCGAGGACCATGACCCCGTCGCGCATGTTCTCGATGAGATGACTGCGCGCCACGGGGATCAGATCCATCAAACGGGTGTGCAGGACGGAAAAGACATAGAAGATTCCTGACAACCCAAAGGTAAGCGGAGCAAGGTCGAGGTGACCAAATGTATTGAAGTTGAGTTCGTCGAAAAAGTTCCCTGCCAGGGGCAAGAGGGATGCAATCGTGATCCAGCGATATTGATAGCGATACAAAGGCCCTGAACGCGACGCAGCCTGACCCATGAGAAAGAAACCCATCCCAATCGCCGCATAAGAGTACACAAGATTTACAAGGTACCAGGGGCCGCGTGCAAGCTCCATCACTGTAAAGCCGTTCTGCTGCGTTACCGTCAGAGACAGATACAGCAAGTGATGATATTGGTTGGTCCATTGCAGGAACAGGGAAGTGACGGGCTGTATGGAAAGAAGGGCCAGGCGGCGGGGCGTCAGCCAGGATTGATTGTGGGTAAAACCCAGCGTGAACAGAAGGAACAGGGTAGGGAGAGGGGCCACGCCAATAAACATCATTCTGAACCAGAAGATTTTTGCCTCTACTGAAATATCCATCCAGCGGGTCGCGTAACACCCGGCCCAGATCGACATGGAGAGAAGCAGGAGGCTCAATGCAGAAGAGCCCGGCACGGAACGCCGCCAGGTTGCAATCGAGGCCGTAATGGAAATGAATGCGGAAATGATTGAAATGAACGCGTAGGGATGCAGTTGGACAGGCATTTTCTGCCAGGCTTTCTTATTAACTGATGTTATGCAGTCAGCCACAGAGCGCACAGAGTTCTGAGAGTTTTTCTTCTCGGATTTTCTCTGTGATCTCTGTGGCAAAGAATAAAAACTGCGTAAGGTGAGTTATTAATTTTAGTCGTCCGTGCATCTGAGGACATTACAGGGTACTAACAAGTTCAAGGAGATTTCAGTTCGGAATGGTCATAATTAGATTGGAGAAAAAGAATGAAAACAAAGAGGCTTCTCGATTTCGAGAAGCCTCATGCAAGGATGTGTGAGGGACCGCTCACAGAGCGTGAAATTACTCTTTTCCAAACGATCGCAGCGCGGCATCCGCGCTTTCATACATGGGGATGTTCTGTAAAAATCCGGTGATGCCAAGCACATTATAGATTTGTGGGGGCGCATTGCATAATTTCAAATGCGCCACTTTGAAGTGACGCGGAGCGTCTTTCGGCGTGAAGATCTGGTAGACCTTTTGCAGCGCCCGCATTCCCGCGCTGGTGAGGGTATCGAGTTCACTCATGTCGATGAGAAGATAACGTGCGCCGCCATCGTAGGTGATCCGCGCAGCTTCGAGCAATTGCTCCTCGCTTTGCGCATCCAGCCAGCCGCGCAGGCGGAACACCGTCACAGGCACATCCGCTTGCATTTGCTCCGATGAAATTCTAAAGTCACTGTCCATTCTCTGCTCCTCCAGCCGTCATTGTGAACTCCACGAAGCAATCTCACTCCAAGTTGAGCGCGTGCTGACTATATATGAGATTGTGTCGCCATGGCGCCACGGCGCCGCTTCGTCGTGGCGCTTACGCTTCGTTTGCGTAGCACTCAGCGCGAGCACCACTCCTCGCAATGACGATAAAACGTTTACATCCCGATGATAACACGTTGGTAAAGCGAAGCCACTATGGCAGCGTCACATACTCCGCGCCCACGTACCCGCGCTGGTTTTTCGGTCCGCGTACATGCAGCCATTGATTTGCTTTGCCGATCTTGGTTTTCGCTTTCTTTGCAGATTCGAGCACGGTCAGGCGTGTCCCGGCTTTGAGGACCGCGATCAACGCCCCGCCTTTCGAGGCGGTCTTGCGGAAACGCAATCCGCTTGTACCGACCGCGCTGGATACGACTACGACCAGATCCTGCTTCTCCTCCTTTGGCGGCGTGGCTGGCACGGATGGAGTTGATGCTGGCGTCGCCGTCTCGGGCGTGGACGCAGGTGCGGGCGCCTCATTCGCGGGGCTGGAGGCGGGTTCTGTGACCGGCGCGGGAGCTGCCCCCGGGACATTTTCGAGGTACCAGGCTGCCGCGAATCCTTCCCGGCCCAGCGGCGTGCGGACGCGCACCCACTGGTTGACCGCGCCGATCTTCGACGGGCCGTCCGGTTCGAGCAACTCGAGCTGGGTCCCGGCCGGAACGGTCGCGACCACGTTCGCCAGGCTCGATACGTCAACGCTCGAGCGGACGTTCAGGCCCCAGGTAACCGAGTCCTTGACCCGGGCCAGGCAGGCCTGGGGTTCGCCCGTCGAAACGGGAGCAGGCTCCTCCTCGGAGGGAGTCGAGATCGGCCCGCCTGAGCCATACGCTTCGAATAGGATCACGTGCGAGATGGCGCGTTTGAGAGTCCGGCCCTGTGCGTAGCGCTTCATCAGGAGGTCTTCTTTGGTGATGTCGGACTGGTAGGGCCAGGGATCGAGCATGAGGTAGTCATCGCCCTTTTTGCCGTAGAGCATCACCCAGTGCGTCTGGATGCCCGCAGCGGGTGAGCTATCCACCTGGACGATGGCAGGCTGCCCCGCCGCGAGGGCCGCGTTGATCTGCGCGAGCGGCGCCTCGCTGGTAGAGCAGGGGATGAACGCCTTGAGAGTCACTTTCGGGTAGATCTGAGTGACCGCGCCCCAGCGGATCCCCGCGCTAACGAAGCCATCCACGTTCTTGAGTTTTTGGTTGAGAGTCCTGGGGGTTTCCGAGTAACCGTGCCCGCTCAGGAGCATGGCAACGCTGGTCAGCGCGCAGCCCACGTAGCCGATCGTGTCGCCCGGGTCGCCGAAGCCCAGGATGTCTTTTTTCCACTGCGGGTCCTGCTGGGAAAGGTAGACAAGTTTGAAGGACATGGTGAACTCCTTTGGAGAGGGAACGGTGGAGTGATTATACCCTTGGTAAATCGACTGGATTTATTTTTCGAACCATTGGTAATGGATTGGATTCTCACTCATGTAACGATCGATCACGGTCAAGGTGACCTGGGGGAGCGAAACGTAGTAAAGGTTTTGATCTGCCAAAAGGAAAAAGCCTGCTGAATCCGGCCGCCAGATCACCTGGACGGCATTTCCCTCGAAGATCTGCACAGGTTGTTTTCCATCGCCCTCCAGCCAGGTTCCCTGCTGGATGGAGACCTGCCACTTCCCATCTGGCGAAGGGTAGTGATCTGGTAAGGAGGAATGGATACATTGCCATTCCCCTTTGTAATCAAATGCACGCTTACCTTTCGGATCGTTTTCACAGGGTTCATCTGTAACAAACAACTTGAGCTTGTTATCCCATTCGGGTTGGAATTCCCCCGAACCCATATAACGAGGCTTGAGATTCGATGTTGAAATCAGGTATATACCCTGAACTTCATATCCTTCGCGCGGTTCGGTAATATAGACGTAGACTGCAACGGTTTCGTCATCCTTGTCGAGATCCGCGCTAAAAAAACTACCTTCGAATAAAGAGGTCAGCTCTCCGGTGTCGATATCAACAATGTTAAGATTGCCGGCTGGCAGATCCAACGGATCGTACAGGGATGTGCCGTTATAAACGATAAATCTTCTGTTATCCAGCCATCCTAAAATTCCCTGAGGATAGCCATCCTCAAGAGAATAGAGCTTGCGCATTTCATTGTTGCTTGCAGATACGGCCCAAACCGAGGTTGTAAAGGGATAACTGCTCTCATGCAGTTCCCCCATGATGATCCATTTGCCGTCGGGGGACCACCAGATCTGTGCCACGGAGTCCGGACCGCTCGTCAGGCGCAGGACCTTTCTAGTCTGAGTGTCGTACATATACAAATCCGAAGATGGTCCAAAATCGGATGTCTGGTTCTCCAAAACTGCGGAGAATGTAAGATATCGTCCGTTCGGAGACCATGCCATCTCGAAGCTCCACCAGTCGAGGTAGCCGGTATAGCACGATTTATCTTCATCAGGACACTTGAACAAAACTGGAAGCCGGTCGCGGATCTTTCCACCGGGCAGTTCGTAGATGAACAGCTCCGGAATGTCCTCCTCTATCCCGCTATTTATGACAGCCAAAAGCCCTCTTTCATTGTCCCCTGTATAGTCTGAGTAACAACTGGGCCAGGTACGGTACACAAGCGTCCATGTCAAATGGGCGGGATCAAAGAGATAAATAGTGTCAGAAAAAGTGATCAGACGATTGGAGGGGCTCTCCTGGATATTGTCGGGATTGCAATCGGGTGTAATTTGTGTCTTGCCCGTACCATCCTGATTGACAATGAGCTGTCCATAGTAGACGATCCCCTGATCGCCATGGACCTGTCCGCTGTAGACCAGCCAGGGTCCCTCGCTGGAAAGAGGCGCGGGAGTATTTGTGACTGTCGGTTGAGCGGTGGCAGCGGAGGTGGCCGTGGCCGTGAGCAAAGAGAACAGGATCGTATCGGTCGAGGTCGGTTTTATAGGAGGCAGTGTTGGAAATGGCGTGGGGGATGCCGGAGCTGGAGCAGGCTGGCAGGCGCTGCTGAACATCAGCAAGAACAGTGTGAGTGCCCGGCTGAGATGTATGCAAGCTGAATTTTTCATGGATCGCCTCCCGGAGTACATTTTGTACTACTTATTCAGAACGAGAACATCTTTCCAATTGTTCCAGGTTATTCTTCTTTTGTTTGTCCCCCGATTGTACGGACGGTCATAAACAATGTGCTCCCAGTCCGGAGGATCCTGCGCGCCGGTGATCAGCGGCTTGTCGTCGATCAGGAAGTCTCCTTTGATCACTGTTTTATCCTTTGTAAGAATGAGCTGCCTGACCCAGGCGGCTCCGAGATGTTCTTCCACCCACTCATATTTTTCCAGCACGCAATTCTGATAAGTGGACAATGGGCTGCTGCAGATAAATACCTCAAATCCCATTGCCCGCATCTCTTCCAACGCCTCTTTCGCACCCGAGACCGGTACCATATCGCGAAAAAAACCTGACTCCAATACTATTTCGGCTGCCAGCGGCTTGAGTTCTTCGGGGTATTCATCTACGACATAAAAGGTGGTCCTCGCCTCCACCGGGACATAAAACTTGTCCGCGTGCCGGCTCCTCCAGCGCTGCAGGAACTCCTGGTCGTAATCAGAAATGACACCGTCCATGTCGATGAGTATTCGCATTGGTCTTATCCCTTTTTTTCAAAATGACTCACGCTCAGACGATCTGAAGCATCTCGTCGAAGGTCATTTGAACTTCATTTTCAACGATTGGTTGCATTTCTCGCCACATTTCCATAAAAACGGTTTGCCGGCGTTCCAGCTCTTCGATGGAAAATGAATGCAGGATCATGGCATTTTTGATATTTTCCTGAAAATTATGAGGCAATCGTTCCAGTTGCTCTGCACAGTAGTATCGCCACTTCATATCCGCCACCAACTCATTGTTAAGTCCAAACAGCATATCAAAGAAATAGTTCAAACCCTGATCGAACATATGGTGAGCACTGACAATATTGCCTCGCTCCACCCATAAATGGGTCAACCGATTGACATACCACTCCGAAAGGGTTAATCCTGACATCATCAGCCATTTCTGCTCCTCCGGCTTCATCGGAACCTTTTCTTTGAGCAACTGCGCTATCTTACCCAGGGGATCAAAATAAATTTGCCCCTGAGAATATGTCCAGCGTCTTGACATATCCCATGGATTCGTTAACTCGCTTTCATAGTCCGATAACCAACACTGAACCTCTACACCTTCGATCTTGAGAAACTTGTCAGTTAATGGAATTTCTGATCCTTGTTTTTTGAAAAGTGCAATATCGATGTCGGCCGAGGGATCGAAATATCCCCGGACAATTGCTCCCAGGAAGACAACTCCAACGACATCCGCACTAATAAATTGTTCAGCGAATTCCTTCGCGATACGAGTCGCCTTTTCTAAAAGCGCCGGGTCTGAGGATAGGATCGAGAACTGTGTGCTCATAAATACCTCACATCGTCCAGGGTTCTGCCTGCATATCTACCTCGTCGGACCAGCGGTAGTGCAGCTTCACGATTTCCTCCTGGATGTCTGCAGGCAGCGGCTCGATGTTCCGCGCCGCAGACAGGAATTCCTGGAGGCGGTCCACGTGGAGGGTCGAGCCCACCGTCGCGCGGACCGGCCGGAAGCCGTACGCGAAGCGGACGCAGAACTCCGTCCAGCTCGCGATGCCGGAGCGCTCGAAGATCGGCGCCACCTCGGCGGCGCGTTTCTGCAGGTACGGGTTCCAGGCGACCCCGGGTACATCCCGCAGGCGATGGACATTCCCGCCGGCGACGGTCCGCATGGCGATCATCGGCTCGCCGCGCTCGAGCATCAGCTCCCAAAGCTCATTCGAGGCAAAACGCTGGAGAGGGTTCAGGTAGAAGATGCAGCCGTCCACGATACCTTCCGGGTAACCGACGCGCAATGCTTTGAGTGCCATGGCGGAGGTCCAGGGAAACACTTCGAGCACGAAGCGCCGCACCAGTCCCTCCTGCTTGAGGCGGGAAAATGCCTCATAGCATTCGCCTCCGCTGGCATACTCTTCGGCGAGCGGCCCGCTCAGGCAGAGTTGACCCAGTTCCAGGCTGTCCAGTCCCAGCGGATCGAGGTTCAGATGGATCACCTCTCGCAGCTCGTCCACGCTGCTCCAGCCGATCTTGACGATCAGGTTTGGCACGCGGCTGCGATCCTGGTCGAACGCGGCGCGCAGTACTTTGAGGGCGTCGCTATAGGTGTGACTGGTGTGGAACCAGACTCCCGCCTCCATGGCGGCGCGCGCGATGCTGACACGCTGCTCGAAGGGAAGCTTTTCATCGCCAAGCCGCGTCGTCCCATAGACGTACGGCGAGAGGTCAGTGAGCAGTTGTGATTTGTCAACCAGTTGATTTTTGGACATTTTCATTTTCCTTGTCTATCCAGCTGTTCGTCCCGCAGTCGATTTTTGAAATGCTTTAGCATTGAATTGCTTAGAGTCTATCCGTAAATTCGTAACCACCATGTCATTCTGAGGAGCGCAGCGACGAAGAATCTCGTTTTCAACTGTAATTAGGGTTACGAACGAGATTCTTCGCTCCCTTCGGTCACTCAGAATGACATACTCCAGTTATTTTACGGATAGGTTCTTAGCAATTCATGGCAAATCGTGCGGGACAACGAGCGGAGTGCATGTTATTTTCCTTGTCTCTCAGGAGTAAAACTAAAGAAGTGAATACCTCTTCGATATGGCTTGCCCGCTCGAACCATTTTTGCAACACCGACTCCATATCTATCGTCCATTCCATCAAATGCGAGTTCTTCGAAGCCAGCCAGCTTCACCCATTGGCGGATCTGGGGTCGGATGTCATGTTCAAAAGCCCCGCGCGTCCAAAGGACGGTCGCTTCGGGCGCGCAAAGCATCGGCCAGGATTCGATTGTGTTTCGAATGTCCTCCTCGGTGATGTTGCCGAACACGCCGCAGCACAGGAGCAGGTCCACAGGCACGGCCCCCGCGTAGGCATCGCTGCTGCCTGCGTCGCCGCAATGGACTTCGATCGCGGCGGGAGCCGCGGCGCGCGCCTGCTCCGCCAATTGTCCATCCAACTCGACCAGCCGCCCCGAGACATCTCCGGCGCGCGGATGGTTTTGTAGCACGCCCAGGATATCGCGGCCATCCCCCGCACACATACTCGCGAGGCGGATGGGACCGGCGGGGAAGTGATCCAGCGCCTCGGCAATTCGCCTGCGCACAGCCACCAAACGCCGGGAAAGTGGTGAATCTGCCTCGCTATACATTTCGTGCCATTGTGTCCAATCCATATTTCAACACTCCATCAAAAACGAATCTCGATCCCGGCTGCGTTTTCTTTGGTGAGCGAGAATGGCCTTGGCTTTCCATCGCAACTCAACTCATACTCACCCAGCGTTCCGGTGAATTGGATTTTGCCCTGATTGTCAGTCACCAGCTTTGTGGGCGACGTCCACCACTCGCCCTTGACGAGCTTGAGGATCTCGTCGTAAGCCGGTTTACTGGAACCGTCCCTGCGGAGCAGACCGGCAGGCGCGTTGAGCCAGCCGCCGTCGGACAGGCTCCACCAGGTAATGCCTTCCACGAGCGGATGGGCAAAGAGCGTGGTGTAGTGCTGGATCGTTTCACGCGCCTGGCGCTCCTCGCATTCGGAAGTCGTAAGCAATACCTCCACCTGATAATCGTTGAGGTCGACGATCTCCGGCGGCATGATCTGGCCGGAAACGAGGGTCGTCTCCGTGAAGTGGATCGGCAGGTTGAATCGGGCGAAATGATCGAGGACTTTCAGCGTTTTCTCGACGCCCCAGTAACCCTGATGCATGTGCGACTGGATCCCGATCACGTCGATCTTGATCCCGGCTTCGAGGCAGCCCTCGACCAGGATATCGTACGCATCCGAGACGTCGAAATCATTGAGCAATAATGTCGC
>Ga0105098_10000640_pt1 | contig 12290 bp, 9 predicted proteins | sample PPLLak21cMay2015_FD_79137 | JGI IMG/M metagenome (GOLD analysis project Ga0105098, IMG submission 79137) | Freshwater sediment microbial communities from Prairie Pothole Lake near Jamestown, North Dakota, USA - PPLs Lake P7 Core (1) Depth... | ecosystem: Environmental > Aquatic > Freshwater >... | reverse complement strand
CGCGTGGGGCTGGTGGCCTTCGCCGGCGAGGGGGCCGCCATCGCGACCTGCGCCCGCGGCCAGGCAGGAATCGACGAGACGCTCGCGTCCCTGCGATCGCGCGGCCTGCACGCGTACGGCGAGCCACTGGACGTGCGCGACGCGGCCGCGTTCTCGGGCTGGCTGCAGCGTTCCGTGCAGGCGCTCGGCGGCCTCGACGTCGTCGTGAGCAACGTCTCGACGCGCATCAAGTCCGCGGGCGAGGACATGTGGCGCGAAACGTTCGAGGTGGACCTCCTGCAGCACGTGCGTCTGGTCGAGGGCGCCCTGCCCCATCTGCGCGAAGGCCGCGATCCGGCCATCGTGCTGGTCGGCTCGATTGCCTCGTGCCTCACGACGGTGCCGCCGTGGGAGCGTGCATATGGGGCAATGAAGTCGGCGCTGGTCGGGCTCGGCGGGCAGTGGGCCACGTCGCTCGGGCCGGCCGGCATCCGCGTCAACCTCGTGTCGCCCGGCCCGATCTATTTCCAGGGTGGCTTCTGGCACCACGTCGAGCAGACCAACCCTGCCGTGCTGCAGGCGGCGGAGCGGGTATCGGTCTTCGGGCGACTCGGTCGGCCCGAGGAAGTCGCCGCAGCGGTGGCATTCCTTGCCAGTCCCGCGGCGAGCTTCATCACCGGCGCCAACCTGCGCGTGGACGGCGGCGCGATCAAGGCCGCCAATTTCTGAGGCTGCGGCCGACGCGCGGGTTCAGCCGACCGGGCGATTGCGCCAAACGGCGACGCCGGCCGGAGGCACATTCCGCTCGCCAATCACGAACTCCGCCTCGGCATCGGCCGGCACGGCGAGCGGCGACTTGTCGTAGTTGAAGGCGAAGTGCAGGTTGCCACGCCGCGCGATGCGCAGTCCCGGCGGCAGTTCGATCGTGTGGATTTGTGCCTCGGCACACAGCGCGCGGAGCACGTGGCGCAGCAACGTGGCCGGCGGCCAGCAGGCCAGGTAGCTGAAGCGTCCGTTGCGATACCAGAGACCGTGGCCTCCTGCACTGGCGAGCGCGGGCTCGATGGCGGACTCGACGTGCTCCAGCCAATGGCCCACCTCGATCGACTGGCCAGCGACGTGCGCGTGCTCCAGCAAACCAGGTCGCAGGCTCTCCACCCGCCGTACCACGATCGGCAACAGATGCTGCAGCGGACCGGGGGGCAGCCGCGCGGGTATCTGGAAATCCCGGTTCTTGCTGCCAGTGCGTGGACCGAACAGTACCGGGGTCGCAAGCCGCCCGAGTTGCGCGACGAACTCCTCGGAAAGGACCGGCAGGGTCGGCACCACCACCAGCCGGTAGGCATCGAGTGCCGCGCCGACCGGCACGATGTCGACGTCCAGACCGAGCCGGCGCAACGCCGAGTAGAACTCCAGCACGAGCGGCATGTACCGGAAACTCGCGCCCTGCGGCTGGACGCGCAGCAGCCAGTCGGCTTCGTAGTCGAACACCAGCGCCACCGGTGCCTGCTCGCGCGTCGAGTCCGGCAGCCGCGCCAGGTCGCGCACCACGGCCCGCACCTCGTCGCTCGCGACGTCCTCACGCCCGTCGGGCAGGTTGAGCCCGGCGTGCATTTGCTCCTGCGCGAACGGCGCCTGCCGCCAGCGGAAATAGGACACCACCTCGGCGCCGTGCGCATATGCCTCGAGGGTCCACGCTCGAACCATGCCAGGAAGCGGTGCCGGGTTGTACGGTGCCCAGTTGACCGGGCCCGGCTGTTGCTCGACGACCCACAGGCGCCCGCGCCCCACGCCCCGATAGAGATCGTGATGCAGCGCCGCCACGTCGGGATGACCCTGGCGCGCGAATCGAGTCTTCTCGGCAGGTCCGACGTCCAGCCACTCGAGGAACCCCAGCGGATAGCTGTCCCAGCCGGCGACGTCCAGGTCCGGCGACAGCGCGTGGTGGTCGAAATCCGTCGAGAAGCCCATGAAGTTGTGCAGGATGCTGCGACCTGGCGCGAGCCGGCGCAGGATCTCGACCTGTTCGCGATTGAACGTGGCGACCTGCTGCGACGAGTAGCGCCAGAAATCGAGCCGATGCGCGGGATTCGCCTCGGTCACCGTGCCCACCGGGAGTTCGACCGCGTCGAACGAGCGGTACTCCTGGCTCCAGAACACCGCTCCCCACGCAGCGTTCAGCGCGCCGATGTCACCGTAGCGTTGCTGCAGCCAGCGGCGGAAGCCTTGCCGTGCCGCCTCCGAATAGCTCAGCGTGGTGTCGTGGCAGCCGTACTCGTTGTCGGTCTGCCAGGCGACCACGGCCGGTGCGTGCCCATATCGTGCGGCAACCGCGGTGACGATGCGACTGCTTTCACGACGATACGTCTCGCTCGAGAAGCAGTAATGACGGCGCGAACCGAAGCCGCGCGTACGACCATCGGCACCGACGGCGAGGACGTCGGGATGGTTGTCCACGAGCCATTTCGGCGGACAGGCGGTCGGTGTGCCGAGCACGACCTGCAGTCCCGCGGCGGCGAGCGTGGCGATCGCGCGATCGAGCCACTCCCATTCGAACCGCCCGGGCTGCGGTTCGATGCGGCTCCAGGCGAACTCGCCGATGCGTACCAGGCGGATGCCCAGCGCCGCCATGCGCGCGGCATCCTCGCGCCAGCGCGACGGATCCCATTGCTCTGGGTAGTAGCACACGCCGAGCTCGAGGCGCCCGCTCATGGCCGTCCTCCGGGGAGCCGCTCGATGGAGAACAGGCAGAGCGTGCCGGGCGGGAGGAGCGGCAGCGCGAGCCCGGCGCTCATGAGCGCGACACCGGGAACGTCCAGGGCGGCGCCGTCCAGGAAGGCGGTCGATTGCTTCGCTCCTGAGCCCGGCGTCTCGAGCGCCGTCCGGCGCTGCACGCGATATGTCGCATCGGGATCCAGGTCCGTGAGACCGAGGACCGCCGGCGCGGCTGCGGCAGACGTGTCCAGCTTCGCGACCGTCACCAGCGCACGCTCGCCGTCGCATGCGACTCTCAACACAGCGATGATCGAAGGGTCGGGATGATCGAGGCGACAGGCGCGGCTGTCGTGCAGCCAGCCCCGCTCGCGCTTGTGAACCTCGATCCACTGCATCAGCTCGGCCCGCTCGCCGTCGTCGAGGCGGAGCGGGTCGAGCTCGATGCCGAAATGCCCGGCCAGCGCCGTGCCGGCGCGCATCGCCATCGATACGCGACGCCCGGTCGTGTGGCTCTCCTCCGGACCGACGTGGCAGCCCATGACCTCCGGCGGAAAGAACAGGCCAAAGCCCTGCTGAATGCGCTGACGCTCGAGCGGATCATTGCTGTCGGACGTCCAGATGCGCTCGGCGCGGCCGAGGATGCCGTAGTCGGCCCGTGCGCCGCCCGACGCACAGGCCTCGATCTCGAGTTGCGGATGTTTCGCGCGCAGACGGTCCATGAGTGCGTACACGGCGCGCACGTGGCGACCGGCCGCAGGTCGTCCCTGCGCATCGACCGCATGCGTCATGTCGCGGTTCATGTCCCACTTCAGGAAATCCAGGTGCAGCTGCGTGACGAGTCCGTCGACCACGCCGAACAGGTAGTGGCTGACCTCGTCGCGTCCGAGGTCCAGCAAGTACTGCTGGCGACCGAGCGGTTGCTCGCGTCCCGGCACGCCCATCACCCAGTCCGGGTGTGCGCGGTACAGGTCGCTGTCGGCATTCACCATCTCGGGCTCGATCCACAACCCGAACTCCATGCCGCGCGCGCGGATCCTCGCTGCGACCGGTTCGAGGCCCTGAGGATAGCGCCTCGGACACGGCTGCCAGTCGCCGAGACCGGAATGGTCGTGCTCGCGACCGCGGAACCATCCATCGTCGAGCACGAAGCGTTCGACGCCGAGGGCGGCGACCGCATCGATCAGGCGCTCGAGTCGTGACTCGTCGTGCGCGAAGTACATCGCCTCCCAGGTGTAGAAGCTGACCGGCCGGGGCCGCCGGCGCAGGTTGCCAGGCAGGACGCGCTGGCGCAGGTGCTCGTGCAGGCGCCGTGACATGCCGTTGAGCCCACTGCAGGAGCGCACGGCGTACGCCACCGGCGACGAGTACTCCGCGCCGGGTTCCAGGCGGATCTCGCCCGGCAACGCAAGTTCCCCGAGTTGCGCCTGGAGGCGACCATCGCGCAGCCGCTCTACAAGCACGCGATGGTTGCCGCTCCAGCCGAGGTGCAGCCCGTACACCTCGCCCGTCGCGGCAGCGAATTCAGGTGTTCCCAGCACCAGGCCCGGAAACGAGTGGTGCGAGGTCCGGCCGGTACGGTTCTCCGAGGACCACTTGCCGGACCCCAGCGGTTGGCGTGCCTCGTGGAACTCGCGACACCACCGTCCCTGGAAGGCCAGCAACTCGTCACACCGGGCGGGAATCGGCAACGCACACGCCGCGAGCCAGTCGACCGTCAGCACACGGTCGCCCTCGTTGCGCAGCACGGTGCGCACGGTGACCACGTCCGTTGCGGCGTCGATCGCGAGGCGCACCTCGAGGACGACCGGCAGCAATGCGTCACGGTAGGAAATCGATGCCTCGTTCTGCGCGGCGGCCAGATCGTAAAGGTGGAAACAAGTGATGAAATCCTTGCCGTCGCAGTGCAACTCGAGGCCAGGCGTACCGACAAACCCGAGACCGGCCTCCGGTACTACAGGCAACGGCTCTGCCTGGTCGAGCACCCCATGCGGCACGGGCCGCTCGACCAGCGCGAGAATGGACTCGACCCGGCAGCGCTCCGGCAGTCGATCGCCCCAATAGGCGATCTCGAACTGGCGCCGCGCACGCGAACGCAGCAGCAACGTGCTGTCGGCGCCGTCCAGCCTGACAACCTGTTCCTGCATCCGGGCGACGTTCCTCAGGCAGCCGCCTGCGCGGCCGTCGGTCGATCGAGAAGATACTCGCTACGGACTTCGCCGAGCGGGCGGTCGAGCATGGTCTCGAACGCGATGAACTGCAGGCTGCGAGCTCTGCTGCCATAGCCCCAGCCATCGGTGATCGCATCCATTGCGGGACGGGTCAGGTCGGGGTCGAGGAACGTCATGTGGGCCGTGACGACGGCGATCCACATGCCGGCGTACGGAAAGTTCATCTGGGCCAGCCCGAACGACTGCAGTGCGAGCTCGCCGAGCGGGGTGGCGGGGTACCCGGTCAGGACGTGGTGCAGGTCGTGAGTCTGGTATCCCCGCAGCACCTTGTAGCGCAACACGTCGGGCAGGCGCTCGAGACGCCCGGAGGACTCGACTTCCTCGAGAAACCGCCGGTAGCCCGTGGCGAGCTTCTCCTCGAGCCGGTTGTCGACCATGAAGCGCAGGTAAGCCTCGCCGAGCGTTCCCGGTGCGCAGCTCGCCAGTGCCTGCAGGTCGAGCGGCTCGGCATACCATCGCTGCGCTGCCAGCGCGCGATGCTCCGGGTGCCTCTCGATCGCGGCGACGTATTTCGCGATGACCTCATCCGGCGCCGCGGCCCACCAGTCGTTGAACAGGAGGTGCACGCCGTATTCGTAGAAGTCGTCGACGCTCCTTAGAAAGGCCTCGCCGAACGCCCGGTCGACCTGGACCATCGCCATGCTGCCGCCCTCCCCGTGCTCGCGCCGCCCGGCACACAGCAGGAGCCTATGCCATGCATTTATTGACTACAAGTACAATAGCGACCGGATGAATGAGCGACGCATAAGGCTGGCGTGCGGCGACCTCTCGGCCGAGGTCGCCCCGGACATCGGAGGTGCCCTCGCCTGGTTCCGGGCGGGTGGCCGTCCCCTGCTGCGTCCCGAGCTGACGTCAGGCCCGTACGCCGGTCGCGCGCTGGGCATGGCGTGCTTCCCGATGGTGCCATTCGCCAACCGGATTGCAGGGGGACGGTTCCGTCATGCCGGCGTCGACTACCACATCGCCTGCAACGTGCCTGAGCCGCACCCGCTGCACGGTCACGGCTGGCAGTCAGCGTGGACCGTCCGTGACCGAGACAGCAGCAGTGCCACGCTCGAGTTTCGCGGCGGACCCGAGTGGCCGTGGCCGTACCTGGCGCTCGAGGTGTTCACCCTCGAGCCCGACGCCCTGGTGATCACGCTCGAAATCCACAACCTCGCCGACGAGCCAGTCCCGGCGAGCCTCGGCCTGCACCCGTATTTGAGCGACTCAGGTTCGCTGCGGCTCGAAAGCAGCGCCCTCGTCGTCTGGGAGCGAGACGCGGAAGGGATTCCGAGCGGCGTGCGGCACCTGCCGCCGGCCGGACCATGCAACCTGCCGCACCGGATCGCGCGGGCCGGCCTGGATCATTGCTACGACGGCTGGACGGGGCGGGCGCGCTTCCGCTGGCTCGCCGATCAGACCGTGCTGTGCATGGAAACGCAGGGCAGCCGCTGCCTGCACGTGTACGCACCCTCGGCACAGGACTACGTCTGCCTGGAGCCCGTGAGCGCGAGACCGGATGCCTTCAATCCGCGGCCCGACGACCTCTCACCCCTGCCGATCGTGGCACCACTCGGTTCACTGCGGCTCGGCATGCGCCTGCGTGTCGAGTCCTGGCCGGTCAGCGCGCCGCGCGAAGTTGCGCCGCCGCGGCCTCCGGCGTGATGTCGCGTTGTGGCGTGCCGAGCAGCTCGTAACCCACCATGAACTTGCGCACTGTCGCGGACCGCAGCAGCGGCGGATAGAAGTGCGCGTGCAGATGGTGTGCCGCGTGCTCGCCCCCGTCCGCCGGGCGCTGGTGGATACCCATCGTGTACGGGAACGGTACGCCGAATAGCGCGTCGTAGCTTGCTGTCAGACGGCCGAGCACGTCGGCCAGCCCGTCGCGCTCCGCCGCAACGAGTTCATCGAGGCTACACGTGTGCCGTCGGCCGACCACCAAGGCCTCGAACGGCCAGACGGCCCAGAACGGCACGACCGCTGCGAAATGCTCATTCGCGCAGACCACCCGCTCGGCGCGCGCGACCTCGAGCCGCACGTAGTCGCAGAGCAGGCAGGATGCACGTCGTTCCAGGTACGCCCGCTGGCCCGCAAGCTCGCGCTCGAGTTCGTTGGTCAGGCTGGAGCTGGCCCAGACCTGACAGTGCGGGTGCGGGTTGCTCGCGCCCATCATCGCGCCGCGATTCTCGAAGATCTGCACGCAACGGATGCCGGGCAGCGCCCCCAGCTCGATCGTCTGCCCGGCCCAGACATCCACCACGCTGCGGATCTGCGGAACGCTCATCTGCGCCAGGGTCAGATCGTGACGGGGCGAATAGCAGATAACCCGGCAGATGCCGGCCTCGGGTTCGGCCCGTAACAACTCATCGGCGCCGGGTCCGCCCGCCGGGAGGCCCGGACGCAGCGCCGGGAAGTCATTGTCGAACACGAACGTGGCCGCATAAGGCGGGTTGCGCACGCCGCCGGAACGCAGGTTGTCCGGGCAGAGGTAGCAGGACGCGTCGTAATGAGGCTGACGCTCCACGGCCGCCGACTCGACCTGGCCCTGCCAGGGCCGCTGCGTGCGATGTGGCGAGACAAGCACCCACTCCCGCGTCAACGGGTTGTAGCGCCGATGCGGATGGCCCTGCAGGTCGAGCATCTCTTCGTCGAGCATCTTTCGATCCCGCCCTAGGAAAGGTCGACCCGCCCGGCGCCGTCGGCTGCACGGCACACGTATATCTCCGGCGTGAGCGACGTCGCGCGCCGGTATCCATCCGTGATCAGGCGACCGAAGGAGTCGACGCAGTCAGTCCGCACGAGGTTCACCGTACAGCCCCCGAATCCGCCGCCGGTCATGCGCGCGCCGAACACACCTTCGACCCCTGCAGCCAGGTGCACCATGAGGTCGAGTTCATCACAGCTCACCTCGAAATCGTCGCGCAGGCTGCGATGCGACTCCCCGAGCAGCCGGCCGAAGGTCCCGAGGTCCCGCCGATCCAGGGCCGCCGCAGCTTCGAGCACCCTCTGGTTCTCGCTCACGACGTGAAGCGCGCGCCGGTAGACGGCCTGTGGCATGCGCTGGCGCTGCGAGTGCAGGAGCTCCAACGACACGTCACGGAGTGCGCCCAAGTCCGGCACCGCGTCTCGCAGCAGGCGGAGCGCCTCCTCGCACTCGGCCCGGCGCCGGTTGTACTCACCGCCGGCGAGGCGATGCCGGATCATCGTATTGCAGACCACGACCTGCACATCCGGCACCGCCAACAGGCGATGCTCCAGCGAGCGGCAGTCGAGCAGGATCGCATAGCCTGCACGGCCGCAGCTTGACGTGAACTGGTCCATGATGCCGCAACGCATGCCGACGTAGTCGTTCTCCGCCCGCTGGCACAGCCGCGCCAGCTCGCTGCCCGGCAGCGTGTGACCGACCGATTCCAGCAATGCCAGCCCGGCGGCAACCTCAAGTGCGGCCGAGGAACTGAGCCCGGAGCCGATCGGAACCGCGCCGTAGATCAACAGGTCCGCGCCATGCAGGCGGTAGCCGGCCCGCTCGATGGTCACGGCCACGCCGCAGACGTAGTCGCTCCAGTGGCCCATGGGCTGCGTGCGGACCGGTTGCTCGCCCGGTTCGGGCAGCGCGAATTCGACCGACTCGCCGAAGTTGAGCGAATGCAGCTGCAGGCGCCGATCAGTGCGCGGCGCGACAGCGACGGTCGTGCGCAGATCGATCGCGACCGGCATTACGAAGCCGTCGTTGTAGTCGGTGTGCTCGCCGATCAGGTTGACGCGCCCGGGCGCCTGGCACAGCCGCGGCGTGCGGCCGTACACACGCTCGAACTCACGGTGTATCTCGACGGGCTCCATTATTGACCGATTATCTATTAACAGGCGCCGACAGGAAACACTGCATGCTATCGTCTTCGGCCACTCGACCCGGGAGACTGCCATGAGCTACCAGATCGATCTTTCCGGCCGCATCGCGCTGGTGACGGGCGCCTCCAGCGGACTCGGGATGCAGTTTGCGAAGACCCTGGCACAGGCGGGTGCCAAGGTGGTCCTGGCCGCCCGCAGGATCGAGCGACTGGAGGCGCTACAGGAGGAGATCGAAGGCCGCGGCGGGAAGGCGCACGTCGTCAACCTGGACGTCACCGATGTCACCAGCATTCGCGCTGCAATCGCCACGGCAGAAGAAACTGCAGGCCCTACAGATATCCTGGTCAACAACTCGGGCGTGGGCCTGACCCAAAAGCTCACTGACGCACGGCCCGAGGACTACGACTTCGTGATGAACACCAACACCCGCGGCGCGTTCTTCGTCGCGCAGGAGGTCGCGCGGCGCATGATCGCCCGCGCAAGAGCCGGCGATCCAGGGTCGTTCGCAGGTGGCCGTATCGTCAACGTCGCCTCCGCTGCGGGGCTCCGTGCTTTCGGCATGATCGGCGTCTACGCGATGAGCAAAGCGGCGGTCATACACATGACACGGGCGATGGCATTGGAATGGGCACGCTACGGCATCAACGTCAACGCACTGTGCCCAGGGTACATCGACACCGAGATGAACCATGCGCACTGGCAGACCGACGCGGGTCGGCAACTCCTGCAGATGTTGCCTCGGAAACGCCTGGGCCGCCCAGAGGATCTCGACAGCACGCTGGTGATGCTCTGCGCGAGCCAGAGCCACTTCGTCAACGGAGCGGTAATCGCTGTCGACGACGGCACCAGTCTGTAGCCGGAACCGGCACGGATGTAGGGTGGAGCGGGTGATGGGAATCGAACCCACCTGAGCCGCTCCGCTCTGCTCTCCGGATCAATCAGTTACCGACGACGGCAGGTCTGCGTGTGACTGGCGCGTGCCTATCCGGCAAACCCTTAGTGTGCTGCTGGCCGATCTTCGGACCGTTTGATTCTTCGGAATATGGCTCCCTGAACCGCTGGCCTTCGTCGAGTAACCAGCAAGGTTAGATTGCGACGGTTCCGGTGTACTCCGATGCCCGTTGATGCCGTGATTTCCCGGCAAGCTCGGCGGGCACCAGGTACACGGATGCATCACACCGTCACAGCCCCTGATTGACCGTGGCCAGCACCACGCGTGTGGACAAGGCATGCAGCGCGATGGCATGCAGCATGTCACTGACAGTCGTGCAGGCGTCGGTCAGCACCGTGACCTTCTTGTACTGGTCTGCCTGACGAGACAGCGCGGTATGGGTCACGCAGTTCTGGGTCATCATGCCGCACAGAATCAGCTCGTCGACGCTCAGGCGCTGCAGTGTTTCATGCAGGTTGGTGCGCTCGAAGCTGTCGGCGAAGTGCTTGACTACCACCGGGGCATCCGGCGCGGCTGCCATGATGCGGCCGTGGATCTCGGCCCCCGAAGTGCCCCGATTGAAGAACGGCGCGATGCCTTGTGCGGGGTCGGCGACGTGCTGTACGTGCACAACCGGAAATCCCTTCTCGCGCGCCTTTTGAATCGCAAGCTCGATGCTGGCCAGCGTCGCATCGGTGTTGCTCAGAGGGAAGGCGCCGCCCGGAAAATAGTCGTTCTGTAGATCGATGACGATCAGCGCGGGTTTGCTCATCTGATGACTTCCTGGCAGCTGGAAGGAGCAATGATTCTTGTCGGCTGAGAATCTCCGCGCCATTGGCCTGAATAGCGAAAATCGTTAAGATCGGGCCACTCGAGTTTCGGGACTCTCTCTTGACGCCCGCTCAGCGCGCTGAGACCGGCAACACCTTTCGTGTCGCGGTGATTGCCTTTGACGGCATCAGTCCGTTCCACCTGACAATTCCGGGTGTCGTCTTTGGTGAGGCTCTGCAGGAACCCAACCCGTTTAGAGTCGTGGTCTGCGCGGCAGATCGGCAGCCGCTGACCGCCAGCGTCGGCTACAAGATTTGCGGGCTGGCCCCACTGAGTGCAATGCGTGGCGCCGACATCGTGGTAGTACCCAGTTGGCGCGACGTCAACGAGCGACCTCCCGAGCGGCTGTTGCGCGCAGTTCGCGCCGCCAGCAGGTCGGGTGCATATGTCGTCGGTCTTTGCCTGGGCGCACATGTCCTGGCGGAAGCAGGTCTGCTGAATGGTCGACGCGCGACGACGCACTGGGAGTACGCCCGAGCCATGGCAGCGCAGTTTCCCGACATCGAGGTGCAACCCGACGTGCTCTACGTCGAGGATGGTCGGGTGATGACCTCTGCCGGCACGGCGGCCGGACTGGACGCGTGCCTGCAACTGCTGCGGCAGCGACTGGGGTCTGTGCGCGCCAATCAGGTGGCCCGACGGCTCGTCATTGCACCTCACCGCGACGGCGGCCAAGCCCAGTTCATCGAGCAGCCATTGCCGTTGACAGCAGGCGGCCATCGACTGGCACGGCTGATCGAGTCCGTCCGCGAGCGCCTGCATGAGGACCACGACCTGGACAGTCTGGCGGCGGAGGCTCGCTTGAGCCGGCGCAGCTTCACGCGGCAATTCAAGTCCATCACCGGCAGTACCGTCTTGCGTTGGCTGCTGACCGAGCGGCTGCATCTTGCTCAGCGCCTGCTCGAACAGACCGATCAGCCGATCGAACGGGTCGCGGAACTGGCGGGATTCGGCTCCACCGAGGCGCTGCGACACCACTTCCGCAAGACGTTCCGCACCAATCCGGCCGATTGGCGACGCAGCTTTCGTGTTGATGCGCCGTTCTATTCCCCGAGCGCAACTGACTCCAGCACCAAAGGAAGCGTCCGGCCATGAATCGCATCGTCATCCTCGGCGGCGCTGTTGACGTGGCCGGGATTGCCGCCCGGCGGCTCGCCGACCTTCGCCAGTGACTGAGTATCGTGTTGGCGGACAGAGATCTGCCGAAGACGCAGGGCCGCGGTTGCCCCGGACTAGCTGCGAGCGCTGCTGCTTACGACGAAGTACCCGGGCGCCGGGCAGCTATTCGCACTCGAGCGCGTGCCCGCTTGATCATTACGCAACTCGCGGGAGAAACCCGCCGTGGAGCTGACTGACGATCTCTCCACCTGGGGGGAAAGTGGAGCGGGTGATGGGAATCGAACCCATGCTGGTGGACTCGGATAAGCGCAAGCAATGGCCGCTTTCGGGTAGCTGTCGCGGCGTTCTTGAGGGACCGCTCCTGGCCGGCTGCTGGAGGTCACGAACGGCGGCTTCGTAGATGCGAAACGCGAGAAGCCGCGGCTGAGCGTCGGGCAGCTTTGGGGAAACCCGACGGGCGGGTTTGGGTCGGGAGCGCCAGTTCGTGGACTTCGGATGCAGTCGTTCAGCCGGGATCCTTTGCCGGTCGATGGTGGCCACCCGCGAACGACCGCTGTCTCCGTCGCTGACCTTCTCGGCGGCGTGATCGAAGGTCAAGTGCCAGGGTAGACCGGTCGTTCGCCGCGAAATCGGCCACGGGCAGGAATGGGTCGACT
>Ga0105098_10000639_pt1 | contig 12305 bp, 8 predicted proteins | sample PPLLak21cMay2015_FD_79137 | JGI IMG/M metagenome (GOLD analysis project Ga0105098, IMG submission 79137) | Freshwater sediment microbial communities from Prairie Pothole Lake near Jamestown, North Dakota, USA - PPLs Lake P7 Core (1) Depth... | ecosystem: Environmental > Aquatic > Freshwater >... | reverse complement strand
TACAACAGCCTGGGGATACCGATTGCAGCAGGCATCCTCTATCCCTGGACCGAAACGCTGCTGAACCCGATCATTGCGGCGGCAGCCATGGCATTCAGTTCGATCTCGGTGGTCACCAACTCACTGCTGATGAACCGGTACCGTGTCCAGCGGGACGCAGACTCGTAGCGGTAACATGGCGGCGCACCTCCATGAGTCCTGCGGCCACGACGAAGCGTGGCCCTCCGAGGACCGATGCGGATTCCCGCTTCTGCGGGAATGACAGAATATGGTGCAGCGGCACGCTGCCGGGAGTTTGAGGGTGTCCCTCAATTCCTCTTCTTCGTCCCCCAAGAGTGGGGGTCAAGGGGGTTGAAAACGAGTTTCGAGACAGTCTAAGGAGTGGTGAAGAAGGAGGGGAAATGGCCAAGTTCATCGAAGTAGCCAAGGATGGTTATGTGGCTGATGGCAGCATGAGAGAGGTGATAGCCGAAGGCCAGAAGATACTGCTGGCCAAGATCGGGGGCCGATACTATGCGGTTGAGGGCGGTTGCCCGCACATGGGGGCCAGTCTGGCCTCGGGCAAGCTGGAGGGAACGGTGGTGACCTGCCCGCGGCACGGGTCGCAGTTCGATCTCACCGATGGGCACATGGTCCGCTGGGCCCAACTCCCGGGCGTGGTGTCGGCGATCGGGAAAGCGTTCAAGAAGCCGCGAGGGCTGAAGACGTTTCCGGTGAAGACAGAGGCGGGCAAGGTCCTGGTGGAGATCTAGGTGACTTGGAAGAGAGAAGTGCAGGAGAGACTCCTGCCGATGATTTGGGGGCATCCCCGAGATTGGGGGTCTGGGGGTTGACACGGCTGGGATGGAAGGCGTGGGTGGTGGGTCCTGCGGCCATGACGGAGCATGGCCCTCCGAGTGATGCTCTGGGTTCCCGCTTCGGTGGGAATGACGGAAGAGAGTGGGTTCGGCGGTGTCCACGGATTACGAGCAAGCTTCGCTTCGTCCGTGCCGCCCGTGAGGGCGTGCAGAGGGGCGAAGCCCCTCTGCGTTCTTCCTATCCCCCCAAAGAGTGGGGGCAGGGGGTTGAAGAGAGTAGTCATGAGTCTCCCTGGTGTTCATTCAATTAATCGCAGATTTTGAGAAATGGAGGCGCAGATGAAGGAGAGTTATCAGACCAAGCTCTGGGTGAACAACAAGGATATCGATCTCCATCCGTTTGTGGAGCAGTTCGTGGCCGGCGCGGTGACGGGTGCCGTGCGGACCCTGAAGGGGGTCGATGACCTGCGCACTCTCGAACTCAAGATGGTGAAGAAGACAGTAACGCTTGTGGTCAACGGGAAGTCACTGGCTCTCACGCAGTTCCCCAATGACATTCTCTGCAGCACGGTGACTGGCGTCGTTTCCTCCCTGAAGGGAGTCGACAAGGTGGTCGACAGCTTGCAGCTGGACATAAAGGTGGCTCAGAAGAAGACATGAGCGAAGCCCACGCCAATCGGCTTGCCGGAGAGACCAGCCCTTATTTGCTTCAGCACGCCCACAACCCGGTGGACTGGTTTCCCTGGGGCGATGAGGCGCTGGCCAGGGCTAGTCGCGAAGACAAGCCCATCCTGCTGAGCGTGGGCTACTCGGCCTGCCATTGGTGCCACGTTATGGAGAGAGAGTGCTTCGAAGACGAGCACATCGCCAGCCTGATGAATGAGCATTTCGTCTGCATCAAGGTGGACCGCGAGGAACGCCCTGATATCGATCACGTCTACATGGAGGCGGTGCAGGCCATGACCGGGGGCGGAGGCTGGCCAATGACGGTGTTCCTGACTCCGAATGGTGAGCCGTTCTACGGGGGAACCTACTTCCCTCCAGAAGACCGCCACGGCCTCCCCTCCTTTCCGCGGGTCCTGATGGCGGTGTCGGAAGCCTATCGGGACAGACGCTCCCAGATCGCAGACGCTGCCCGGGAACTGGTCTCCCGGCTCAAGCAAGGTCCGAGTGTTGAGTCTGGACCGCAGTCACTGACGGAGGATATTCTCTCCGATGCCTTCCGGGCCATTGAGGCGAGCTTCGATGATGAGAACGGTGGCTTTGGCCCGGGGCCGAAGTTCCCGCAAGCCCCGGTTCTGGAGTTCCTGCTGCAATATTGTCACCGGACAGGCGAAAGACGGGCTCTGCAAATGGTGGGGCTGACCCTGGACAAGATGGCGGCGGGGGGCATCTACGATCACCTTGGCGGAGGCTTCCATCGCTATGCCACGGACGGCCGGTGGATGATTCCGCACTTTGAGAAGATGCTCTACGACAACGCGCTGCTGAGCCGCGTCTACTTGCATGCCTATCAGGTTACCGGAAGGGTGGTCTATCGCCAGATTGTCGAAGAAACGCTGGACTACGTGCTTCGGGAGATGATGGATCCGGTCGGCGGATTCTACTCCTCCCAGGATGCCGACGTGGATGGCCAAGAAGGCCGGTACTACCTCTGGACGCCCGGCGAGATTACCCAGGTGCTGGGAGAGGAAGATGGTCGACTAGCCGGTCGATACTTCGGCGTAGGGAGTGGAGAGAACTTCGAAGGCTGGAGCGTCCTCCATGCCCCTGGGGACCCGGCGGGGTTTGCGGCCGGGACAGGGGACCGATTGGGGGACGTCGAGACGGTCATGTCGCAAGCCAGGCTGAAGTTGCTGGAGGCGAGGGGAAGACGGCCCAAGCCGCGGCTCGACGACAAGATGCTGGCATCCTGGAATGGCTTGATGCTGCAGGCTTTGGCTGAGGCTTCCGGCGTTCTGGGACGAGAGGACTACTTGAAGGCGGCGGTAGCTAACGCCAGTTTTGTGGTCAGCGAGCTGATGAAGGGCAATGCACTGATGCACAGCTACAAGGACGGTGTGTCCGGCATACCTGGCTATCTGGAGGATTATGCCGCTGTGATTCGCGGGGTCCTCTGTCTTCATGAAGCCACCTTTGAGCAGCGCTGGCTGCAGACAGCATTTGATCTGGCCGATGCGATGGTGCGCCGGTTCAGCGACGAGAAAAATCCCGGGTTTCTCTACGACACCGGCCCGGACCAAAGCCGTCTCTTCATCCGCCCGCGGGACACCTCGGACTCGGTGAAGCCATGCGGAGGATCGTCCGCCGCCGAGGCCCTGCTGCGCATATCGAGGATCACCGGCGACGCTTCTTACGGGGGGTTGGCCGGAGCCATGCTGGGGCTGGCGCGGGATCAGATGTTGGCCCATCCTCTGGCGTCTGGAAACTGGCTCTGTGCTCTTGATTTCCATCTATCCGATCCCTTGGAGGTGGTCGTTCTTGGCCGCCGCGACGATCCAAACACGAAGGCTCTCCTGGCGGCCCTGAATGGCCATTATCTGCCCAAGAAAGTCCTCGTAGGCTTTCAACCGGGTGGCCCTGTCTCGCCTCTGGTCGACAACCTGGCCAATGGGCGTGGGATGGTGGAGGGTCGCCCAACTGCATATGTCTGCAGCCGGCGCACGTGCCACCCTCCGGCAACCGATCCGGAGCGACTGGCACGCCTGCTGCACGATTGACCGGGTGGCCGGCTGCTCCAAGGACTCCAAAGCTGCTCGTCTGATGGGCCTGCGTTGCAGCCCGGTCCCATGTTCGTATTGACGGGGATGATAGAATTATTGTAGTTAGGGCTAATGTCGCTCATTGTTTCCGTTGTGGGTAGGTCCGATTCCGGCAAGACCACCCTGCTAGAAAAGCTGATTGTTGAGCTCAAGAGAAGGGGCTACACGGTAGCTGCAGTCAAGCACTCCGGCAGCGGTTTCCAGCTCGACCATCCTGGCAAGGATAGCTGGCGCTTTGCCCAAGCTGGCAGCGACGCTGTCATGCTGGCTTCCCCCATTGGCTTGGCTTTTCTGCAGAAGGCCAGCCATCCCCCCACTTTCGAAGAGGTGATCGACTTCCTCGGGAACAGGTACGATTTCATTCTCGTTGAGGGTTTCAAGGAGAGCGGTGCCCCCAAGATCGAAGTCCACCGAAAGGAGTTGGGCAGTTTGGTGACTTCGCCGGAGAAGTTGTTCGCCGTGGTCACCGATGAGCAGTTGGATGTGCCAGTGCCGCAGTTCTCCAGCCACGACGGCGGGGCATTGGTTGACCTGCTGGAAAAGAGGTTGGCAGTCCCTTCCTGGGCCAGGACCGCATTGCCCGATGGTTGATGTCACCGGGCGTATGGTGGATAGACCGGCCGAGTGTGCCTTGCAGCTGATGTTGAAGGATCTTTCTATATGGGTGCGGACAAGAAGGTGGCAAGCCAGGCGGTATCGGAGGGGAGAGAAGTGATTCTCGACGCCGATAGTTTCGTCTTTGAGCTGCCACCCCGCGTGAGATGGGCCAGGCGAATTCTCATCAAGCCTTGCGCAGGTTATGCCGTGCCGTACCCGGCTACCACCAGCAAGGAAATCCTGCAGAAGGTCATCACCTCGATCAGGGCGGTCAGCGAGGCGGACATCATCCTGCTCGAAGGCAGCCCTTGTGAGGAGGAGATGAAGCCCATATACAAGACGCTGGGATATGAGTTTCCCAGAGTGATAGCCCTGGACGTGAGAGACTCTGTTCTGGTGGAAGTGGAGAATCCGCTCGTGCGCCCGTTTGCCGTTCCCACGTTCTGGGTCCCCAACGTGATCCTGTACTGTGACTACCTGATCAGCATAACGCCCTTCAAGGTCGTGGGGAGACAGGGCGACTTCACAATCAAGAACCTTCTTGGCCTGCTGCCGGTGAGCAAGTATCAGGGCAGCAATGGCTCTGCCTGGGGCACCCTGAACGATCTGGGGATGGACAAGGTCCTCGCCGATCTGTACTTCACCTTGCCTTTTGACCTGGGGGTCATAGATGGACGCAAGAAATTCGTGGGCAGAGATGAGCCGTCTGTGGGGAAAGCCCAGTACTGCGGCAAGATGTTTGTGGGCGAACCGTATGAGGTCGACCTGGAGGCTTCTCAGTCAATGGGTGTTGCCGCAGAGTACCTGCAGTGGATTGAGATTGCCAGAACCCAGGTAGGCAGTGAAGAAGACGAAAGCTAGCACTCCCTCCCCCGGTCAATCGCGGCTTGAGCCATTCTCCCTGCATCTGACCCGGCAGATACTGCTTTCCCTCGTTTCCAGACCGCAGGCGCTGCACTGAGTTCTGCAATCGGGGGTCTCTACGCCTTGGAAGGTGCGTTCGTATTCCTGCTTGAGGAAGGCGGGACTCACCCCGACGTCAATGTGCGACCAGGGCAGGATCTCATCGACCGGGCGCTGGCGGTGGGCATAGAAAGCAGGATCGACGCCGGCTTTGTCGAAGGCGTTGAGCCAGTTGCTGTATTTGAAGCGCTCGCTCCAGGCATCAAACGTGGCTCCGGATTTCCAGGCGTAGTAGATTACCTTCCCCAGTCGGCGGTCTCCTCTGGCCAGAATCGTCTCCAGCAGGCTGGTTTCCGGGTTTTCCCAGGAGAGGTGGGCCTTGGCACGCCGGATGCCATTCCTCAGAATCTCGTGTTTCGCCTTTAGTTCATCCTGGCTGTCCTGGCCCACCCATTGAAACGGAGTGTGTGCCTTGGGCACGAAGGTGGAGACGCTGATTCTGAGCCTTGGCGGGGATTTCCGCGTTTCGCGTCTTATCCTGTCCACGATGTGGACGATACCTTCTACATCGTCCGCGGTCTCGGTCGGCAGCCCGATCATGAAGTAGAGCTTGATGTTGGTCCACCCTTTCGCCAGCGCGGCAGCGATGGTCTCGATGATCTTGTCGTCCGGCATGGCCTTGTTGATCACTTGCCTGAGACGCTCAGTGCCAGCCTCTGGCGCGAAGGTCAGGCCGGGCTTCTTGTTGAAACGGAGAGACTCCATGAGCTTGAGTGAAAAACCATCGATGCGCAGGCTGGGAAGGGACAGCGTTAGCCGGCAATCACTGTGTTCTTCGATCAGGCTATCTACCAGCGAGTCGATGCCGGGGTAGTCGGTTGTGCTCAGCGAAACAAGGGAGAACTCGTTGTACCCGCAGTTGCCAATGATCAGCCTGACAGCGTCGAGCACTTCCTGGGGGCTCCGGTGTCGCTGCGGGCGGTAGACGACGCCGGCCTGGCAGAAACGACAGCCGCGCGTGCAGCCGCGCTGTACCTCCACGGCTCCGCGGTCGTGGATGACGGAGATGTACGGGACAACGGGTCTGGTGACCGGCGGCGGCAACTGCGCCACTATCCGCCGCTGGACGTTTGGTCTGGCCTGGGGTGTCGCCGGCTTCAGCCCGGCGAACTTGCCTTCCCCGTCCCAGCGTGTCTCGTAGAGGCTGGGAACGTAAACCCCGGGAATCTCCGCGAGGCGGGACAGGACCTCGTCTCTCCTAGCGCCATCCTGCTTGCATCCACGTAGCTTCTCCGCTCTATCCACCACCAAGTCCTCCCCGTCTCCGATGGCAAAGGCGTCAATGAAATCTGCCATTGGTTCAGGATTGAGAGCGCAACTGCCTCCGGCGACCACCAGCGGATGAGCATCCGATCTGTCACTGGCCAGCACTGGGATGCCAGCCAAGTCGAGCATGTTCAAGACATTGGTGTAGGTCAGCTCATAGCCCAGAGAGAAGCCGATGACGTCGAATTGAGTCAGCGGCCGTTGGGACTCCAGGCTGAGGAGTGGAGTGCCAGTCTGGCGCATGATGGCCTCCATGTCCACCCAGGGGGCGAACGCCCTTTCGGCGAGGACTCCCGGTCGGCGGTTGAGCGCCTCATAGAGGATAGGCAAGGCCAGATTGGACATGCCTATCTCGTAGACGTCGGGATAGATCAGGGCCACCCTAACCTTGGCGGCTGACCAGTCTCCGGAGACACTGTTCCATTCGCCACCGGCGTAGCGCCCTGGCTTGGTTACTTTGCTCAGCATGCTGTCTGGATAGGACACATTCACCCCTGTTCCGGGTGCGGACGCGTTGACTGCTCCTAGAGCGGTCGCGATGGGGACACCAACGTCCTCCAGTTTGAGATGCAGCTATGGGATCGGCTCACCTGATCGCCGAGGGCAAGAAAGCATGCGCGTCACAGGCTATCCCGTGACGCGCCGCAGACAACGCATTCTCACTTCAACCAGATTATAGTCTGGCCTGTGTGTCCAACTCAACCGCAATCGTCTGGATGGCGGCATGTCCGGAGGTTGCAGTCGTCCGGGTACCCTGCTGCCACGCTTAGTCACCTTAACATTTTTGTCACAAATAGGAGCCGCAGCTTTGGATGAGGGGATTTTGTTATTGACAGGCAGCATTCGGGGACTTAGGATAGCATCGGGGTGGCACGCTCACTAGCTGCTAGGAGTGGTGGATCAGTTGGCCCAGAAACAGTCGGATCAGACAATTGTAAAACTAGTTGAGCGGTTGAAGTCGCAAGGGTATGCGGTGCGGCCCAATGCTGCGCTTCGCGGCAAATCCGGTGGCGACCATACCTTTGACTATCTGGTGCTCCGTCGAGATGGTTTCATGAACCTGATGGCCGCAATTGAAGTCATCAAAGATGCTGAAGACCCGGAGACGAGCCTTCACAAGCTTTTTGCGTTCCAGGACAAGTGCTCTGAGTGCGACGTCAACCGTTCCGTTGTGATCGCCATTCCCCGTTTGAGCTTCGTGGCCAGTCAGTTTGCGCAGAAGGACGGAGTTGAGGTCTTCGACGAGCAAGCCGTGCAGATGTTTCTGAATCGCTCTCCGGTATCCCGTCCTGCACCTAAGGACGCGCTCCCTGGCTTCTCCCAGAAATCCGAGGTACACCAGGCACTCAAGGCGGCGGGCTACAGGGTTGATGAGTCCGTGAAGGTGGTCGGCGATTCCGGCACAGAACACATGTTTGGTGCCATGGCGCTGTGGGACGATGGTTTCATGTTGTCCCGGGTTGGCATAGACTACCTGTCCGGCGACAGCGTCGACAAGACGCAACTGACGGCCTTTGATGATAAATGCCGGGATGCCGGGATAACCGAGAAGATGCTACTGGTGCCCAAGGATCTGACTGATGAGGCCAAGAAGTCTGCTGAGCAGAAGAGGATTGAGGTGGTCAGTCTTGACGGGCGGCGCAAGGAGGTGGTATCTGATGCCGCCGCTTCTTTGCCGCTGGCGCCGGCGAAGACGGGCGCAGACCAGGGCACGTCTGCAAGTGGGGATACTGAGAAGGCGGGGGAGAAGAAGGGAGTCATAGTTGTTTCTGAGGTGAAGCCGACCAAGCCGGCGACACCCGGTCGAGAAGCGAGCCCTGCCCCGGACAAGTTGCCAACACCCGTTGGCACTGTCCCGGGAACCGGTGCGGGGGTCTTCCCTGCGGAGTCGTCCTATCCTGCCCGGGCGTTTTCGATGCGCAGTGTCATAGACCAATTCCTGTCGCCGCAAGTGAGGCCAAAGCCTGTGCAGAATACTGCGGCGGAGGTGAGTTCGGGACTCGCTGCATCCGTGGGGAGCGCAGCGGTCTCTGCTGGACAGGTATTGAAGCCGGGAGCGATGTTGGACAAGCCAGCGGCTCAGGTCAAGGGTCTTCAGGTGAAGACTGGTGAGGCGAAGTCCGTGGAGGCCAAGGTTGACCCGGTGGCGGAGAAGGTGTTGGATGGGAAATCCCCGAAGGCCGAAGCTGGAGTAGCGGTCCCGTTACCATCAGCGGACAAGATTGGGGCTGTGGGGGTCAAGAGCCCAGAGAACAAGGTTATGGAGCCGAAGGCTGCCGGAGTCAAGCATCCAGAGGGCGCACCCGGACCGTCTCTGGTCACGCCGGGGACACTGCCGCAAGTCAAAGCGGCAGAAGCCAAGGCGGTGCTTGTGGCCGAGAGGCCGAACGCCGATGAGGCCAAGCCGGAGGCCAAAGTCGTGCCTGTGGCGAAGGTGGAGGTGACTCCCAAGCGTCCGGGCGAAGGACAGACAGGGAAGCCGGGCGTGATTGGGAAGCCGGGTGCCGACAAGGCTGGTCAGGCCAAGGTGGTGGTACCTGGGATGAAGGTGGAGACCTCTGCCAGTCAGCCGGGCGAAAGGCAGGGCGTGACGGGGAAGCCTGCGAGTGTAGCCTCTGCTGGACTCCCGCCCGCGAAGCCGGGTGCCGAGAAGGCCGGTGTTGAGAAGCGCCCCGTCCAGGCGGCGCAGGGCAAGATTCCCGGAAAGCCCCCCGAGCCGCCAAAGCCTGTGGTCGAGGTGGTTGTGGAGAAGCCGAAAGTGAAGCTGCGCAAGGCCACCAGTCCGGAGGCGCTGCAGCTGATTCCGGAAGCCACTGCCAGAAGGTTCACTGTCCTGCCGATGGGCGTGACTGATAATGTGCTCGAAGTGGCCATGGTCAATTCCAGCGACCTGGCGACCATCCAGATTCTGGAAATGCAGAGCAAGATGAGAGTGAAGGCCGTCTCTGCCGACCAGAAGGAGATCCTGGATGCCATCGACTTCAACTATAAGGGTTTCGGGAAAATATCCGAGCAGATCTCTCATATTGAAACAGGCGCTGATGCTGCTGGCGGCGTGGATCTGGTGGCGTCCACTGCCAATGCCCCTGTGGCTGCGGCTCTAGCCCTCATCGTTGAGGAAGCAGTCAAGGCCAGAGCTTCAGATATTCATATCGAACCCGAGGAGAAGAGACTGCGCATCCGCTACAGAATTGATGGAGTTCTGCATGAAGTCATGTCATTGCCCATAAAGATCCATCCGCCTCTCACCTCACGAGTAAAGGTCATGTCGGACCTCAATATCGCTGACCACCTGCGGCCCCAGGACGGCCAGTTCTCACTGGAAGTCAAGGGAAAGGGGATAGACGTGCGTGTGGCGACCAGTCCCACAGTTCACGGAGAGACGGTGGTGATGCGTATTCTGGATAAATCGATGGCCGTAATGGAACTGCCGCAGCTTGGTTTCACGCAGGACTGCCTGGAGAAGTACATGAAGATGCTGTCGGTCCCCTTCGGCATGATATGCGTCAGCGGACCCACCGGGGCCGGCAAGACCACCACCCTGTATGCCTCATTGAACACGATGGACAAGGTGACGCGCAACATCATCACCGCGGAAGACCCGGTGGAGTACCGCTTCGAAGGCATCAAGCAGATCCAGGTGAACCCGAAAGCCGGGCTCACTTTCGCCAGTGTGCTGCGTTCTATGATGCGGCTCGACCCTGATGTCATACTCGTGGGTGAAGTCCGTGACGCTGAGACAGCATCCATCGCGGTGAAGGCCGCCCTCACCGGGCACACCGTGCTCTGTTCTATCCATGCTAACGACGCTGTGGCCACCATCTACCGTTTGCTGGACCTGGGGGTGGAGCCCTTCATGGCGGCTTCGGTCATCACCGGCACGATAGCCCAACGCATGGCGCGGCGGGTGTGCGCCAACTGCGCGGTGGAGACGAAGCCTACCGACGTGGAGGCGGCAGCCTATGAGAGCGCCATGGGCGAGAAACTGGAAAGCTTCATGTCCGGTACCGGCTGCGACCTGTGTTCCTTCTCCGGGTTCAAAGGAAGGTTGGGTTTGTATGAAGTGTTGGCAATGACTGATGCCACAAGGGGCCTGATACTGAAAGGAGCGACTACGAGCGACATGAGGAATCAAGCGGTCAAAGAGGGAATGGTCACCCTCTTCAAGGATGGCATGCAGAAGGTTAAGGCAGGGAAGACAACGGTGTCTGAGGTGTTGCGGAATGCTTACTCAATCGAATAGTGGACTTATGGCTCGGGCTCCAATTGACTCTGGTCTAGGCGGATTCTCCCTGGGGGCAAATCAAGAGGCGGTTCAATATGCTGAACCGCGGATATGGAGGGAGAGATGTATTACAGCTATGTAGCGTACAACGAACAGAAGCAACTGGTGAACGGCAAGGTCGATGCGCCCAATGAAACGGTGGCGCAGGACATGCTGGCCCTCAGTGGGCTCAAGACGGTGAGCCTGAAGGTGGCCAAACCTCTTCTGAAGATTGACATGGATAAGGTCAGAGGGACTACGGTGAACAAGAAGGAGATAATCATGTTCTCCAAGCAGTTGGCTCTGATGATAGAGTCGGGATTCGACATCGCCGCTTCCCTGGACTTGTTGGAGAGCCAGATCGCCAACCGCAGTCTGAAGAGGATTCTGGGAGAGATCACCGCGGATATCAGGAACGGGATGAAGCCGTCGCAGGCTTTTGCCAAACACCCCGTGGCATTCTCGTCTCTCTACTGTCGCACCATCGCCGTAGCAGAAGAGACTGGCAACCTGGAGAAGGCCTTACGTCAGATGGCGGACCACATCGAGAAGAACGCCAACTCGGCCAAGAAAGTGAAAGGCGCCCTGATGTATCCGGCCATGGTCTCCGTCCTCATGGTACTCGTGATCATCGTGATGGTGACCTTCATAATGCCGGCCATGCAAGGGCTCTATGACGAATTGGGTTCGGGTGTCCCTCTTCCCGCCAAAATCCTGCTCAGCGTCACCGACTTCCTGCGCGCCTGGGGCCTATACATGATTGGCGGCGTCGTACTCCTGCTTGTTGTGGCCTTGGTTCTCACGAGGTCAGAGGAAGGCAAGTACCAACGCGACAAGCTCATGCTGCGGATGCCGCTGATCGGAAAGATCATAGTAATGAGCGAGCTTTCGCGGGTCGCTGCCACGATATCCACCCTGTTCCGTGCTGGGGTGCCGTTGCCGGAAGTAATGACTCTGGCTTCGCAATCCTGTGAGAACAGGGTCATCGCCAGATCCTTGACCGAGGTGAGGCAGGAAATGCTGCAGGGCCAGGGGTTGGCCCGCCCGATGTCGCAGAGGGCGATATTCCCGTCGCTCCTGGTACAGATGGCGTCGGTTGGCGAGAGCACCGGCAACTTGGACAACACCATGGATACGGTGGCCACGAGCTACGGCATGGACGCGGACGAGCGGACGTCCGCCATGACCGGCCTGATAACGCCCATTTTCGGCTTAGTCCTGGGCGGGATGGTGGCCTTCCTGGCTGTCGCACTGGTGTCCACCATGTACGGTATGATGGGCTCAATGGAAGGGTAACGAAGCACCAGAGTCCCTTTGAGTAAGAGTAGCGCCGCCAAGAGAGTCTGCTCGCTTGGCGGCGTTGCGTTTGGGGCTGATCGGAGACGCGAGGCCTTTGCAGGTCAGCCAAAGATGGAATGCCGCTTGTCCTGAGGGATTCGTATCCTCGGCCAATGGCATGTGTTGACCTTATCAGTGGGCAGGACTAGAATCAGATAAAGCCTGGTAAGGAGCGACATGCAATCTAGCCTAATCGGCAAGATCGAGAAAGCCAAGCGCTACGCAGAGGAGAGAGACCGGGTCAAGTTCGCCGAGCTCACAGTCAAGTTCCGGGGTGACAACGACGACTACATCCTGACCTACAGGCAAGGCAAGTGG
>Ga0105098_10000638_pt1 | contig 12317 bp, 9 predicted proteins | sample PPLLak21cMay2015_FD_79137 | JGI IMG/M metagenome (GOLD analysis project Ga0105098, IMG submission 79137) | Freshwater sediment microbial communities from Prairie Pothole Lake near Jamestown, North Dakota, USA - PPLs Lake P7 Core (1) Depth... | ecosystem: Environmental > Aquatic > Freshwater >... | reverse complement strand
TTTTCAACGTTCTTTGACCTTAAACATTTCCCAGAAGATGATCGTCATTGTGATCATGCTAAAACCGAAGAGAAAATCTTCCAAAGGAATACTTCCTAAACGAAAACCCAAGAAATAACGGGGATTATACATAACGATATCCTTGCCCGTCAAATAACCGTTAACAAACAACTTAAAGCAAAAAATAACAAAAATATAGAGATAAAATATTTTCCTCCTCAACAGGCAGATCCCGCTGATCGAGTCAAAAAAAACAGTAAATACTACAGCCAGAGCCGCTATCAGGGTATATTCTTTCATGAGTACCTTCTTTTTATATACATGATCGCTTCCCAGGTAAAAATGCAGCAAAAAGGAATAACGACAAAGAAAAGGGCTTCTTCAAGCGGCAGGTTAAAAATATACATTCTCCCTACCCCCTCAGGATTAAAATACCAATGGTTGCGGGCTGTGGCAACAATATCCCAAACACCGAAAATAAATACGATCGCCGTAATACTCAAGCAAAGGCTGCGGATATTTTTGTAGAATTTAAGCGGTGGGTAAAAACTTAACAAAAAAGGAAACAACCCCGATAGAATCAGTACCATCCCATATTTTGACATACCAATATTGTAACGCTCTGGGGCATGTTCTCAAAGAAAAAAATAAACTACAACTCAAGCCCCTTAAGTATCCATCTTAAGACCGGGACTTTATATATCCTTACCGATCTCCTAAGTCCCGGTCTTTTTACATCCACAAGGCATAAAAAGACCCGGTCTTAACGGGTAGTTTTTAACTTCAAACCAAGACCGGGTCTTGATATATCTTTACCGATCTCCTAAGTCCCGGTCTTTTTACAACCTTTTCAATAACTTGAAATATAACTGCCCAGGGTGTAAAATAAATATATGAACAACAAAGCTAATATCAAGGCCCTCACTCGCGGCTTTCGCAAAGCAAAGGCGATAACCAAGCATTTCGCCAAAACTTTCTACTTTGCCTCTCTTTTCTTGCCCCCGGTGAAAAAACAAGCGGCCTACGCGATATACGCTGTATGCAGGTTAAGCGATGAATCAGTAGATGCCGATTTAAACAAACGATCGCTTTGCCTGGATACTATTCGCGAAAAAATAAGCCAGGCATACAGCACGCAGCCTTTGAATGACGATATCCTCTATGCCTTTTCAAATACCGTTAAACAATTCGGGATCTCCCGGCGTTATTTCGATGAATTGATCAACGGGATGAACCTTGACCTGCATAAATGCCGCTACGAATCTTTCGAAGAATTATACGCCTATTGTTACAAAGTCGCGGGGGTCGTCGGGTTAGCCATGCTGAAGATATTCGGGGCTTCCGGCACAGAAACAGAACGGCATGCGGTAGAACTGGGGATCGCGATGCAGTTAACCAATATACTCAGGGACATTGCTGAGGATTACAAGCGCGGCAGGATATATATTCCTCAAATAGAACTTCAAATGTTCAAAGTAACCGAGTCCGATATAGCGCAGGCGTCCCTTAATGCCGAATTTAGCGCGCTCATGAAGTATCAGATCCAACGCGCGCGCGCGTTTTACCTCAACGCCGCCAAAGGGATCAAATCGATCAAAGACCTGCGTTCCAGGATCGTGGTGCTTATCATGAAGGAAATATACTCAAAAATCTTGGATTCTATCGAAGAAAACAAGTATAATGTGTTCAGCCGGCGCGCCCACGTTAAATTGAGCGCTAAATTAATAACCGCGTTAGCTATTCTACTTAAGAAAGAAACCTATGAAAATTAAACTCGCTAAATCAGCCGGTTTTTGCTTTGGAGTAAAACGGGCACTGAGTATCGCCCTTAAGACCACCCGATCGTCCTTCCCGGTCCATATGCTCGGAGATATCGTCCATAATGAAGACGTCGTAAAAGAAATAAACGCTTCCGGCATCAAAAAGATCACCAAGCTCAGGGATGGAAAAGGAAAGATGCTCCTGGTCCGGGCGCACGGCTCCTGTAATACTATCCTTAAGTCAGCGCTCAAACGAGGCTATACCATTGTCGATGCTACCTGCCCTATGGTAAAAGAGATCCACCGGATCGTAAAACAAGCTGAAAACCTTGGACGGCGTGTCATCATAATCGGAGACAAGCATCATGACGAAGTCCACGGGATAACCGGACAACTCAAACAAAAAGCTCTCATAATCGACAACCCCGGGCGCCTCCCCGCTTCCCTATCGAAAATAAGGTCCGCCACGGTCGTCGTTCAATCAACTCAAAACCTGGAAAAAGCATTGTCTATCGTCGAAAAACTAAAAGAAAAGATCTTTGACCTGGAATTCTGCAATACTATCTGCAAGCCGACAAAGATCAAACAGGAAGAGATAAAACACATCCCGCTGAACAACGATTGCGTGATAGTCATCGGCTCCAGGAAAAGCGCCAACACTAAACGCCTTTATGAAATATCAAGATCGCTTAACCCAAAGACCTACTGGGTACAATCTCAAGAAAACCTGAAAAAAAGCTGGTTCAAAGGCATGCGCAGTGCCGGGGTTACCGCGGGGGCCTCAACGCCTGATGCGACCACAAACAAGATCATTGCCGCCATAAAGAAATTATCGCGCTCGCGCTGAAATTCCTTATTTCCTTTTCTCAATTAAATCAGCGACGATGCGGGAACCGGCTATCACAACCGGCAGCCCCCCGCCCGGCTGCGTGCTTGCCCCGACATAATAAAGCCCATCGATACTGCGGTCGTAGTTCCCCGGCCGGAAGAACGCGCTCTGCGTCAGATTATGCGCCAACCCGAAAGTAGCGCCGTATTTAATATTATACCTATCAATGAAATCTCCGGGGTAGAAGCGGTGTTCAACTTCAATTAAATCTTCGATATTACATCCAGCTGCCTGGTTTATCTTCTTAAACACAGTTTTCCTTAAGGCCTCTTCCTGTTCCTTGAAATTATCGTTTGGCCGGCGCAGGTTAGCTACCGGGACCAGGATATACACAAGGTCTTTCCCGAACGGAGCTAATGAAAAGTCCGTCACTGTCGGCACATGCACGTAAAAAGACGGGTCTTCGGGGACAAGATCATTTTTGAATATCTCATCAAGGTTTTTCGGAAGGTTTTTAGAAAAGAACAGATTATGGTGATGCAACCCGTGTACCATGTCTTTAAGCCCCAGGTACATAAGGTATACGGAACATGAATACTTATATTCGGGGATACGCCGTTCCAGCAGGCTTGACTGCGCGTAAGAATAGTCCGCATTGACCACGACAGAATCAAATACTTCCTGGCGGTCATCAAATTCTAATATGATGTTTTTCCCGGACTTTTTTATGCTCTGGACTTGCGTTGAATATTGAAAACTAACATTGAATTTCCTGGCTAAACGCTCCAAAGCCAGCGGCACCTGGTACATCCCTCCCATAGGATGCGATATATGCTGGATGTGGTCCGCATACGTAATGATACTGTAGAACGCGGGGGCCTGAAACGGGGAGACTCCGATAAACATAGCCTCAAAAGTAAAAGCGTAACAAAGCTTCTCATCGGAAAAATAACGTTTCGCTAACTGCCAATAGCTCTGAAAAGCTTTTATTTTGCCTGCCAAAAGCCAATAACGAGGGTCAAGCAGGTCTTTGAGCCCCAGGCAGCGGTAAAGAAGCGGCCGGACGCAAGCATCGAGTTCTTTCAGGTCTTTGAGGAAACTCAGATACTTTACCGAACTTCCCTTTTCTATCCTTTCCAACTCATGTGAGGTCTTTTCACGGTCCTTATAAACCGTCAAAGAATCTCCGTCAGGATAAAAGATCTTATAATTGGTATTAAGGACTTTGAGATCGAGGTAATCGGACATTTTCTCGCCGCAATACGTGAATACCTCTTCAAAGAAATCCGGCATCAGGATGAACGACGGCCCGGTATCAAAGGTAAAGCCTTTGTCAACGATGCAATGCGCCCTGCCGCCGCATTCAGGGAGCTTTTCAAAAACAACGGCCTCATGGCCTCGGCTGCCTAAGCGGGCAGCGGCAGCTAACCCTCCTACTCCAGCACCTATGATCGCGACTTTTTTACCCATACACTTCTTAATAGTTTAAAAATTAGCTTCTCAAAAATTACGGAAGAGACCCCCTGGTTTTCCTTAAATTATATTCTACATACCCCGCAAGGACTTCCTGGACTTTAGTAGGAGGAGGAACAACAAAATAGTGAGACATAATGGCATGCGCGATCTCATGGCCAAGCATACCTATGGTCAGGTCAGCCAGCGATATATAAATAGTGTTTTTCTCATGGACATACACTGACGGGTCACGAAAATCAACCCCGTATGACTGCCTGAAGAAGGCATTTAATGCGTCCTTATCGGCAACGATACGGATGCTGCCATGAAAAGTATACATATGAATATCAAGGATATCGGAGACCTCGCTATATAACGCGTCAAGGGTGCTGGCGAGCATACTACTGGCATCGGCTGTTTTGCCGCCAAACGAATCATCATGCAGAAGATAATTAAAATTGACCTTCGTCAACACACGGGAAAGGTTCAGGGAACGGGCAGCATATAACGAAAAGTATTTTCCTTCAACGATAAGGGACCCTTCTTCCTGGGCGGAAGAAAAACGGGCACAGGCAAGGATCAAAACCGAAAAGATTATGGCTGATACTTTTCTTTTCATTAAACTTTAAAATACCCCAGGATGTCGATTATTTCGTCCAATCTGCTTACAAAATCTTCCTTCTCATCTCCGCTGATAGTATAATTCCTTGTTTCCAGGTACTTTTTAAGCGAAGCGCTTTTTGCCTTTAGATCCTTATGTTTTTCACGCAGCGTATCGCACATCCCCCCCAGGTTCTCAGCCAGGTCTTTAAGCTGGTCTTTATTACGTATGGTAAAACTACTGGTCAGATCGCCGTTCTTGAGTAATTCTATTTCCTTATTAAGGCGGTACAACGGCCCGGAGATCTTATGCGAAGCAAACAGGGTCATAACGATAACGACAAGCGAAGAAAAAACCGTAACGATCAATAAGGTCGCTATCATTTGAGGCAGTATAAAATCCGCCGTCGGCTTTACCATTACTTTCGTATTTTCGATAGCGACTGTAGTCGAGCCCCGGGAGAGGTAAAACAATAACCCCCCGATCGCCAAAGACGAAACAAGGACAACCAGGCAAAAACGCGTAATGAACTTTGTCTGGAATTCTTTATCGATAAAATATTTCCTTCTTTTATTCCGGGCATCCATCGCGGTATCCTCCAGGTTATTTATTCTCTTTTATACCCAAAAGCTCATGATCGGCCGTAATAACATTCTTTTTATGCAGGGATTCAGTCCAATTTTGTAAAGCTTTCTTTTCCTGAAGCTTGAACAAAACCCATTTTATCTGGTCATAAACCTCCGCAAGCTCTTTACCGCTGAATTCTTTTTCCTTATTCTGCTCATAATAATTCTTGATCATCTTATCATCAACCCTGGCTCCTACGGAGAGCTCGTTGATCTTACGAGAAAGGGCAAGTTTTAACAAAGACTGCTCCCAAAACAACTGCACACTGCGCAAGAATTGCGGGTCTTTATCCAGCCCCAGCGATTCAGCTTCCTGTAAAATAAGTTTCCGGGATATAAAGAATTCCAGGAATTCTTTCCTCTTATCCTGGCCGCTCGCGGCAAAACCGGAAGACTTATAAGCATCATCAAACTCTTTGGCCGAGACACTGATCTTGCCTATTGTTATCGCCGGTTCTTCCTTCTGGGAGCATCCGGTAAAAATTAAAGCCAAAAAGACCATAAACACCGCGATTTTTCGCATACCTTCCTCCTCGTTATACCAACACCTATTAAGGGAATTATACTCTTATTATCCTAAAACTCAAATTGTTTTTAGATGCCCGCTTTCGCGGGCATGACAGGAACTACAAAAAAAGACCCGGTCTTGACATGTAACGCTAAGTTACAAGAAAGACCGGGTCTTGACGAAACTCTATATACCTTTACTCTTTTATTTCACTCCGAAATACGGCGCCGGAGATTTTTTAAGCTTGATATTATTCTCAATAAAATCATACGCCCCGGCATCCAGATTAATACCGTCGAATGCCGCGTAATCAGCCGGTGTTAAGGGATGATATGAGAAGAAACTAAACGGCGTTGCCGGTTCGTTTGAAACATACCTGAACAAACTTAAGGTCTCATATTCCGGCTTAAAATTATTGATCAACGGGGCCACCAATTGTGAAACCGGAGGATTAGGCGGATTTGGCGGAGGCACCGGGCCGGGAGGAACGATCGAGTAATTCAAGGTCAACGCTGCCTCGGGAGTAAACCCTTCCCTGACAGCCGAATGGCTCCCCTCAAAAGCCTGTATCACTACTTCCAACGGATTATCAAACGTTAACCCGGCGCCAAGATCGACCGGCCAAATTTGCGCCGGATCGCCGTTGACCGCATCAGGCGCGAACAACGGCCCGTAAAACTCGGAATCCGCGTCCTGGTATAAAACATAATTCGCAGGCACCAGATCAAACCCGGGAGCTGGATCTACTCCTGTTATCGCGGTTGTCCCGGGCCGCACAATACCCTTGATCCCTCCGCTCATATTGGCATCTTTACTTACAGGCGTACCCACACCGATAGTCCCGTTCGGCGTTGAGAAATACGAATACCCGCCTGCCCAAACATTGGCACTATTTTCCAAGGGATATCCGAACATTACCGGCGACAAATAATCTTCTACTTCTTCGTCGTTATCAGGCGAATCCATCAGGAAGCCGGCAATAATACCGGAAATGTAGTCCGGATCAATATCCTCATCACAAAGATCACCTGCCAACTTTGAAATAAGATCGCCGTAAGATCCAACAACTTCCCGGTTCATCATCGGCGACCAGCCATGCCCCGCGTAGATCGAACCGTTAGCACTCTCTAAAAATACGCCTCCCCGAGGGGTAACGATCGAATTGACTATCATATCGCCTTGGCTGGTAATATGGACGATACCGTCATTAGCCGCGACAGACGCGCCGATCCCCATTTGGCCTAACAGTTCCGGTTCCCCGAAATCTTCAAAGACCGATATCGGTAAATATAATCCCAGCTCTATCATCTTGGAAGACTGATTGAGATAAACATTACCGGTATCAAACGAATAAGCGCTCACAATATCAACATCGGTATTGATCGGCGCGCCTAAGAGGCCGATATCATTACGGGCTAACAGCCCTAAATAATGGCCGCTCACCGTTCCCGCGTCAAATATTGAACTGGTACCCTCACCCATCCCTAAGGCGGCCGCGATCACAGCGTCAGCACCGATATTCCCCAGGGTGATATCCGCGTTTAAAGAACCCAGCAAGACCAGGCTTCCGTAATTATAAAGGGAGTCGAACGCGATATATTGCGTCGGATCGTCTGTCCCGTACATATACTCATTGAACTCGTTAGCCAAAAATCCCAGGCCGTCAAGATCGCCGCTGGCGAAAACATTACCGGCAAAAAGGTTATTACGCGCGAATAATCCCACGCCGCCGAAACCGTAGTTCCCATACGCGTACACATTACCATTAACGGTTATATCATTATTTGCCGACCCTAATACCGCGGCCAACCCGTCAACGCTTTCAGCATAGGCATTACTTAACTCATCAATATTAATATTATTTTCTGCCATGAGCTCTACCAGCGAAAGGCCATAACCATCCACCAAACTCCGCACATTACTATTTAAAATATCTATATCGCCGGTGATCGATTCTATCATTATTTTTGCCGTGCCATCAGTATCGACTTTAGCTTCAAGCGTGCTGCCGCCGGAAACAGATACCGCGCCGGCAGAAAGAGCGATCTCGGCTGTTTCTTCGCCTGAGGCGATATGAGCCTTAACTGAACTCTCATCGCTGATATTTATACTGTTTTCCTCATCTGCTTCCATAGTGACGCGTGCCTCGCCATCACCGATCACTTCAGCTATCAGGTTGCTTGAGGAGATATCAATACCGTTACCGGAAAGATCTACCGCTGCCAATCCGCCGTCCCTGACATAAGCGGCCATGCCCGTTCCTTCAATATTCATCTGTCCACCGGAAGTAAATTCATATCCGCAATAATCCGCATTCCCAAAAACAGAAGTCATGAATTCGCTGTCAAGTATATCAAGAGTACCGGAAGCCTCGATTGTAACAGAAGCCGTCCCGTCACCAAGATGCACATTAGCGCCTAATACGCTATTATCGATATCGACATCCCGCGCGTCGATATCGACTGAAGTTGAATCGCATTCACCATTAGAAAGAACATCGGCGCCGACAACGCTATTCTCCAAGATAGAAACTAAGCCGTCAGCTAAAAAGCTGACATGGGCGCTACCCGTCTTACCTACTTCCGCATTCACAAAACTGTTTTGTATAAGAATATCCTCAGGAGCATCTTCATAATCACCCAACGTATCAAAGGATATACTTGCGTCCCCGGCACCATGCGCCAATGCCGCAACCGAGCTATCCTGAACGCGTATTGCGCCTGGTGCTTCAATAGTAACAGAAGCATCACCGTCATCGCTGACTTCAGCGGCTACTACGCTATTATAAACAGTAACTTCTGAGCCGGAAGAATGCCCCAGGATATTGATAGAAACATCTTGAGAAGATTCCGCAATTGATTCAATAAGCGCGCCCTCAACCGAAACATTAAAGCCTTCCAGGTCAATATCTCCGCCCTGAGTGGTAATATCTGCGGCCACGGTCAGATCGCCACTGCCGTTATTATCATTATCTGCGTTTATTTCAATATCGCCGTCGTCAGTAACATTGATCCACCCGATCACATCTATATTTTCATCGTCATACCAGCTCTGGTCTCCGCTAAAACTCCCGATAGGATTGATAACCGTATCACCGTCATGCATATTATAGGTACCTTTAGACGTATTGATCGTACCGGAGAAATCAGCGCCTTTTGAATTAAGAGTCACACTGCCGCCCACCGCGCTTAAAGTCCCGGCGACATTAACTCTATTATCAGCTTCAAATATGATCTGTCCGTTGTTCGCTCCTAACGCATTAGCTTCAATGATGCCTTCGTTATTGATAGCTTTACTAAAAACGCCGTCTAAGGTCTTTGCTGTTAAGATAACTTTACCGCCATCCGCCGCAAGCGTACCGGTATTCTTTACCGCGGCGTCTTTGTTATCAAAGTTAGCGATGGTCGATTCATCTACGACAACCGAGATCTGTCCTGCAGGGTCAAGCTTTAAAGTCGTAGCGTTTCCGGATGCCAAAGCGATACTTCCCAATTCAGCTTCAATGATCCCGGAGTTTTCTACCGCTGAACCCAACAAAGAAACAAAACCGCCGGGTGAGCTGATATAGCCCTGATTTACCACTGAACCGCCCGGCCCGACAAAGGTATACCTGCCGGCTAAAAAGTCAGCATTGGAGATATTCAAAGTTGAAGCGACTAAACCCGCGGTATCCACCTTACTGCCCTGGCCGAATAAAACACCGTTAGGATTGACCAGGAAAATACGGCCGTTGGCGGTAAGCGTCCCTAATATAGATGAAGGATCCACGCCAACCACCCGGTTCAAAGCTATACTGGAAGATGACGGCTGGTTAAAATGCACTGCTTCCGGCTGGGCAATGGAAAAACTGTTATAATTGGCGACCATCTTATCCGTACTTTGATTAATATTCAAAGTATTCGCCTGAGAGCGGTCAAAAGCAGCCGCCCCGTCAACAACAACTTCTCCTTCAGGAAGGCAAAAGCCGTGGATCGGCATACAGGTTAAAGAAATAATGCTCACTACGGCAAAGAGCCTGAAAATTTTTGCAGACATAATTCTGCCCCCTTTATTAATACTGCTGTTTGTAAAATTAATTTTATCGTTCGACATTATTAATTATTTTATAAAGTTGTTAATTGTTTATCTTCAAAGAGTTTAAGCCCTGTAAGAATTGAAAACGTTTTCAAAATTTACGCTAAAGTATAGCATACGCTACCTAAAAATACAAGTTCAACCGGTTAAAATTTGGCAGTGACTTCTACCCACGTATGGGCATGATCTCCATCGGCAGGTGTTTTTTTGCCTAACGGATAGCCCAATTCCACCCTACAGGTGAGATTATCTTTAAGGGTAAACCTCCATCCGAATCCCCAGCCACGAATGGTTTCATTCTTCTTTTCTCCTGCCTGGGGAGTCTCTAACCGCGCGGTCGCCCAATCATAGAACAACACAAGGCGGTTGGCATCGTACATCGCAACCTCAGAAAATGGGACCTTGAGGTCCTTAGGGATAAAATATATAGGAAAAGAAAGTTCCGGCGAAGAATAAAACCCTCTATCTCCGGAGAATTCCGCAGGGCCATATCCGCGTACACTGATCGGGCCGCCGATCTGAAATTGTTCTGAAGCCACCAGCGCGTTATTGGTAAATTGCCCGCTATTCTTCCAAAGCAATGTCGTAGAATACGGCAGAGCCTGAAGCCTGAAAGCATTAAAATTAAACTTTGTAAATTTGCCGCCTGCGCCGGCGCGGGAAGCGCCCGGGTCTTTATCATCCATACCGCCCATAAAATCAGGCAACCCCTGCCCAATTTCCGGAGTGATGATCGTTCTGCCCCAGGCATCCGTAATATCGGCATCTAATCCCAGCTTTAGCAGCCGAACCATATCCTTAGAAGTCTGCTCACCGGAAAGATAGTTCTTAATATTTTTATAATCAAATCCGGAAGTAAGGCGTAAATCCAGATTATCCTTGCGGATAAGCTGATTATTCAAAAATATCCCGTAAACCTGCGCTTTACCTTTAGCATCCAGGTCTTTGAATTCTTTTCCTAACCTTGTTCTGCTATTTACGACATAAGCGCCTATTTCAAAATCATCCTGAATAAAAACACTGTATCTTCCCTGCTGTAAATGCATACGGTTTCCTTCAGCCTCTGAGATTTTAACATAAAGCTTATCATCAAAACCAAGCAGGTTATTATTCTCAAGGAACAACGAATACCTGTTTCTCTCTAAATAGCGTGAAGCATAGTTATCATAGGTAATACCCGCGTGTAACGGCAGGCGGTCGGTCACATCAATGACCACATCGGTAGTGCCCGGAGCCTTACCGGGAACGATCACTGCTTTGGCTTTCCGGTCAGGATGCTCATTAATATACACTAATGAACGCTGTAAAGCTGAATAATCAAAATAACCATCATGGCTGACATTGATCTTTTTTTCTAAAACAGAAGTTTTGAAATATTTATTCCCCTTGACCTCCATTGTACCGAGCTTTCCTTCAACAACACGCACGATCAAACTGCCGCTTTTAACAGTCTGTGGGGGGATATACGCGCGGGAAGTAACGTAACCTTTTTTGCGGTATTCATCAGTGATCAGGTCAGCGACCTTTTGCATGGACCTAAAACTTAACGCTTTACCTTCATAGCCAGCGGTGATCTGCTTGAGCGTTGCCGCGTCAAGCAAGGTAGCTCCTTCAACCGTGATCGTATTCACCGCTACTGTAGGGCCGGAATCTTCGGGAATGACCTCTTTTTCCGTAGCCTGCACGCCGCTCGCTTTCTGAGCTTCTATTTTCTTTTCAAGGTCACGTTTTTTCTCGATATCTTTCTCTTGCCTGGTCAACCCGCCAGCTGTCTGAGAAGAAGGTGTCTGACAAAAACCGTTACCGGAAAATATAAAAAAACTGAGGAAAACCAGATTTAATACAATAAATTGCGCCCTTCTGCCCATGGTGATTTCCTTTCTTTAAAAAAGGTTTGCGAAAATGTTTGAAAGAAACGATAAAGCCCTTGATTTGAATTGAGTTGCGAAGTTATAATAGTATAGCGTACATTTTAAACAAATCAACAAAAAAGTAAAGCTTCTTTTTCCACTTTTTATAGACTTTGTTCCACCGTAAAAAAATCATCATTTTTTCAAAAATATAACTTGACAATCTAACAATTATTATTATACTTATATATAAGTTCTAATCCTTCTAAAAAATTAAACTTAATTAAAGGAGATTTAAATGAAAACAAAGAAAATGGCGATTCTGGTTTTTTCTCTTGTTTCCCTGCTTTTTGTGACGGGAAATGCTTTTGCTGCGTTTGAGTTGAACAACTATGCCTCACTCTGGATGACCAATGCCAATGGCGTTGTTCCTTCCGTGTCTCAGGCTACATTTAACTGGAACGAACAACCATGGCTGTACATACAATTCAATGGTGATTATGCTTCAGACTATAAAATTGGCGGCAGTTCCACCTCCACTATGTGGACATGGGACGGCACACCTTCTGACAAATCATACGCGAAATTCTATCTGGGAAAAAACAATGACCTTT
>Ga0105098_10000637_pt1 | contig 12328 bp, 14 predicted proteins | sample PPLLak21cMay2015_FD_79137 | JGI IMG/M metagenome (GOLD analysis project Ga0105098, IMG submission 79137) | Freshwater sediment microbial communities from Prairie Pothole Lake near Jamestown, North Dakota, USA - PPLs Lake P7 Core (1) Depth... | ecosystem: Environmental > Aquatic > Freshwater >... | reverse complement strand
CGGCGCAGATTATTTTTAAATACAAGGGTGACGTGAAGTTCAGGGTCTATGCACATCATTCGGTATGGCAGTTTAAGTCCAACGCTAAAGACGCAGAACAGGCAGATGCTAATATCAAGGCGGCGATTAAAATGAAACTCAAACACAAACTAGGTGACTGCGCTGTTATGCTGTGCGCCAATGCCCATCTTCTGAAAGTAGTTGCACCTGTTAAAGAGCTTTATCTTTGTGACGAAAACGGCGGATTGAAGCAGAAGTATTCCCATACTGAGCCTATGGATTATGCGGCGCAATATATTCCCCCCGATAGACGGTGGTATGGTTGCACAGGTAGCTTTGAGAAGCTGTATGCCAATGGACTGAGTGGCTTTGCGGAGTTTGTGGGGTGCGACCCAAGAGAATTGGGGTATATTAAACTCCACGTTCAGGATTGCAAACCAGTTCTATTAGAACCAGTAATAATATAAACATGGGGTGAGTGGCGTAGTAGCCTGATAGAAGAGTTGTGTAACGACTTGGTAGGTTCGGTTGCCAACAGAGAATCGGTAAGTCCTACCTATTGCAGACCAACTGCCTCACCCCAACCTATGAGGAGGAAGAAATGGAAACTTTATTCGCAGATAAATATAATGTTCTAATGGTTTACAAAAACCCGCCAAACTGGATTAGGAAACAGCTTGTCGCCATATCTAAAGAGGAAATACAGGCGTGTTTAGAAAACGAACATATTGTTGTAAAATATGATTATAAGGAGGAAGCATGAGAGAATTATCGGAGAATGAGCATTATTCTATTGCGTTTGAACCACGTGATTGGGCGTTTTTGTTTCGGGTTGAAATCCACCCGACCAAATATCAACTACAAATACTATGCTTTAAGTTTATCTATTGGAGGTAATATGAAAACATTATTCAGGTATAAGAGCTTTTCGATTACATATTTGGAAAGAAACTGGGCGTTGCCATTCAATGCTATGTGGGGAGTTTGGAATAAGTGGGAAGAGTTTTATTTTGAAATTCGGTCTTTTTGTATTGCTTTTACTTGGCAATCACATTGGTAAACCGAGATAGTCGTGACTTTTACGGAATGAGTAACTAAATAGTCGGATAAGGAGTTATTATGACCAAACATAAATACACGATAACAGTTCGTATCGGGGCTAATGGTGTGCCTAGTGCCACAGTTAATTCAGCTTGCTACCATTCGTGGTGTTGTCAAAAGTGTGGTGAGCATATAGGTTGGCTTGGACGTTTCTTTTCTATGTTTAATCTATTCCATAAATGTAAAGGAAATCTATGACAAAGCCTAAATATATAGTTAGATACTACGATGGAGAGAGTTGGGTTATATGGTAATTTCATGGTTTAGCGCAGGTGTTTCAAGTGCGGTTGCCACAAAGCTGGCGATTAAAAATATAGATGAAATTATTTATACGCACATAGACGACCAGCACCCCGACACAATGCGGTTTATTAAAGACTGTGAAAAATGGTTTAATAAAGAAATTAAGATTATTCAATCGCCTTATAAGTCCGTTGAAAATGCTGTTTTGGCAAAAGGTAAGGGGTGGATAAATGGCAGGGGTGGGTATGCGCCATGCACCGTTTTGCTCAAAAAAGAAATCAGGATTCAATGGGAATATGAAAGACCTTTTGGTGAAAAAGATACTTATGTTTGGGGCATGGATAATGCTGAAAAATTACGATGTGAACGATTGCTTCTTGCGATGCCAGAACAAAACCATTTATTCCCGCTAGTTGATAATGGGATTACCAAAGAAATGGCGCACCAAATCCTTAACGCCAACGGTATTAAACGCCCTGCCATGTATGAACTTGGTTACAACAACAATAATTGTATCGGGTGCGTCAAGGGTGGAAAGGGTTACTGGAATCATATCAGGGTTGATTTTCCAGAAGTGTTTAGGAAACGGGCAGAACTAGAAAGGCGAGTAGGTGCAAGCTGTATCAAGGGTTGCTTTTTAGATGAACTCAATCCGAATGATGGAAGGCATACACCGCCGATAGTTGATGATTGCGGATTGTTTTGTGAATTAATGACGTTTGAATAAGGCAGAAGGGAATAAAATGACAAAGCCTAAATACATAGTCAGGTTTTACGATGGAGAGAGTTGGGTAATTTGGTCAAGCCACTTCAACCATGACTACGCTGTAATCCAAGCGGGAGTGGCGGCGAAGAAATATAAAAGCGTAATCATAACTTACAAAGGTAATATTATATCAGAGAGAGGGGAGGAGAAATGTCAAAACAACTGGAGATACTCGAAGGACTGTTTATCAAGCACCATACCAAAGAGCTTGAATGGAACAAGAATTGTGAAACCTGCGGAGAGCCTGTGGTGGTCGTGGCGATTGTGGCTAATGACGGTGAGCTTAAAGTTGAAGGGGGTGCTATCTACTTTGCGCCCGAAAATTCTAAAGAAGAAAACAAAGTCCTCGTGAAATGCGAGAATTGTTTTAAAGAGAAACCTGTATTTAATTTTCAGGAAACAGAAGTCTACAGTAGAGTCTGTGGTTACTTGCGCCCAGTAAAGCAATGGAATAAGGGAAAACAGGCGGAATTTAAACTGCGAAAGGACTATAAACTGTAAAAAAACGGGCAATGCTCTCACGGAAAACGCTTGTATTGTGGTGGTATTAGTGAAGTGTGGGGGCATTGCCCAGAAAGGGTTAAAATGAAAAGAGCTAGTGAGTCTACTCATTGGTATAAAGAAGACGGCGAACCTATGTATACTATCATAGGTAAAAACGGCAAGGAACGAAACACTACCTTACGTGACGCTAGGGTATTGAATTTGAAACCGAGCGTTACGTCTATCATTAAGTTGGCGGCGACACCTTTCCTTCAGTCGTGGATTATAGACCAACATATAATGGCTTGCCTTACCACCGAAAGATTAGCGGACGAAACTGAAGAAGTCTATATTAATAGAATAAAGACTGACGCTAATGAACACGCACGGAACGCCGCCGCAAAAGGAACTACCATCCATGCCTATGTGCAAAGCGGATTTGAGGGCGAGGAAATAGCAGATGAAGGTAAACTTTATTTTGACGCCGCCCAAAGGACATTAGACGAAGAATGCGGCGAACAGGAATGGCGGTGCGAAGAGTCCTTTGCTACCGATAGTTACGGCGGGAAGATAGATTTACAGACTGACGAACTGCTAATCGATATTAAAAGCTCTGAGAAAGATTTAGACACCGTGCAGATATGGGACTCACACTATATGCAACTGGCGGCGTATGACCACGGACAGGGTAAGCGGTGCGGGATACTCTATATCAACGTAAATACCGCCGAGGCAAAACTGCTGTGGGCGGAACCTGAAGAAATATCTAGGGGTCTAGACTGCTTTAACGCACTCGTAGCTTTCTGGCGGGCAAAGAACAGAGTATCTTAAAACTTCACCTTTGTTTTTTTAGTTTTATCTTTATAGGTCTGAACACCAATTCCAAACATAGCAAGAGTTCCTAGCGCCGCACCTTCCGAAACGCCGTGTTCAAGCATAGCTTCATACATATCTACAGGTGCTAATGGAGCGAGCATCTTGGCAAGGTATTCAGGTGTGTGTGTTTTTTCGCCGACTACGTTTTCACCTGTATATAAGTCAACTGCTATACCTGGTGCTGGAGCTAATTTACTTCTTAAAAACTGTTTCGTAATATCAGTCCAATCATCACGCCCGTAAGTAATACCTTCTCCACGAATAGGAACTGTCTTCCCGCTTAAAGTTGTTTTTTCTCCCGTTACCGTTCTTGTTCCATAAACAAACGCCTGTGATAATCCCGCCAACGGGTCAATCCTAGTATTACCTACTTTTATCTTTCCGAAATTGGAAGACTTAGGGTCATACCCAACGTCAAGTCCAGCCATTTCCGCTATACCATATATGGTAGCAACTCCCGCAAGAAACCTTCCGTATTCTTTTGCGATAAGAGTTCTTGAAGCACGAGTTCCGCCCCACATAGAATGTCCTGTTAGTATTTGAAACCTGCTTAAAACAAGCCTTGGTGCGAAGAAAATATTATTCAACCCGACCAACGTAGAGTCTTTTACGCCTAAAGCACCCCTACCCGTAGCTTCATTAATATACTTTACTATAGCTTCCGCACCTTTAGTGGAAAAATCTCCTTTTTTAATTAACCCACCATACATCTGTTTAAACGCTTCCATTCTTAATCTATTTAAATAAGTAGAATAAGCTCTTGCGCTATGGGAAATACCAGGGATTTTGTCTACTAACCTAGAGGCGTAGATTTCTTCCATCTTTGATAATTTCTGACCATGTTCGGTAAGCGCCAACCCATTTTTCTGCGCCGTAGAATATAATGGGTCTTGGAGTATTTTTTGTTCAGCAAGAAACCTTCCCTGTTCTGATTTTAATGCCCTTATCATATCTGGGAACACTTTTGCCGACATAATAGGATGTGATACGGCATGGATTAACCCCTGTCTTAAAGGTGCGCTTATGTCAAAGCTGGATTTTAATGCACGGACGATACCCGCCGTTTCACCAACGCCGTAACCCATTTTTTGTAAGGTAGATAACCTTGCTAACTGGTCACTAATCTTATTTTCGTGATATGCTCTTTTTGCTTGGTCAACCCTAAATCTTAAATCAATTAATTCCTTATCAGGTTTAATCTCTCTGCGGTGTTTGTCTGCAAAGTCGCCTCTTTTTAATCTATCTTCATATTCAAGGGCTTTGTTGCGTGTCCGTGTTTTTAACATTCCCAGCGCTTGTTCATCTGTTAGGCGTTTGGTGTCAATACCGTGCTCTTGCTGTGCCTTTTTAAGTTTAGCTTCAAGTTCTAAAACACGTGGGGATTTAACGTCCCTGCCATATTGGGATTTAAACTTCGCCTGCCCGACTTGTGCGTCTTCAAGCTCAGATATTAACCGCCCCTGCCGTTTTATTTCCCGCAACCTTACATTAATCTCGTCACGACTTAACTGCCTTGTTATTCCATACCCAGAAATAGCGTCACGAATATCCCTTTTATTTAATTCTAATCCATAATTTTTAAAAGCAGTATGTAGTTCATCAACAAGCATTTCAATGCTTACTTGCCCTGACCTAACCCTGTTCTTGGCAATCTGCGCTATATCTTTTGCCATCATCGGGTCAATGCCCGCACCCAATCTTGAACTGTATTTTTTAGCAAAGTTTTCTACAAGTGTATCAAACTCAGCTTTAAGGTTTTCTTTTTGTATTCTGCGCCCTGCCTGTCTTGTTTCTTTGGCGATTTCGTTTTTCATTTGTATGACGGTTTTTTCCGCCGCACGTTGCGATTGCCCTTCTTCGTATTCCTGAAGTTTCTTCTGTGCCTCTTCTAGCTTTTTACTAATTTCAACATATTTCTGTCTAATGTTTTCAGGTAGTGGTTTTCCGCCGTTGTCAATGGTAGCATTTCTTATCATTGTTGCTAGAGAGTAATCTTCGGCGTCAATTAAGTTCTGCCGTTCCCTGAAAGAACGCCCTGCTTCCGTGCCACCTTTCTGCACCGCCGTATCAACAGTATTTATTTCAGCGTCTAATATTGCTCTTTTTGCTTGTAGCTCTGCTTCCGCTATAACATCACCATTTTTCTGCGCCTGTTCAATCTTTGTTTGCAGTTCGTTATAGTCGTTCCGTTGTTTAGCTCTGTGGTATTCAAACGCACGGGTTTCTTCTGTGGTCAAAGGTCTTGATGTTTTAATTACGTCTTCCGCTATAAGTTGCGGATTTACTTCGCCCTTTTCCACAAGTGCTTTAACTTCTTCGTAACTGCGTGGTTCGCTAAACCCTTCTCTATCAATCGGCGGTCTGCCCTCTGTGGCACGTTCAGCGTCCACAATAGCGTTCTTTACGCCTGTGACCTTAGGTTCCCCCGCCCCTTCCTGTGCTTTGTTCCTTACCCTTTCATACGCATCTGCTTCTGCATCAAGATGAGCTTGCTTTTCTTCTTTACTTTGTTGTTTTAGTGCGCTTTCCACTTTGGATATATAAGCATCAGACATTTCGGTTGTAAATTTTCCGTTTTTATCTACATATCCAGATTGTATTTTGTCTAAATTTAAGTTATTTTTTTCGACTATTGCTATATGCGTTGTTTCTCCCTTAGTCGGAATATAAACCTTCCCGCTTTCATCTCTTATGGCTAATTCAACCCCCGCCTGTGCTTTTACTTCTACGGGTTCTTTCGGGGTTGGTGTTTCTACTTTAGGTTGTGCTTCCTGTTTCTTACCAACCTCTTTCATTAAGTTTTCGTATGAATAAGTCTTGCCTTTATAGATATAAGCAAAATCTGTTTTCTTCGCATTGGGGTTTATAAAGACTTCGTTAACTCCCTGTCCTTTCCCCTCGACAACATTCTTCTTTGCCACCATTAAGATATGATTCTTTCCGCCGTACATAGGGATTTCGGCGCCTGGCACAACCTGCGTTGCCGATATAACAGAATAACCCTCTGCGCTCTTACCAAGCGGTAGAGTTAAATCTTTGGTTTGGTTAAGCCAATCGAGCGTTGTCCCCCGTATTATATGATTAGGGTTTATTTGATTTTGGGAAATCAGTTCCGTTAACTTTGTTCTATTGACTTCTTTCTCTGCCATAATAGCGTCAGGTTCTGAAGGTTTTTGCGTTTCAATCGGTTTAATTTCTTCTTTTATTTCCTTGAATTTTCCTTCACCGATTGTTTTTTCAGGCAACTGCTCTACGGCGGTGCGTGGTTTTAATCCGCGTGCTTCCTCCATTCCCGCTATAAACGTTTTTGCGCCAGCCGTTTTTTGTTTGATTATTTCAAATCCTTTTGGTAAACCAAGCATAGCACCTGCTTCTGCGGCAGTTGCTAGTGTTGGTGCAAGTGTTTTCTCTTTTGCTAATGTCGCCGCAATACCAACAATCGGTATAGACTCTGCCGCCTTAGCATAGTGCGGATACTTCGCCGCTAATTCTTCACCCTTTTCACCGATATACCCACCTATTTTACTAGCAGCGGTAAAAGGCATCATTAGCGCTTGCCCAAGATTTCCTGCAAATTCTTCGGCACCCTTGTCTTTACCAATAATTTTACTGGGGACATAACCGCCAACCTTTCCTAATACCTTTTCAGCTTTTTCTAGCCCAAACGGAACAACAGGTGCAGCGGCAAGCCCTCCTGCGATAGTAGATGGAATACCAGCGGCAACAGCAGCAACACCTTTTGCGAATGTCGGTAACGCCTTTCCGCTACCAACTTCAGGCGGTGTCTGGTCGCCATACCACGGTATTTTCTGTTCCTTTATAGGTTTATATTGACCAAAAATTTCAGTTAATTCCTGCTCTGTAGGCGCAGAATCCCCTGAAAGTTTAAGAGTTTTCCCAGTTATTGGGTCAGTTACCCTATAGACAGGCATTATTCTTCCTCTATTTTAAACCGTCCTGCGGCGTTTTTCTTCGGCGCTTTTGTTTTCTTATGAACTAATCTTCCCGTTTCATCAATATTGGAAGGGAACTTGACTGTATCAGGGTCTATTTCACCATTACGTATCTTGTATGCCAACTGCATTAATTTCTGTTTTTCCGCCGCTTGCGCTTCATCATTGGCATCGGGGTAATGTGTTTCCGCAAACGCTTCTAATTGCTTTATTACTTTCTCACCTCTGCTTGCGCCTTTACTGCCCTGCTTTGGTTTGGAAAACTGTAATTTAGCCAACTCTTTATCGAACATGATTTGGTTGTCTAGTTCTCTCCTACTGGTCATATTGTTGTAGAGTCGCAGCGCATTTTCTTTTCCATACTTCTTTACATCTTCCTCGTATCCTTTCTCTATCATTCCTAGAGAATTAATACGCTGTAAATGTAAATCAGTTAACTGCGTAATCTGTTGTTCAAGTTGTTTGTACGCCGCAAATGCTTTGTTCTCCGTCTGATACTTTCGTACCTGTTCCTCGATAGCTCTTATCTTGGAGTTTTCTACAGGTTTGCCTGTCTGCGCCGCCGCCATTTTAATATCTTTTATCTTGCTTTCATACTCTGCCAAGTCAGACTGAACCTGCTGTTGCACCTGACCAAACTGTTCTTTCATCGGCTGTAATATTTCCTGCATCTTCGTAGTGGACGATTCAAGAACACTCGCCTGCCATAGTTTATTCTGTGCGAAGTCTTTCATAAAGTTCTGCAACTGGTATTTGTGCGCACCTTTCACGCCGTTGATTTCCGATATGTATCCGTTACCTTCGGCAATCTGAAACATAGGTTCCTGTAGGTCTGGCGGGACACCCTGCGCTATCTTATCAATGGGAATAAACTGCATTTCGTCTTCATACTTTGCTCTCGCCTGAACAGCTTGCTCACGCTGAATTGCGGCGGTCTGGTGCCTATCTCGCATATCCATACCCCTAGCAAAACTTTCACCTAATATCGCTGGACTTGTGTAATTTACTTGCATATTTCCTCCATATCAGAAATTAATAATCTCGCATATACTCTTTTTTTATCTTTACCGCATTTTGATATTTCTGGTTTAACACGCCAGTATATGCTTAATGTTTCCTTTTTATTCACAGGATAGCTACGCACAACCATATAAGCCTTTATCCATTTTATCCACGTATTTATTATATCTTCTATACTTGTAGACACGTGCATAAATTCTACATACTCTTCATTGGTAACAGCTTTTATTATATCAGTTGACTTTCCAACTCTTCCGACTATTTGGTTTGCTGTTAAGTATAATATATTTTCCATTATCCCCACCATGAACTAACGTCTATATCAAACATACTTGCTAGACTAGGAAACCAATCGCCCATAATAGAGGTAGTGCTGGTCAGGGGATTATACATATCGCTCATAGCTTGTTCTTGCGGGGTAAATGTAGGATACTGTTGGTCTGGTTCTTGCAACCCTACGCCATACGATTGCGTTAACGCTGGAGCAGAAGTTACCTGACCTTGCGTCTGCGGAAGTGCTTGTGGTTTTTCTCTGTCCATATACGCCTTTACGCCGTAACCCAAAGCCTGCGCACCGATAGAACCCCAACCAAGAGCGTTACTTTGTTTCTGAGCTTTCTCGGCAAACTTCATCTGTTGCCCAAATTGCTGTTGCTGTATAGCTTGCGTTCTTTTGGCTTGGGCGTTTTTCATCGCCGCATCAAAGTAACCCTCATATAAAGGTTCGTCTTGGTTTGCCCCGCCCACAAATTTTTGGTTGCCAGTTAACCTTGATTGACCTCTTTGCGCTTTTAAAGCATCAAAGGCTTCCTGCATTAAATCTCCCATAACCTACCTCCTAGTCGCTGATAAAAGCGATATTAGTATTATTACCTATCGGCATAATGTATGTTGATGCGCCGTTTTCCGCCAACACCATACCATAAGATTTCATTTTAATTCCCCACTTCTGATTCTTTGTGACACTATAAATGTAGTTACAACCCAATCCTTTTGCTATCTTTACAAGGTATTCAAACAACGCTTTCAGCGCCTCGTCACGTTCCTCTTTACAAAACTCCATATTCGCCACCGCCCAATCTATCACACCTATCGTCCCTTTATCAACATACATTGCCATAAACGCTATGATTGAACCATTCCGCTTGGCGATATAACTTGTCTTTGGAATAGCATCAATCGGGCAGGGGAACCATTCATGTGATTCCCACATTTTACATAACTGTTCGTAATGTCGCTCTGCGTTAAATTCTGCAATGAGCATTCAAGTATTCCAACCTTTCATCGGCGGTCATATTCTCGCTGTTCGTTACCTCGCCGTAATCAGCAAAGATAATATCATTTACCAATAGCACGTGGTCTACGTTGTTTACAATATAAACCTTAACTGTATCGTCTAACTGTAACTTTATGGAAAGTATGCTGTCCTTTACCCTTATCCATTTACCGTCTTCATATACGGCGTGGGAACCTGTTACGTTAACCCCTCTATAGTCATAGAGTTCCTCGGAAAGGACAACGCCCTTGCCGTTAACTATCCCGCCGATTTTACAGGAGTCAAAGAGGTCAACCTGCTCAACAGGTTTTATAGTTCCGTCTTCCATTGTTATCGGAGTCCCTGCGGCAAAACAGAAGACTTCGCTAAGACCGCCTGTAAGTAGCGCAGCATTCACTCTTCCTGCGGTGCTACTACCAGTTAATTTTTTAGAAAGTTCACTTAACCCTAAAGTAGATGCTGCGTATTGCGCACGTTCAATCTTCTCTGCCTGTTTTTCAGACATTAAAGATTTTACCACAGCGTCTACATTACTAAGACCACCTGTAAGGAAACCAGAACCTAACGCAGCACTTTTTTCTGCTACCGTATGTATCCAATTTTTAAGATTACTTTTATTTATTTTATCTCCCTGGAAGATAAAACTACCAACTTCAAGCGGATTTATTAAGTTAGCGGTTTCGTGTAGTCTTTCACTTCCAACACCCTTTTGCGCCAACTGGCTGCTCCAATATCTTTCAACTGCTAATGGTTCTTCAAGAGAACCGCCAAGATGTCCAAGTGGAGTATTTCTAAGTTCAGGATTATTTGCCGTTATAGCGTTGATAACCATCCCGCCTGCTTTAGCTAACGCATAATATGGTGCGGCTATCATTACCGCACTACCAAGAGCAGATAAACCACCAGCCGCACTACCTATAGAACTTGTGCCAGCCGTTGCGCCCGAAGCCGTAGAAGCCCCTATTGACTCCATGCCCAAAGAACCAAGATTTGACAGGTTGGCTAGTTGTGTCACGCCACTTGCAACAGGAGATGCGACTTGTGAACCAATATTAACATAGTCACCTACTTTCCCTTTTCCTTGTGCAATATTGTAAACACTCATTCCTGCTCCTGCTACTCCCAATGCGCCAGACGCCGCATCTATACCAGTCCCTACAATACTTTTACCTATGTCAGTCCCTGCTAAAGAATCTACTGCGCCAACTACTCCTTTAGCAATTTTTACACCAGTACCAGTCATTCCAAGTGCTTGTTTAGTTTCTTCCATGTCTGAAGGTTGCGGTATGCTTTCATTCATCGGAGTAGTCAGCGCAGGCGCACTCAATATTCCCGCCGCACGTTCTGCCCTTTCCTGCAAAGCTCCAGTATATTGTTGAGATACGTTCTGTGATTGGTATCCGCCAGGTGCTTCTAGTGCGCCAGTAATATAACTAGGTTGCGGTCTCGGCGCACCACCTCTCGGCGGAACCTGCGGAGATTTTGCATACTTCTGTTCTTTTATAAATTGCTGTGCATCACCTAGTAAACTCATACTTCCTCCAAATCATAATCAATAACTTTATATAGTCCGCTTACATACAGCGGGTCAAATCCGCCGTACTCGTCACTTGTGGATATTGAAAACTCCAGACTATGCGTCACGCCTCTGAATGAAACTGACCGCTGGAATTTATAAAATCTCCTTCCTGTTTTCTTGTTGGCAATAGCAGTTATTGCGGGTGTGGACGCCGTAGTATTTCCGTCAGCGTAATGCGTTACCGCAACAGTCTCGGCAGTAGTGGTCTTGCATTTGCCCACAAGTCTTATATTGCGGATTTCTTTTCTTGTATCCCAAGACTCGTTCAGTAAAGAGTCGGGCAGTCTAAACTTATAGGCGATAGATACGCCGTCAAATGTATTCCCATTATCTAATCGTTCAATGTATCCGTCACCTGTCCCGCCGTAGATATACTGATTGCCGTAACCATCTTCAACAGGAAAACCGCACCATAAATACTTGGTGTTTCGTTTCATATTGAACCATCTTTTTCTTATCGTGTCATATACAAGTTCTTCATTGAGATAAGTCGGCGAAGTTCCTGTAGGTACAAGTAAATGATACTCATCTATTGAAGCGTTGTAAAATGCGGCGGATTATGCGGCCAATGTAGCGCTTATCCCAGCAGACTCGCCCAGCATAAACTTATCACTTATATCGCTAGATACTTCTATGATTGAGTTGGAGTCAAACATAACCACGCCTGAATTAGATAACCAAGCGAGGACGTGCTTCGTAACTCCCGCCGCAACTTCATATCCTGTATCACAGGCTTTCATTGTCAGCGGTGCTATACAACCTCGCACACCTGATACCTGATAAACAACAAAGGCACCTGCCCCGCTACTGTCACCTGTAAAAGAAGTTCCGTCAACAAGATATGTTTCATTACTTTTACATACTATTAAGTTTTCATAGAGTGAACTGCCGAACCTTGTAAATAACGTAGCTCCTGCTGATACACCCCTAGACCCGCCGAACAATAATGTTCCGCTGTCAGTTCCATTGAACACGCAGTTAGTTCCATAACTGCTACCTATCGCTGAGTTCGCCGCCTTAGACTGGTCATT
>Ga0105098_10000636_pt1 | contig 12367 bp, 7 predicted proteins | sample PPLLak21cMay2015_FD_79137 | JGI IMG/M metagenome (GOLD analysis project Ga0105098, IMG submission 79137) | Freshwater sediment microbial communities from Prairie Pothole Lake near Jamestown, North Dakota, USA - PPLs Lake P7 Core (1) Depth... | ecosystem: Environmental > Aquatic > Freshwater >... | reverse complement strand
GCCACCAACGTCACCGGCACCAGCGCCACCATTACCTGGACTACCGATGAACGGGCCACCAGTCAGGTCGAGTACGGTCTGACGGGAGAATATGGCCAGATGACCAGTAAGGACAGGGGGTTGACACGCAACCACAGTGTGACCATAGCTGGCCTCGGCTCCCAGACTACCTACCACTACAGAGTGATCTCAGAAGACTTCTGGGGAAATTCGGCGGAATCAGATGACAGGATTTTCACCACTCTGGACATCACGCCGCCGGTGATTTCCGGCGTTACCGCCACCAACATCACGGCGACCGGCGCCACCATCACCTGGACTACCAACGAAGCAGCCACCAGCCGTGTGCAGTATGGCCTGACCACACAGTATGGATCGAGCACCGCACTGGACTCGAATCTGGTTACCAGTCACAGTGTTAACCTCACCAGTCTCACGCCATACCTCACCTATCACTTCACGGTGACATCTGTTGATGGTTCAGGCAATGCGGCTACCTCGGCAGACTATACCTTCACCACCACTGATAGCACTCCCCCATCCACTCCTGTGGTCACCGACGATGGCGCCACCACCACGAGCACCAGCCAGCTTCATGCCACCTGGACCTCCAGTGATCCCCAGTCGGGCATAATCGAGTATCAGTACGCCATTGGGACCACTGCCGGAGGGGCCGATGTTGTCGGCTGGACCTCGGTCGGAACGAATACTCAAGTCACCAGGACAGGACTCACTCTCACCTGGAGCGCAGTCTACTATTTCAGCGTCAAAGCCAGGAATGGGCAGGGGGACTGGAGCAGCGTCGGCTCAAGCAACGGCATCAGAGTCGTAGACGGGACCCCTCCTTCGACACCCGTGGTCACTGATGATGGGGCATCCACCATCAGCACCAGCGAGCTTCACGCCACCTGGACCTGCAACGATCCGGAATCCGGCATCGAGAATTATCAGTACGCCATCGGAACCACCGCTGGAGGGACCAACGTGTTCGGCTGGGTGTCTGTCGGATCCAGCGATGGTGTGACCCGGACCGGCCTCAAACTCACGGTGGGCGCCACCTACTACTTCAGCGTCAGAGCCCAGAACGCGGATGGGCTCCTGAGTGGCGTTGGCGTGAGCGACGGCATCCTGGTCGTACCCCCCAGCATAGGCCAGGGCACCGTGTCGGCGGCCGGAGGCACGGTGACGACCGCTGACAGCAAGATATCCGTTCGGTTTCCTGCCGGCGCCGTGGCCGGCACGGTAACCGTCACCATACGTCAGATTACGGCGCCTTCGGACAACACCACTCCGGAGGGGTTCAAGGCGTTGAACGTCTGCTTTGTCATCGGAGCCACCGATGCCGGCGGCCAGGCCGTGGTTACGTTCTCCAAGCCAATCATAATCACAGTGAGGTATGTGGCAGGGGATGTAGACGCTGCGGGTGGGGAGTCCCACAACCTGGTTCTGGCTTACCGGGATGGCGCCACCGGCGAATGGAAGTTGACCCAGACCAGAGTGAACACCACGAACAAGACGCTGACCGCGCCCACAGATCACCTGAGCACCTGGGCAGTGTTGGCGAGAGCCACACCTGATTCTTCAGGCGGACTGCCGCCGTGGGTCCTGCTGTTGTGCGTCGTTGGCGCGGTGGCGGTGGTGGTGCCGGTGGTCCTGTTCATCGCCCGGAAACGGTTCTTCTCCTTGGAGGACTAGGGCTGCGGGCATCCTGGTTTCAATACCGGGCGGCTTACCCGTACCACGTGTCCATCTTGACTCACAGGCCAATGGGCAGACATGTCCGGCCGCTGCCATTGTTGCCACCCCTTCGATCGCGGACCGTTGCCCGGGCTGTGTGGTTCCCGCACTAAGAATCAAGGTCTTTCACGGGCGCCATGCCTTGCCGCCGAGTCCGTGAAAGCGCCATCCTCCCACTCGCCCAACCCCCTTGGCCAAAGTGGGGCTGGTATAATGGCGCGTAGTGTAACGGGTTGACAGGGCATGTTTGTACTGTGGTTGATTACGGGAATACTCCTGATCCTTCTCTCTTTCGTTCTGTGGCTTTCCGGACTGGCGGGCAGGGAAGGCGTTCTGCAGATTGGCAAGGCAAACGTGGCCGAAAGCAGACAGGAGCGCAAGACAGGCGTTCGACCAACGAGACTCCTAAACGCTGCTGTGGGCCTCATAGGGATCCTGGTAGGCCTCACCATAGTACTCATGGTAGCTTTCTGAGCACTGTCCCCTCTCATAGTGACTCAGGCCATTCCAGTTTCACTCAAGGTGTCTCTTCGTACCCAGGCTGAGGTTGGCATTCCTAAGCGGAGATTCGCCTGACATCCCCAGTGCATTCCTGAGGGACACCAGACACCGCAGGCGACTAACATGACAGGCGGGGCGGTGTCGCCAAGAGGTCAAGGCAAGAGCCCGCAAGGCTCTATGCGGTGGTTCGAATCCATCCGCCGCCTCTCATAACTCCAGCCTGTTCCCCACCCCTTCAGGCACAGATGCTCGCGGGGAGCTCCCACGCGGTTCTGGGGACAATCGTGATGAATCGCATTAACCGTGTTGATCACGCGGAAATGTCAGGGCAGCCTCCTCTCTATCCAGGCTGACGGCCTGCTCCCTGCGGAATGTCTGGCGAGTCGACAACCAGACACATCGTGGAGCAACAAGCGGCCGGACCCCGAGGCACAAACGCCCGCCACTCTGAATCGGCAAGTGGGACTACTTCCCGGGGCAGGTGAGAAGGAAGCACTCCGGACTCTGCCTACAGCGGCTCCAACCCCATTCCCCCCCACGGACCGATTGGACCTTCTGTCTTTCCACTGCTCACTATGCCGGTGGCCGAAGGAATCCCAGTTTGCCCGCGATGACTCTCCGACCGTGATACTGAATCAGGTGCAACCTGCAGATAGCCCAATAGCGCACGTACTTCAGGTGCTGCATAGTCACTTTCCCAGACCTCATGCTGCGGAGAAAGCGCATCCATTCGAGCAGGTAGACCCACCGAGTCCTCCGCCACCTTCTGATGCGATGCCGGGAGAAGTCGTAGCTCCTCAGCCACGTGAAGAACTCCCTGGAGCCGATGAAATTGGGGCCTGTTTCCTCCGCAAGGCATCGTTGCAGTACTTCCCATTCAACCATTTCACTACCTGGCGTTGGCATCTTCCCTGCGACGATCGATCGCCTTATGTTGTTGAGCGTTCTATCGTCAGCATGGAAGCCACAGTCCCTGGGGTCAACCCCTTCTATGCACAGTCCCACGATTGTCCTGAAGCACTTCTCACACTTCGCGCAATTCAGAGGATGTGTGTGACACACCTTCAACTTTGTCAGGCAGTCCCGGTCTGTTGCACACATGTACCTTAACTTCTCTTGTCTTGACATCTCTACGGCATCGTGCGTCGCCACAACACCGGCCCACGCCACATTGTTGTCTATCGAAGGATGTGAACCCCATGGGTACAATCTATCCTGAGGGCTACCCGAAGCGATACGCACTCTACCTATGTCCCTGACCGCAGTGATTGGAGCGCAGAGACTCAACTGCAGTAGCCCATGAGCAACATGCGCGTACCAGCTCACACCGAACACATGGTTGAGCAGTCGATCGTTGATCTGTGTCAAGTTTGACTTCACCTGCAGAGAAGTCACTCCGTCACGCTCGGACAGCCATCGTGCCGCCGCTTTGACACATTCCCATTTCTCCTCCTCGTGGAGTCGAGGATCGTGACACCATACGGATACAAGATCCGGTTTCTCATCCCTGTGTCTGGTATACGACGTGAAGGCGTCAACTCCGCCGCTGAAGAGCAGACAGGTCCTCGTTCCTCCGAATTGGTTCCTCACCACATTCCTGACATTGAGAACGCCGGAGCACGAGAAGCGCGGGTACCACGTCGTGAGCACTCTCCTAACTTTGTCCAGGGAGTGCAGATAGGTCTCGTCCAGCGCATCCAACTCAAGATCAGCTCCAAGAGCCCAGGCCACCGGAGCCAGCATGGAGACCACTGGTATGACCAAGATGCTCTGATCAACCCCGGACGTCTCCACGTGGCTATCGTACTGCACGAAGAAGGTGTCTCCCAGGAGGTACTTCTTGATAGCATTCGAATAGGCCAGCCTGTATGTTACCCCACTGCCTCTCGCTGACACGTCAACAACTTTTATGTGCATTAACGCTACCTGCCTACATGGCTACCCGCATTGGGCCGCCACTCCAAGGGATGGTATCGCGCTAGAATCGCAGGCGGGCTGTTCAACTCTTCTGTCTTTCCATATTCCACTGCGAGGGTTTCTCGGAATTCAGCGTCATCAGGTGCGGCATAGGCTTCGTCCGTGAGGCTGCATTCTAACACTTAAGCCGCGATGGTTACAGCGAGCGGGCAAGGGAAATGAGGTTGACTGGGCGACTATATATAGCAGAGAGGGGTCCCAGAAGAGACAATACTGTAGCCTTTTACCAGACATAGCGGGTGACGCTGAACCACTGCTTGTATCTGGTCACTTTAGCAGTGGGGAGTCAATAGTGAAACCGACCTTCGGAGGTCGGTTTCTTGTTTTCTTGACTAATAGACCGATGGAAACAGGAGGTGGAGAAGGGGTCTTTCACAGTATTGGTGTTAGGGAGAATGCAAGAAAGGAACTAGCGAAAGGAAGTGACAAGATGAAAAGAATATCAGTATTCTCAGTATTCATACTGGCAGCAACGTTACTTGTCGCAGTGATTGCCCCACTGGGAGTGATAGCGGCCGAACCCTGCGGGGACCTGCCCTCCACTGTGACCATGAGTTACGTTGCGAACAAGACCACTGCTTACTTGACAACCACAATAAGCGGGGATGGCATCCTGAATGGCACTTACGAGGGGTGGTGTGTTGACCTTGATCGTCAAGCTGTCTTCAACACCAGTCATAATGCAAAGGTAGTCTGCAGCTATGATACAGAGGCAGACAACTATGTGGCGCATCCCGAAAACCTTGATTCGGTTAACTGGATGTTGAACCGGGACTTCAGAGGCGAGACCGGCATAAACGGGACATTCACTTGGCAAGATGTTCAAGTGGCTATCTGGAGGCTTCTGCAGGACCCGACCTATTCCGATCCAGACCCGACGGGTTGGAATGAGGACAGAGTCGGCGAGATCGTAGCACTTGCCCTAGTAGACGGAGAAGGTTTCATGCCTGGCACCGGTGATCTCTGTGTCATTATCCTCGTCCCTGTGAACGGCCAAGAAGAGATAACTTCACAGATCAGCATCATCACTTGGCGCCTTCCGGGCGGCGGTGAGGGTTGTACGCCCGGCTACTGGAAGAACAACTGGGTCAGATGGCAAGGCGCTGAGCCTGGAAATGCCTGGACAACGCCCTACGTTGGCGGAACCAACTTTAACACCGTCTTCGGAGAGACCATAACGGTGAGAGTCGGGAAAGCTGACGTCACCAACCCGACGCTCCTCCAGGCTTTGAACGCTCAAGGCGGCGGGGTCAACGCATTGGCTAGACATGCGGTGGCCGCGCTGTTGAATGCCGCGAGCCCGGACGTCGACTATAAGTACAGTGTTGCGGAGGTCATCTCCATGGTGCAGGGAGCCCTACCCGATGGCGACATCGAGGGGGTGAAGAATAGTCTGGCCGGCGCCAACGAGGCTGGCTGCTCCATCGACATGCATGGCAATCCCATCATGACGGACTGATCCGGACTGTTCAGTCTGACTCAAGTCTCGAAGGGAAGGGTGGGCAGCAATGCCCACCCTTCCTCCCTTCTTTCAAGTCTTGGGCTTACCGAATCTCCCATCTCTGAGGAATTGTCTAGTGTGAGGGCGGTTTCGGCATGCCGGAGAGACTCCACCGGCTTTGGCTGTCCTCGCACGACGATCAGTTGGTTTCACCACCTCGTCCGTGCTAATATTTGTCCCAACTCAACCTCATGCACGCCGGCTACGCTGCCAGCCAAGAGAAGGAGCCAGCCTGTGGCAGAAGTCATCGTTCGGACTGAGCACGCAAGATGAACGGACTTGGGATTCGCAAGCCTGCCCGAAACGTGGTATGCCGGACAGTGGCGCTAGTCATCGCCCCAACCCTGTTATTGGCCATGTTGGCAGCAGCAGGTTGTTCCTCCCCACCATCTGACCATGACCCGCTGGAGATAGTCATCTACACGGACTTCCAGTGTGGCGCGTGCGGGAGACTTAGCTCCGAAGTTGAGCCTGAACTCAGAGCACGTTACGTGGACACCGGCAAGGCGCAGATTGAGATACGCCTGCTGGGGGCTGAGGGGGACGATTCGCTGCGTGCTGCCGAGGCAACGTTGTGTGCCGGTGACCAGGGCCGCTTCATAGATTACCAGGACGCACTATTCGACGCCTGGCGTGACAGTGAAGAAGATCCCGAAACCTTCTCAATTGACGAACTGGTGGCGCTGGCAACGTCACTCGGACTGGATGCCGCGGCTTTCAGAAGCTGCCTTGAGAGGGGTGACAAGGAAGCCCAGGTAGATATGAACATGGCCTTGGCTCGAGCGGATGGCGTGCAGACCCTGCCAACCCTTCTCGTCGGCAACGCCAAGGTGGAGGGCTACAAACCACTGGATGTCTATCTGAATGCTATCAACCAGGCCCTGAAGGATAGTTAGCCAAACTTGGCCGGAAGGCCATACGCTCAACGGCGGAACGAGAGGTTTAGAGAACCGTGGAGAGACTACTGTTGCGTACCGCGAGAGCACCGGGGCGCGTAGTCAACGCCGCGCTACGCTCTTTGGTGCTGCTGCTCTATGGCCACAATCTGGAAGGAGATGATAACCTTAGCGACAACCTGAGGTTCTTGCGTTATGCCTTCTTCCAACGGTTGTTGGGGTTCAATCGAAGGGTGCCATGGCCAGTGCATTTCACCTCAGTAGTAGTCCATCACGACAGAATTCGACTTGGAAACCGGGTGAATCCGGGCGACAATCCCGGCTGCTACATCCAAGGCGGGAATGGCATCGTCTTCGGCTCGAACATTAGAATCGGCGCCAACGTTTGCATAGTAAGCGCCAATCATAGTCAAGAGGACTACGATCGTTGGGATCACGCAGATCCCATCACAATAGGTGATAACGTCTGGATTGGCGCCAACGCAGTGATACTTCCTGGCGTCCGGATTGGCAGCAACGTCATCGTTGGCGCAGGCAGCGTGGTAACCAAGAGCATTCCTGACGATTCTATCGCGGCAGGAAATCCCTGCCGGATATTGAGAACGAAGCCGCCCTACAAAGGGAGGACTTACACCTAGGAAAATTGCCACGACGGACTGTGGTGGTCCCTCACATGTTTCTGGTCCCACCATTCTCGATCCCGTTGGCCCCGGATTGTCACCGGCCGTGTACACGAAGTCATGAACAGAATTGTATTGGCCTGAACGGGTCGTGGCATTTGCCCCTATTCCATCCTCGCCGTCTAACGTCGGTTGGGTGCCCGGCCGGTACCCCCAGAACCTGAGCGACGACCCGACAGCACCGCTTGAAGAAGGCCTGTCAGCCTGCCCATCGTCTCAAGCCGAGACTGAGTCGAACTGTTCGTCACGGAAGCTGCTGACTTGTATGACGGAGGCTGACAACGTACACTGTGACAGTAGGTCGGCTGGAGACCGGCGGAGACTCGTTTTGAGATTCATCAGCAGAGCAACATGCCTCATGATCGCGATCGTCAGCCTTGTCCTGTTGGCTGCAGCTCTCTTGATGGCTCACAGCTCGCCGGCCACCGGATATGAGATCTCGATCTACGCTTCTACCCCTGTGCTGGTGTGGATACTCCTTGTCCTTGCATGCGCCGGTGGCGTGTTTCTCATCGTCCATCAGGTCGTTACGGAACAATACGAAAGAAGCCGCATATGGCTCATAGGCTTCCTCATTCTCCTGCTGGTCCATGTGTCCATACTGTATATCCCCTACATCCGGGGCTATGCGAGTTGGCAGGGCGACAACCTGACCCATTGGGGACACCTCAAGGACATCCTCACCACAGGGCACTTCACGAAGTACAATTCCTACCCCGTTACCCATACCGTCTTGGCGCAAGCAGTATCTGTCACGGGACTTCCGCTAGGCACAACTGCTAATCTAAGCACCTGCTTTCTATCGGTTGGCTACATACTGTCAGCGTACCTGCTGGCAACAGCCGTGCTGCCACACAAAGGCCAGCAGATGCTCGCGGCGGCTTTGGCAGCCGCCGTCATTCCGTTCGGGCTATACCACGTCTGCGTGATGCCCAATGGCTGGTCCATCATGCTCTTCCCGCTTCTGCTGTATGCGGTTCTCAAATGCGACAATTGGCCCCACCTGGTCATAGCCCTCCTCCTGGTCGTTCTATATCCGTTCTTCCATCCCCTGTCGTCGCTCATGGTTGCCGCGGCGCTGATCGCTATTGTCTTGCTGAGGCTAGCACTTCGTTATGTCTTTGGAGGGACTAGGGGAACCGGTGGCGAACCTGCACTGGGACGAATCGTCACACTGGCTGCCATCAATCTGGCGATCTTGTTTCCCTGGCTGCTCTCCTTCAAAGAGCACGCTGCCAGAGAGCGCCTGCTATGGAGACAGCTGCTCACCGGAGGCACGGATGTAATAGGAGGCATGGGCCAACAACTGAACAAGGCGGATGTCCATGGTCTCGGGTTCCTGACTCTTCTGGTCAAGATGTATGGCGTCGAGCTCATCCTCATGGGCACCGCCATGATCGGCGGATACCTGCTGATCAGGCGGCTCAGATCTGCCGCTAGGGATGCCAAATTCCTGGGGCTGTTGGCCTTGCTGGGTTTGATGCTGCTGTTCGGCAGCCTCTATCTTCTCTACCTCGTTGGGGTACCCGGCCTAGGTGCGATCGGGGCGCAGCGGCTGCTAGCCTACACGGTGATGCCAACCCTGGCTCTGTCGGGTTTCGCTCTCTACCACTTGGTGACACGGTTCGGTCACGGTTTGCCCGCGTCAGCGATTACCTTCTGCGTTGTCCTGCTGACCGCGGTTCTGTCCCTCCTGTCGCTGTACGATTCTCCGTACAGACTGCGTCCCAACGTCCAGATTACGCAGATGGAGATGACGGGAATGAGGTGGTTCATCGAGACCAAGGACAGGAGTCTCGGGACAACATATATCCTCAGTTCCGTCAAACGACATGCGGATGCCCTGTTGGGCGTTACTGAGGCCGAAAGACGAGAAGCTGAAGAGGCAGATATCCGCCAGTATGCGCCGCAGATTCCTGACCACTTTGGCTACGGCGTATACCCGACACTGGGCGACCAGTATTCCAAGGATACCTATGCGGCCATTACTGCCTATGACACTACGGTCTACGATACCGTATGGAAACAAGTGGGGCGGTTCACCCGGAGCGACTTCGCGCAGCTACAGGAAGACCCCACCGTGGCGAAGATCTATACCAACGGGGAGTTGAAGGTCTATCTGATACATGGCTTGGGGTGACCCCATGTGGCACTTCAAACGCTCAGTCGGTTCAATGCGATCCCCACAGAGCGGTCCGATGAGTTATCTATCCGGATCGCCCGAGGTTGGCGTGATGCCACTGACAGCTAGCTTCCAGGTGCCCCACACTCCTTGACTAAGGCGCGGTCGAAAGCAGCCGCAAGCTTCCTTGCCTGACTCTCCCAGGTGTACGTTTGAATCATGTCAGCGTTGGGGCCAAAGAAAGAATGCACCTTGCCTTCCCGCTGGAACTCCAGGAGCCACACCCTGAGGATGTCCCTTATCGTAGCTGCGTCATTGGCAATGATCCCGCTTCCCGTTTCAGACAGTAGCTTCGGAATTCCGCCGCCTTCGTACACTGAAGTGGCCAGGATGGGCCTCCCTGCCCCCAGGTATTCAAAGAGCTTGCCCGAGTAGGTGCCTTCGTCTCGGGGATCGTTCCAACTGAGGAGAAGCAGTATTGTAGATTCCTTCTGCAGCCTGACGCTTTCTTTGAATGGAACCTGCTGCACGAACTTCACGGTATCGCCAAGGGAGTGCTCCTCAACCATCTTGCCGACAACCACGCTTGAGTCGAACCCCACAAAGCGGACTTCGAGATTGCCCAAGAGCGACTCATCTTCCTGTTTCAGTAGACGCAACGCCCTGAACAACTCTGACGGGTCGCGTCTTCCTCGATACAGGCGGCCTGTATAGGTGATGGTGAACTTGGCTGTCAAGGGAACTGGCGCGGAGTAGTCGTCCCAATCGAAGCCGCTCGGTATGACGTCCACATGTTTTCCATGCAACCGACTAAGTTCGTCCGCGAGGGGTTGAGACACGGTGATCAGCCGGCTGACGGGCGTGAGAGTCTTCTCCTCAATCCAACGTTCAAGCCGGTCTAACGACCGGCACCTGACGACATACGGACTCATCGACCAGATGTCTCTGAATTCGGCGATCCATGGTATGCCCGTTTCTCGACTGATTCTCGACGCAACGAAGTGCGAAGTGGATGGACCGTATGTGCTGAAGACAAGCGCCGTGTTCTGGTCTGCGGCTACGAGACTCCTCCCTACTCTCTTGGCCGGGAAGAACCACAGGGCTGGTTCCATCGTAAGCATTCGAACGACCGGAAGTCCGTACAGTAATCTGAACCTTCGTATGACACCGGTGGCTACGTCTCTCCGCTTCGTCTCGGATTTGGCCTTGCGCCGGCCAGCAGCGTCTGCGCTCCCCGAAGACAAACCCAACAGGAAGCCAGCCGGGTCACGATACCTCACTCGTACCACTCCGCTCTCTCTGCGCTCGACGGACGGGCTGTGCCCATAGGCCTTGCCGCCAGTGAGCACGACCGGCTCCCATCCGAACTTGGGCAGGTGCCTCACGAGTCTTTCACTCCTGACGGCACCAATGTTGTTGTCTGGGGGGAAGGAGAACGCAACATACAGCACTCTCCTCAGCTTACTTCTCTCATCTGCCGGCATACTACTCCTTTATTGGAAGTGGCCTGCCCCCGATACTTGTACCACTTCACAAGTCTCACACGCCAGTGTTGTGGATTGACCCAAGCTGAAGCAGTTATCCGCTGCCGAAGGCATCAGGGCTTCAACACAGAATACGATAATGCGTTCAATGGTCACAAGTATAGAGTTGGGTATTTCCGGGGAAGAAGCTTCCAGTGCATGCCCGCGGGTCCTTACTGTGATGACCAGAGACACCTTGGGGAGCTATCCATTTCGCAGCCTTCCGATAAGGCCAAGGCACCACCTGATGGGATATGTGCATGACGATAGGAGGAACCCGGCCCAGTCCACAACCGCCGGCCAAAGGTCGTCACGAGCAAAGACAGCCAGGATCTTCTTCGAGAAATATGGGGAGAAATACTCCCTGACGGTCATTCCCTGCCTGCCAACGCGCAGAAACGTGGTAATGTCCGCTCTTTCATGAATCCAAAAGATACCGACCTCTTGTGAACTCTGGCCCACCTTCCTACCCAAGACCAAGTCCTGGTACATTATCCAAGGCAAGTTGACTCCGCTTGCCTCCGCCAACGAATAGGACATTGCGCTTCTGGCGTTGATTTCAATGAACTTCAGCTTGCCGTCCGTATCGTCATACTTGAACTCAGTAGCGACAAGGCTACCTCTGTAATCAAGCTCTCCTAGCATCTTGCGGCTTAACGATACTATTTCAGGGTTATGAATGCTCTCTTGGCAGCAACCATTACCATATAAGGGGGGAGACTGTCGGATTTTACGCTTGGTGAACTCGGCCACAGGGCGACCTGCCATGTCGTAGTAAGCGGCGTACCCGATGATTCTGGAGTCATCGCCCTTCACTATTTCTTGTATCATCAACGGGTGTTGCCTGAATATGCCTTCATACTCCGAGCAGAGTCTGGCGGGAGAGTCAACCTCAATGACTTTTCTCGGGTAGTCCCTCTTGAACCGGTGCCCTTCGTAGGCCTTCAGAATACAAGGGTAGGCAACCTTCTCCACCAGTCCATAGACGTTCTCGAGATTCTCTGGGAAGAAAGTCATGGGGGCAGGGATGCCCAGCGTCATGGCCAAACCGTACGACAACCGTTTGTTCTGAATGATCTCTATTGCGCGTCGGTTTGCTGTAGGGACGATGTAGTACTCTGACAATTCGGCTTTGTTCTTCGATAGAATGTCGACGTAGAAATCGTCCGTCGGTATGACAATGGCTCCTTGCCAATCTGGCACCCTGGTCGTCAGCAGGTCATGAAGGCTGGTCTCATCCTGGTACGGGTCTGGAACTGTACAAAACTCTCTCACGTATTTTGAATAGGCACCAACCTGACGGCGAACATGACTAACCATGGCCACGTATATACCTCTTCGTCCTAGAGACCTTGTTATGGCGAGTGCATTCACATAAGAGCCAAGTACTATGGCTTTCGGTGGTCCCACTTGATGCGTGATTCCTCCTT
>Ga0105098_10000632_pt1 | contig 12417 bp, 11 predicted proteins | sample PPLLak21cMay2015_FD_79137 | JGI IMG/M metagenome (GOLD analysis project Ga0105098, IMG submission 79137) | Freshwater sediment microbial communities from Prairie Pothole Lake near Jamestown, North Dakota, USA - PPLs Lake P7 Core (1) Depth... | ecosystem: Environmental > Aquatic > Freshwater >... | reverse complement strand
TTACCGGATTCGTGTTCGAAAAAATATGCCGGGATATCATTCCGGAAAAAACATCAGATTATGTTTCCGTTTTTTCCCCAGTTCCCGTGGAACTCTCTGTGAATAAAATCTCTCTGAAAACCTATACCACCTTGGTTATGGAAAATAGGGCAGGACAGGAAGGCAGCCCAGATGATAATCATTAATTCTTATCGTTCTTCCCAAAGATTCGCATTATGATGAGGAAGATAAGAAAAAAATGATCATTCCATCCGTGTCCATCCCTCGTCGAGCAATGCGTACATATCACTTGCGTTCACGGTGAGCTCGAACCTGTATGTCTCCAGGCAGACGTCACATGCCTCGCAGGTTATCTGGTCCAGCTGGATCTTCTTTACTTCCCTGACATCAATGGAATAGACGGATGCGTAGTAGTTCTTGATGATCTCCTCATCGGTCGGCATCCGGATATATACCCTCCCGGAGTTCTCTTCCCAGATCTGCCAGGTGGTCTTCTCGCACTTCTTTGGCCGGTAGGAGAAGGATATTTCAGAGCCTATGATGAACTGGCCCATTTCATCCCATTTCTCATCGATAACGGCTGATACCACGTTACCGTCGATTATAGCAATCTTTATTGAGTGCTCCGTAATTACCTGTGCTGTCACCTGGCCCGACCTGTTGCCATAGCCTGCGTGACTGCTCGTGAAGTTGTAGGTGAACACGTGCCGGACAGGGTTTGATTCCTGCTGGACGTAGCTGACGAATTCGAGGCCTGAGCCATCATACCGGTATGTCGGTGCTCCTCTGATCCAGTCCTCTGCAAGCTCCTTCATCTGGCTTTCATCAAGCATCCGTGTGAATTCAACGGTTTCCTGGAGCTTTTCCCGTATCCGGATCAGTCCTGACGGCATGTAGTCATTGACGTTATAGGTCGTCACCGTCTTTGTCTTCCCGTTCGCAGTGAAGGTTATATCCGTGAAGCCGACATCCGTCACGTACTTCTGTCCTTCGTCATACCTGTCCCCGTATGATTCGAAGTTGTTGTCGATGAATACCTTTACTATGGAGTTGAACTGTTCCTTTGTCAGCGCTTTTTCGAATCTTTCCGTAACATTTCCGTCCGACGAAGTGATTGTCAGTGTTGCATGGTCCTGCGTTACAACTAATTCCTGTATTGCATGCGTCTGAATGACAAATCCACCGTAGAATTTGTACTTTATCACGGCGTTGCTATAGTCCGGTTCCCGTGTCTGTACGCACGCTGCTATCGCTGCCGTTATTATCAGAAGCGCAAATATTCCTGACAGTTCTGTTTTCTTCATTTTTCCCTCCGGTATTATTTGTGGTAGTAGCACCGGGTACCGATTCCATTATTCAGGAATTTTATAAAACGTTTTCTGTGAATCAGATTTTTAACAAAATCTGAAACACTCCGGTCCGGGGCAAAGGTCCGGATTCTATCATCTTTCCTGACAGGTATCGCTGAATGGCCCTTGTCATCGCGATCATTATCCAATGACTAAAAAACGACGTATGCCTGATTCGTCTTTTCGATCTGCCTGCAGGCAATTCACATCCGGACGCATGGTACCGAATCGGGTTGCATTTTTGTTGACAGTCTTGCCTGGTGACTTTATATACTGAATAATTACCTTGCAGATGCCTGATGTCAGGTTTGAACTATATGCAATGTGAAAACTCGCCAACCCAAACGGAAAAAGAATAACGGCAATTCAGAAAGAATGGCAGGGGAACTCACACGCTGTCACCATGAGCCATCCAATCCGGAAATCTGTCTAAAAGCCGCGGTGCAGGCCACTCTTTCGGGCACATCGTACCGCAAACCGGTATTCCTGGGGCAATAGTCTGCGGTGGAGAGAACGGGGAAGAGAACCGGTGCCTTTATTGTCAGCATGCCATGACGGGTGGTACTGGTCCATGATATTTACATAGGAGTCAGGTGAAATCTCCCGGGCAATCCACGGTAAGACGAGGTCACTGCCGGCGAGATTTTCCGGCAGGACAAGATGACGGATAATCATGCCGCGAACCGCGATGCCCTTGTCGATCACCAGGTCGCCGACCTGGCGGTGCATCTCCATGATGCCTGTTTTCATGATGGCAACATAGTCCTGTGCATGGGAAAGGTTACCGGCAATCGCATCATTGCCGTATTTCGCATCGGGCATATAGATATCAACGATACCATCGAGAAGGCGGAGCGTGTCCACAGAATCATATCCCCCGCAGTTATAGACAAGAGGGATTCGTAATCCCTGCCGTACCGCAATCTCAAGGCCCGCGAGGATCTGGGGTACAATGTGGGTAGGAGTGACCAGGTTGATGTTATGACATCCCTGTCTCTGGAGGGACATCATCATATCTGCCAGCTTTTCACAGGAAACTTCTTGTCCGTGTGCGCATTGGCTGATGTTATAGTTCTGGCAGGATTCGCAGGCAAGGTTGCAGTGGGTTATGAAGATCGTCCCGGATCCATTGCGTCCTACCAAAGGCAGTTCTTCGCCAAAGTGAGGCCCGTGCGAGGAAATTACCGGGAGGATCCCCGTCCGGCAGTATCCTCTCTCGTCATGAAGGCGGTTGACCCTGCATTTTCTCGGGCATACCGTGCAGGATTCAAGGAGTGCAAATGCCCGCTCGATCCGGTCCGCCAGTTCGCCGGATTCAGCACTTCTGATATAGGAGGGATAATCATCTCCCTTCATTGCTTCAACCCGGCCCACTCATCAAATCCCACGATGTTTTTCCCGCTCATTATCCTTCAGATCTCGGACTCCTTTATAATTTCACCGTTCAGGGCAGTGACGAACCGTAGTGAAGAGAGCGTTTCCTGCATGATTTCATCAATATTCATCTCCACCTCACATTTCTTTACCGTCTCGAGGGCTGCTGCTGTTGCCGGCATGGAAGGTACTGCCCGGCATGACAGGTCCCCCGGGTGCGCATCAAAGGTCCCGATACGGCGGGCGAGGGTGATAGTCTCTTCCTTATCGTAGGTTATGAGCGGGCGAAGAACCGGTACTATGACTGCTTCTGAAATTACTGACAGGTTTGCCAGTGTCTGGGAAGCTACCTGTCCGAGATTCTCTCCGGTAATTACCGCCAGCGCACCTTCCTTTTCCATCATGCTGCCTGCCACGTGCTGCATGAACCGTTTGCAGATGACACAGCGGTACCGGGGGGGGATACGGAGCTTATCCATGCTGTCATACAGGGGTTCGCTGTCGGCAATTACCAGAGACAGGGGATTACCAGGGCACCACCGGGACAACCTGCGGTGGTTTTCGATTGCCGCCATGAGGACATCCTTTCCCGCCCACCTTCCTGCATCGAGATGCAGATGGGTGATTTCGCACCCGCGTTTCATCATCAGCCAGGATGCCACCGGTGAATCAATACCTGAAGAGAGCAATGCAAGCACCCTCCCCTGGGTGCCCCATGGCAATCCACCTGGTCCGGCGATGCGGGAACTGTACACGAGTCCGCCAAAGTCCCGCACTTCAACAAAGAGTTCATAGTCAGGAGTATCCAGATCAACTTCAAGGCCAGGAATATGGTCATAGACTGCCGATCCTATCAGGGTACCAAGTTCCTGGCTGTCGGGGCCTGTTTTCTGTTGCCGTTTTGCACGGACGGCAAAACTCATTCCCGCGTGAAGGCTGGCTGATGCCAGAAAGACTGCTTCCTCACAGATATCCTCAAGCCGGGAGCTTGTCCGCGAACAGATACTGACATCAACGATACCAAAAATCCGTGAGACAACATCAGCAATTGCCTCAGGATGGTCACCATGGATCAGGATACGCCCGCGGGGTGTTTCAAAATGACAGGAAAGACCTGAAGCAGAAAGCGCTTTACCCATGTTGCGCAGGAGCATACCAATAAAATGGCGTTTTACCGGCTCGCTTTTTAAAAATAACTCCCCGTATCTGGCCATTACGAGTCTTTCTGCTCTGTCCACCACATCACCTTTGCCGGGAATATTGACCGTCAAGAGAGATAACGGTTGGTGGAGACAATCTGCACATGGAAAGATGAAATTGCATATTCGTCACACGGAGATTGTCCATTATCTGCATCGACAACGAAACCCTTTAATTTCGCAAATGAATAGTGTACTGAAATGGTAAAAAAGGCGATTAAAAAAACTGAAGAGGAACCGCTCAAGTTGTTTTATATTTTTTACAACCAGGAACGCTGGGACAACTGGTTAAAAACCCTCAGTGAATCCAGTTTTGAGGCAGATCCGAAGAGTGACGAGCTTCCTGAAGGTTTCCGGGTGCTTGACAATTTCTCAGTCGACATCTCTGTGTCGGTGCTGAAGATTATCAGGCTTTACCAGAATAAACGCTACACGTTTGAAGAAGCGGTCGATAAGCTTTCGCAGGTTGAAACGATAGTGATGTCTGCAGCACCGGAGGGTGATCTCGGAGAAATTATTGAGATCCTCCAGCTTCCCAAACTTGCGCTCTTTGCCTCATGCAGGTTATACCTTGCCGGAGGTTTTGATAAAGACATAAAGTCGCTTGTCAAAAAGGGAAGGGCTGCGATTGAAAAGGACATGGAGCTGGCTCTTGAGTCGGCTGCAAATATCGGTGCGAGTGTTATTGACGGGGCATCCTGTTGCGGGAAATTCTTAAAAGACGATGTTGAACAGACGACGCTTTTCGATGAATGGCTGATCGAATGCGAGCGGATGGGCGAGGCGATGTCCTCTCTTAAAAACTTTGATGAAGGAACCGGGGACGAGGATTGATCGCAGACCGGGCACGGTTCCGCCATGCAAAAAAGTTAGAGCGGCTGGCAGGTTTTCGCCTTCCCGAACAGGCTTTTTCGGGAACCATGCTCGAGACCCTCTCGTCGCGCCTTGATTATGATGCGCTTGATTTTGCAGTCAGGGAACAGATCCTTGCTTTTTTCAATGATTTCCTTCGCTGCGAATGCAAGGATTCGCCCCTGTGCGGCTGTCCGGAGAAAAAATTTGCAAAAAAAGTGATAGAACTCCGTGAGAACGGTCTTGATCACCGGCAGATAGCAGCATTCATGCTCGATGAGTATGGGATTGAGATGTTTCCCGCAGATGTGCTCTCCTTCCTTGAAGAATCGGTGCACGTACTCGAGGCGATATCAGATGTCGCCCGCCTGCAGGGTCGTTGCGACCTGGCAAAAAAAACCGATGAGCATATCCGCCTGATCGAGCGGTAATGGCGTTATTTGGCAGTATTGTTGAATTGCTGTCAATTCTTGGCAATTTTTGAAAGGAAATTAATCTGGTAAATTCTCTCCATAATTTTTCTCAGTAATTCATAATAATTACGAGAATCCCCCGCCTCAGGGGCCGTTCGGGGCACGGCGGGACAGGGAGGTTGTCAGAGAATTGTCAGTTACTGAACCGCCGCGGGGGCGTCCCATCGGGGGCGCGGCGGCGTTCATCATAAATGGGTATATCGATGGTAACAGGACCCTATTCTCGTTTTTATTTCGTGATCGATTTCTCTGGTATCGATTGGTTTCATTGCGACCCACAGGCCATTCCTGGTCTTTATTTCGATGTCTTTAACTCCCTTTGCAGATTGCGAAGATATCCGGAGGCAAAATGCCGTTCGAACAGAGCATGCTGATGATGACATCGGATCCGAGTGCTATGCCGATGCACCCGATGAGCGCCCCTGAAACAATTGCAATGAAGACAAGGTATGCCTTGATGCCAAGGAGCTTTCCTGCGATTGAACCCCGTATGCCCCCGCTTCCGAGAAACGGGACCATTACCATCAGCATGATACCAAATACTGAAAGTCCCTCAATCCAGAGGTGATCTTTTAAAAACAGTGACGTTTTATCCGTGAATCGGGCGAGGAGCCCGCCGAGCCAGGGGATGCGGTACGCCAGATCGAAATTCAGGGCCATGAAAAGGCCGGTCTCCGTATCAACGACCGTGATTGCAAGGGCAATGTACCACCAGGGGATCCCGAGTGCAATTCCCAGAGGAATAACGGTCTCTTTTCCTGCAGGGGGAAGCAGGTATGCAACAATGAGCCCGGTCATGATCAGGAACTGGTCGTACCTGAGGGTAAAATACATGGCTGCGAAGTGAACAAGTACCAGGAGAGCAGGCAGGAAGAGTGCGATTACACGGTAGGGAATCCCGCCTCCACATGGATGAAAGACCCTTGTAATGCTGTCACGGATACTGTCTCTCGTGGTCATTTCATACCTGTCCTGTGCTGGATGTGCGGCATTGACGCATCAGACTGCATCCAAATCCACGCGGATCTGTATTTCATCCGTTCCCTTATACTGCTGCTGTGAATCATTCCCGGCGAATTTCCTGGCGATGCAGTTACTTTAAGGTTCTGGTCCCTGCATTCATGGTATTCTATTGACAATATTGTAGCAAGGCGTATAAAGAGGTGGCAGTCGGATCCAAACGATGTACGGATCAGGCGTTGGATGTCCGTATTCTTATGGAAAGCCGGCGGCCTGAAAACCAATAACTATCATGGGGGTCATTCTATGGGTACGGATATCATCATGCCTTCCGATCAGGAATGCCTGCAATGCGGGCGCTGTTGCGAGAAATGGGGGTGGGGCCAGAAAGGTGTTATTGAAGACCTCATCCCATGGTTAAAGGAAAGGCGCCTTGATATCCTGCAACACGTTTCAGTAACGTTTCCGGATGGTAAACGATGCCGGGGGAACGATATTGCCGCTGAGGATCTGTCCGTACCTGTCCGCATTGACTATTGGGTGGATACCGATGGCAAAAGGTTATCCTGTTGCCCTTTTTTCTATCGGGCAGAGGATGGGAAGGTATTCTGTAAAATACATACCACCAAACCAAAAATCTGCATCGGGTTCACACCGTGGAATGAAGGAATCCGTGATTATGCCCTGAACTGTCCTGCCTGCAGGAACTCTGCACCTTGAAAAAAAAACAAAAAAAACTCTGTTGAAACGGGCATGAACGGGAGTTTGCACCCGAACCATAAAAATTATGAGAGGCATCCGTGACAGGCACTTGAAAGTCCGGGGCGGAGTTTTCAGTAACTGAAGCGCCGCGGGGGGCGTCCCTGCGGGGGCGGTGCAGGTCATCGCAATAGCGGGATTAACACTTCCCGAAATTGCCGGAATTTGTGCGTTATGGGAAAGCCTAAGATTTCAATAAAAACTTAATCACTTAATACCGGAGGGAACAGTGCCTGTCCCCCCAAACCGCCTTTTCGCTTCGCGATGGTGTTGCATTACCTTCTCTGGAATTATTGCCTCAGAGGGATGCCACAAGTGTGGGGACGGAGACATTACGTGCCGTAGCCCCTAAGATCTTTAAGAAAAAAATTGTGAGATTACTGGTTAATATGTACTACTTTTGCCGGCGGGAACCCGTTAAAGAACGTAGACGAAGCAATCGTATAAGCTCCCATATTTTCAGAATAGACAAGATCATTGATCTCAAGTTCCGGTAGTTCTGCCGAGAGCGTGATGGTATCAAATGCATCACAGGTCGGCCCGAATACGGCGGAGATCTGTGTTGTGCCTTCTTTGAAAGCCAGAACCGGATAATTCACATGATCAAAAATCTGGCCCGAATAGGTGTGATATACGCCATCGTTAATGTAATACGAAGGTTTACCGTCACGGTATGCTTTCCCGATCACCTTTGAAACAAGTGAACAGGTATTTGCCACGAGAAATCTGCCGGGCTCTGCGAGTATCTGCATATCTTCGGGGAAGAGGCGCTTAATCTCGACCGTCAGTTTTTTTGCAAGAGGTGTCAGGGTCTTGATCCCGGGATGGTACTTTACCGGGAAACCTCCTCCGATGTCAAGAATTCTGATCTTCCGTCCCGTACGTTCCTCAATTTCCTTGATGATATTTGCGGACAGCTGCAGGGCCTGTATGTAATTTTCAAAATTGGTACACTGGCTGCCCACGTGGAAACTTAAGCCCTCCACAACGAGATCCATGGCAAAGGCGCTGGCAATCAAATCAACGGCTTCACCCGGGTCAACCCCGAACTTGGAAGAGAGTTCGACCATGGAACCGGTATTGGGGACCCTCAGCCGCAAGACCAGGCCGGCATGAGGTGCATGCTGCTTGATCTTTTTCAGTTCCTCGCTGTTGTCAAAGGTTACCAGAGGTTTATAGCGATCGAGGGCTTCAAGAGTCTCTATCGGTTTTATGGTATTGGCATAGATGATGTTATCCCATATCCAGTCCTGTCGCTGCTTCGCCGGCATATTTTTGATATTTTCATAGACAATCATGAATTCAGGCATCGATGCGACATCGAAGCTGCACCCCATCTCGTAGAGTGTCCTGACAATTTCGGGGTTGGAGTTTGCTTTTACCGCATAATAAACCTGGACAAATGGCATATGCGCCTTGAATTCCCGGTAATTCTTCCGGATCTTTTCATGGTCAATGACAAAGACAGGAGTTCCTTCTTTTTGTGCCAGTTTTTGCAGCAGTTGTTTTCTTGCCTTGCTGATATGGGGGACCCCGTCATCATGCTTTTCCGTTTCACAGCCCTTTTTCACGTTCCATTCCACCTCTGGATATACATGATTGATTCATTGCACGAATAAGAAGTTTTTGAATTGCCAGACATCTTCACGGTCATAATTATTTGCCGGGTTCTCTTTGAAATATACCGCCCTGTTTTTCAAAGGTGTCCAGTCAGAAGGTCCTGACCAGAACGTGCCCAGATATGGCTTTGCGATGTCAAGGACGAATTCATGGGGCAGATCATCGGGGAGACAGAACCCCTTTTTTGGATTCTCTATCATCCACATCACGGCGGTAACTATTCCCAGTGCGACCTGGACCGTTGTCGCATTCTGCCCGGGAGCAAGGGTTTTTGCCTCCTCGATGGAGAGGATGCTCCCGGTCCACCAGGAATTATACGGGTGTCCCATAAGGAGCGCTCCCAGAATATCCGAACCGGATACAATTTCCCGGTCATTCATAATCCGGAGTTTCGGTTGCAGTTCGTAGTTCCTTCCCCTTAACTCATGGAGAGAAGCGATGGTCGCATCGCATGGCATGTACGCGTAGTGCACGGTCGGGCGGTAGATTGCCTTTCCTTCATTCCAGACAGTCCAGCGGTCAGAAATCCCATATGCCTCCCCATGCCTGATGACCATGCCGACAATCTCCTGGTTCGGGATCCACGACCGGACCCAGGTATTGATCCCCATCTGGGTAAGGAAAATTTCGTTCTTCGGTCCATCCGGAGGGACCAGCGCGAGGTTGGGAAGCTCTTTCTCATGCGTACCCCAGCCGATCTCTGCCGGGGCGGTCCCCTCTTCCTTGAGACCTTCAATACACCAGGTGCCTACGAACTCGTCGACCTTCTTTGGTGACCGGGTGGTCTGGGTATCCCGTTCAGAGCAGTGGATGACTTTGACCCCGGTTGCCATCGCCAGCTCGGCAAACTTATAGTCCCGTATGAGCATCTCCATTCCTTTCGGGTCAGGCACGATATCATCGGCAATCATCCGGTGTGCGATATCAAAAAGCCCCTGGCGGGCGAAGTGAGAGATAAGCCCCGGGTTTGCACCGTGGTCTACAACTGCGGTGGCAGCGTCGTCAAGGTCTTTTGTCAGCTCGTGAAGTTTCATCTGCCGGTAGTACAGGGTCTTTTCGTACGGACTTGCCGTGAATATTTCTGCATCAGGGTCCCAGGCTTCCACCGATGCGTTCACGTACATAACGTCGTTATCATGACACCATTTCACAATATCGCAGCAGTCGATGTTCCACGCAAGGTCGATCAATAAACCTCCCGGGGGCAGGTATTCGGCGAGGGTCTGTGACAGATTTTCAATCGTGATCTTCTTCCTGAAAAACCGGAGACCCATGGCTCTCCACGCTTTCAAGTCCTGCGATTTATCCTTAAAATCAAGGATAGTAATATTTTCAAGCGGGATTGTAACATGCGTGAGCAGGATGGGGAGCGTGCATTTGGATACCGCGCCATACCCGATGATCAGAACCTTATTCCTGAATTCCATTGCCGCCCTCCAGGGCAACCTTGTCTGCATGTGATCGTACATTCAACTTCGTTCACAGTACATTATCCCTTATAAGAAATATCTGTTCGCTTGAATCTGAATCTTCCCGTCTGTCAGGTCGGGAACCGAATCGAAATTTTTCTCACAGGAAAAATTCCGGCATGCCCTGCTTGAAGAGGTGGAAACTTACCCTTGAGTATTCTTCAAGATCTCCAATTAACTAAAAAAGCCGTGAGTGATGTTTTAACTCTGGCCGCTTCCGTTCTTTTTATGAACACTTTCAGAACAAAACAGTGGTTTAATCATCCCGGTTCAATACTAGTAAGGTGATTCGTTGTCAAAAAGGGCTGTTGATATCGTATTCCAGGCAATGTATTCGCTCACGGATCTGAGGGTAATCCTTCGGGAAACTGCCCCGTCCCATGAACTTGACACGGAAAAAAGAGCACAGGCACAACGCCTCCTGGAAAATCTCGAGCGTCAGGTAGCGTCATTAAAGCAGGAGATGCTGAGATGAGGTGCGCAAACGGTATTGAGGCACGCCAGGTCAATGAGATCTTCATCAACATTGACCCCATTCAGGCCGGAGGGCGGCTTACTGCAGATGCGATGAAGGCTGTCATTGCGTACGGGGATGGGTATTCTGTCTGCGATAACTGCCGCAAACCCAATCGCCTTGACTATATCAGCAAGCCCCCTATCGCAGAATTCCACAGGGATCTGGCAGCCTGGCTCAACATGGATACTGTGAGGACAGTACCGGGAGCACGGCGGGGGTTCCAGGCAGTGTCCCACACGTACGTGCGTAAAGGGGACCCGGTGCTGCTGACCTCGCTCTCCCACTATACAGAATTTCTTGCAGTAGAAGAGGCCGGAGGTATTCCGAGGGAAATTGTGGCAGATGCAGATCACCGGGTCACTGCCGATGCAACGGCAATGAAGATCGAAGAGGTAAAGCGGGAATTCGGCAGAGTGCCGGTCCTTGCCTTCATCGATCACGTCGATTACCAGTATGGGAACATGCATGACGTAAAGGCGATCGCCAAAGTCACCCGCCAGTATGATATCCCGATACTGTACAACGGTGCCTATACGGTAGGCATACTCCCGGTGGATGGTAAAGATCTCGGCGTTGATTTTGTTGTCGGGTCCGGGCATAAGAGCATGGCCGCTCCCGCACCATCAGGTGTCCTTGCCACTACAAAGGAACGGGCAACAGAAGTTTTTCGTACAACATCAATTGTCGGAGATGTAACCCAAAGGAAATTCGGGATTAAGGAACCGGAGATGATGGGCTGCACGCTGATGGGTGCCACTCTCGTTGGCCTAATGGCTTCATTCCCTCATGTGAAGGAGAGGGTGAAAAGGTTCGACCGGGAACTGGAAAATAACAGGATCGTGATGGAGGCCTTACTCTCGATAGAAGGAACAAAAGTCCTTTCTGAATACCCCCGCAGACATACCCTGACACGGGTAGATACCCTCGCATCTTTCGATAAAGTAGCAGAATCCCACAAAAAACGGGGATTTTATCTTGCAAGTGCACTCGAAGATAACGGAATTACCGGCGTGATCCCCGGTGCAACAAAGATCTGGAAATTCAATACCTACGGGATGACTGCAAAACAGGCAAAACACCTTGCCGACGCTTTTGTAGCCATTGCCCGGGAAAATGGACTGCCCGTTACATAAACCTTTTCTGATTTTTCTATCTGGAGTTACGCATGCGATATCCAGAAATCGATTCTCCTATGTTTTTTGATTAAAATCTCATAAATCCCGCCCGAATAAATAACTCGTATTGAAAGAGGAACACCCGCCTCAGGGCCTCTCCGAGGCACGGCGGGGCAAGAGATTTTTGAAGCTTTCCGTTTCTGATCCGCCGCGGGGGCGTCCCTTCGGGGCGGCGGTACTCATTTTATATCGTTATGAAAAGATCCACCCCCTTAAGTTTTCCCAAAGCACGGCAGGGCAAAGATTTTTTTTTAAATTTTTCATCCAATCTGCCACCCTGTGCTCTATTTCGATCGACTGACTTCATCGCAAAGAAAAGAATCAGACAGATATCGATTCCTTCACCGCATCAACCTGCTATAAATTTCATACCGGAAACCGGATACCGGGATCGCGTATAATTTATTATCCTGCAACGCCCTACGTTCGATCGGTTTAAGCAGGGTTGCTTTTATTCCCTGGTTGTGGGTAAAAAGATGTTTGAAAAATTAGATCTGACAAAGACCATCGACGATAAGACATTTGATGCATCCCTGCCCCCACTCAGGGAAAGGCTGGGCATTCTCCAGCGCACGTTGCGCGACCAGAACATCCCGACCATCATTATCATAGAAGGATGGAATGCAGCCGGCATCACCATGTCGACCCATGAAATAATCCAGTCACTTGA
>Ga0105098_10000630_pt1 | contig 12429 bp, 8 predicted proteins | sample PPLLak21cMay2015_FD_79137 | JGI IMG/M metagenome (GOLD analysis project Ga0105098, IMG submission 79137) | Freshwater sediment microbial communities from Prairie Pothole Lake near Jamestown, North Dakota, USA - PPLs Lake P7 Core (1) Depth... | ecosystem: Environmental > Aquatic > Freshwater >... | reverse complement strand
CTTGATTTGGTCATGCCGGATATGGATGGTTTCAACATACTCGAGAAACTCCGTGAATCGCCTGCTTTGCGCGATATCCCGGTACTGGTTGTCAGCGGCGGGGGGTTGACAAATGAACAGCAGCAACAATTGAATACCTTCGGTCAACGCCTGATCGCCAAAGGCTCGCTCAATGAAGGTCAATTAATTGCAAGCATAGAAAATGCATTGAAGCAATTCGGTCCATAAACTGACGGGCTTCGAACAGGATACGATATGTCATTTGTAATCAGGTGCCTGGATTGCGGGCATGCCGCGCCATTCATGCCCAGCTCCATGCATTGTCCGCAATGCAATAGCCAATGGCGTGAAGCAGAATATGATATGGCGGAAGTGGGAAAGACGTTTCCGGCGGAGATCAAGGATCGTCCTTTCGATCTCTGGCGTTATCGAGAGTTGTTGCCAATTCGCAACCCTAATCCCATCCTCCGGCTGGGCGAAGGAGGGACACCCCTCATCCAGGCGGCCAATCTGGGCATGATGCTGGGGCTGCCAAATCTCTTCATCAAAGATGAAAGACAGGGCCCCACCTCCTCCTTCAAAGACCGGCAGGCAGCCGTCACTATTGCGGCGCTCAAGGAGGGCGGTATCACGGAAATGGTCGCTGCCTCCACCGGCAATGTGGCAATTTCACTCTCTGCCTACGCGGCCCGGGCTGGGATCAAGCTCTGGGCGTTCGTCACCAGCCTCGTTCCCGGGGTCAAGATGCGTGAAATCGCCTTGTACGGGAGCCAGGTCGTAAAGATCACTGGCTCCTACGACCAGGCAAAGCAGGTCGCGGCCGAATTCGCCCGCCAGCGCAATTTGTATCAGGATATGGGCGCGCGGACCGTCACCGCGGTCGAGGCGATGAAGACCATCGCGTTCGAGATCGCCGAACAACTGACCATGCAGCAGGGTCCTCCGCCCGGTTCAACTGACGAATCGCCCAAATGGCGCACTCCTGATTGGTACATCCAGGCGATCAGCGGCGGGTTGGGCCCCCTGGGTGTCTATAAAGGGTTCGGTGAACTTCGGAAACTCGGCCTGATCGACCGCATCCCGGCCATGGGGTCCATCCAGGCTGCAGGCTGTGCTCCCATGGTGGAAAGTTGGAAGAAGGGACTCGAGAAGGCAGAACCGGTTCTTTCGCCAAAGACGCGCATCGAAACACTCGCAACAGGCGATCCGGGCAGAAGCTATGTCATGCTGCGCAAGCAAGTCAATGAAACGCACGGCGTATTCGAAAGCGTGAGCGACGAGGAGGCCTTCCGAGCCATGCATGTCCTGGCAAAAATGGAGGGCATCTCGGCCGAGCCCGCCGCAGCCGTGGGATTCGCCGGACTTTTTAAACTTGTGCGGGCCGGGATCATCAAGTCGACAGATACGGTTGTTGTGAATTGCACCGGGCATACGCTGCCTGCGGAACAATTCCTCTTCAGCGAAGGCTGGACGCGCGACGTGGATCTGGGCGCAAAGGAAGCGCAGTCGCTGACCCCGCAGGAGGGTTTGCTCTCCGCGCTCAACAATGTGACACCCAACCGCTTCTCCCGCGTTGTGGTGGTGGATGACACATCCGAGGCGCGGCGCCTCATCCGGCGGATTCTCCAGTCACAGGGAGATTTCGAGATCTTCGAAGCGACAAGTGGACAGGAAGCCATCGAACTCATCAACAAGGAACTCCCTGATCTCGTGATCCTGGACCTGATGATGCCTGAGTTGGATGGCTTCGCCGTGCTGGATATCTTGCGGAGCAATCCCGAGACCGCGAATATTCCGGTCATCGTCGCCACCGCCAAAGAATTGACAGTGGATGAAAAGAGCCGTCTGCAGGGGCAGATCCAATCGCTGATGTTGAAAGGCGATTTCCTGAATGATGAGTTTCTGGAAGAAGTACGTGCACTTATTCGTTGAGCGCGGCAAGCGGGAGCATTGACGATCTTTAGTAACAACGATGGGCCTTCCCGCTGCCCGTCATTGTCAGGTAAGACTGACAGGTATTCATAATATGAGAAGTGGTCGAAATACCGGGATTAATGCTGCACTGATCTCCGCCTTATTTCTGGGATTGGCGCCGGTCTTTGGTAAAGCCGCCATGGGTGCAGGCAATTTTTCTCCGCTGGCGGTTGTCGCGCTGCGGACAAGCATGGCAGCACTCCTGCTGGTAATTATCATCGCAGTCTTCAAACGCCGGATCCTCTATATTTACCCTGCCGGTCTTCTGGGCTGCCTGCTGGCAGGCGCTGTCAATGGGGTTGGTTCCATTTTCTACTACATTGGTTTGAGCAAGTTGAATGCCAGTGTTGCCCAAATGCTTTACGCACTTTATCCATTCTTTGTAGCTCTCTGGCTCCAGCTCGATAAACAGACCCCTTCGAAATTAACAGGCCTCAGGATCGTCATTGCCATCGTTTCGACATTTTTGCTTACCAGCACCCAGGCAGGGACCATTGATGTATGGGGAGTGATATTTATGCTGATCGCGGCAGCCTTATATGCGCTGCATCTCCCCATTAATCAACGCGTGCTCTATGACATCCCTGCACCCACTGTAACGGTATACACCCTGCTTGCCATGAGTCTAATCGTCGTACCTGCTTATCTCATCTTTGATCGAAGCCTGCCATCGGGAAATGCTCCCTGGCTGCCCGTGATCGGGCTCACGGCAGTGACTTTTTTTTCGAGACTATTGCTCTTCCTTGGGGTGAAACATATTGGCGGTATGCAAACGGCTCTGCTCGGCCTGGGCGAATTGATCGTGGCAGTCCTATTCAGCTATCTGCTGCTCGGCGAAGTCCTGACGACATGGCAGTGGATGGGCACCGCCGGTTTGAGCCTCAGCCTTCTGCTGGTCTGGTTCGAGGCGCCACCCTCTAACCCCGCCCACACGCATGGGTGGCTGGGATGGCTGCAGCCTCCCGAATTCCCAGCAGACTTTTATAAGCACAAATGAATCCACCAATCACCAATTTACCAATTACCAATTTACCAACTACCAATTTACCAACCTGTCATCTACTTTTCCCCTTCATACAAATAACCTGTACCGCGCACACTGACAATCTGATCTGAAAGCGTGGGGAAGGATTCCAACTTGTGTCGCAACCTGCTCACCAGGGGGCGCAGAATTTCAGGAGCTTCGCGCTGCGAGGTGTCATAGCCCTGAACGAGCAGGACGAGTTCCCGATGCGAATAGACGCGGCCCGGGTTTTCGATCAGCACACGCAGCAAACGCCCCTCTGCGGGAGTCAGATGGATGACCTTCTCGTTCTTGCGGACCTGCCTGCGGGAAAGATCGATGTGCGTACCATCGCGCAACGAGAACTCTGCCATTCCCTCATCGACACTCAAAGCGGAGGGCCCGCTGCGCAACTTGAGCCGGGCTTCGCGGCGCGCCAGGCCTTTCTTGACACTGTTCATCACCTGCGCCGGTGGCGCCGGCTTGAGCAAATAATCGTGGATGCGCAAGCGCAGCGCCTGGATCGCCGATTCGGTTGTGCCAAAAGCAGTCAACAGGACGACTTCAGTCTCCGGTGAGACTTGATTGACCACTTGAACGACTTCCAATCCATCCATACCTGGCATGCGGAGGTCCACGATCATCAATTCGACGGGGTGTGTGCGGATGTATTCCACTGCCGCCTGGCCGTTCGGCACCGAGTTCACAGTATATCCTTCCAGGCGAAGAATATCGGTCAGCGACTGTCGGGCAACCGGTTCATCATCAACGACAAGGATATGCGACTTCATTGCTTATCTCCACTGGGTAAGAATAATCGAAAACAGGCACCAGGCTCGTGTCCATTCACAAGATCGAGCGTGCCACCGTGCGCAGTGACAATATTGTAACTCACCGTCAGCCCGAGACCCGTCCCGCCTTCTTTCGTGCTGAAGAAGGGCTCAAAAACGTCTCTCCGGCGGCTCTCAGGGATTCCGGGACCTGTATCCTGAAAAGTGATCTCGATACCCTGTTCAAGTGCATTTGCACTGATTTTTAATTCACCCCCGCCTGGCATGGCATCCAGTGAGTTCAGGATCAGGTTGAAGAACACCTGCTGGATCTGACCGCTGACCACGTAAATGGCTGGAAGAGATTCCGGCAGATCCTTCTTCACCTCGATACGCCGCTGGCTAAGCTGCTGGGAAGACAGATTTAGCACGTGCTGCAGCAGTTCCAGTATATCCACCTGTTCCACTTTGACCGCCCCCGGGCGGTAAAAATCAAGCATGCGATGCATCGTTTTCATCAAACGTTCGAGTTCGTTCTGTGCGAGGTCAAGATATTCCCTGCGCTTTTCAGGCTCCATATCCTCCCGCCCTGCCAGATGCAGGCAGTTCTGCACGGACTGCAATGGATTGTTGACCTCGTGAGCAATGGAGGCGGTCAGGCGCCCGGCGGCAGCCATCTTTTCAGCCCGCAGGAGCACTTCCTGCGATTCTTCCACGCGGCGGACGTAGGCCCGCAGGTCTTCATACAAACGCGCATTTTCCATAGCAACCACAGCCTGGCGGGCCAGGACAAAGAACATTTCCAGGTCTGAGCCGCGGAACGGGCGCGCCGCGCCACCGGCATCGCGAGCGGCAAATAATACGCAGTGCAGATTGGAGCGCGCAACCGGTATCAGGATCGCTGAGCCAAGCCCCAGCGTGGAAAGCAGCGCTTGCGCGTCCGCCTCCCCCGGGCCGGTTGCATTGATCACCATCGGATCCCCGTCTGCATCGACGCGGCTTACGAGCTGCGCCGCAAAATTGTTGCCATCCAGCTGAAAGACATTGCCGCGCTGTGCGATCACGGAGACATTCCCATTCTCCACCTGATAGTAGGCCACGTTGGAACAATGGAGATGTTCACAGATGGCGCTGACGATCAGCTCGAGGAGCCGGTCACGGTCCGTTTCGGCAAAGAGCGTCTCCGTAACATTGAAAAGAGGACGCAGCGCCAGGACGCGCGCGGTATCCCGTTTGCGCTGGTTGTCCGCCAATGCCTGCTGCACCGCCTGGAGCAGTTCTTCACTTTTATTGAACGGCTTCAACAACAAGCCGTCCACGCCCTGACGCAGAGCGCGTATGGCTGTTTCGACGGTGCCAAAACCGGTCATGACCAGCGAGGCAACATCCGGCTGGACCATTTGGGCACGCGAGATCACATCGAAGCCATCCACCTCAGGCATGCGGATGTCAACCAGCAGCAGGTCCACATGCGTGTGCTGAAGCTGCTCGATGGCAGCGCGCGGATCCGTTTCGGATATGACCTCATAACCGGCCCGGCTCAGAATGCGTTTGCACAACAACGCAATGCCGGGTTCATCATCTACAACGAGGACAGAGATCGATTCCATGCTTCCTTTACTGAGGCAACCATACCGTAAATTTCGAGCCAACGCCGGGCGCGCTTTCCACATCGATTTGCCCGCCGTGGTCTGTGACGATTCCATATGTGACCGAGAGTCCCAGGCCCGTTCCGCCCTGGTCGCCCCTGGTGGTATAGAACGGTTCGAAGATGCGGCCCAGATCCAATTGTGAGATTCCCACACCGGTATCAAACACAGTGACCATGATCCAATCCCGGCCGGCGCGGAAAGCCGATTGGGTTGAAATCCTCATCTCGCCGCCCGCAGGCATGGCTTGCAGCGCGTTATGCACCAGGTTCAACAATACTTGTTTCATCTGATTCGAATCAGCCGGGACCCAGGGCAAATCCTTTTCGAGCTCGAGCTTCAATTCCACCCCGCTTGTGTGGATCAGGTGACGGCTCAAGGCAACCACATCTTCGATCACTTCATTCAGGGATGTATTCACACGCGTGCTCTCACTCTGCCGCGCAAAATCGAGCAGCCGCCGCACTACGTCCCGGGCACGGACGGCTTCACGAATCACGATCTCCAGATCCTTTCGGATCTGGCTGTCCTTTGGCAGGGCATCCAGCGCCAATTCCGCAAAGCCGGTGACGGAGGTCAGGGGATTATTCAACTCGTGGGCAATGCCGGCCGCCATCTCGCCGACTGCCGCAAGTTTCGCCGCCTGGACAAGACGGTTTTCCGCATCCCGCTGCGCCTCCATGCGGGCGCGCAGCTCCACCTGGGCGGAGCGCAACTGACTGATCGTAACCTGCAAACGCTGGTATTGATCGGCGCTGGTGATCACGCTGGCAAGGATACCCGCAAGTGATTCCAGGGCGATGAAGTCATTATGGGTGAAGGCGTTTTGTGAACTGCTTTGCACATCCACAATGCCCAGGATCTTTTCACCCTCGCGGATCGCCACGCACATTTCGGAACCGGCCTGCCAGCCCTTGATCGAACGATAACGATGATCCTGCAATACATCGTTGACCACCATGCTCTCGCCGGTCTCGAACACAATGCCCGTAATCCCGCCGCTGACCGGGTATTCAAACGATTTCATGGCACGCTTGACAATGTTCTGACTTGTGCCGCCAAAGCCGGCAATGCTCATGTCACCTTTTTCATCTGCGATGAGAACGGCACAAAGCTCATAGGCAAAGTAGCGCGCCAGCAGGTCAGCAGTGATCTCAGCCACTTCGTGCGCGTCCGTCAGGCCGATGACCTGCTGAACGACTTCATGGATCAGCCCCAGGTTGCGGGCGCGCCCTTCCGCTTCTTCGTGCAGGCGGGTGTAATCTGCGAGGCTGGCAAGGTGACTGGCGATCACCACGATCAGGCTTTCGTCATACAAGTCGAAGGCCTCGTTTCTGAGGCTTTCGATGCATAGAATGCCAATCGTCTGCCCTCGGAACCTCAAAGGGACATACAGACCCGATGACACCTCATCATACAATGGCAGGTGTACATCTGCATCGATCTCGCCCAGGCGGACTTTTTGTTCCCTGGAAAGCAGGGGAGCGATTTTATGACCATCTGCGCTCTGCACAGTCGTCAGCATGTTGCCTTCGACTGTGCGATATTCAGTCAATAAACGATCATCGGAGGAGAGCAAATACAGAACGATCAGTTCCGTACCAAAAGCGCGCGCCAGCAGGGCAAACATCCGGCGGGCGATCTGGTCCAGGTTGCGGCCCGAAGAAATCGTCAGAGCGAAATCGTTCAGCGTTCCCAGGCGGCGCAAGTGCCCCGCCATTTCTGCGAACGTCATGATCGTTTCGATGGCCGGGGCCACCTGGGTCGCCAGGTCGGTCAGACGGTTCCACTCGTCGCTCTTGAAAGCCGCGCTGCGCCACAGGGTCAGCACGCCGATCAGGCGCTGCCCGATCACAAGGGGCACACAGGCCCAGACCTTCGTGCTCGCTTTCAAACCCTTGTGCGGAATTTGCTCCCAAAGTGGGCCATCGCGTGGGAGGACCATGGGAGTCAGGTTGCGGCTCAGACGGCGCAGGATCGTGTTCGCCTCCACAGTGAGTACGAGATCCGCGCAAGCCGGTGCATTCCACTGGGCGTGCACCTCCAAAGAGTCACCCCGTCGAATGGCAAGCCAGCCGCCTTGCACAGAAATGAGACGGACAAAAGACGCCAGGGCGCGATCCAGCGCGCGCGGCACATCATAGGGGTTTTCTGCGTCCAGGTCGGGCACCAGGAGCGAGGCTGCCACAGATGAGGAAGCGGACACATCAGAGGTGGAGGCTTCCGTTTGCATCCCCGACACAACCAGCCGCCAGAGGCGCTGTGCCTCACTCGTCAGGTGATCCGCGCCCGCCAACACAACCCGTGCGGATTCAGGCAACGGAAATGCAAGCAGCCGCTCTGCGCCCAGCTTACTGGCGGAGGGCAGGGAGACGGAACGGCTTTGTCCGCCACTCAGCGCGCCGCACAGCCAGGAATCCACTTCCGATTTGCTCAGGAACTTGACCAGTGCAGGATGGGTTTTCTTCGCAAGATGGTAGTTGGCAAGCACGCGCCACTTTCCCGCCTCGCGCTCCACTAGCGCGGCCCAGACTGTATTCGTCAGTTGGCTGGCTTCTCGTAATTGATTCTCGACCGTAATGTGACCAGGCATTCTGGGTTAATTATACAGCAGAGACATGGAATGGCAGTTAACAGTCACCTTGCGAGACAAGGCTTTTGGTCCGCTAATTTTCGCGAATTGGCGCTAATCTACAAACAATTCGTGGAGATTAGCGTAAATCCGCGGACCCCCCTCTCCTGATTCTCGACAAAGCCCAATGGTAAAATAAATTAATGACTACTTTGCTTGTAATCGGCGGTGGCCTGGCCGGGAGCGAAGCCGCCTACCAGGCTGCCCAGCGCGGGCTCAAAGTTCGCCTCCACGAAATGCGTCCCTCCGTGCAAACGGGAGCGCACCAGACTCACGACCTGGCGGAACTGGTTTGTTCGAACTCTCTCGGCTCCAACCTGCCGGACCGGGCCTCGGGCGTGCTCAAAAACGAACTCCGTATCCTGGGTTCCATGCTGCTCGAATGCGCCGAAACCGCCTCCCTGCCTGCCGGCGGGGCGCTGGCGGTTGATCGCGGACTCTTCGCGCGCCTCGTCACCGAGCGGATGGAAAAGCATCCGAACATCGAGATCGTTCGCGAGGAAATGAAAGAAATTCCGGGTATACCAACCATCATTGCCAGCGGGCCGCTCACCTCCCCTGCGTTGTCACAATCCATTGCGGCGTTGAGCGGTGAGGAGCAGCTCTTCTTCTTTGACGCCATCGCGCCGGTCGTCCATGCCGACTCGCTCAACATGGATATCGCCTTTCGGGCCTCCCGCTACGGCGCTGGCGAACAGGAGGAAGGCGATTACATCAACTGTCCTTTCACCAAACAAGAGTACTATACGTTTGTGGAGGCGCTGCTCAAAGCGGAACGCATCGAGTTACGCTCGTTTGAGGAAGCGATCAAAAGCGGCGTCAAAGCAGGCCGCTTCTTCGAGGGCTGCCTGCCGGTTGAGATCATCGCCGAGCGCGGGGTCGATTCGCTGGCGTTCGGTCCCATGCGGCCCGTCGGGCTGAAAGACCCGCGTACCGGCAAACGTCCATATGCGGTCCTGCAGCTCCGCCAGGATAATCTGGCAGGCAGCCTTTACAACCTGGTGGGCTTCCAAACCAACCTCAAATATCCCGAACAGAAGCGCGTGTTCCGTATGATCCCAGGCCTGGAAAACGCCGAGTTCATGCGCTACGGGCAAATGCATCGCAACACGTTTATTGCTTCGCCAAAACTCCTGCGCCCCACCCTGCAGCACATCACACGCGCTGACCTGCTCTTTGCCGGTCAGGTCACCGGCGTCGAAGGGTACATGGGAAATATTGGGACGGGACTACTGGCCGGCATCAATGCCGCGCGCTTGCATCATGACCAGGAGCCGATCACCCTTCCCCAGACGACCATGCTCGGCGCGTTGTGTCATTACGTTACCCATGCAGATCTCAAGGATTTCCAGCCGATGAAAGCCAACTTCGGAATTCTCCCGCCGCTTGAGTCGACGGCGAAGATCGGAAAGCGCGAACGCGGCAAAGCCTATGCCGAACGCGCACTTGGGGATTTGGCGCTCGCGCTGAGCCGAGTGAGTGGCGCCTATGGCGCTACGAACATGGACGAAGCGCCATTGCGCCCAGGATCAATGGCATGACGAGAAAAACCAGAGCATTTTTCTTACTGATCGTTGGGCTCCTGCTCATGGGCGCGGCGGTCTGGTATGCGTACTCGCTTCGCTCCCAGCCGGAAGCTGTCCCCGTTATCTTCGACGGTCAGCGCGCTTATGCCGACGTGCAGACGCAGGTCGCGTTCGGGGCGCGCGTGCCCGGGTCGGAGGGTCACGCCCGGGTCCAGGAATGGATCGGGGAGGAACTCGTCAAAGCGGGCTGGCAGGTCGAAGTCCAGGAATCCGAAGCGTTAGGTCATCCCATCCAAAACATCGTTGCCAAAAGAAGCGCTGAACCCCCGCAGATCATCATCGGCGCACACTACGATTCGCGCATGTTCGCAGATAATGATCCCGATCCGGCCCAACATACCAGCTTTGTCCCCGGCGCCAATGACGGGGCCTCCGGCGTCGCTGTCTTGCTTGAACTGGCGCGTTCCCTGCCCAAAGAGACTGTTCCCGTCTGGCTCGTGTTCTTCGACGCCGAAGACAACGGGCGCATCCAGGGCTGGGATTGGATCCTGGGCTCGCGCGAGTTTGTGAAGAACAATTCCATCCAGCCGCGCGCCGCCATCGTCGTGGACATGATCGGCGACGCGGACCTGAACATCTACAAGGAACGTAATTCCAATCCGGAGTTGACAGACGAAATCTGGGCCGTAGCCAGGGAGCTGGGACACGAAAGCAAGTTCATTCCCGAATATAAGCATTCCATGATCGACGATCACACACCCTTCCTGGAGGCGGGTATTACCGCCATCGACATTATTGACTTTGACTATCCTTACTGGCACACCGTCCAGGATACGCCAGACAAAGTCTCTGCAGAAAGCCTGCAGGCCGTGGGAGAAACATTGCGTGCCTGGGTCATCCAACGGAGCAAGCAACCTGATAAAATGACACCATAGGTCACGCTTGTAAATCACGCTTTTCGAAGATCCCGCGTCTGCGGGGCAGCGTGACAAACGATATGCCAAAGAAAACCGCAGCGACTGCCATTCAGAAAGTGCTTACCAAAATCCGCCCCGCCTGGATGATGCGCGTGGGTCAGGAGATGGCGCGCGGCGCGGAAGTGCGGGCGGATTTCGAAGAACAGCTGGAGCGATTTTTTGACCTGCTCCAGCAATCGATCACCACGGGCGACTCAGCCTGGATGGATTCCATTCTGCTCGACTGGGCGAAATCCTCCACCGAGACAGACCTCGAAGAGGAACCTTACCAGATCTCCTTCCTGATCAACCGCATGATCGCGCTGACCATCCAGGTGGCCCGGGAGACGCTGACAAAACAACAGGCGCTCGACCTCCTGGCGGCGGTCATTCCAATTTACACGTATGGGCTCGAAGTCGTGGCACGTTATGAAATGGAGACCCGTGTGGCGCATATCTCCAGTGAAATGGAGAAGGTGCAGCACCGCATGGAACGTGTTGACAAGAGCAAATCGGCTTTTATTTCCGTCGCAGCACATGAGCTGAAGACTCCCATTACCCTGATCGAGGGGTATGCCTCCATGATGGACGACCTGCTCCAGCAAGACACAGGTACGGGACTCGGCAGTCTCCTGGCCGGGATGAACACCGGCATCGACCGCCTGCAGTCCATCGTCGATGACATGATAGACATTTCCATGATCGACAACGACCTTCTCCAACTGAACTTCCAGCCAACGCAGATCGCGCTTATGGTGGATGCATTGTGTCTCGAAGTCGAAGCCACACTGCAGAAACGAAAATTGGCGATGGATATCAGGGACTTCGAGGGAAACAAGCAGTGGATCTATCTCGATGCGGCGCGCATCATGCAGGCCCTGCGAAATGTGATCAGCAATGCGATAAAATATACGCCCGACGGTGGAACGATCACGATCGATGGCCGGACCCTGTCAGGCTTCATCGAAGTCATCATCCGGGACACCGGCATCGGCATCTCTGCCGAGGACCAGGCAGTCATCTTCGATAAGTTTGGGCAACTTGGCAACGTGGGACTGCACTCCAGCGGCAAGACGAAGTTCAAGGGCGGAGGTCCGGGGTTAGGCCTTTCCATTGCCCGCGGAATTCTCGAGGTGCACGGCGGCTCCATCTGGGTCGAGTCCAAAGGACATGACGAAAAGGCCAACCCGGGGTCGACGTTCCACATTCTGATCCCGGCCCGCACCGAGTCGCCAGACCCCAAAATGGCAAAATTGTTTGATACACTTGGGAAAGATAAACCGGTGGTTGAGTAGTCCCGAATGCTCTTCGAGGGACGTATCGAAACCACCATGCTGCAAGAATACTTTTGTTAACTGGTGGTTTCGACGGAACGTCTCAACCACCGAGAGCGTATGAAAATTAATGTCTAAAAAATTTCCTCAACCAACCAATCTGCCGCGCGAGCGAGCCTTTCTCGTCGGCGTGGAACTCTTTCAACAAAAACCCCTTCTGCCTCTGGCAGACTCCCTGGATGAACTGGCTTTGCTGTCAGACACTTCGGGGCTGGAGGTTGTCGGTGAACTGACTCAAAAGTTGAGCCGCCCTCACGTGAAGACGTATATCGGTCCCGGCAAAGTGGACGAACTGAAGAGTCTCGTGGAAGAGACATTGTCGCAGGTGGTGATCTTCGACGATGAACTCTCGCCGCGTCACCAGCGTGAGTTACAGGAAGAGCTTGGCAGAAACGTGAAAGTCCTGGATCGCACCGCGCTCATTCTCGATATCTTTGCACAGCACGCTCACACCAGCGAGGGCATGCTGCAGGTGGAGCTGGCGCAGTACGAATACTATCTGCCGCGCCTGACCGGTCAATGGACTCACCTCGAACGACAGGCAGGTGGCGGCGGCGGGCGGGCCGGTTCGACCGGCGGCGTGGG
>Ga0105098_10000629_pt1 | contig 12430 bp, 12 predicted proteins | sample PPLLak21cMay2015_FD_79137 | JGI IMG/M metagenome (GOLD analysis project Ga0105098, IMG submission 79137) | Freshwater sediment microbial communities from Prairie Pothole Lake near Jamestown, North Dakota, USA - PPLs Lake P7 Core (1) Depth... | ecosystem: Environmental > Aquatic > Freshwater >... | reverse complement strand
CCGGTGAGAGTCCAAACCCAGCTTTGTGTCCAGGTGTCCCGGCGGAAGATAACCAGCCATATCAGCGGCAGAACGGCAGCCGATGCCAGAAGTGAAGCGACGGCCCAATCTGCGTATGACGCCGCCTCTGAACTGGAGGCCCACTCTCCATTGAAGAGGGCAGCCACGATGAAGAGCACGGCCCAGATGTCCCCGAATACTGTCAGCGGTCGGGCTCCGGCGTGCGTCCCCAGGCGGTAGAACTCCCAAGCGCCAAGGGCTGCGGCGGCAGCAACGGGCAGAATGAAGAGGGGGACTCTTGAGAACCAGTCGGTCTCAGCTTTGAAGTCGAAATAGACGAAAGCCAGAAGCAGCGGGATGCCTACGACGGCCGTAAGAACTCTCAGCTTCATCTGCAACCAACACCGTCGCCATTGTCCGGCATCAAGCCCCGAAGTTGCGGCCCCTCTGGCTGTACGCCAGCAGCGCCTTCCGGACCTCTTCCGCATCGAAGTCGGGCCAGAAGACAGGGGTGAAGTAGTACTCGCTGTAGGCCGACTGCCACAGAAGGAAGTTGCTCAGCCGCATCTCGCCGGCGGTGCGAATGATCAAGTCGGGGTCTGGGATCCCCGCCGTATACAGATAACTGCCGACAAGCGCCTCATCGACTGCGTCCGGAGGCACATTCTCGCGAAGCATCCGCTTGGTGGCTTCAATGATCTCGGCCCGGCCGCCGTAATCGAAGGCCACGCTCAGTGTCATCCTGTCATTGTTCTTGGTCAGCTCAACGGACTTGAGGACCTCTTCCTGAAGCCTTCCCGGCAGCCTGTCGAGCCTGCCCAGATGGCGCAGACGGATGCCTCTCTTGTGCATCTCCTTCGTCTCGCGCCCGATGACGCTGGCGAGGATCTGCATGAGCTCCTTCACTTCGCTCTTGGGGCGCTGCCAGTTCTCGGTGGAGAAGGCGTAGAGCGTGAGATACTTGACGCCGCTCTTGCCAAAGGCCTCGATGACGCGGCGGATGTTCTCCGTTCCGGCGCGATGCCCCTTCAGCCGGGAAAGGTGCCTCCCCTCCGCCCACCTGACGTTCCCATCCATGATGATGGCCACGTGCGTGGGGACGGGGCTGATTTCCGTCTGTTCGTTCTGGGTCGTCATTTGCTCAAGACGTGATCTGGCCGGATGTCCGGCCCCAAATCCTTCTTGTCACCAACGGGCTACGGTCAGTGAAGCCAAGGCCTCCGCAGGCCCTGACTAGACCTCCATGATCTCCGATTCTTTGTCTGCGCCCACCTTGGACACTTCCCCGATGAAGCGGTCCGTCAGCTTCTGCAGCTTGTCTGTGGCGCGCATGTTTTCATCCTTGGAAACCTTCTTGTCCTTCTCCAGCTTCCTCAGTTCCTCCAGCGCGTCCCGTCTCACATTGCGCACGGCGATCTTGGCGTCTTCCACCCTCTTATGCACCACCTTGACCAGTTCCTTCCGGCGCTCCTCGGTGGGAGGCGGAATCACCAGACGGAGGATCTCTCCGTCACTCATAGGGTTGAGACCGAGGTCGGACTTCTGGATGGCCTTCTGGACACTCCCCACAATGCTCCTGTCCCAGGGCTGGATCAGCAGGAGCCTGGCCTCCGGCACAGATACTGATGCCAGTTGGCTCAACGGGGTGCTGGTGCCATAGGCCTCCACCATGATCTGGTCCACCAGGGCCGATGTGGCCCTGCCGGATCTGATCGTCTCCATCTCCCTCTTGAGGATCTGGACCGTCTTCTGCATCTTGCTGTCGGCTAAGAGAAGTGCGTCGTCAATCATCCTTTCACCCCCGAAGTTACCAGGGTGCCAATGTGTTCCCTGGCTACTGCCCTTTTTATGCTATTGGCCGCGTGTAGATCGAAAACCACTATCGGCAGGTTGTTCTCCATGCACAGCGAGAAGGCCGTGGCATCCATGACGTGGAGCCCCATTTTCAGAGCTTCCCGATGATTCAGGTGGTCCAACTTCCTGGCTGTGGGGTCCTTGTTCGGGTCGGCGGTGTACACGCCGTCCACCTTGTTCTTCGCCATCAGCACCACCTCTGCCTTGATCTCGATCGCCCGGAGAGCTGCCGCCGTGTCTGTGGTCATATAGGGATTGCCGGTCCCGGCCGCGAAGATCACCACCCGCCTCTTCTCCAGATGGCGAATGGCCCTCAGACGGATGTAGGGTTCGGCCACAGACTGGATGGGGATCGCCGACTGAGTGCGCGCTACCAGGCCCTGCTTCTCCAACGCGTCGTGCAGCGCCAGGGCGTTTATGACAGTGGCCAGCATCCCGGCGTAATCGGCCGTCGCCCTGTCCATGCCCCGGGCAGCAGCGTCGGCGCCCCGCCAGATGTTGCCGCCCCCCACCACAACGGCCACCTCCGCGCCAGCCTCCATCACGTCTTTCACCTGCTTGGCCACCATCCTCAAGATGGCGTCATCAAGACCGAACTCGCGCTTGCCCATGAGGGCTTCGCCGCTCAGCTTCAGCAGGATTCGCTTGTAGCTCGTTGAAGGCGCATTCATAGTCCCGCAGTCCTCCTGTCGGCTGATTTGACTGCCACTGTCAACCTGGAAACGAAAGGCCGCCGCTTACGCTGAATATCTGCCCCGTGATCTGGTCCGAATCCGCAGAGGCCAGGAACAGCGCCAGTTGTGCAATGTGATCCGGCTGGTTCATGCCGAAGGGCATCCGCTCCTCGGCCTTCTTGAACAGGTTGGCCAGGTGGGTGTCCTGCTGTGACGTTGCCTTCTCATACCCCGGGGTATCCTTGGTCACCGTAGTGCAGATGGTGTTGATGCGGATCTTGCACCGCGCCAGCTCCATGGCCAGCGCTTTGGTCATGAGCACAACAGCCGCCGCTGCACCCCCGATCAGCGATTCTCCCCTGGTAGGCGTCCTTCCGGCATCCGTCGTCACGATGATGATTTTACCAGACTGGCGGGCCATCATGTGGTCCAGCACTGCCCTTACGGCGTGGAGCCGGGTGAAGAGGTGGCTGCTGATGCAGTCGACGTACAACTTGGGATCTATCTCGTGGAAGGGTTGGGGAGGGGGTCCGGCCGCGGCGCCATTAGCCACCAGAATGTCGATGTGGCCGAACCGCTGCACGGTGCTGTCTACCATGCGCTTCACATCCTGGTAGTCGTAGAGATCCGCCGGCTCAAAGTGGGCTTCGCGCCCCATGGCCCGGACGCGCTCCACCACTTCCAGGGCGGGTCCGGGGGTTCTGGCATTGATGACGAGGGAGGCGCCGTTTTCGGCAAACCTGACAGCTATGGCCCGGCCGATTCCCTTGCTGGAACCGGTCACCAGAGCTACCTTTCCGCTAAGGTCTGCCTCCACAATTCGTCGTGCTCAATAGACTACGGATGCTACTTGCCCAGCTCGAATCTGGCAAACCGGCGCACGGCTACCTTCTCCCCCATCTTGGCGGAGACATCGGCGACGATGTCCGAAATCTTCCTGGACGGATCTTTGATGAAGGGCTGCGCCAGGAGACACACTTCCTCCTGATGCAGCTTCTCCTTCTCCGCTTCGGGAATGTCCGCGGACGTGATGAAGCGTGGGTTAGTAGCTGCCACCTGCAAGGCCAGATCGTGAACCAGGGCCTTGAATTCGTCGGTACGGGCCACGAAGTCAGTCTCGCAATTCAATTCCACCATTGAGCCAATGCGGCCCCCGCCATGGACGTAGACTTCAACTGCGCCCTGAGAAGCTAGTCGATCAGCCTTCTTCTCTGCTCTGGCCAGGCCTTGCTCCCTGAGTATGTCGCATGCCCGGTCAATATTGCCTTCGGCTTGTTGGAGTGCCCGCTTGCACTCCATGACGCCGGCACTGGTCCTATCTCTAAGCTCCTTTATGTGCGTCGTTGAAATCTCCACTGCGCTTCTCCTCCTCGGGGCTAAATGACAGCGACTCCAGGCTGTCAATGGCTTCCTTGCCGGCTATCTCGGCGCTCTCGCGCTCGGCCTTCTCCAGGGCTCTCTTGCCTTCCATGACCGCGTCAGCCATCTTGGTGCACATCAGCTTCACGGCTCTGACAGCATCGTCGTTGCCCGGAATCGGATGGTCGATCTCGTCAGGATTGCAGTTGGTATCCACCACGGCCACGATGGGCACACCCAGATGCATGGCCTCAGCCACCGCCAGCCGTTCCTTGGACGGATCCACGATGAACAGCGCGCTGGGGAACTTGGTCATCTCCTTGAAGCTGCCCATCTGGTGGTTGAGCCGCTGGATCTTCCTTTCCAGCTTCAAGACTTCCTTCTTGGGCAGGCGATGGAAGAACCCTCTGGTTCTCTGGTCTTCCAGATGGACCAGGTAGTCAACGCGCGACTGTATCACGGTGAAGTTGGTGAGCATGCCGCCTATCCAGCGCTGATTGACATAGGGCATGCCGCATCTCTTCGCTTCCTGCTCAATTGCTTCCTGTGCCTGTTTCTTGGTGCCGACGAAGAGGATATCCCCTCCCTCCGCCACCAGTTGCGTCACGTACTTGGAGGCCTTGTCCAGCAGGTTTATGGTCTGCTCCAGGTTGATGATATGGATACCGTTCCGCTCGATGAAGATGTACCTCTTCATCTTGGGATTCCACCGGCCGACCTGGTGGCCGAAGTGCGCCCCTGCCTCCAGAAGCGACTTCACAGATACAACGCTACTAGTAGTGGTCCCTTGTTCCGTCATTTCACCTCACAATATATACCGGCTCAGATTCTCGTCCTTGACTAAGCTCCCCACCTGTTGCGAGACGTAATCAGCGTCAATCACGACCCGCTCTCCCTTCCGCTCCGATGCAGTGAAGCTTAAGTCCTCCACTAGTTTTTCTATTATGGTGAAAAGCCTCCGAGCGCCGATATTCTCTGTCCGTTCGTTCATCAAGACGGCCAACCGGGCTATCTCCCCGATTCCGTCTTTGGTGAACTTCAGCGAAACCCCCTCGGTCGCCAACAAGGCGATGTATTGATTGGTGAGGGAGTTTCGCGGCTCTGTCAGAATCCTCTCAAAGTCATGCTCCGTCAGCGGGTTCAGTTCCACTCTCAAGGGGAAACGCCCCTGAAGTTCGGGGATGAGGTCCGATGGCTTGTTCTGCGAGAACGTGCCGGCAGATATGAACAGTATGTGATCCGTGTTGACCGGGCCATACCGCGTCATCACCATGGTGCCTTCAAGCAGAGGCAGCATGTCCCGCTGCACACCCTCTCCGGATACGTCCCGGCCCATGTCCATCTTCGGCCCGCACAGCTTGTCGATCTCATCAATGAAAACCAGGCCGTTCTCTTCCGTGTCGCTGACGGCACTGTCCAGAACCTGGTCGAAATCCAGGAGTTTGTTGGCCTCTTCTCTGACCAGAATGCGTCTGGCTTCTTTGACACGCACCTTCTTCTTCCGCTGGCCGCTCCGGCCTCTCAAGCCTCTGCCGGAATCATCGAACCACAGGCTGTCGCCTTCCAGGTCCATATCCAGGCGGGGGTCAAAGATCATCCCTCCCGGTTCAGAGTCAGACACTTCGATTTCCACGAAATGGTCTTCCAGTTTGTTGCTCGCCAGAAGCTTGGCCAGCCGTTCGCGGGTGACGGCCGAAAGCGGGCCGCCGCCGGTCAGAACCGGAGAGCTCTTGGTCAGCCGGGTACCGCTACCGGTCGCCTGCTGGCCCTTCTCCACTGCCTTCCGGCCCCTCTGAGTCATCTGCTGGTAGAGATAGCCCACGATCCGGTCTGTGGCCAGTCGCTCGGCATTGCTCTCCACCTGCTTCAACTGCTCGTGGTACACTTTCCTGGCACACGTCTCCACCAAGTCATGGACGATGGACTCAACATCGCGCCCGACATAGCCCACCTCAGTGAACTTGGTGGCTTCCACCTTTATGAAAGGCGCGTTGATCATCGCGGCCAGGCGGCGTGCTATCTCTGTCTTGCCTACCCCCGTCGGTCCGATCATCAGGATATTCTTGGGAATTACATCCGACCGAATCTCCGGCGGAAGCTTCCGGCGTCGCTCGCGATTGGACAAAGCGATAGCTACTGCCTTCTTGGCGTCCTTCTGACCAACAATGTACTTATCTAGTTCTTGGACGATAGTTTTTGGTGTAAATTCTCCCATCCCGACCTCCCCGAGGCGGGTCCACGCCACGGTGTTAGAGTCTAGCACAATGGAGGTTCTCAAGGCAAGGAAATCGACCCGTCGCCACGTTGACTTGCAATAGGACCTGTGTTAGTATCGCTCAAGGTCAGGTCAAGCGTGTCGGCACTCAGCGATCTTTACAAGGAAATTGCCAACTGCCGCCGGTGTGAACTCGCCCGGCAGCGTACCAGAGTGGTCCCCGGCGAGGGGGCGGAGGATGCTACCATTGCCTTCATCGGTGAAGCACCGGGCTGGCACGAAGACCAGCAAGGGCGGCCCTTCGTGGGACCGGCCGGGCAATTCCTGGACGAACTGCTGGCTTCCATAGGACTGAAAAGGCAGCAGGTCTACATCTGCAATGTGCTGAAGTGCCGGCCTCCGGGCAACCGCGATCCCCAGCCGATGGAGATCAAGACCTGCCAGGAGTGGCTTGACCGGCAACTGCGGATGCTGCACCCGAAGATGATTGTCACGCTGGGCCGGTACTCGATGGCCAGGTACTTCCCCGGGGAGACCATCAGCAAGATACACGGGAAAGCGCGCAAGGACGGCGACCTGATTTACTTCGCCATGTATCATCCGGCTGCGGCCCTGCATCAGCAGAAGCTTCGCGAGACCATCCAGGCTGACATGCTCAAGATTCCGGCGCTGCTGGCCGAATCGCAGAAAGCACCGGAGCCCAACACGGCTGACAAGCCTCAGCAGCTCAGCCTGCTCTAGAGGCCGCCTGGTTCCAGCGATGCGTCTCATCTAGCAGGCGGGCTCAAGAGACTGTGGAGGTATAGACACCGCACCATGCCACGCAAAGAAGGATCGGGCAGGTCCGAAGGAAGCGGAAAAGAGAGTCCCCAAAGCTGGGCGCTGCGGGCTCTATGGCTGCTCTTCGTGGCAGTCATTCTCTTCGTTCTGTGGAACTACCTCCTAGTGGCGCTGGGGTTGGGAGTCCTCCTGGTGCCAGTGGTGATAGTCAGCCTGACCATGATGTACTGGCTGCAGCGGCTGTCCCTTCTCTGGGAACGCTGGAACACGTGGCTGGGCGCTCTGGCATTCACACTAGCTGTTCTGGGAATACTGGCCTTTTTCACCCCAGAGGGTGTCCAAATGGGTGGACCTGTGGGTGACGCCCCCAACTTCGGAGATGTGAGCCTTGGGGGAAGGCTTGGTCAGGCGATGATCGGGATTACGGATCTCAGCAGCCCCGGGAAGACGGCGCTCGGTGTCCTGCGCGTCACCGGACTGCTGATACTGGGGGCGGCCCTGGTAGCGCCCCACCGGGTGTGGCAGGGAACAAGCGACACGGTGTCGAAGGCGATCCCGGCCCTCGGACGGGTGGGGCGGACCGCCAAAGACACCGCCGGAAACGCCGCCGACCGCTACTCCGAGGATCCGCTTCATGAGAAGGCCCTCAACTGGTTGAGGGCGCGCCACATCCCGTTGATCTCCAAGGCCATCCGTCCCCGTGAGGAGAAAGCGGAGAAGAAGAAACGGGGGCGCAAGGCTCCCAAGGAGTCGACGATTGTGGCCGCCGAAGTCCCGGTGGCCATCCCCGGCGAGTGGCGCCTCCCCAAGATCGAACTGCTGGACGAGACTGTCAACGCGGAATTGAGCAAGGCTGATGTGGACAGAAGGGCCAGATTGATCGAGGAAGCGCTGGCCAGCTACGGCGTGGATGCCAAGGTCAAGGAGAAGAACGTGGGCCCGGCAGTCACCCAGTTCGAAGTCGAGCCCGGGTGGGACGTCAAGTACAAAGAGGTCAAGGAAAAGGATCGCTACGGCAACCCCAAGGTCAGAAAAGAAGAGGTGTCCCGGACCCGCGTCAAGGTGGAGCGCATCACCGCTCTGGCAAACGATCTGGCGCTGGCGCTGGCCGCCCCCAGCATCCGGATGGAAGCTCCCGTGCCGGGGAAAGCCGTGGTGGGCATCGAGGTGCCCAATACGTCCTCCGGGCTGGTTTCTGTCCGCGAGGTATTGGAAAGCACTGCCTTCAGGCGCCTCAACAGCAAGGCACCGCTGGCGGTAGCCTTGGGCAAGGGCACGTCCGGCGATATGGCCGTGGCCGACCTGGCCAAGATGCCGCACGTGCTGGTCGCCGGAGCCACTGGCAGCGGCAAGACCGTGTGCCTGGACTCCACCATCGTTTCTCTGCTGATGAACAATACTCCCAAGGAACTGCGATTCATCATGATCGACCCCAAACGCGTGGAGCTCATCGCCTTCGACGGGATACCGCACCTGATGACCCCCGTCATAACCGAGAACGACAAGGCGGTGGAGATACTGAAGTGGCTTACCCATGAGATGGATGGCCGCTACCGCAGACTGGCCCAGACGAGAGTACACAACATCGACGCCTACAACAAGAGTCCCAAGGTTCCCAAACCGATGCCCTACATAGTCCTCATCGTGGACGAACTGGCTGACCTCATGATGTCCAAGTCCGACGAGATTGAACCTCCGCTCTGCCGTCTGGCGCAGATGGGCCGGGCCGTGGGCATTCACTGCGTGGTAGCTACCCAGCGGCCGTCGGTGGATGTGATCACCGGGCTGATCAAGGCCAACTTCCCCACGCGGATCAGCTTTGCGGTGGCATCTCTGGTAGACTCCCGCACCATCCTGGATACCATTGGCGCGGAGAAGCTGCTGGGGCGGGGCGACATGCTCTATCTCTCGGCAGAGCTGGCCAAGCCGAAGCGGCTGCAAGGATGCTTCGCCTCACAACAGGAGTTGGAGAGAGTAACGCGCTTCTGGGCCGACCAGGCGCGCGCCCAGCCCGTCGAGATCCTTACCTACACCGGAGAGCAAAGCGCCAAAGACCCTCTGCTGGAACAGGTAAGACAACTGGCGAAAGACCACAAGCAGATCTCGGCGTCCTACCTGCAAAGGCAGTTGCGCATCGGACAAGCCAGAGCTGAAGAACTGCTGCGCCAGCTCCAAGAGGCAGAGGCCGGTGAAACCGCCAAGCCGCAGGAGCCCGAGGAACCGAAACCGGCCTAGGTTTCTGCCCGGCGGTGCACTCCCCGTTCTCCCCAAAGAGAAAGTCGCACGATACTCCGCTGCACGCTAAAATATAGACAGTCTGGTTTTCAGGAGGCTTATCGGTGGAAAAGGTTCTAACAGGCATCAGAGTCCTCGATTTCTCTCGCTGGTTCGCAGGCCCTTACGCTGCCACTCTCTTGGCCGCCATGGGCGCCGACGTAATTCGCGTGGAGCGCCCCACCGGGGAAGAGGAGAGGAACTTCGGGCCCTTCGCCCCGAACGGAGAGAGCATGCTCACCATGGTGACGCTGGCCAACCGGAGAGGGGTAACCCTCGACCCGCTGAGTGAGAAGGGGAAGGAAATCGCGCTGGAACTCGTCAAGAAGGCCGATGTGGTGCTGCACAGCTACGTCAGCGGTTCCCAGGAAGAGAAGCTGCTCAGCTACGACTCATTGAAGAACATCAACCCGGGCATCGTCGTGGCCAAGGTATCAGGGTTCGGCTCCTCGGGGCCTTACATGCAGCGCCCCTGTTTCGACACCATCGCCCAGGCTCTCTCCGGGGCCATGAGCTATACCGGCTTCCCGGAAACCGCCCCTACCAGGTCGGGCTATGCCTGGGTGGATTTCAGCACCGGTACCCACTGCGCCCTGGGTATCATGTTCGCGCTCTTCCACAGGCAGAAGACAGGCCGGGGACAGTTCGTGGACGTCGCTTTGCTGGACACAGCCGTGGCCTGCGTCGCCGGTCTGGCGGTGGCCGCCGAGGCCAAGGTGGGAGGCATGATCCGGGAGCGCCAGGGGAACACCAGCTACTACAACTTCACCGACTGCCTCAAAGCCAAGGATGGATATGTCATGATCGGCTGCGCCGGCAATCCCATCTGGAAGCGCTTCTGCAGGGCCATTGGCCGGGAGGAACTGAAGGACGACCCGCGATTCAAGAGCGACCAGTCCCGGTTCGAGAATCGGCACGCCATTCAGGCCATAGCCAAGGAGTGGGTGAAGGACAAGACCCAGGTGGAGACCATGAAGATTCTGGAGTCGGCCAGAGTCCCCTGCTCCAAAGTGAACAACACCCTGGAGATGGTCAATGATCCGCAGGTCGCTGCCAGGGAAATGCTGGTCAACATCCCTTACCCTCGCGTCGGCGACATCCCGGTGCCCGGCGTAGTCATCAAGCTGTCAGAGACGCCGGGGGCCATTGAGCGGCACGGTCCCAGGGCGGGGGAACACAACCAGGAGGTCTACTCCAGCATCCTCGGCTTCACCCCTGAGAAGCTGGCTGAACTCAAGTCGGAGGGGGTTATTTGAGAGGTGACTGAGAGACCCGGCGCCATCGCCCAAACTTGACAGACAGGCCGGGTTTCTGGTATGGTGAAAATGCCATCGACCGAAGTGGCGGTGAGCACCAACAGTCTCAGGGAACTTAAAAACAAGATCGCTTGGATCGGTAACGACCGAGACGGTAAATAGAGTGACAAACTCCGAAAGCCTTCTTGGTCATGCCGAGAAGGCTTTCTTGTTTGGTCCGGGGGGACAAGTGCCGAATGTAGGTTTCATAGGCGCTGGAACCGTAGGAACCGCCCTCGCAGTCAGACTGAGAGGAAGAGGCTACAGCGTAGCCGCAGTAGCCAGCCGCACCCGCGCATCCTCAGAGAGATTGGCCGGCATGGTTGACGGATGCCGGGTCTACGACACCGCCCAAGCCGCCGCTGATGCCGCCGACCTGGTATTCATCACTACTCCGGACGGCGTCATTCCCCAGATCGCAGGACAAGTGAAGTGGCGCTCCGGACAGTGCGTCGTACACTGCAGCGGAGTCGACTCACTGGATATTCTGGCCCCCGCCGCCGAGCGCGGTGCATTAAGAGGCGGGTTCCATCCCCTGCAGACCTTCGCCACCGTGGCCTATGCCATTGAGAACATTCCCGGTTCCACCTTCGCCCTGGAAGCCGATGAACCCCTGCTGGGCACTCTGAAAGAAATGGCTGCGGCCCTGGGTGGACACTGGATAGTACTCAAACCGGGTGACAAGGTGGTCTATCACGCGGCAGCGGTCCTGGCCTGCAACTACATGATCACTTTGGTTAAGCTGGCTACTGATCTCTGGAAGACCTTCGGTGTTTCCACGCCGGAGGCGACGCAAGCTCTGCTCCCGCTGATGAAAGGCACTCTGAACAACCTGAACAATGTGGGATTGCCCAACAGCCTTACCGGCCCCATCGCCCGGGGCGATGCCGGAACTGTGCAGAAGCACCTGGATGCTCTGCAGGGAAGGGCACCGGCGTTGTTGCCCGCCTATGAGGAGCTGGGGCGCCAGACCATTCCCATTGCCTTGGCCAAGGGAAAGATCGACAAGGAAAAAGCCAACGAACTGAATGCGATCTTGAGCCGGCCCGGTCGGTGAGCGGCTCAGACGCAGACAGAGGAGGAACAACATGAGGACGATGCTGAGAAGCAAGATACACCGGGCCAGAGTCACCGGAGGCAACGTCAGCTACGAGGGCAGCATCACGATAGACAAGCTGTTGCTCGAAGCAGCGGAAATCCTCCCCTATGAGATGGTCCACATCCTGGACGTCAACAACGGAAACCGGTTCCAGACGTATGCCATCGAGGGAGACGCCGGCTCGGGGGACATCGTTCTTAACGGTGCGGCTGCCAGAATGGTATCCAAGGGCGACATCGTCATCATTCTCACTTACTCCACCGTCACCGACGAAGAGGCAAAGCACGTTCAACCACGGCTCGTCTATGTTGACGCCAACAACGCCATCCGGGAACAGAAGATCGGCGGGCACGGATGGATGGACGATCTGACGGAAACACTGAAAGCCCTCTAGATTCGATTCGCTGATCGACAGGAACCGAAGCCTCTAGCCAGAGGTCCCAGGCATGGTATCATAAGGCGACCGGAGGCTGTCTGCCCCATCCGCTTTGGCACCTACGGCCCCACAAAGGAGGGAAGATGCGGACCACCATTCTCCAGATCAAAGACATGAAGCAGAAGGGCAAGAGAATCCCCATGCTCACCGCCTACGACTATGCCACCGCCAAGTTGATTGACGGAGTCGGCGTTCCGCTTATCCTGGTTGGGGACAGCCTGGGCATGGTCGTGCTGGGCTATGAATCCACTATTCCGGTGACGATGGATGAGATGCTCCATCACACAAAGGCCGTGGTGCGTGGCACGGAACAGGCGCTGATTATCGGCGACATGCCTTTCATGACCTACCACGCCAGCGTCAGCGAGGCTCTGCACAATGCCGCTCGCTTCATTCAGGAGGGCGGAGCTCAGGCGGTCAAGCTAGAAGGCGGGGAGATTATGG
>Ga0105098_10000628_pt1 | contig 12432 bp, 3 predicted proteins | sample PPLLak21cMay2015_FD_79137 | JGI IMG/M metagenome (GOLD analysis project Ga0105098, IMG submission 79137) | Freshwater sediment microbial communities from Prairie Pothole Lake near Jamestown, North Dakota, USA - PPLs Lake P7 Core (1) Depth... | ecosystem: Environmental > Aquatic > Freshwater >... | reverse complement strand
TTACATCAAAGAGTTGTTCAACATTCGCCGTGATAGGCTGACGGCAGCGGGGACATGCAATTTGTGTTTGAGGCATTAGGTTATTTCCGATTTACGATTTTAGATTTACGATTGTAACTCGCGCTGAGCGGAGCGACGAATGTTTGTAGAGGAGCGCAGACGAAGCGCGACCAATCGACTATTGAATTATCCAACTACTGAACTACCAAACTATCCAACTAACTTTTCCATCTGATCAATATAACTTTCCATGACCACGAAAGTCTCTTCTACGGCTTGCGGCGTGGCGAGATCCACGCCTGCTTTTCTGAGGACATTCAACGAGTAGTCAGAGTTTCCTGACTTGAGGAAGCCAAGATAATTTTCCACCGCCTCCGGTTCGCCGCGCAGGATCTTCCCGGCCAGCGCGTTCGCGCCGGAGATGCCCGTGGCGTAGGCATAGACATAGTAATCCGCGAAGAGATGCCCGAAGGTGGCCCAGGTCATGCCGACGCGCTCGCGGTCCAGCTCGAAGCCCGGACCAAACCCCTCGGCGAACAGATCTGCCATCAGGGTGACCATGGAATCGGCGGTGAGGGGCTCGCCGCGCTCGACGCGTTGATGTGTCTCCAGCTCGAAGCGCGCCAGAGTCGGCATCTGGAAGAAATAACGGAAGAAATTCCCGCCGACAGCCTCCTCGATCAGCGCAAGCCGGAAGTTTTTATCGCTGACCGTCTTCAATAGATGTCCGCGCAGCATGGCCTGGTGGAAGTTGGACGCCACCTCCGCAACGAACAGTGAATAGTCAGTGTAGATGAACGGCTGGTTTCTCCAGGTGAGATACGAATGCATGGAGTGGCCCAGTTCGTGGGCAAGTGTGCTCAGGCTGGTCACGTCATCCACATAACTCATGTTGATGAACGGGTGAGTGCCCAGCGAGCCCCAGGAGAACGCGCCCTCAGCTTTTCCCTGGTTCGGATAGACGTCCACCCAGCGATCCTGCAGGCAGCCTCTGCGGACCGTCTCCACATATTCCTTTCCCATCGGGGCCAGACTTTCGCAAATCAGCTCCACGCCCTTTTCGAAAGGTACTTTTACTTTCCTTTTTACTATAGGAGCCCACATATCGTAGTAGGAAAATTTCCTGAGCCCCAGCACCTTACGCCTGATCTCGAAATAACGATGCCAGACAGGCAGGTTCTTCTTGAACGTATCGATCAGACTGTGGAAAACAGCGGTGGGAACGTTCAGGTCAAACAGGGCGGCGGCCAGCGATGACTCGTGTTTGCGGGCTTGCATATGGAACACGTTGGCTTTGATGGAATGAGCCAGGTTGCTCGCCAGCGTATTCTTGTGCTCGATATATTTGTCCGTGTAATTTCTATACGCGCTGCGACGCACTTTGCGATCGGGGTGGTGCAGGATGTGAGGGTAGGTTCCCTGCGTGAGGTCGAGCACCTTGCCCGCGCTGTCCCTGACGGGCTTGAACTTGAAGTCTGCGTTGGTCAGCATGTTCGTCGAATTAGACGGTCCCTGTAACGGATCGCTGACCAGTCCCAGCAATTCCTCCACTTCAGCCGAGCGCACGTGGGCCTGCTTGCGGAAGAGATCGTCGAAATAATGTTTGTACGCGGCCAGCTTTTCGCCCGCAGGTTGTGCCATCCACCCGTCGAGTTTTTCCCTGCCGATTTCCAAAATTCCCGGCTGCAAAAATGAAACGGCGGATAAAACCTGCCCATACATGCCCTGCGCTTTGGCGCGCATGCCGGCGGCGTGCTGGTCCGTTGTATCTACGGCGGAGGAAAACCCCGCATACATGAACACTTTCTGTGCACACGAGATCAATTCGAAGACTGCCTCGAGGGCCTCGAGCAGAACCGACGGACTTTCCGCCAGGCGTCCCTGGTATTGTTTGACCGGGGGAATACCTTCGAGGATCTGCTGGACTTCCTGCTCCCAGGCCTCATTGGAGGGGAAAACGCTTTCGGCATTCCACGTAAATTTCGTGTCCAATTTATTTCTATGGGGAACCTTGCTCGGCATACTCTTTACCATTCCTCGAACTTATAAACGCGTCAGACTCACGAACAGTTGTTTCCGTTCCATTCGATTTTACCACCCCGGATGTTGAGACCTCACAGGTCTTTAAGACCTGTGAGGTTTGTTAACGCGGCAGCGAGAAACAGATCCTCGCACCGGAATCAGGCTTCGAGCGCTGCGCGGATTGCCCAACAGGGTGCATCGACGAATCGACCCAGATGCGACCGCCGTGCGCCTCGACAATTGCGCGCGCCAGGTAGAGTCCCAACCCCGCGCCTTTTGTCTGCTTTACGGCATTCGTCGAACGATAGAACCGGTCGAAGATATGCGGCAGATCCCTGGCTTCGATGCCCGGTCCCTGATCGCTGACGCAGATGATGACTTGCTCGGGCCGCACCTGGCCGCTGATTTTGATCTCGCCCTGCGGCGCGTATTTGATCGCATTGGAAACAAGGTTGATGATGACCTGCTCGATGCGCGTCTCATCTGCCAGAAGGATCGGGAATTTTTCAGGGAAATCTGTCAGGATCGTATGCTGACTGGATTGACTGCTGAATTTATCTGCGACGCGCTTTGCCAGGCTGGGAAGCGAGACATCTCCTCTGTTCAGGCTCAACCCGCCGGCCTGCAAACGCGAGGCGTCCAGCAGGTCGTCGATCATTTTGCTGAGGCGGTCGGCTTCCTCTTCGATGACGGCCAGCGAGTCGCTGATGGTGTGCTTATCCCATTTGGCGTCGTCCCGCCGCAGGGTGGAGGCGTAGCCTTTGATCAGCGTGACCGGCGTACGCAGTTCATGGCTGACGATCGAAATGAACGTGGATTTGATCTCATCCGCCGTGCGAAAGTGGGTGATGTCGCGCACCGAGACAATGATGTTGCGCAGCTTGCCATCGCTGGAAAGGAGCGGCGCGTACGTGATGCCCACCGGGATGGGAGGCGGAAGTGGACGTGCCAGATCCCCTTCCACATACAGAGTGGCGTTGGGTGTGAGCGGCCATCCGTTTGCAATGGCCTCATTCAACGTCGAACCCTGGGGTGCGGCTGCCCAGCGCAGGACCTCATCGTGCGAAAGGTTTGCGAGTTCATCGTGAGTCTTTCCGTAGATCCGTTCGAAGGCATCGTTCACGCGTTCGATCGTGAGGTCAGCATTCAGGATCAGGATGCCATCTGCAGCGGAATCAAGCAGAGCATCCAGCCGCTGTTTTTCATAGGAGACCTGCCCGTAGAGCCGGGCGTTGAAGACCGCGATGGCGGCCTGATCGGCAAAGGACTGCAGCAGCACGCGGTCATTCGGTGTGAACAGGTCTGGATAATTGCGGAAGATGAAGATTACGCCAATGACCTGTCCATGCGCGGCGAGGGGGAGAGCCGTGCCGTTGAGGAGTCCCATGCTGGCCGTGTAGGTCAATTCCTTCAACATGCGGTTGAGTTCATCGACGTTCAGTTCGCGCATGTTTTCTTCGGCCAGCAACGGGGTGAGGTAACTCAGAAAAGCGGGGGCAATTCCATGGGCGGCCGCGACCCGCCAGCCGTCCTCCTTCAGCGCGATGATGCCTGCCTGTCCGGCGAGCATTTCGATCGCGATCCGCAGAATACGCGCCAGCAGTTTCTCAAGATCGAGTTCCTGAGTCAGGGCGCGCGATATTTCGAGCAGGTAATCGCGTTGTCGAACGCGGAAATCGGGAAGCATATGGAATGTAAAGTAATTTTATCACCGCTGCGAAACGATTGAGGCGGTTTCAACGCGAAGGGCGCAAAGCAGGCGAATTCCGCGAACGGGCTGAAAATTCACATTTTTCGTTCCATCCGGGATATTCGCATTAAAAGGTTTTTTGGTTCTTGAGAAGGCCCTGCGAAGCCAAAAAACTGGACTTGACAAACCCTAAATTGGATATAAAATAGTACTTAACTCTTTTTAATCTGATTTGCGGAGGGCAATGATCCACAGCCTGGTTTGGTCGCCAATCCAGGATCACTGGTATAGGCTGTGGTGAGCTAATGGCGAAACCGACCGCACCGCGTGTGTCGGTTGCTTTTTTTTAAATCGGCACTCTCATCTTTCGAAGGACAAAAAATGCGCAGATCAATCCTCTCCCTCATCGTAGTTGTGCTGATCGTCTCAATACTTGCGGTCCCCGGGCAGACTGCTTCCGCGCAAGATCCGTTTTTCCCGGCTGAAATAAATAAAAGCTTTTCGCCGATCTCGATCGCGGCAGGTGCGACCTCCCGCCTCAATGTCACCATCTTCAATCCCAATGCATTTCAACTGACCAATGCCTCATGGACTGACGATTTGCTCAGAGTTCAGCCTGGACTCGTCATCGCGAGCCCAGTGGGACTAACCAATAGCTGTGGTGGTTCGGTGAGTGCCCCTGCAGGAGGAACAACCTTGTCGCTGAGTGGAGGCACCGTCCCTGTGCAGGCAGGCACGACGCCCGGGTCATGTACGGTGTCGATCAATGTGACCGCGACGACCTCGGGAAGCCTGATCAACACCATCCCGGCTGGCGCTTTGAGTTCCACAGGAGGGGGTGTAAGCATCACCAACACCTCGCCAGCCAGCGCTACCTTGAATGTGACCGGGAGCCCGGCCCCCACGGTCAGCAAGAGTTTTAGCCCAAGCACCATCTGGGCCGGTGCGACCAGTGAATTGGACATCGTGATCGCGAATAATGAATCGGGGCGGAGTCTGACCCAGGTCTCCTTGACCGACAACCTGCCCGCCAACGTTTTCCTTGCCAATCCACCGAACGCATCCACCGCCGGATGCGGGGCTTCGGCCTCGGTGGCCGCTGTGGCTGGCGGAACTTCAGTGACCCTAAGCAATGGCACGATTGCTCCCAGCTCACCCTGTATTATCACGGTCAATGTGACATCCGATACGCAGGCAACATACACGAACAGGATTCCCGCCAATGCGCTCGGGACGCAGCAGGGTGTGACCAATGCTACTCCCGCAACCGCGCGTCTGAATGTTGAGGAGATCGGCCTGACGAAGCGGTTTTCGCCTCCGACGTTTTCCGTGGGCGGGACGACCAGGCTGATCATCACCCTGCAGAATCCAAAGACTGTCCCCTACACAGGTGTAGACTTCACGGACACCTTGCCTCCGCCCCTGACAGCGGTTGGTGTGGTGGCGAATAACTGCGGCGGTTCCGTTTCCATAACGCCATCCACCGCCGTGACCTTGACTGGCGGAACCATCCCGGCCGGCAGCCCGACATCGCCCGGAATTTGTACGATCACAGTCGAGGTGACCGTTCCTTCGGGTACAACTTCCGGGACGCTGAGGAATACCATTCCTGCCGGTGAGTTGACGACAGACCAGGGTGTTGGCAATTTGCGTCCTGCGAATGCCAACGTGACCGTCAGTGGATCGGATGTGTCAGGGATAAAGTCGTTCTCGCCTTCGACGATCGTACCCGGCGCGAATTCCAGACTGAGAATTGATTTCTTCGCACCCAGCGATACAAACCTGACAAACTTCTCGATCACCGATAACCTGCCTGCCGGTGTAACGGTGACCGGCTCAACCACTCCCGTTGGATGCGGCGCTGAGCCTCCCCTCGTGTTTACCGCTCCCGCCGGGGCGAATTCGATCTCCCTGACGAATGGCCTGATCCTCGCCGGTCAGCGCTGTCGGATCGAAGTCATGGTCACCAGCACTACGCCGGGTGTTCACACCAATACGATCCCGCCCTCGAATATCAGCAACAATGAAAACCGGGTGCCAACAGCCAGCCTCACCTCCAATTTGACAGTGACCAGTGGCGGTTCGCTTGCCATTGAGGTGGTAAAAGGCTTTGAACCGCTGACGGTCTTCGGCGGCTCGGCCTCGACCATGAGCATCGAATTGATCAACCCGGGTACCGTCACGCTGACGGGCATTGCATTTACCGACAACATGCCGAGCGGCATGATCCTTGCCAATCCCCTTAACTTCAACGTAGGGACTTGCGATGGAACGCTGACCGGAACCTCTGGAGCGAACTCCTTTTCCTTTAGCGGCGGCATTCTTCCGCCGTTGGGGAGATGTACGTTGACGCTCAGCGCTACCATGACGGTGAACGGCAATCTCACAAATACCATCCCGGCCGGCGCGGTGACGACCGCCAATGGGGTATCCAATGCCGATCCGGTCGAAGCGACGCTGACCAATTTGCCGGGCGCGAGTGTTGGCAAGTTCTTTTCGCCGAATCCCATCCCCGCGGGTTCCTATTCTTTGCTCACGATCACCATTCAAAACACTGGCAACATCGGGCTGACCGGCATGGGGTTGATCGATTCACTTCCCTCAGGCCTGGTAATTGCAGGCGGATCTGCACCGGTCCCGGTCAATAACTGCGGTGGAGGCTTCACGGCCGTCCCGGGCACCCAGCTTGTCCAATTAACGGATGGTTCTCTGGCCGGCAATTCATCCTGTACGATCGTCGTGCCCGTCACCGGCAGCACTCCGGGAGATTATCAAAATACGATCCCAGCCGGCGCTCTGATCACAGATCCGAATGTCAATGTGACAAACAACCTGCCTGCCACCGATACATTGACGATCACAGGCGCTTCAGCCGGAGGGGGTGGAGGCGGAACAGGCCGGGGAAGAGGCAATAACGACCCGGCGGACCCTGCTGAGTCTACCGGCGCTTTTCTCATCCCGGTCACAGGATTTACTCCCGGCAGGGTGACAAACCTGGACACCGTTTCCCAGCCTGTTTATGCGGCGACGAGTCTGGCTATCGAGATCCCTGTGATCAAGGTGGATACCTCCATTATCGGTGTTGAGTCGAAGAATGGGGGCTGGGATGTCTCCTGGCTGAGCGATCAGGTTGGGTGGTTGAACGGAACGGCCTATCCTACCTGGAAAGGCAACAGCGTCCTCACGGCCCATGTCGTCAATGCCGATGGGAAGCCCGGCGTGTTTTCCAGGTTAAAGTCCCTGGGTATCGGTGAATATATCTTTGTGTATAACCTGGGTTATCGCTACACCTACAAAGTCGAATCGAATGTTTACGTACAGCCGAATGACGCCACTGTGATGAGGCATGAGGAGAAGTCGTATCTGACGCTCATCACATGCGACACATATGACGAAAAGACGGATACCTACCTTCGCCGTGTCGCCGTGCGGGCAGTGCTGGTGGACGTGCGCTCGATCCAATAGTTTTGGTTGATGCTAAAAATGACTCACCCCGAAATTGTTTTCGGGGTGAGTTTCTTTTTAAGAGCAAGGATCGGCGCGCTTCGCAGTCTGCGTTCGAATTAAGTTTGGGTTTAATCATGCTTCTTCCATGACCTACTTGCACCATCGACTTATTTGATCGTCAGCATTTCTAAAGTGTAACCTTTTGACATTGACAAGCAATGACTCAGGATTAGAATATCAAGTGAGCACATAATTATTAACTGGGGCCATTTTACTGCCCACAGGGAGGTGTAGACAGAAACAGCGAAACTGGCCGCGGTCAGTTTTTTTTGCATCGATGCAAGCATGGAGAACAAAATGGAATTATTCTTTATCCTTGTGAAGCGGTCTGTAAAGATCGTTTTGCTGTCGTTGTTGACTGTGGCTTTTTGGGTAGGTGGGAAACCTGTTGCACCGTCCCTGGCGGCGCCTGCGCCTGAACCCAAACAAGAGATCGTACAAGCTCCATTCTATATCCCCATTGCGGCGGTGGGTCTGAACTTGCCGGCGAATGTAATGATCGGCGAGGACTTCACGTTTACTGCCACATTTGACAATACCTCCGCTGACCCGAACGACGAGGGCTATGGACCCTTTATTGACCTTGTTTTCCCTGTAACCGGCGCGGATGGCGCGAACGTGGGGATTGACGACGGGATCGATTTTCTCGGCGCCACTCATCTGGGCACGGCGGTAACTGCCGTGCAGAATACCTTTGGCGCAGCGGATACCGGCGGCTGTTCCGGCGGACTGGGACCCGTTACCCATCCGTACGCGGTTGCACCGACGACCGGCGAGGCCCTGCTGGTCTGCGGTGTGCCGGGGGATAAGCTTGTGACGCTGCAGCTGCCCTTTGGCTCGTTTGTCCCGAGCCAACCCGCCGTGACGGTGGAGATCCGCGCCCATCTGAGCAACCTGGCTGATGTCGGCACAGCGCTCAATTTCCGTGCACGCGGCGGCTACCAATATGGTGCGACCCCGACCAGCGACTGGTGTTGCAACCCGTTCGATGCCACGATCCTTTCACACCCAGGCCCGAACAGCACCACCTGGCCGCCATCTTCTGTCACTCCACGTCTTTTCACTATTACTAAAGCCTACAACGGACCCGAGGATGAGACGGCGACCGGTCCGAATTTCGTCCGCCAGTATATGGTCGCGGTGGATATCGCCGATGGCCAGACGCTCACAAACCTGGATGTCAGTGACATTTTGCCGGACAACATGCAGTTCGTTGCGTTTGTGACTTCAACCCCTGCCAGCGCCGAGATCGGCACGCCCAGCACGAGCATGCCAGGCGGCACGCTGACCCGGCGTTTTGCCAGCGTGACGGGAGGTCCCGGCGATGCAGACGCGACGCTGACCTTTTCCTTCTACATTCCGCGTCTGAATTTCGGTGGTGGGGATGTTATCAACCCGACTACCGGCACCCCCGCGACTTCGGTGAACGAAGCCCAGGCGACCGCGAACTGGACCCCGATCGATTCCAGAGATGCCGCGAGTCCCGTGACCGGCATCTGCGGGACACCCTGTCACACCCTGGCGGACCGTTCCATCGCCACGCAAAAATCCGTTGCCATCGTCACAGATGTTCTCCCGACCGATTACAGCTCGGGTGACATCCTGGAATACACCCTTGAGTTTCAGGTTTCTGACTTCTTTGCATTTGATAATGTCACTCTCACCGATGTCCTTTCCGATGGTCAACACCTCGAACTAACTTCTGCTCCAACGCTTGCGGTGAATGGCAATGGCTATGCATTTGCTGCGGCACCCATCGACGGGGCTAACTATGATGAGATCCGCCACTGGACCGGGGGGCCAGCGATCCCGACTGTGAATGGCACGACGGAGCTTGTCTTCCACGTCTCGGACGAGCTTGTGACGCGTGGTTACCTGGGCCGTCTGATTGGGGGCTGTATCAACCCCGCGACCGGCAGCAGTTCTCCCGACTGCGCCCCATTCACATATGACGACGATGCCACGACCGGGACGATCACGTTCCGCACCGAGATCCAGCAAGACTTCACAGATGATTACCCCTCAGGGGATCAGTCGGTGGACCACGGCGATGTACTGAGAAATAGACTCACGGTCACCGGCGATGTCCTGAACCGGGAAGACTCTCTTTTCCCGGCGACGGGGTCGACTGCCAGCGACGGCAGCACGGCGGATGCGACCATTGCGTTCGGTGAGCTTTCGAAGAGTATTTATGCGATCAATGGCTTGCCCTGCGAGCCTTGTACGGTCCAGGTCAACGACGGAGTGAGACCCGGCGATACCGTAACCTTCCACCTGCGTTACACACAACCTGCCAGTAACTTCGAGGAAACGGTGATCACCGATTACCTGCCGCTGCCTGTGTTCAGGGCAACAGAAGTCACCGTTTTTGATGCGAATACAGTCTGTGGCATACCGGGCGCGGGGCGTGCCTGTCTGGGCGCGGATGACAGCTTCCACTTGCTGTCGACGCCTGTGCCTCCCATTCCCACGCTTTCCACAAATGCGGTGGCAAACACGCTTGCATTCACCTATGAGGATTACGACAATAATTCGGATATTGCCTCGCTGATCGATCTGCTTTTCACCGTGACTGTCAGGAATGATCCCTTCGCGGATGGCTTGTTCCTTACGAACCAGGCGCATGTTGCCGAGGGCACCACGAATGCCAATCCCACCACGCAGGACGCCATGGTCCAGCTCAGGATCAATGAGCCTATCCTGTACACCACAAAGGCTGCTGTTTCCACTGATAACCTCAACGGCATCTTCACGCCGTCCATCAGCGCGCCGATTTCATTCAATGCTCCCGGAACAGGCGGCGTCAGTTGGAGCGGCGGTATCATAAGTTCCAATTACCTGGATACACATCCCATCGACTCGAATCTGGGCTTTGTGGACGCGGGCGACCTTGTCCGCTTTGCCATTGTGGTCCAGAACCAGGGGCACAGCGGCGGATTTGATATCCGTATCAACGACACGCTTCAGCCGGGCTATGTGATCCCGGGCGGACTCGGGTTGAACCTGCAGGTCTACCGCGGGGATGGGGCGGCGCTTGCTTACACGGATCTGGGAGGCGGCATCTTTGGCAGTGGCATCCAGATTACCGATGACCCCGTGGCGGGTGCCTGCCAGGCGCACGATGCAACCAACGGCCGGAATGTCATTGTCATCACCTACGACCTGCAATTGGATGATTCCATTACCCTGGATCAAGGGATTATCAACACGGCGACGTTGTTCCACTATGCCGGCACGCCCGGCGGCCCGGATTTTACCGCGCAGGACCTGACCGATACGGCCATCGTGCAGCCGGTCACTACGCCGGTCAAATCCATCGTGAGCACTTCCGAGGTGCATACCAGCGAGGCCGGGACGGGCACGACGGGCGATCCGCGTCTTGCCGCCATCGGGGAGATCGTCCGGTTCCGCATCGTGGAGAGCATCCCGGAGGGAACGGTAACCAATTTCCGCCTGCACGATGTGCTGCCCGCGGGACTCGTCTTCCTCAACGACAGCACCGCTCGGATGGTCTTCGTTTCCAACGACTCCATCGCCCCCGTGGAGGTCGTCACCTCGACGACCCTTGGCCCCGACCCGGCTCTCCATACCGTTGGGAATGAGAGCAGCCTCTCGTCGATCACTCCCGGGTTCACGCTGCCGGATACAGCCGTATCGGAGATCGACTCGACCAGCACTGCCAATTACGCCGCTGACAATAGCGATACCTACGCGAGCGGCAATGACATCTTCTTCAAATTCGGCACGGTCAACAACCGTGACCGTGACAGCGATAACGAGTATGTGATCGTCGAATTCAATGCCCTCGTCGCGAACATTTCCTCGAACCAGACTGGAATCGATCTGGATAACAGCGTTGCGCCACGCTATGGTTCGTCGCCCACCGATGGCGCCTCTTCGCCCGTCGTTCGGGCGCGGGTGGTCGAGCCAACCATTACGTACACCAAGGCCATCGTCTCCCTGCCGTCCCCGCTCGACGCGGGCGGCGTAGTGCAATACCGGCTTTCCTTCGCCAACGGGACGGGAGCCAATGACAGCGACGCCTTCGACATTCGCCTGGCGGACACACTTCCCGCGCAGCTGCAGCTTGACCTGGCTTCGATCAACGTAACCCTCGCCGGAGGCGCCGCGGCTGCGGATACATCAGCGTCAACGGGGAACAACCTGGTTGTCACAGTCGCATCGGTCCCGCGCGGGGCCAGCGTCACCGTGGATTACAGCGCGAGGATCCTCGACACGGTGACTCCCGGCCAGATCATCACCAACACGAGCGCCAGCACCTGGACGAGCCTGCCGGGCACGAACGGCACGAGTCCGAATACAACTGGTTCGGTCACACCCGGAGTCAGCGGGAGCGCGACCGGCGAACGGAATGGCACCAGCGGCGGCGTCAACGATTACTTCAGAACCCGTAACAGGTCCTTCACGATCGCTTCGCCTCCGGCCCTCGTCAAACAGATCACTGCCACGTCGGCCGTGCACACGACGCCGGACTCGAATGTTGCGATCGGAGAAGTGATCACCTACAGCATCCTGCTGACCTTCCCCGAAGGGACGACGCCATCCGATACTGTGGTCGATACCCTGCCCGCCGGTTTGGAAATCGTAGACGGATCGGCATCGTGGGTGACTCTTGCAACAGCCAGCGGAGGTCTGTTGGCGGAGAATTTCAGCGCCACGGCGGGGTACAGTCTGGTTGGCGCTACGGATTTGGCTGCGAACAGTGCCAGGTTTACGTTTGGGAACGTCGCCCTGCCGGGCGATAACAATGTCAACAACAACACGATCCTACTGCGTTTCCAGGCGCGGGTGGCAAACGTGGCTGCGAACATTACCGGACGGACCCTCTCGAACCAGGCGACCAACCAGGTGGGGACCGGGACGCCGGTCGCCTCCAATGTGGTGACCGCGACGGTCGTGCAGCCGAGCATCACCTTCACGAAGGCGATCGTGGCTCTGCCAACGCCGCTGGATGCGGGCGGGATCGTGCATTACCGGATCACGTATGCCAACAGCGGAACGGCTGCCAACGTCAGCACGGCAATGGACGTCCATATCACGGATGCGCTCGCAGCGGCTCTGTTGCTGCCTTCTACCGGCGCACCGGACGTTGTGATTACCGCCTCGGCAGGTGTGGGTGCGATCACGAATAACTCGACGACCTCAAACATCAACATCGTTGTTGCCTCTGTGCCGCCTGGCGAAAGCGTGAC